>Ga0179593_1564211_pt1 | contig 31939 bp, 48 predicted proteins | sample CZODoug2_1_08_16_FD_185931 | JGI IMG/M metagenome (GOLD analysis project Ga0179593, IMG submission 185931) | Vadose zone soil fungal communities from Angelo Coast Range Reserve, California, USA - CZODoug2_1_08_16fungal (PacBio error correction) | ecosystem: Environmental > Terrestrial > Soil >...
AGAACAGGTCATGCCTCAGCGGGAGAGCATTGGTACAAAGAAATGGGGGCCACACGGAAAGTTTGGAGGGGGTGGCAGCCTGGGGGGGCAACCCGAAAAAAAATCTTCGGATGGACCTGTAATGGGGGACTCGACTGTGCACACGGACTGGGGACGCCGCTGCCTGTTCTCCTCCTAGTCCGTAGCGTTTTTCGGAAGCAATAGACCAGACAACGGAAGGTGCCGAGATTGGAATCGAGATGGGACAAGCTAAATCCGGCGTGAAGGCTAAGATCTGAGTGAAACTAGAGAAGGGGGCCTAGCGTGCGCGAGGGATAGTCAATTTGCAGCTGTTTTTTTTACTAAAAGACAGGGTCGAGGCTGCTAGAAAAAAGCACAGGCGAAAAGGGTTTTCGACACCGGCCGAGGGCTGCGCTTTAGATCCCAGAAACGGGTAAAAGACGAGGCGGTTAGTCGTTCTGGGAGGGTGAGGCCTGTTAAAGCACAACAGAAAGGAGTTCAGCGATCAAGGAAGTTAAGAGACAAAGAAAGAAGAAGGAGTGACTGACATCACCTGATAGAAAACTACAGAGGTATTAAAAGATCGGAACGGTGGAAAGCATCTGTACGCGCATATCAAGAAAAATTGGCCCATGCGAGGTCTCCGTGTCCGCTAACGAATATCCAGATCCCAAAACCTCCAATTTACATAACTCTATAAAGAGAGCAAAGAACTCCAATGATGGGTTTTGGAGGGTTGTGATTGTCCGGGTGCTATTTCGGGTTTGGGGGAAGTTCATAACATTCGTCATCTTGTTTATGGTGATAGAGTTCTTTTTAGACTTCAGGAAGGACTCTACACGCTTAAAGAAGGCATAGTTCCATCTGGTCGCAGCCTCGTGAGAACAGGAAGAAAGATGAAATGTGAGCGGAAGCTTCGACAGAACAGTCATAAGATTTTATGGTGGGCGACAAGAAAGACATCTGCCCTAATAAAAAAACGTAAGTGAACCTTTTCAAGTGAAGAGAGAAACGAGGGGGAAAAGGCGGGAGCAGTGCAAAAAGGAATAAAAAACCGCCGCGGAAAATTCGAGGGGTGATCATGATGCAAAAACCGGGGGGGTGAAAAAATGAGAAAAGAATTCTAGGGTCAGAATGAGACTCTTATGAGAGAAATTATTTCCTCTACGATCCGTTGGGGTAAGAGTAAGCGGAGGGGGAGAGTAATTATCTGTTGCAAACATCAGACTCGCCGGTACAAGTCGAACCCAAGTCATTCTGGGGGCCGTGTCTCAGAGGTAAAAGCTGAAAAAAAGACTTTCAGTTCAAAAAATTAAGGTCGGGAGGCTTGATGGTTGGGGTCCTTCGGATAATCTGACGGGTGAGATTGAATCGTGGGGAATAAAATGGGGGGGAAAGATGGTGGAGGTGTGCGCTTTCGCATTACGGGAAGAAGATCGGGAAACTGATGGACACTTCTAAATTGAAGTGGGCAATAGCAGAAGGAATACAGAAAGGCGTAGATCCATGAAAGTCAAGAAAGCCAAATGGGAAGGTTGATTTAAACAAACACAGGTGTTTGCAAGGAAAAAGGAAGCTCTTAAAGAAGAAGTAGGCCATAGAGAGGAAGATTTTACAGGGGGGGGGCTCAGGGGGGAACGAACGAATTGCAAAAAGTATAGCTAACTGTGACCCTCTAGGTCCCTCAGGGGGAAGGTTTTGATAGGCCGAGGAATGGGACGTTTTAAAAGACCAAGAAAAGGGAGTTAAAGGAGGCTACCCTTTAGGGGAGGAAGACTATGGGTGAGGGGGGGTTTCTTGAATAGCAATGGAGGTAGGAGGGTTAGAACTTCTTCTTTACTAGATAGCCTTAGGTACGCGGAAGAAAAAAGGGAGGGAGAGATATAGAAAAACAACAGGGGGGATGGGTGGGGAGTATGTTGGTTGTTTTAATTATCGTGAGGCGAAGAAAAGGGGTGCCAAAGTTGACCCGCCTGTTGGGGGAAAAGGCAAATTTGGTCCTTATAGGAAGTACGAGTTATGATGGGGAGAGTTCAAAATGGTTCAAATTCTAGTAGTTGGCTTTTAGGTTGTGTACATGTAAACGGGGTAAAGGAGGAGTTACATTCGAAAGGGATTCGGTAGCGAATTGAAGAAAATGTGATAGAACTAGGGGAAGAGCCAATGAGGGGGGGGCAAGTGTAGAATATGTAAGAAAAAAAGATTTTAGAAGGATGAGTGGGGACTAAAAACCAGCCAAAGGAAAGTATAAAAGAGTATTCAATGAAAGTAAACTATCTGGTCGCGGAAAAAATGTTGTACCTGTTGTCCCGTATGGGGTGTACCCCTTGATGGTTTGACGTTAACTAAAGGGAAGATGAGTGGATGGATTCTGGTGGAGTTTTGAAGACTCTAAGTGACGGGATTGTGAGTTCTAATTGGGGGTGGTTCTTGAAGTTTGAATTGATGTAAACAAAGGTCAAAATTGGCAAAGGAAATAATGATGGCCAAAAGGGGAGTTTGTTAGTTTTGTACTATGGTGGGGGGGGCAGAAAAAAAATCTGACAAATCAAAAGCCAGGTGGCGACGGGAAAGTTGAAAAAGGGACACAAAAGGGTCGCAAAAAAAAAAAAGACCAACCAAAAGTCTAAAAAAAAAAAAGTATAGGAGTGGGGGGGAGGGACAGAGAAAAGCTCGTTGGGGGAGAATTTAAGAAAATCGAACGAAAGATAATGAAGAGTTGTAATAAAATTGTATCCTTATTAACCGAACCAGGTTTTTAATCTTAGGTGTTGAGGTCTGGAGTTGATATAAGTATACTCAAGGCTATATGGGGGTAGTTGATAGGTTGGTTGGGGGGGAGAAATTGGTGTGGTGTGGGGGGTGAAATAAATCTCAGGTAGGTTGCCGGGGTAGAGGGTTCAAGAAGGGCAAGATTAAGTGGGGGGTCGAAAGAACTCCCGAGGACGTATCGAAAACGCCCACGGAGTAACGCCCATAAATCGCACCAAAGTCAATTAATGAAAAGAAGAACATACGGACTGCCCCGTTTTGTAAGGGAGATAAAAATCGAAGGAAGGGAAGGGGTCGAAGGGGACTAAGGGAAGGACTCTTCCGTTAAAGGAGGGACTAAAAGTGGTAGGGACCTTTCGAAGCATAGCATGGACCAAGGGGGTAAGCATGAGGCTGGAAACGGTTGGGGATGCTTCTCGCCCGAGGAAACGTAAGTGGGGGGAGCTGAAGCCCTGAGGGGGGGGTGTCCAGGGGGTGGGGTTTCATAAAGAGGGCGTTGAGAAGAGTCAAGGGAGGGGGGCACCTTGGTAGAAATTCGCCGTTAGGAGGATCTATGGGACCAAGGATAAATTGCGTCCACTATGTGAAGTGGTAGAACCCATTCATGGGTAATGAAACCCAGGAAATAGTGGAAAGCGGGGGTCCTGTAAGAGAAGCCGAAGAGTCAACACCAGAGATGATATATCGTTCGTAGAAGAAAAGAAGCAAGAGTGGAACTGGCTCATAGACTGACCGGGACGGGGAAGATGGAGCCTTCAGGTCTGATAAAAGTGGTCCCATAAAAGACTACGGCCTCCAGGAAGCGAGGTAAGTGGATATTTTTCGTTTTAGACGTTGCCATTATTTTTTTTTTGGTTTTTTGAACTGAAGGAATTCTTCCTTATGTGGAGCTGTAAAAGATTGATAAGACTAGGGATTGTATTGATTTATTAGGGAGGCGTTCGAATAAGTTTAGTTTTCCAGGGTGTATTGAGCTAGACGGTGTTGTGCAATTTTTTTAGGGTTTTCCTAAAATAATGTGGGACTGCTAATAATTAGTAGAGTAATATTAACAATTAGACGTAACTAAAAAGGGTCTAAGGCCTAAGAGGGGTATTCAAGGGGAGGTGGTTCGACAATTGTAGATTAAAAAATTCTAGGGGTACGGTGAATTAATTTGGGGAGGGGGGTAAGTGGTGTGTAGATCAACATTTTTTTTATTCTGAGAATTACAAAAAAAATAGCATGTGAGGGGAAAGGATGTGGGGGACCCTTCGTTGAATATAATAGAGAAGGGCACATTGGTATTGGATTATTCGGGGGGGGTTTGTCCTGTGTAATAAATGTTGATTAAAAGTGTGTGTTTGGGCCGGGGTAGAATCTGGGATAAAGGAAATGAGGTACAGAAAAACGCCTAAATCCCATCCGGAGGGCCGTGTAAAGAGGGGGAGGGTTGAGTTAGGAATATGGGGGGGGTCTCGACTTCCGAAAAAGAAGGCAGTGGCTAAAACCAAAATTGTCCGGGGGATATGGTGTTAATTGTGGGTTGCAGAAATGAGAAGATTATAGAAGTTTGCCTGGATTGTGAGTGTGATGTTGTTGGGGCAAGTCTCAAAACTTCGGGGAAACATACAGTCTACTCTGGATGTAAATCCTAAAGGGTAATTCCAGAGATGCAGGGGTTAAGGGGTCACTTGGAATTTTGTGTTAAAGCGAATTTCGGGCGGAGTTATGTATTATGGGGGGCGTAAAAGATTGAAATGTCACCGTGATGGGAGGAATTGGGGGGGGAGTCACCCAGTGAAGGAAATGAAGATACATAGGAGGGGGAAAAAAAAAAAGTCTTAATTTAATAGGCCTGTGAATCTGGGTGGGAATAATTGTTTTGCGGGGAAAAAAGTGTGGTTGATCTGGGGAGAGGAACTAGAGTTTCACAGTCGTAAGGGGAGAAGGAGGCGTTGGAGTGTGAGTCGAATAGGTATGTTCGGAATTTCATTGAGAATCATAGGAAAGTTATTAACTAGGGTTGAACTCGTATAAAGAATGGTTTGGTCCAAACCGAGGTTTGACCCTCAAGAGGAACCTCACAGGGTATGGGGTAAGAGAGGAAGAAATGTGCCTGGTTTAGGAAAAAAAAACATTTCGAGGGGGTTCTGGATCTCCGTCAGTAAAAGTGAGGAGGGAAAAGGTAGATTGGCTGAGGGGGAAAGGAGGATTTTGGGATCTACAAAAAGAACTGGGAAAGGGTGGATTACGGTAACATAAAAGAGGCAGTTTTGGGATAGGTATGACCATTTGTAAATGATATAGTGTATAATGGACTCAAGAGTTGAGGGAAAAAAGGGGGTCGGAAGCCAGTCGGAGGGAGAAAACTCGACTGGACTGGATGTTAATTGGAATAGGATTCTGATGTAGTTTTATTGGGATTTTGTTGTCATGTTATGTTCCGTCAGGGGGGGTGTTTTGACTAGTAGTGGGTGACAAAGAACAGTCCAATGAAGGGTGAGCGTGTCGAGGGGGCGGAAGGAACGGGCACGTCCAGGACGAGGAGAACGAACCGAGGGGAGAGCGCCGGAAGAAAGAAGCTTTCAGAAGTAAGGGGGGCCCAAAGGTGGGACTAAAGTAAAGGAACAAAGGGATCTTGGAGGGTTTTGAAATGGAAAAATTGGGGAGGCCTTAGGCAGTGCGTCTCCGGGAGATGGAAAACAAACGGTAATTTTAAATTATGAAAATGGCCGGTTGGTGCTTTGTGGTGTTGTAGAAGTTTTTGTGGGTTTGGTTTCTGGATCAAAAAGAGTCAGAAAAAGAAAGCACCTTGGGGGAAAAAACACACTAGAAAACCATCCCCGAAGGATGAACTAAAAAAGAAAAAAAGGGATGTAAGAGAGTCCCACTACAAGGGCGACTAAGAAAGGGTCCATCAGGATGGAGACCTTCCTATTAAAAGACAAAAAAGTGAGTCTTTTGGAGTTAAAGTTCAGGTTTTGTGGGAGTTATGTACGTTCCGGGCAAAAGACAGCTGAGCGCACCGGGGAGTTCTGAGGCGCCATGTTATCCGCGGTGTCTCAGGGATTTGCTTGTTTATCTTTTAGGCCTGTAAGGAGGAAGCCTCTTGGGGAACTAAGTCCTTAGGTAAACCGAGTCAGGAAGAGGGGGGTGAAAAAAATTGGATAGGTATCTCGAGTAAAAATTGAAAGAAGCTTAAAAGGGATCCATAGGTAGGTGTGAAGAAACCTAATTTTCATCAGAAGAAAGTGCTGTAGGGGGAGAACAAAGAAGAGAAGAACATTCGAGAGAAAAATGATCAGGGGAAGGGACGTGGAAAAGAAGGAGACTAGGAAGGGGGGGTTAGGTATTACTCTGGACGAAGGGGGAAAGCTGGAAAGTAAGGTTTAAGAAGGTTCGTCGTAAGTGTCCATCAAGATCATAGAGGCTCAAGGTTGGAAAGGGGGTAACAGGGAAAATCATGAGCTATGAAGTTGGAAATTTTTCGAAATTCTGTTAAAGAAGTATCTGGTCGCAAAGCTTGTTTTGTGTAAAGAGGTGTGAAAATTGTGGGGGTTCCGTGCTCAGTCTTTTCTACTGGGTGTATCAAGGGGGGTTCATGGTGAGGAGACAATGGGGGTGCCAGGTTGGTTGGGGATCATATTTGTGGTTGTGAGTACATTTGTTTTGCGCGTTTAACGTTTTTTGAGGTTTCCTATACAGTCTGAACAGCGCTGAGATGGAAGCCATGGTGGTGAAACTCATTTGTTAAGATTGGGAAAATCCGGAGATAAAACTAAAGATCACAAAAGTTTAGTGAAAGAAAAGGGGAATGTAGCTCAATATGGAGTAAATCCCATTACAGGGACTAAAACAAAGAAAACACAACCCCACAACCCGAAACTCCAAAAAAAAAAAAAAAAAAAACATAAGGTCACAAAAATTCCAGAAAGAAAACTACTGAAGTTAAGCAAAGTTTGGGTAATAGAACCACGAAAAGGGGGGCGAGAAACATCCTGCTCGCCACTTGTCTAAAAGCGAACCCTTCAGAAAGTTCAACAGGGTCCTAACGCAAAACTCGAGGGGAATCCACTCAAAGGAGGTAAGGGGGGGGGGAGGGAAGAACTGGGAAAGGGTACAAAGTTGAGGGTTGGGACCAAAAAGCCAATCGAGAAAAGAGGACACGGTTGGAGAGTGAAAGATAAAAGAAGAATAGATAGTTAGGAATGGAGAGGAGTGCAGGTAAGACTCCCTAATGGTGATTCTAATAGTCGAATAAAGAGGTGGATCTGTGTGTTAAGGAAGAGAAATGGGAACTTCGAATGGGCTCCAAAGGTAATATTCCCTAGATGTTTTGATGAAAAAGTGGGGCGGAATGTATGTTCAAAAGAGTTCTATAAGACAATGGGGCCTCCCCCTCGCCATTGATTACTTCTCCCCACCACAGGTTGTGCTTGAGAGCGCGCAATGAAGTTTTCGGGGGAATCTCAATGCGTGGCTGAGTGGATATGGCAGAGTTTGCTTATTTTGTGATATAAAATGTTTTTGCAAATTTGTTGTGGGGAATTGTATAAAAGGGAGGGGGAAAAGAGTTGGAGAGGAATCTGGGAGGAGACTTCAAGAATGAAGCACGGCGGGATCTAATGGGCATCAGACGGTAGAAAAACGACAGGGAAGAGAGAGGCTCTGCGGCACTGCGGGAAAAGTGGAGACTCCGTTTCCTCCCTGGGGGTAGTTTTGGCTTTTAGACTTAAGGAATAGAAAGTGAACATTATGGGTGGGGTAGGTCCTCATGATAAGGAATCGGGGTTCTCAAATTTAGAGTCGGTTTGTTTAATGATGGGGAGAGGGGTTGAAGAATTCTTATTTTAAAAGTTTATATTAATCGTGAAAGGTTCGAATTTTACTTGGTTGGGTTAAATGTTAAGGGTGTAACGAAATTGGGACTTTGAAGAGAATAGGACCTACTGGAGATTTTAAAAAGGACCCAGGGGTTGTTGGGAGAAAATAGAAGGTCAGTGAGGAATTAATGGTGGGAACAAAGGTAGGGTTCTGAAAGAAGCCACTGGGGGGAGGCTTACCTTGTAGAGAGGGGTGGGAAATAGACTATATTACAACAGGGGGAGTAGTCTAAGGGGTCTGTCTTTTTGTCCAGAAGGTTTTCTCCTGAAAGGGTTTGCGGAGTTGATTGGGGGGGAAACTTCAAATTTTGGAAGAAGCTGGGAGAAAAAATTTTTCAACTTTGCGAAACCAGGCTCCTAGATGAAAAAAAGGGGGCTGGGTGTGGGTAGCTTGGGGAGGGGAAATAGTTGGCAGATCTGGGATAAAAAAATGAAAAGCTTCCGAGGGCAGGGGGGGGCTGACGACAGGTCTGTGAGTCAACGGGAAGGGTCCGAGAATGGGAGAAAACCGGGTCGAGGGAAGTGCGTATGCTAAAGTATCAACAAATATAATCGGTTGCCCTATGGGGATTCTGTTAGGGACCAAAATTTTTGAACAGGGACAAAGATCAGAACGGGAAAAGGATGTGACTTCTGATGTAAAACTTCGCTAGGGCCCAAATGAATATAGCCCTTGTGGTTTTTTGTTTACCATGGTGGTTAGGTTTTTTTCGTCTCAAATAAGAAATTCAAGAATTTGGGGGCAAAAAACCGATAGGATAATTAGAGAAGTGTGTTGTTGATGTGTGTCGGTCACTAGGTGTTTATTTTAATGTCTTGTCAAAAAAAAAACTTGGGAAATTTGAATACCACAAGTAGGAGTGTCCGGGGTCGATAAATGAAGATACCAAAACACGGGGCGGTTGGTTCGATTTCCGGTAAAGTGGGAGCATTTGAGACGACGGCCCGCGCTGCAGCGTCCGGGTAACGGTTTTTTGTCAGAGGACGTCTGCTGGAAAAGGTTTGGATGGGATAGGGGGGATCTTCTTGGAAAAACTAAGGTGTCCGAGCTCCGAGGGAATCATTTGAAACAAAAAAGAGGGGAATGGAGGGGGCCAAGGGTTATTAAAAACACTGGTCCCAGAAGGAGAAGTGGAGCTAAGAGTTATATTGAAGGGGAGAAATCCTGAGAGAGAGCTCGAGAAAAAAAAAAAATTGCGTGAAGAGGAAATAAAATTCTCAGGGTTGTAACGGGCGTATGAAGTCCCGGTCAAAAAGGGAGTCATTGACTCTAGAAGCTTCAATTCACAAGAGGCTATTTGCCGGGGGGAAAATTACTAGCTAAAAGGGCGTGAAACCTGAACCTCTGAAAGAGAAGGCTTTGGTGGGGTTTTTTCACTATTAAGTTTTTTTTATTGGTTAGATTGTTATGTTTGAAACGTCTGGATTGGTTATATTCTTTTCGTCTGCGTTATCGAGAGGGAAGAGTGGAATGGCCGGCCTGTAAAAAACGGGGGCGGGGTTAGAGGCTAGGGACATTTTTAGAAACTGGTCACCATGCGGGGCCTGAGAGAAAACTTTGTATTTGTTAAGACGCCTGGGTGTGTGTTGTTTTGTTATGAATTTTAAAAGACGAAGGAGATTTCTTCAAGTTTTTTTTTCCGGATATAACCTTAGCCGATCTCAAAAATAGCAGCAGAGGGGAGAGGGCCACTCTATAGGGGAAGTTCGCCTATCAGGGGGCCAGGAGTGTCACGATGGATTCTTGGGCGGGTTTGTCAAATAGGCCCGGGAGAGGGGGGGAAGTAGTCTTGAATAGTGGGGTGCTTAATAGGTTTGTTTTTTTCTTCCTGGTGCCTGTGGGCACTGATACGCGCGTCAAGGGTTTTGGCCATCTAAGAATATTCCATACCAAAGCGGTTGTGTATCTCCAAACTGGCATACAGATATCATGGGGGGTTACTGGCCTAAAGCCCGGGGGTCTCTAAAGAAAACTATTTAGACGTCTCAAAACTAATCTAAAAATGGAGGATTAGAAAGAGGAAAAAGAAATACCTGGTTAGTGATCGTTGTGGAGAAAATAGAAGAGAAGAGTATATAGCAAGAATGAGGAAATGGTTTGTGTCTAGGGGGTTGTTTCAGCGGGTTGTGTCTTACCAGGGATGGGAGATTTTGGGTTTGACAATTTGGGCATGATTTGAGGGTACCTCTTAATTAGTTGGTCAGGAAGATTTGGACACTATATAGGTTTGTTCACAATGGGCTAAAACTGAACTAAAGAATTAAGGGTATAATACACATGGGGAGGAGGCATCGCCTTTTGAATTATTCTGAAGAAAATAGCAGGACGTTAAAAGAGCGAGAAAATAATGCAAAATCAACAGATAAAGAAATAATATCTGTGAGTCAGGCGAGTTGGATAGGAACGGAGCTTTAAGTTGGGCCGCAAGAGGTTCCTGAGGTGGTATATACTGAAGGACTCAATAAAGCAGAAAAGTTGAAAAAAGGTAAAGGAAAATTCCGTTCAAAACCTGGGTGCCGGACTTTGCAGTCAGGGTGGGGGGTGGGATAGTATACTTGGAGAAAGTTCTGCATGCCTTCTTCAGACGCCTAGTCGAGGTGAAGCACTCATAAAAAAAGCCTTTGGGGTTCAAGCACGTTTGAAACCCCAGCAATTGCGCTCTGAGCGCGGGCGACATTAGGCAAAGGGGGGACCCTAAAGGATGGATAAGTGTTCCTCAAAGCACCGTAAGGGGGAAGTATAATGGGGACATTCACGGGAGTCAAGTTCAAATGTGATGGCATGTCAACCTGTGTTTGTTGCTTCGGTGGGGCCCGTTGAAAGACACTCCACGCGATGAAATATAACCTCGGGATTTCGAAAGGTCCTAAACAAAGTAAAAAAACGGAGAGGTTCTCATAGGTTTGAAGGCTAAACAGTCACAAGGAAGGGGGTGTAAGACCGCGGGACAACAAGCAGTAATAACAACAGAAGATAGGGGGGAGGGATCCCTTTTTGACGTGGAAAGAAGATGAATTGGATGGGGAGGAGGGATCAAGGAGGGGACCGAAGTGCTGAAGTAGAATCAGAAGATGCTGCTAAAAGAATATTAGTAACTTAGGGTATGAAGATTAGAAATTGAAGCTTGCCAAAGATAAAGATATAAGGCCGGGGAATTTAGACGAAAAGGTGGGAGGCCACACGGGGTTAGAGAATCAAGAGGAGAAATTGTGAACCCAAAAGGACCTGCAAAGAACATAACGCCTCTCTGAAAAAAACAAAATTCTAGTGGACGAGGGCGACCGTCATGTGGGGAATGTTCCAAAAAGCCGGTTCAACGTGAGAGTATACAGGTGGAAATATTTTTTATGGGGTGGGTATGTTAGACTTTTGGGTTTTTAGTGTAGAATTTTTTTTCCTGTAATGTTGTTTTATGTGTTTCTCCCTGCCACTTAGCCTAATAGAAATATTTGAAGTGGGTGTTGAGAGGGAGTTAGAGGGCAACCGCACGTGGAAAAAAACTTTCACGATGCTTTAAAGGGAGACCTGAAAGAAGTCGCAATTCGGGTATTAGAGAGAATACTTTGAAAAGTTTTTGAGAAAAAAAGTATTGTGCCTTGGTTCGGGATGAGCAGTTAGGATAATCTGTTACACACGCAAACGGGAACTATTTCCCAAATTATGTTGGGGGATCTGAGAAAATTGGATATGAAACAGAAGTACACAGACCAAAGGACGGCGGGATGAACGAAGACATCGAAAACGGGAGACTTACCAAGAAATATGTAAGAGCTCGTACCAAACTGTCAAAGGTGGGATAGGTGGGAAAGGTGTATCTGGGTTTTGGACTGGCCATAGGGGCTCCCTTAAGGAAGACTGCGGGGAGGTCGAAAGGGGAAATTGACGAACCGGCTTTTATTCGGGGAATCGGGGATTTTACTAGATTGAGATGGAATAAGGTTTGATCATGGGCAAGGTCACAAAGATAGATCGTATTGAAATTGGTTGTAAGGTGGTGGAAGTGAAGTTGCCTTGTGTAAAAAATGAGTTTTTTTCTCCGGTCAAAAGCAGATCATTTGATGGGTAGATTTGGAAAATCGGAACGATTTGTGGCGGGAGTGTTCCACCAGAATTAAACTACTGTGTTGAAATTTGAGGGATACTAGGTCAGTCCAGGCCTGAGGTCTCGCGCAGAGGGGAGACACTAGAATGCAGTCTGAAGATTGGCCTAAAGAGAAAACTCTGGAACCGATTCCTCAGGGCTTGGTTAGATGAATATCACTCAGAGGAATGAAGGTCCAGAAAAATAAGGTTTAGAATCGTCTCGGAGAATGATTAATCGGTTAACCGAAAAGAATTTTAGCAATGTTCCCCGGCCTTATGGAGTAAGAGGTCGCAATGCTGGGGTGTTTGTGGGAGAAAGGGATTTCATGGGGATGGAGGGGGGGGGTATAGGGAGGGGGGGGGGCGGTGGGGGGGAGTAGGGTCCTGGCTAGGTTTTGAATCTGGCGGTTTTATGGGGGGGGGGGTTCTTGGGACAAGAAAGGATTTCGATTAAAAGAAGTCGGCCTGTATATGGTCCATAGTAGTTGAACCTGTGGTAACTCTACAAGGGAGTTGACGGTTTCATAGCGGATCCAACTCGGTGGGGGCCGTCCCTCTGAATGTCGGATCACGAGGAGATAGAAAAACTATCTTTAAGAGCTCATGGGAAGATTGGAGGGACTCTGACGAATCTGAAAAAAAGAGGGCAAGGGAATGAGTCCAGACATGCTATAAAACGAGGGTGGGGAGCCTTCGTTAGACACATAGGAGGAGAATGCTTAAAACTGAGTGGGAGGGCTAAGGGACAGTGGTTGGGGTTTTTTTGGTGGTTTGTGTTTTGGTTTGGGTTTTTTGATTGATTTGTGTTTTTTTTGTTTTTTGTGAAAGGGTTGGGAAAGGGAAGCGAATTTGGAGCAGGGGGGGGGAGAAGGAGGGATTTGGGGTTATTTGTATGTGTTTGTGGTGGTGTGTTTGGTTTTTGATTTTGGGTGCGGTGTTTTTTGTTTTGGATTTTGGGAGGGTCGGGCAGGAGGGGTGCGGGGGTATCTTTTGTTGAGGGAGGTTGTTCTAATCAAAACCTCGGGTGGACTGTCCATAAATGAGGGACAAGCCTTGGGGAGAGGGGTATATGGGGGGGGAATCATAAAAGTACCGGGATCATTCAGGGACTGTCCTTTTAAAACAAGAAATCCGGAACAAGAAAGAGCGAGTAGTGAAAGGGAAGGAACACCGCAACAGTAGACACAGTATCACAAAAGCCGCGACAAGCACCAAAAGGGAGGTGTGAAGAAATTAACTTGCTTAAGAGGGGCGTCGGGCGGTCCGCCTCCACACGACTGGGAACACAAAAAGGGTTTTGGGGTTCCCGATCCTCTTGAGTTGCCGTGCATTGTTTCTTTGTTAATGGTTGATGCCAATTGATTTTTCGGCTGGGTTTAGGTCAAGAGTTAGATGAAAGGGAGCTCATCCGGTGTGGCAATCAGGGTGAGGTTAGAGGGGAACGGTCAGATCAACTAATCAATCGGGAAGTGGCCAATCAACAAGGCAACGAATAATGTCCGGTAAAAGAAAAATTGGATTCCGGGAATTTTGGAGACAAGCAAGAAAATTCATAAGAGGAGAGAGGGAACTGCGGGGGGGAAGACCACTGGCTGCTGAATGCTCACTAAAAATGATAAAGAAAAATAAAACTAATCTTCTACGGTTCACAAACTAGAACCGACAACCAAAGCCAGACTTGAAAAACTCTGCGTGGGAACGTCGAAAGGTCTATGAACAGGTCTTTAGGCAAAAGGTCGGGTCACACTGAGGGGGAGGTTATAAGGGGAGGGACTTGTAGGTCTTTTCTAATAAGCAACAAAGATTAGGGGGAAGATTCTCAGACAGACGTCATAACGCCACCATTTGGTCCGTGGAAAAAGTTGGTTGTACCATTTGGGGGGGGTAGGTCCGTAGTGAAAGGGAGACTTTCACGAACATCCCCATCGCCTGTTTTCATCATTTCAGAGAAACCGAAAAGGGTCTCAGAGGAAATGACGAGTCGGTTGGGAGCCGTAGTGGGAAACATAAGGTTAAATAGGTTCGGTCTAGGAGAACTATGGGGAACCGTGGTCTAAGGACCCGAGGACAAGGTTTAACCTAATGTGAAAAGATGACTTGCAAGAGAGTTTATTCAAGAAACCAACAATATTTGGGGGGGGTCCCAAAAGCCCAGTCTTTCGAGCGGAAGTTATAGGGATTAGGGTTAGAGTATATCGGAATTAGTTTGTACCAAACGTGCAGGTGGGGGGGAGAGTACGGAAGGTGGTTATTTTTTGGATTCCATCCAGAGTGCCGTGTAGTTATTGGCTTACGGGAGGCCCACACCGGAGTTCTCACGATACAGGATGATAGAGGGCCGTCCTCGAGCGCGAAAAAGGAGCTTACCCTTTCAAAAGAACACACTAGGAAGTCATTTCGGAGACTGAAATCCTTCAATAATAGAACCAAGGGTTAAAAAGTTGTGGCAGGGGGAAGGTGCGTTTGTGACGAAGTGAGAGCCAAAGACGAAAAACCGGAGCCTGAGAAAGAACGTAGGGGGGCCGAGGTGGGTGGGGATCTGAAGGTTTATGGGCTGGAGGAAGAGCTTCTCGACGAGGAGGCATCATTGTTCCTCTTTTGGGGGCAAACTCATTCGCCCCTTGTGGTTTGGTAATGGGTAGGTCAGGGGGTCTCTACGGAACTTCAAGAGGAGAAAGGGAAAACTTTTTCCCCAGAAGTTGTCTTGGATCAAGAATGTCCGTGTGCAAATTGGGGTGTGGAGACGAATGGCCAGATAAAGGTTTCGGAAGTAATACTAAGAGTATTGGATGAGAAAGACTGATGATAAAAAAACCACCTCGGTTAAGGTAAAGCTCTTGAGCCGGAAGGAAAGGGGCACTAGGCAGGAAGGTCTGATATCCTTCGTACTGTTTAGGGAGCTGCGAGTGGGTTCAACAATGCCTGTCCTTATGGGAAGAAAAAAGTTGGGGTTAAGACCGACGGGGGAATAAGGTGCGACGTAAGCACGTAGCGAAAAGGGAAAGTCGGTTCGCGGAATGACCACCGGGGGCAAAACTGTCGGGGGGGCTATTTGAGACGGGATTTCGTGGTGAGGTTTGTGAGGTTGGTGATTGCAATTGTCCCGACAAGGGGATTGAGTGGAACCTTTTCTTAAAGATGGGCCCGGTGGATTGAAAAAAAGGGTGAGATAGAGAAAATGTAAAGAAAAGTTTAGGAGAGTTGTACTGGTTGCTCTTCAATGTGTCGAGTGTTGTTTTTTTTAGAAGAACCGGTAGGCTGCAGGGGTGGGTGCTCATAGAGGGCATCAAGTTTAGACACGGAAAGGAACTATCAGCCAATCACGGACTCAAAGGGGGTCACGCATTTCTGGACTCAATACCGCAGGCGGAGTTGAGTGTGACCCAGGACTTCAAGAGTGGTCTGGCTGCTATCAGGAAGTCTTATGGAAGTCAAGGGATGTTCATACAAAAATTCAAAACTCGGCAAGGAAAGATATCCGGGGCAGTAAAGCTAGGACGTAGTCTAAAGGGGGGAATCGTTGGATGTTTTGGTGGTGGATACTAGAAATATGGACATCGCTGGTGAAATTGGCACAGGTTGGGGTATGCGGCGATCATGATGTGAGATTGACGTGCATCCTTTTGTTCAAATTTTTTGGTGTCACAGGGAATGTATTCCCAGAGGATAATACAAAAATCCGAAAACTTTTACTCATGTGCTGGAGAACTTTGAATTAGAAATAAAAAGCCATCAAGGATACCTTTAAAGAAGAATAAAATTAAGACACCTAGGAAAAGGGGTTGGGGGCTATCCCTGAAGGCGGAGTTTCTCCTTTGTCTGACGTGCAAAAGGGGAAAGGGGGCCAACAACTCTGGTAAAAAAGTGAAGGTCTAAATTTTTTGTAGTGTAACTGGGCTAGAATCTGCGGGGGGAACGGTGAGAGAGCTTGGGGAATTTCTGGTTTGGTGGTTTGTAAAGACCCACGGATTGTCCGGTCTCGGCCAGTTGGGGTAGGAGACTAATTTGGGGATAGAGAGTAAAGTTCAGAAGAAAATACATTGAGTTAGGGAATGCCATCTTGGAGCTGGTTTAATCGAGAAAGATTTTAGTACCTTTCATGTAAAAGGTGTGGGGTGTTGTAAGAACGAGCAAATAATTCTGTCAGGAAACCCAATGAGAATCCATCATGCAGCAAATTGCGGGACATACTTAACGGTTTTACAGATACGGGAAAAGAAGACCTCGGCCGAAAGAGAAGTTTAGTCATCAAAACTCCGAAACCAAAAGCGCATGGCCTAAGGGAGGAGATAAAAGAAAAGAACCAGAGAACAGTTTTAAAAAAAGGGAACACACCGAGCCAACAGCCGCGAAACCTCAATTTTGGTGTTTTAAAGGGGAGAACACTAAAGGGGGGGTTTCTAACAAATTGGTGGGTCTAGGGGGGATAAAAACTCCTGTAGGTGAGAAAATTTCGGGTAAAAACCAGGGACCAACCGGGGGGGCGGGCGTCGGTCGACGTTGTTGCGGGGTTACTTATGGTAAAGAAAGTTATAGTAAAAAAAGTACAACGGAGGAATGATAGAGAGTTTGACCCTCGTGCTGAAGGCCCTTATGTCCGACTCCAGACGGGGGGTTCTCGATGTTCGGACAGTGTTACTGCAAAGGTCTGGGGACTGCGAGATTCTCCGCTAGGGGCCGCGCTGTCACCTAATTAAAGAGTTGTGATAAAAAGGGTCTAAACGGGTGGGGGGAAGACGTGTGTGGTGGCACATGAGGGGGACTTAGAAAGACCTTTTAAGAAATAGTAAGCAATGTTCCTTGGAGAAAGGATTCTATATGTATAAAAATCTCCAAGTGAACGAGAGAGATCATTGAAAAGGGACTTTCTAGGCCAAAAAAAACAAACGGGGGGAAGAACAGAAGGAAATTACCTAAGACCAGACTCCTTAGGGGAAAAATGCGCTAATCCAAAGGAGCTCCGGTGGGAAAGTTACGTCATAGTCGCTACTATCTAAGAGAGAGCACCAGCGAAAAAGGAGGGTCCCAAGGAAGTCACCAAAGGTCAAAAAAACATTAAAAGTCGCTAAAAGAACTTCACCGACCCTTAAATCAAAAAGGGGAGAGCTGCAAAAAGTCCGAGAAAGGGGGGAAAGTTGGGGAGGGTCAGGTCAAAAAGGAACGAGGTGACTTGAACCGGCCCGATCAAATAACTAAGAAAAAGGCTGTGAAAGGGGGGTCTGGGGTAGGGGATGCTGAGGTTAGGTTTCTCTCTGAGACATGGGCGTGTAGACGTAAATGTTTTAGGGAGTTTTTGGGGGCAGATTGAGGGGGGAAGAGAAAATAAGGGGCGGAACGGCTGATGGAAGGACTGGGTCAACAGGAAGCGGGGGGCCCTCCTGCGGAATTAATAATCCGCCGGGGGCTAACTCTATTCGGCTTGGATTGCCATAGGTTTTGTATATAATCGAGGAATAGAATTTTTAAAATCTTGTGTGGGTAAAAAAAGTAGGTCCTCACCTCCGGGAATTTGGATGCTACTTGTGGGGTTCTCCAAACTGATTCCTGAGGCTAAACGCGTGTAAAAAGCAAAGTGGCCTGCGCTAGAATCGCTTGAAGATCGAGCAATGGGTCCGAAAAAGGGTCGGAGAAGAAATGGTCAGAAAATATCAAAAGAAACTCCAAAATAGGCCGCATCTGAAGGGGAAACTTTAAAAACGGGAGGTCGAATTCTCAGGCTGGGAACTGGGGCCGGGGGTCAGATTGAAGGATGCCGGAAAAAATTTCTAGGAAAAAAAACAAGTCAGGACCACAAGGAAAAAAAAAGAAGACTATTCGGACACGCTGGTGCCGGTCCGTTATAACTGGAATGATCTCTCATAAATTTTGATGACCAGATGTACCCAGGGGTGGTTTATGTTGCATCGTGGGGATATAGCAGTGTTATTCGTGTGGGGAACTCAAGTTACTCTTATTAGATAATCCTATTGGGAGGATGTCACAGTGTTTGTGGTAGTTGTGGACCATAAAGGGGGTGTCACGGTATTTCCAGCAAAGGAACGATATCTTGCGCGCTCAAAACGTTAATATAATTCGTGGGGGCCCGAGTGCTTTGACCTCAGAAAGGGGGAAAGGGGGCAGCTGAAACTTGCGCAAGCCTCGTTTTAAACGCCGTACAAAAAGTCCTGAAAAAAAGGGGCTCACACTGAGGAAGTCCTTCACACTAAGAACTCATCTTAGAGAGGAAAGGAGTCGTCGAATTAGGGAGGGAACCAGATCGATAAGAAGGCCTAAAGTCAAGCACCACTAAGGTGAAGGAGACTAAAAAGAGGTAAAATTAAGCTGTTCCTAAGATTGTTGGGGGAGTGTCTATAATACACAGAACAATATCTATGCGATGTGGCAAGGGTCCAAAGGTAGGAACATAAATTCGGCCAAATGGGGATGCCGAACGTAATAAAAAGCCCTCACGAGAATCCGGGAAAAGCTGATCAGACGCGGAGTGTTCTTACGCGGTACATCGGGGAAAGCGTCCAAGAAGGCGAAAAAGGTTTAAACGGGGCTTGTAAAAAGACTTCCGGAACGTGCAGTGGGTAGTGGACTTTGAGGGACAATTTCCGGGGGAAAGAAAAGATCGTCGTCGAAAGGGTACCGATAAAAAAAAAAAAAAGAAAATACATCTTTTGGATCCATCGGAGAAAAATTTTAGAAACCGCATGCTGAGGTGGGCGATCGAAGGAGGTCACCGAAAAAAAAGTGGGGTAATCAAGGGGAAAAGTGGAAGGAACCTGCGTTCGTCCATTCCGGGAAAAAAGAAGCTGCCGTGGCGGCGGACAGGTTTTACCGTCGGGGTTTGGGGGGGGGGGGGGGGGGGGTGGGGGAGGGAGGGATCAAAAAGCACTAATAAGTGCAATCTAGAGTATTTCATCCTACTGCTCTCTTTGACTCAGGGAGTATATGGTTTTACTACTGGAATTTGTGGTATCTCATGGTTATTCCTAGAGTGAATTTGCCCTCTAAGTAAGAAGTGACGCCGAATTGGGGGGTGGGAATTAACACTGTAGGAGTTACCACCGCTTTTGTTTTTTTTAGGCTACAACAAAGTGGTTGGGAAACCCTTAAGGAGGGAAAGTTAACAGTGTAGGGGGGATGAGTGCAAAAAAGTGCGGGGCAAAGGGGCACAAAGTAGGGTACTCCCGATGTTGTCTGTTCAGGTTGGTAAGTAGTCCGGGGGGATTAAATACTATGGTAAGGGAGGATTATCAAAAAAAATGGGGTATGGAACATCTAGAGGGAAAAAAAAAAATCTTGCTCGCGCCAACCGGTGACTTCAGTGCGGAGAGTTTGACTAAATGGGGGGGGAAAACCTTATCCGAATAGTTGAACACCCGCTGAATGGGAGGCTACAACAAAAAGGGAAACACCTAAGAAGAGGGCGCTCTTGGCTAAATCTTTTCAACTCGAGGGGGATTCTTACCAGGGGTTTTTCTGGGGGAAAGGGGAGTCAAGAAGAATTTCCTGTAGGGAAGGGATGTTATGCTAACGAAGACGCCCCGAGTCACCGGGGAAAGAACGAAGGAGGCCCTACTGTGAAGAGGAAACAAAGAAAAAAAAGGTTGTGGGGGAAGGTTCCTACAAAAGGGCTTTCGTGAAACAGGAATCGACGACTTCGGCGGGAGGGCCTCGAGAGGCCGTCCCGCACGTCTTTGGGGTGGTACCCAGTAATACGTTGAGGGGGAAGGAGATCAGCAAAGAAAAAAAGGGGAAACAAAAAAAACGGGCTAATGATGGAACAACAAAGTGTGCATGCTCGAACTCTGAGGAGAAAACCTGCCAGACGAACGGAGATTGCAAAAAAAAAAAACCTGAAAGGAATTTAGTCCCGTCCCGTACGAAGGGGGGTTCTAAGTGATGTAAAAAAAGTCAACTATGAATACAACTGACATTGTTGGCTTGGGGTGAATATGTTCCGGTAAGGATTGTGAGGGGATATTTAAAATATCAAGCCGTAAAAAAAAAATTTTAGTCTAAACTGCGCAGATTAGATTTGATGGGGTGATGTTGATTTGCTTGGGTTCTGGGATGTGTTAAGGGTCGTTATTAATAGGAATTGCTGGGTCTAATTTTCCGCAGATCACGGGAGGGGGGGGAACCCCCCGAAAATGAAAGCGGAATCGGAGGGAAGTACGTGCCGGTAGGGTGTCGGTGCCTGGGGGGGTTTTAGTCACTGGAAAGAAATTGGTTCACCAGAAAAAAAAAGGGAAGGCTCCTTCCAAAGAAAATGGCTCCCACTGAGGAGAATGTCGAGGAAAGGACTTTTCGAGAAAATCAAAGAAAGGGGTGACTGCTATGGAGCACAACCGGTTGGCATTACCACATAGGGGAATGGGTGTACTGATGGTGTATTTTTAGTGTTAGGCTCGAAGGGTTTTAGGGAGATCATGTAAGCAAGGAAAGGGCGTTGTGGAAGTCAAGCTACTTCGAAGGCAGGCCTCTTCACCGATGTGAATAAAAAAATAGGGCAGAGAGGGAGGAAGATGTCCACCATTAACTGCGGGTGCCATTTGAATAGGAGCTGGACCTCGAAAAAACGAGGGGGAAGGGGGGAAAGCTATTACAAGTAAAAATGGAGAAAGAGGGGAAAATTTGCCTGGTTCGAGGAAAAGTCGACAAGGTGCTGTAAAGGGGAGGGGAAAGGGCATCTACAAGGAAGGATCAACAAAAAAGGAAAAGAGGATAGAAAAAAGCTGGATTCAAGGAAAAAAAAAACTCGGGGAGTTAACTACAGGATCTCACAGACCCTGGATGGAGCCATTTAGAGTAGCAGGGCATCCCAGTGCAAGAGGAAAATTCCCTCCAGTGGAGAATGCTAAAAGACTAAAGCAAAAATAATTTGAAAAAAGCACGAAAAATGCAGCCGAGCAGTAAAGCCAAAAAGGCTTCGGGCATCGGAGTCGGCTCCTAAGATTTCTTATGAAAAAAGGGGTCCAAAGCGCATGCATACCGCATATGACCAGAGAAAAAAAGATCGAAGGGGTAGAACCCCTCAAACCCCCTAAAAAAGTTTTGGGGGGGTTCGGGGGAGGGAATAAGTAAGGTTCTGAGGAAGGGGGCTACAAACTGCCAGGTTGGATTTTCACCGGGGAATCAAGACTCCGCAGGGAAAAATTCCTGTTTAACCGACGTGATTCACCCTCAGGGTTGCCTTTGTCACAAAAGGAACGCAACTTAAAAGGAAAGGGAATGTTGCCAGGGGACTGAAAGGAGGGGCCGGGTGGGCCCTGCTAAACATAAAGGGATCCCAGCAGTCCCAGAACATCATCAAACCATCCGGGAATAAAGGAAATACACGCAGAGTTCTCCGTGGAAACTCACCAGAAAACTCGAACGAAGACTAACACAAAGCGGATACTTTGGAACGGGTAATATGAAAGTAAAAAACAGCTTAAAAAGGTACTTGCATTGAAAGGTTAAGGGGGTTGGAATCCAAGTGTGGCTTGCCGGGTGAGAAGGCCAGCGATGATTAGTGGGACGAGAGTCGGTGAAACACATGAGGGCCTAAACTTTTAGGGGGGAAATCTTGAGAGGGAGCTATTCGATGACAGTCCTTGGGGGGTAGAACCACCTTCGTGGAATGCAAGAGGGAAAATGCCGAAGAGGGGGAGTCCATGGAATAAAGACCGCCAAGAAATTTCTGGGAAGTTACGAAAAAAGTCGGGGAGATACAGAAGACACTAGGGGAAAAAATCTCTCTTAAGAGGGAGAAGTCGGTGAAAGGATGAATCTACTGTCCGTAAAAGGTAATATTAAATTCTTCGTTTGGTGCTAAACGGGTTTACATTCTTTGTTCATAAGAGAATTTTTTGTGTGACGGCCGAAAGGGGGGAAATAAGTGTGGTTACAATCCGCGACAACCTACAAATTTAGTAGGTGTTCAAGAATTAAAGTGGGGGAAAAAGGTCGGAGGGAAGTCGAAAGAATCCTGCAGACAAAGGGAGGAAAAAACCGTTTAAACCACGTGCCGTCGCAAAAGGAAAAAAGGGCTCATACTCTGAGGAGAATAAAACAAAACGAAGTGAAGGGTAATAGGAGGTAGAGTTCTGCGAGATAAATTCCGTCAAGGGGAAAGCCCGAACGAAAGGGGGGGGGGGGCTAAACCTTTGTCTGAAAAAAACCCGAAACAACCTGGAACGACAAAACTAAAAGGGAAAAGCTTATCAACAGAAGAAATTGCGGGTTTCGCGGTGGGCTAAAGAATGCAAGGGGGAACTTCAAGACGAGTGAGGGATACCGGGGGGGGTCAAGGAAGATTCCGGGCGACAAGGCTGAGGTGATGGAAGAAAAAAAGCTCCCGGAAAGGGGGAGTAGGAAGAAGTGCAAAGAAGAGAAAGAGCCCAAAAGGTGTCCCGGTAAGGTCCGCGGAACCACCAGAGCAAGAAAGGGCGTTCGTTACCACAAAATTGAATCGAAAAGAAATTCCGGCATCGGGAAAAAAAATGAAATAAAAGAAGTTTCAGGTGACGGAGCCTTGTATCTCGACTCCGCGCAAGCAGGAATATAGCTCTTGCTGAGGGGGTCACTTCATAAGTGGTAGTTCAGAAGGGACCTGAAAAAGAGAAGAAGAACCGGCACATTAAAGCCGACCCGAAACTCCCAGGAAAGATCAGAACTGCAAAGGATATAAAGACCACCGGATATTTGTTTGAATTTGGGAGGGCTTTGTAGAACTGCAGGGAATTATGAGGGTGGGGGGTATTTTTTTAAGTATGGAATTTCACGAATTTGGTCCCGGATGTTTGGGCTAAGGTGGAATTATATAATCAGAAAAAGTTCTTTGCTGGGAATGGGTCTCGTTCTTTGGGAAAGGAGGTCGATCTTAGGGAAAAATGCCGAGTTCTTTCCGAAGCAGGGGGGGGAACCTGCCGGAGGGAAGACGTTAAATTTAGGTGTTGTGGGAGTTACGGGCGGGGTTCTCAGGAGGAAAATTCCTGGGGAAAACCCGGAAAGGGTAAGGGTCCGGATTCGCAGTCTCCCCTTGGAAAAAAAGATGGCAAGGTGCGTGAACGAGGAAACAAGAAGGAAACTGAACCTGAGGCTACGGTCGAAAAGTAAACTATCCCGGGGTTCAAGGTTTTGCGCTAAGAAATAAAACTATGGGCGCATGAATGCAGGAATAAGGGCGCCAGCTGGCCGTTTGTTACTTGGAGGTTCGAGGGGGGTGCCGAGGATAGTCGTCCCAAAGGGGCACTGGGGGTTGTTTTTCTATCCAGGGTCCGGTCAGGTTTTGGGGAGCTCTGCCAGGGAAAAGGTGGGGAGGCAGAGGAGAAAAAGGTTATCGATGGGATTCTGGGTGCCGGTAATGGGAAAAAGGGCCACGGGGGAGAAGGGAAGAAGCTCAAAGGAGGGGGCAGGAAGAATCCATTATAATTTCAGGTAAGTGTGATAGATCGTAAAAAGGTGGAAGGTTTCCTATATTGATGAAACAACAAAAGATATCGTAAATAAACCAAAAATGCGGGGGAAAAGATGAGAAAATGGGGGGGCGCGTAAAGGAATTCGAAAAAGGCAGGAAGGAGCTCACGTTTAAAAAATTAATGAGACACAGGACCCTCTGGAAAAGAGGAACATCTCAGAGGACTCAGAGAGACCTACTGTGAGGGGCTCCCGAAAAGGGAAAAAAAAGGGGGATTGCTCGAACACAACTCTTTCATCGTCTCCAGAATCTTCAAAGAACTTAGACGGTCTTCTAAAGAAGGAACGGCAAATCACAAAAAATCGCATGAAAAGGAGCTTACAAAGAGGGACCGTAACATCAGGTTCGCAATTGTTTGAACCATATAGAAAGAAAGGGAAGATGCACCAGGGAGGGTTGTTACTATGGGTGATCTTTATATGTTAGAGAAGAGAAAGGGTGTCCTGACCAAATTGAGATTCTGCGAAGCGTTCCTGTGGAACCTAAGACCCAGAGGCTAATAGAGAAAGTGGCCGGGTTGCGGGACTAAAAAATAAGGAAAACGTTAATCAGCGAGGAAAAGTGGGGGGTCTAAGATCCAGGAAATCCTAGCCGACGGGAGGGGAAAAAAGCTATAAGCTGTGGAGGAAAGGGGAGTTACGGGAGGGGACCTCGAATTTCCTAAAATGCAGGTGAACTTCGGGAATAAATTCACGTGGTGGGAAGAGTCATTCATCAAGAAAAAAAATGACGTTCAGTGTCGGGGGGGGGGAAAAGACTTCGGAGCTGGCCGGTTCGCGAAGCTCGGCGATGGACTAGAGAATTGGGGAATTGCGGGGGGGGGCTGGGGACTGTAGGGGAACCTGATTAGAGGAACACCGACAAAAAAGAAGGGGCAGGCTTTAATGCATCACCGACTAAAGGGGAAAAGATAGAAGTTCAAAATAAAGTGGAATGGGTGGATCCAGGGTTTGGTTATTTATGTGGTCCTTAACACAATCTTTATTTGGTTTTCTTCGATTAAAATAGGCGTTGCGTCCTAAAGGAGGCCGCTGGAAGAAGTTGCTGTAGAGTCTACTTTCCGAACACGGGGAGTCATGCTCACTCATAGTCTAGACAATTGAAAAAACTCAGAACCCTCAGAGGGAAAAATAGTCATGGGGGAACCATCTGGAAAAGGGGGTTAGCCAAGACCGCAATTTAGTAAGGGAGAGGGTCTACATGGGGGGTTCTCCGCAAAAAATGGGGAATGAAAGGTCGAGGGGGGAAAGGGGTAAACCATCTCCAAAAAAAAAAAAAGTTAGGGGAAGAGAGGTCGTTGGAAATGAAGGGCCTCGGAAGGGAATGGACATCATGCTATAGAATGAGCTCACAAAAACAAAAGGGTGTTTATAGTGATCTTCGGAAGGAAAGCATCGTATGAGTGTTGATTGTCCGGTAGGGAAAGGCCGTACGTTGACTTTTGGCGGCGAAAAAAAAGTTGTCGGCAGGAGAAAAGGAACTCGTAATTAAAAAAAAACATTTACTCTCCGGGTAAGAGGCTGAAAAAAAGTGTCGCCTCGTCGGGGAGTGTCGGAGGTTGGCTCACCGGGACAGTTACCCTTCAATGGGTGACAAATTAAGGGGAAAATGGGGGGAGGGATTAGAAAGTGGAAAAAGGGTTTGTCTAACGAAAAACTCCCTAAAAGGGAGGGCCTAAGAAAAAAAAATAGGAAGTGAGCACCCAACCAAGAAAACTGTCCGCCAAAAAAAGATGGGGGCTTTCGTGAGCAAAAACACCAGGTCAGAGTTCTGCCATGAGAAAGTTAAAAAAAGGCATCCTCAAAAGAGGGTGCTCATTTGAAATTGGAGACTCTCAAAAAAAAGGCTCAAAAAAGGGGCAAAGTGTATTCCACAAATCTTAAAATTCAGGGAAAAATAAAGATTAGGGAAAAAAAGTGAAGAACACCGGAAAAAGGAACCGGTTGCACTGAAGAACATCGGCAAGTTAATTTCTAGAGGACCAAAAATTTTTTTGAGACCGAAGGGAAGGGTTACGAGGGACCCCGAGACAAAAATAGGAAACGAAAAAAGAAAGAGAATTTGTACCTAAGGAGGTGTATCAGGGTGTATAGAGACTCAAAAGGAACGAAGGCAAGGTTTTGGAAAAAGACTCGCTCAGAGGGGTTTCTGGGACCTTCCCGCGGTTTTCAAAGGAACCTAGACAGCTGGCTCGGAACAAGAAAAGGGTGCACAATAAGAGAGCCCAGAAGACCAAATGCAAAATGAGGAAAAAAATATCACTGATGACCATCTTACAGGCCGAGAAGGCATGGGTTCAGGGCTCGACGGAGATTTATAAAAAGGCGCTGAAAAAAACTCGCAAAAAGGGTGTTACTGGACCAGGGGTTCGAGGCGGGTCTCATCCAGCCGTTTTGCATGTCAATATTTTGAAAAAATAAGTGCTCTTTCGAGGGGTGTCGGGGAATTTAGCAGCTTGTTAGGTTAGTTGGGGGAAGTTCCCGAAATGTGGGGTATTTCTTGTGAAATGAAAATAAAAGTGGGGGAGAAGAGGGTCGGGTGTTTAAGGGAGTTGATGAAGGTCACCGAGTCGATTACAGGCCGAGGGAAAAAAATAAGTCACAAAAAAAAAGGGAGAGAGGGGTAGGAACGTTTTGGAATATTCCATCCTTGAGACTCCTGGGGGCTAGAATTAAAAGGTTACCTAGGTCCGCCCGAGGGAATAACACTCTTGAACGGGCAGGGCAGGTAAGCTATAACCGCCGGGGGGAGAAACTTTGAAATAGCCGAAAAATGACTCCTGAGAACTAACAAATTCTTAGAGTATTCGTTCCTGCTTAAAGGAAAAAATACCGACGCCAGGGGGAAATTCGCGCAGTCTCACCGAAAAAGGCCTTAACACGAGGAAAGGCAAAAACTTGGCGAAGCCGTAAAGTACATGTAGGTAAAGGAGGTGGAAAAAAAAAACCTGCCATAGAAAAAACGTTCGAGGAGCAAACTTTAACAAGACGTTCCGTTGACCGAATACCTGGCACTGTATCAATGAGAAAGGACCCGAATGGCTCAAAAAGAAGGCTTCCAGAAAGACCTACAAAAACAAGGACATCCGAGAGACAACTATCAACAAGGGTGTATTTCAAGAGAGACTTAGTATTACTTGTAGGGCTTTTCAGAAAAACCGCTCTGTAAGGCAAAACACAAATCAGCGAAGTTATTTTGGAACGGGCTTGAAAAAAAAAGGCCTTACTGGGGAGTCTTGAGGAAGAGGCACAGGAAAATTGTAAGAAAAGGCGATTACCTCAGCGGAAAAGTACATCCACCGGTGTGGGTCATCATTCCTCTTTGAAAGGACTGAAAAAAAATTACGTCAGGGGGGAAAACTTCGTTAAGGTGGCATCACAAATGCCGAATGGGGAGGAAAGGAAAAATTCATTGTCACGAACCTGGGGCTTGGAAAAAAAAACAACCTGAGGGGGGTGGGAACGTTCTCGTGGCAAAGGGCACTTCTCGCGGAGGGGGGAGCGGTAGAGTTCGAGAAAAGAGAACGTAGACAAGAAAAAGTGACGAGACTCAAAAAGACCCAAGAAAAAAGAGGACGGACGAACTCGCAATGGGAAAAAAAATGACGGGGGATAAGAAATCCGCAATTTCTTAGGGGGAAATAATTCTCCCTTATGAGTGTCTCCAGTTAGAAGTTGGGGTGGTCACTGGAAAGGGGGAAAACACATTGAAGAAAACCTTCTGCGAAGGGCCTGTCGTCAAAAGGGGGAAAGAAAAATGAAGGCTAATCTCTCTACAAAAAAAGATATCTCTAGGGGCGCATCCTCCAAGGAAAAAAGTTCCGAGAGGGAAAGACTCCAGAAAAAGAAAGGACCCTTGGGAGAAAAAAGGCGCTGGACGGGAAACCCTCGAAATGGCATTTCTTCTAAAAAAAAAGGGTCGATCAGGAACAAGTAAGAAAGATTCGAAGGAGAAGGTCTAGGGGAAAATTAAACTGAAAGGAATAGGTTGATGGAATCTATGATCAATAAGAAATATTCCTTGTCGAAATCTGGGCAACTCAGACCCCGAAAAGGGGATCAGGAAAGACTGCGGTCTAAAGGGTCGGAAAGATCATAGGAGAAAAACCAATTATCGGAAGAGTTCTTTTCTTCCAAAAAGATGAACACTCAAAGACAAAGAAGTGGGGGGGAGGTTTTCACAAAATTTGGGTTCGCGGTGACCAATCGCAGTGTCCTGGAGGGAAAAATTGTCTCTCGGTTGAGGGGGTGTGGGGCGGGACTTGGCGAGGAAAGAGGGGCCATCACCGGAAAAAGGGAACCTTCACCAAGATTGTGAATGCCTTCACGAAAGAAAGACCAGACAGGAAAAAACGTACACCACCGGGGAAAAAGGTTTCACCTGCGAAAAATCTGCCGAGGCGGCCCCGTCCCAAAAAAGAATGCGAGAAAAGAGAGAGGACACAGAAGGATCGGCGGGGGCTTTGATCCAGGGAGAGGGGGGGATCTGATTACCGGACTCCGTCTTTCTGTGGGAAGAAAAACATCGGGAGAAAAAGGGGCGGGTACAAGTCCTTAGGAGACTGAAAGCGGGAAAAAAAGGTGTAAAACCGGCGTTCACTAGAGGAAAGGGGATCGAAAGGGGCCCCAGAAAAAAAAATGGCCGGCAAACCCCCGAAAGGAAGTTTCCGGGAGAAAAACATGTCCTCCGCAACGAGGGGGAACTTAACCTATCGACGAGGCCGAGCAAATAGGATAGCAAGGAGGGGAAGAGGGGAATTGTCGGTGGCCCTACGAGCTTTGTGTTAATAATCTCTGTGGCGGGAGAGAAAAGAATGCTATTGGGTGCGTTGAGACGAGAAGATAGTGTTGTAGGGTTGGGGCGGGGCCGAGTTCCAGCTTTTAAAACTGGCGTAGGACCATTTCGAGACACGGATGGCGCGACAAGGTGTTGTGACTCTGGTAAGTTGGTAATGTGTTTTTTACAACAAATAAAAGATAGCTCTTAAAGGGTTGGTCCTTACATAGGTCCAGGATATCTCATCGGAATACTCGGGATTAGTGTAAAATGTGAACCTGGTTCCGTCAAGGGGATGGAACAGAATTGTCGTCCCATCACATGTCACACAGGGTACCCAGGCCATGTCCAGCCCTAAAGGAAGGAAAACGGTAAAGAAAAGGGGCTTACGGGACCGATTACCATAAAAAAAAAGAGAAGAGAAAAAGGAATCGGATAAAATCTCGCGCTGTGATAGACAAGCCGAAAGAGGGGGGAAATCTAGAAAAAAAAAAGTCAGCCTGTAACTGCTGGGGAAGTCTAAGTCGCCAGGAGAAGAGGAATTGGAGGGGGAAAGAAAGTCCATCTTGGAAACGGACCGCGCAAAACATGGGTGGGGTTGTGGGGGGGGTTGGGGGGGTGTGGGGGGGGGGGGGGGTGGGGTGGCGAAGGGAAGAGGAAGCAAGCCAATATGAGATCGAAATACCTTCCGGGAAAACCCGAGTGGAGAAAAAAAGGGACTATAGAAAAAGCAAGAGCTATTCCAAGAAACAAAAGAGGTCTTCTGAAAAGAAGCTCGAAACTATAATAGTTAATATCCTATCCCAGGAACCCAGACAAAAGGAGCCAGAGGAGGAGTTGTAGGGGGCTCGGGGGAGGAAGCCACCGAAAGACTTCAGTAAGAAAAGACGTTTTTGTGACCAGTGATTTGCCGAAACTGAGAAAAAAAACGCTGAATTTGGGGTCGGTTAAGGTTTTAAACATTGGCCGGGGTCCGAGGAGGGGTGGGTATGAAACATCGGATATCATTCAATTTGTGGGAAAAAAAATCACTGTCACTTTGTGCCCGCCCGATTTCTTCGAGAGAAGAGGACGGTGAAAAGGGAGGGTAAACTTTAATAAAGTTGAAAGGTGAAGGGAAGGACTACCTTATGGAGTTCCATGCATGTATTGCTTGGGGGAGTCAGAAGTTTTTTGGGATTCGAGAGCGATGGGCTCGAAGTAGGGAAAAGGAAGGGTATCTGGTGAAGGCAACTCGCGGAAAATAACGAGAAGAAGCTAAACCAGGGGAACCCTCTCCCCAGGCAAAACAAAAAGAGGAAGGGAAACTCTGACAGGACTTGCCGAGAGTCAGAACTTATTTGGAAGGAAAAGGGCTTCTATGTTGTAAGAATTTGTTGGGGAAGTCCCGAAGTGGTCGAAATGGCCGGGTCGCAACAAGAAAAATCTTCAAGGAAGGGTCCCTACGGAATTATAATATACTCCGGAAAAAATGGATTAAAAAGTTGGAAAATAACTTGCCGAAGAAAAGCCTGCCAGTGGCCGACAAAGAACCTAGGTTTTTTGGGCGAAACCGACTTTGTGAAAATGAAAAGTGTAGAAGGTGCAGAGACCTTTTAATTTTAAGAAGGTACAACCCCGATTTGTTAAGAGGGCTACTAAGTGGAGGGGGGGACGGCTAACACGTACGGGGGACTCGGCCGAGAAAACAGGTGCAGCAGAGGGAACTGGAAAAAAAAGTAAAGAGCAAGAGAATCTTACCGGAAACCAGAAAGACCGAGAGGGTTTATCTTGCACGGCAGGGAGGACCACCCTAGGTGGTCCTTACTTCAAAGCTTTCTAGGCAGAAGAAAAGCTTCATGGGGAGTGGAAAGTCCACAAAAGAAAAGAGCCTTTGGGTGGGGGGTACTTCGCCGGCTTCGTCATCCGAAGACTGGCAAAAGGGAATATGTAAAATAATGGTAGATCGTGGCGTGACGGGGGAAAAAAGCTTCTGGAGGTTTAATCGCCCGGAAACTCCCCAACGACCTAAAAATCCCAAATGTGACGCAGCATGCTAACCAGCCGTAAGGAAAGCTTTGGGGGGCAGAAAGGTTTAGGCGGACAGAAACTCGCCCTTCAAGCTTTAAGACAACGCAAACTGATCTCTGGGGGAGGGGCTTGGGAAAAGGATAGGGGCAGGGGGGTATCATTTAGAGGTTCCGCCGAGGCTGTTTCCGATCATTTTGGGAAAAAACGGCAAAAGGGCCCGGTAGGGGGGAAGAGGGGGGTCAACGAAGAAAAGCCTCAAGTTGGGGGAAAATGTCTAAAAAAAGGGGCTGCGAGCTAGTTAACGACCCGGTGCACGTTTCGTGAGAAGCGAACGGGGGTTTAAAAAGAGGGCGTAGGATGGAAATATAGTCCTAGGTATTGAAGGTGCGGAAATTTTTCAGAGGAGAAAATGGCCGAGTGGGATCCTGTCCGAGGCAGACGGAAGAGGGGTTGAGAAAGGGGCGGAATCTTCCCAGTTGGGGGAAAAAAAGTCGTCAAAGAGTTTGCGCTGTAAACGGTGGCGTGGACGGAGACGCGATGAGGGGAAAAGGAAGGGGCCGGTGATGGATGGGAAGCAACTGGTCCAACTGGGGAAATGGCAAGGGGGGGGGGGGAGGGGTGCTACAAACCAAGGTAGTACAAGGAGTATAATAGGGAAGTCACAAAGCTACCAACGGAAAAAAACAACTGAAGGGGAGGTGCTCCCTTTAGATGGCCCGGACCAGGGAAGACGCCGGCTCAGCCTGAAGAGAGACATTGTAAACATAGGGAAAGACCGTTTAAAATTTCAAGAGTGTCCCCCAGGTCCAGCAAATTACGACCGCCAAAAGGGGGTTGAAGCGAGAAGGGTTACAGACAGGCTCCAGGGGAGCTCTCCCCAGAGATTCTTCTCGGGCAGCTTCCCACGGTCGGAGGAAAGGGGATTAGAGATGGTCCGAAACGCTTCTGAGAAAAAACTCGGACTTAAATCTTGCGAAAGGGATTTTCGGCTAATGGTGAAAAGTTTGGGGGAAGAAAAAAACATCTTGTCAAATGGAACCGGGGGGGATTGGAGTAGCAACGTAGTGAAGAAAGGCTCTTTCCACCGAGGAGAGAGAGGGAGGAAAGACAACTCGTAAAGGGGAAATAACCGAGGGTGGTGTGCCAAAAATGAGAATTTTAGTTCCTCTGGAAATTTTTGATGGACATACCTGAGGTAAGCCGATCCAAAAACTTTCCATAGGGGAACGAGGAAAAATGAAAAGGGCTTACGCGGACGGGAGAGGTGAAAAGCTACACAGAAAAAGGAAAAAAGGACTAGAAGAAGAAAGTTGGTGGAAGGGATGGCACATTAACGAAAGGGGTGTTAGTGTTAAGGGGAAAGTCTCCACGGAGCGTCTGTGACGGTCATCTCGGCGATGAACTAAACACAAGGGAATCAAAGGAAAAAAAAGCTGCGAAAGGGGGTCTAGAGGCTTCTCACCAAAACGGAATTGCGGATGAGGTTCCAAACGGGAAGCAGGCGAACATGAAAATCCTGGGGATTCCAGAAAAAAAAAGGAATCTTCTCCGGGGGAAAAGGCCTGACCCAAAAGAGAGGTTCTGAGAAAGGAAGGAGAGGGTCAGACCTCGGTAAGAGTTTTCCTCGTGTGAGCCAAACTAAGGCCGACCGGAGGGAAGCATCGAGAAAATCATTTCAGAAGGTTCAAAAAATTGAACCAAAAGGGCCCTCCGCGAACAAAAGGTTTTCAGCGCGGCAAAAAGGAGGGACGCAGGAAGAGGAAGGTCGAGGTGTTCGGGCGGGGAGGATCCTTCAGGGGGAAAAAAACTCTTCGGGGGAAAGAAAAGGTGCCTTTTCGGAAAAGAACGCTATAGCTCGACAACAACGGAGGGAGTAACAGATATAGATTAGCCGCCGCCATCGTCTGGGGACGAAGGCAGCGGACAAAACTACAGAAGTGTTTGAGCAAACTCTACTGGGGAGCTTCAGACAAAAAAGCG
>Ga0179593_1596194_pt1 | contig 31924 bp, 35 predicted proteins | sample CZODoug2_1_08_16_FD_185931 | JGI IMG/M metagenome (GOLD analysis project Ga0179593, IMG submission 185931) | Vadose zone soil fungal communities from Angelo Coast Range Reserve, California, USA - CZODoug2_1_08_16fungal (PacBio error correction) | ecosystem: Environmental > Terrestrial > Soil >...
GCTAAAAAAGATACGGGGGGATTAGGTACACTTAGGAGTGTGCAGTCCGACAATCCAGGTGCATCCAGGGGTCGTGGATCTTGAACAGGGGAATCTCGAGGAAAGGAAAAAAATACAGTCAGGGACCGCCCGTACTTTTGGCATGGATTAAACATGCAAAGTGAGTTCGATGCCACACGGCGTATCATTTATACTCCAAGCCTGCCGGGATCATTATCTGTAATCCAAAGCCGCAAAAAGGAGATTTAATGTCGACCTGGAGGCGATATGAGACGGAGGTTAAAATCCCGGAGACTCGGACCCGATTTCGATAAAGAAAGGGACAACTCAGAAACCTGTGTCCGACAAAGGGGTGCTCCGCTGTAAGAGGGGTCGCGCAAAGGGGGACTTACAATGCTCTAAACGTGAAGAAGAAGGGCTGCTTCCCGCAAAAAAAACTCAGGGGGGAAGGGGGTCTGGGGTCCGCAGACCATTTCTCTCTGGAGCCAGGATTTCCAGGGGAAAGAGATTCCGCATAAGCGGAGTCCTGCCGGGCATGGTGGGAGTGGAAGACAGAACCCCCTGCTTGCGCTAATAAATCTCCGCGCACGCGCCAGAAAAGCGCAAAATAATCAAAAAAAAGAATGGGTTCACCGGGCCGCACGAAAAGGTTGGGAGGGAGGAGATCTATAGAAAAAGTAAACAGGATGAGGAAAAAGAAGCGATCTCGGCCAGCGCGCAACACAAAGGCCCACGGACGTAGGGAAAAGGGTTAAAATCATCTTTTAGCGTACGCGGGCACGGGAAATCCGGGAAAACGTATATGCCGCCTGACAGAAAGAAGAAGCCCGCAGCTCGCGATCTGAGCGATGATCAAGAGGGACCCGGATCATGGGAGAGAATGGGGGAAGGGCGGGGAAGCATATATGCGCCGGGGCAAGGGAAAAGATCCGGGAAGGAAGTCGGATGGCGAATGCAAAAATACTACGTTCGCACGCGCGAAACCGATTCCAGGGCGCAAGGGGAATCAGCAAAAGGTTTTCAGGTGGTGCTAGTTAATCGGGTGCACGGGCGGTTCAACGAGAAGCGACGAAGAAAAAGCGACCAATGGCGAGGCGGTGGTACAGATAAGGAAGAGCAGCGCGCGGAGAAAGTTTGAAAACTTAAGACTCTCATTGAAGCCTTAACCAACCACTTCCAGGTCACGCCAGGAATCGCGGCCTGAGGGAGGGAAACGCCAGGAAATGCGGTTCGGAGCTGACAAGCATCCGTGGCAACCGGGAAAAAAAGGAATTTGATGGGGGGCAGGGTGCAAGTCGAAATAAAGAAGCGCGCCGAAGGACAGAGTTGCTCAGGGATCGAGACTGAGGGGCACTGATAGGCGTTGGGAAGCCGACGTCGATGCCCCGTTCAAGAAGGGGGGCCAGAAAACACGACCGGTCCTGGAAACGTTCGTTACATAGGCGAGAATCGAAGCCGTGAAGGCGCGGCATCGCTACTCCAAACACTAAGAAAAGAGAGACCGAAAATGAGTTGAACGCGGACCGGGCACTTGACGGGAGAGGAAGGGCACTTTCATCACATAGACTAGTAATTTCGGAAAGCTACGAAAAGGGGAAAATTGTCGGGAAAGGAAGCTGACAGCGCAGGAAGCTCGTCACGCAAAAGGGCCAAAGGCTGATTTAGCAGGTCAGCGGAAGTATGGGGGACGACCGTACACAATTGCAGGGTGACACGAAAGGTTGTGTAAAGGAAAAATCACCTCCACGGAAAGCACAGGAACCACCCCACAAGCTCGCCTTCGCCGGAGGACGAAATTGTGACCGGGGGCAAGGGGAAGGTAGGGGGAAGGGTTGGAGGGGACCCTAGGAGATAAGCAAAGCGGGCTAAATTTGGGCCATCCGCGCCAAAGAGCCGAAACGTTCAGGACTTTAAACACGTCACACAAAAATGGGGGACGGGGTAGGAAAAAAAGCCGATAAAAACGCGAGTCACGGCCAATCACAACTGATGGTCGTGCCGGAACCAGGGGCGCCTCTCTATCTCAAAACCCGCCCGACTTGCTGACGTCCTGATATTCAATAACCCCGCGGCATGATAACCCGCGTGATCATGACGGGAGAAGACCAAAGGAAACTCTTCGGAGGAACGCTGAGATAAGAAATGGGGGAGAAAAGCCGTGGAAGCGGTCCTCATGAAAACCGCACTAAATCCATCATCGAACTACGGATTAAAAGACAACGGCGCATGTTATTTTGATCGCGGGGATAGAGGATGCCAAAACGCTTCTCCTATTTCGGAATTGGGTGTGTAAGCATCAGGTGAACGAGGGGTCTTTGTTCAAAGAAGACTTTTGTCGAGGGGAACGGGCAGGGGAAAGCGGAAAGTTCCGAGGACTTTCCCTGATCGCGAATCAAATCGACAGCTGAGGCATCCTGCGAGCCTGACAAGACGCAAGGGTAGTGAAAAAGAGCGAAAAAGATTTTCAGGCGATCATGCAAGGAGGGGGGGGGTGAGCGCCGCAAGGCAACAACGCAAATAGCTCTTGATAAGTCGAAGAAGACAGCAAGGAACCGCAGGCGGGACGAGCCGCAAGTTCAGACGTAGAGAGAAAGGGAGTCCTCTTTGGAACCCGGCCAAGAACCCATCTCCAAAAAGACCGTCCAATGCCCTTCGCTCTTCAAAACATCGGCAAGAATTTCAGTTCATAAGGAAGCATAACGCATGGGAGTTCAACGGTGAGAGGAAAAAATGGACTCGGTAATCCCAGAAGAGACAGGGAGGGGAAAAGAAGCTTTTTCTAACGGGGCCCGATGGCCATCTCGGCAGCGGGATTAGACAATCGCCTTGGCCATCTGGGTGTCGCAAAAAGTGGAGGGGGAGCTAGGAATGGGTTGGCAGTCTCTCGCGCTGTAGAATTAGAACCTAGCGAGGATCATTTTTGGGGGACGTGCAGTCCAGAAAGGGAAGCGTCAGAAAGTAAAAACTTTTCCAATGAAAAATGCTTGGGGGGTGTCAGGTCGCCAGACCAAACTCCACGAGGCCGGGGGACTAATGAGATAGGCTTCATGAAAGTCTAGGGGAGGAAAAGGGGAAATTAGGCGTTCTTCGGCGGCATGGGAGAAATGGCGGAGAGGGACGACCAATTGGGCACATCGTCGCCGGATGGATTGGGGACGGGAGTCAATCCAACTGCTTCTCTCGAAAGGGGGAGGAAGTCGGAGGGACAAGGGGGGAGACTTCCACCTTATCCACCTAAAGTGCTGGCTCGAGTCGAACAATCTGAGAAAGGGGGAAGGCAAAGAGTCAGAGAAATCGCCAGCGGACAACAAAGGTCCTCAGGAGATCCCGCCCGCTTCACCGGGACGCTGGTCAGCATCAGTCGTGGGATTGAGAAGGAATGTGAAAAGGGGGGGGCCGGCGCGACTGTTCACCCGAAAATAGGACAAAGGGAACCACGAAAGATCCTGGGATAGAACCTGCCTTGCGGGAAAGAGGGAAGGGGGTTGGAAAAAAGAAAGGGGAACTAAGGCGCGCAATCTTCCAGGGAGCCAGGAAGGGGATCGCCGCTCTCTCAACAACCATTGGGGGGAAAGGGGGAATCTGGTCGCCCATCCGATCAAAGGGAAAAGAATTCAGAAGGAAACAGGAAGCGGCTTCAGTCGAATCGAGCGGGAAAAGAGGAGATAGAAAAAAAGTCAGCGACACGGACGGCGTGGTTGCCCAGGATTCCGGTGGAAACAAAAACAAGGAACCGGGGGGATCGCGTACGCATTCTCACAAGAAAAGAACTGGGAGCACAAAGGGGTCGCGTGGAAGCGCGGGAAGAAGAAACGGCGGGGAAGGCGCTGCGAGAAAGAGTCGTGGGCTTCAATAAAGCGACGCATACAAAAAAAGGAAAGGGAAAGGTGGCAGTCCTGACAATGGAAACATAGGACGCACCCAAAAGGAACGACGAAGAAAAAATTTGAAAGGGGGGGAGCAGAAAAAAGGAAAGAAGACTATGCCGCCGAAGCAATGTCAAAGCGTCTAAACAGCGAAGAATTCCTCAAACCGGAAAGAACGGGGAAAAGGAAGTCGCAGACACCCTAGTCCCGGCCTGTGAGGGGGAGAAGGGAGAAGCACAAAGAAAAAAGCAGCCTTGACGGTGTTCAAAGCACGCACAAGAAGGGTCCGCGCAGTCAATTTACCGAGAATAAAGGGAGAAGCGCTCGAGGACTTGGTTTCAACGCCGTGAAGAAGCACGTCGACCGACTAAAAAGAGGTCATAACAAGATGCCAAGTAAAAAGAGGAGTAAAAAAAAAAAGACCACCGTCATCGCGGTAAAAAACCGGGAAAAGAAGGGAGCGGCGACAGATAACCGTGCATGAAACTAGTTATGGAAGCCTAAGTTCTTAGAGGGAAGAGGCTCGGGAAAAAGGGAGAGTCTGTCATTGGCGCGGTGGGAGGCGTTCGAAGGGGGGGGGACACAAAAGCGTACGCTCGCCACGAGAGAGCCGGTTCAGCGTTAAAGGGAGGGAGGGGGCTGGAAGGGAAGAGAATCTGACTGTGAAATCACGACTCTTAAAACGCCTTGGATAACGGCGCGAGAGGAAAGGGGATCATGATCCAGCGGAAAACTCGTGGACTTCTGAGGACTAAAAAAGTGCAGCTGGCTGTCCATTCCTGTCAGGCCTAGAAAAGGAGGGGAGAGATCGGTGGAGGAACTCACGATCCGGGGCGAAGGGTTACATAAGTGAGAATTGACTACATACCCGGAGTCAATAGAACTTGCAAGAGAAAAAAAGGTCAGAGGAAAATACCGCCGGGCTGGCAAGCCGCAACGTGCCTAGAGGAAGCGGGAAAAAAGAGAGGAGAGCGATGATGCGCGGAAGGGCTTAAATCAAAAAACGGCAAAACTGCTTGAGAGTACAAAAAGGGGAACCAATGAAAAGAAGACTCAACGCTTTGCGCTGGGCTTAGACAAAAGTCCGATTAGCTCGGGTATCGGCCGGGGTTAAGAGATTGGCAGAAAAAGAGAGAGCTAAGGGAACGTGCGATCGAGAGTCCTGACGTTGTTCCGGGCACGACCAACGTATGAGAGGACGTTGGCTAAGTTCCGCGCTTTTGATCGGTAGAGACGTCTGGGTTATCCTAAACACGCAAAAGTGGAGTCACGTGCAGGGGTGCGAATTAAGGCCGAGAACTTTGGGAGGGAGGTGAAAAAAAATATAAGGGTGGATCGCGCCGAGGTTGAGGCGGCCCCAAAAAAAATCCGACCGCCGGAGGAGCAAAATCCTCGAAGAGGGAGGAAGGAGCAGCCGGGGGGGGCGGGCGCGTGACGGGAGTGCGGGGAAAGGAAAAGAACAAAAAAGGACGCGGGTGCGAAAACAGTGCCAGTCACCCAAAGGGCAAAATATCACCCATCCTGAGGTCTAGGAAAAAAGAAAAACAAGGGAGGGGCGGTGTGCTTACGCCCCAGCCCCATTAGCGGAGGGAGGGAAGGCCAAAGAAGATTCTGGGCTTCGATTACGAAATCAAGACGGCTGCTGGAAATAATACTTGAAAGAAGGGGAGACGACTTCGGGGACGGAATAGACGCGTTCACACATTGCGTGGCGGAGGCTTCGAGTCTGGGAGGGAAGGAGCGGAAAGCGGCTTTCTCTGACAGGGACCTCGGAGACAAGAAGGACTAAGTCGTGCTGGTGACTGCCCTTGAAAATCGCGACAGTAGAAAAATCGGCCAAAGGGGAGCGCGATCAGAGCAACCTCCGGGAGGCGCTGCGACGGTACGAAAAGCACCCGAAAAAGCAAATAGTACTGGTCACGGGGGCAAACGGGATGCTTCTGTGCTTCAGTAAAGAAGGAATAACATCCAAGGAGGGCTGCGGACAGTCCGCGTAGAATTATACGGGTAAAAGGGGGGGTGAATGGATATCACAAATAGTAATCAAGCCGCGTAGAATGGATACAAAAATCGACTGAAGGGGAGCGCACCGAGAAAAAGTAGACCGTTCCCTTTCTCGAATGGAGCACTTGGAGCCAACGCAGAGGACCAGAGTTTCGAGCCACCTCAAACACGAAGAAAACGGAGGTCCGAAGTGAAAGGGGGTTTTTCGAAAGGGAGACTGTCAAGAAGCAGAAATCCGCGCCAAAAGGATCGCGGAAGCCCGTCCGGCTCATTGAGAGAACGAAAGTCCAGACAGAACCGGAGAGCGGGAAGTCCAAGTTTACCCCGAGAAGAGAAAGATAATCGGAGCGCGTGATTCCTGAAGCATTTGGGATGCACCACCGGGGAGACCAGACAGCGCATTCCGCTGCCCGCCAGGACGTCGCAAAGCGACCCCTAGGAGGCGAACGAAGGGAGAGACTATCTCAACAAACAAAAAAGGAAATAGATCGGCTCTTCCTCAAAACAAGACCAACTCCACGGCGGTCTGCACCGGGGGGGGGGGGGGGGGGGGGGGGGGGGGGGGGGGTGGGGGGGTGGGGGGGGGGGGGGGGGGTTTGTTGGGGGTGGGGTGTGTTTGGGTGTTGGGTGGGGGGGGTGGGGTGGGTGGGGGGGGGGTTTGGGTGTTTGGGGTGTGGTGGGGGTGGGTGGGTTTTGGGTTTGGTTGGTTGTTTGGGGGGGTGTTGTTGTGGGGGGGGGGTGTTGGGGGGGGGGGTGGGGCGGTTGGGGGGGTGTTGTTGGGGGGGGGGGGGGGGGGGGGGGGAGAGGGGAAGGGGCATGCTTATGCGCCGTTCACGAAAAATCCGGGTGACAGCATCCACCATTCCGGAAGACGAAAGCTAATTCGGAAGAGGGATAAAGGGGAATCCTTGGCAATCCCGATATGGTCTGCAGGTCCGCGCCGATGGCAAAACCGGGACGCCGGTCATCATAAGAATGGGAACCGTTCGCGGCCCTGGACGGACTCCGGGGCGCGAAAGAGCCGAAATTAGACTTCGGAAATCAAAAAAATTGACAGAGGGTGGTGATCCAGTCTAGAGGCAGAAGGGCTTTTCAACTCAGAGGCTGCTCCACTCCATGTAGCGGGGGCAAGATACTGTTAGGCTGTGCTTGATCTGAAAGAGAAGAAGGAAAACCTTGTAGCGAGACGTCCAACTGGGGCAGGGAACCCATTCAAACGTCCGGCCGTCGCCGGGAGAAGAAGTCGAAAGTCCTTAACCGCGGCCGATCAAAGGTGCACCTGTATCGAGTTCAGGACTAAAAGAAGGACCCGACAGGAAGCGGCCGTGTCAGGGGATTATCTTTTGCGAATTACGAAACCGGAGCTCTGATCGATACTGCTCAACACGAGATAGGCCGTTGGCGCGACGTCATGCAGAACTAAAGGGGACAAGGAGTCACAGCAAGTGGAAACAGTGCGGTCTTTCGCGGTGGTCTATCCTCGAGGGAAGCCGGGCAAATTACCGGAAACGACCAGATCAATCGACGCCCGAAGCGGTGAAGCGTCGAAAAGCAAAAAAATGGGAGGATCACCGCATTGAAGGAGTCCTCAATGAAAAGGATCGAAGACCAGAGAAAAAGCTTGGCCAGGACGCCAAATGGTAAGCCAAACCCGTCGCCCGACTGGGCGGGATTTCGCGATAAAGCGACCATCGCCGGAGCAGGGCGGGGAAAACATGTTTCGAAAAGTGTAAGCTCTTGGAAACACAACGAAGCGAGAAAGAAAAAAGCAAAAAAAGGGATACGCCTCTCCGAGAGGTAGAAACGAGGGGGCGATTTTGTGCGGGGGGGTTGTAGATGCAGAACAGAAGGCGAGATGATCGGAATCAAGCGCAAAGTTACGCCTTGGTTTCAGGAAAACAAGATGAAAAGGGGAAGCGGTCAAAAAGTCCAACGGTGCAGTGGGGATACACAAGCGAAGCGCAGATTAGGGGAGATCGCAAAGAAGCGGGGCAAGGATGTGTTCGGAACCAAGGCGACTATCTAGCGAGCCGAGGCCTCGTCTCATATCGCACTCAACAAAAGCGTGAGACTGGGGTTGTCATACGTCGGTACTCGAAAAGAAAGACAGGGAGTCGCTGAAAGAGAGTCCATTTTTGTTCGTTAACGAGGAGCCGGCACCCGCGGAAAGGCTAGACGTCCCTTAAAAGGTCGAGGGACGGAGATCTCGACCGAGGGGGAAACCGGCGATACATATTGGGAGCAGTGCGGCTTTGGCAACGCAAGGCGGCGGCGGAGAAAAAAGAGGGGAGGGGGGGAGGGTTTTAGGATGCCAGTGATCAAAGCCTTGGACGAGGCGGGCTTCAGAGGTGGGTCGGGAACGTGATTCACGCAAGATCGTGATCCGCTAAACTTGAGAAAGCAATATTCGCGACCGGGAGGCATGAAAATGGAAGAAGCATGAGACAGCTTCTTGTCTCCAGCAGAGCTCCACGAAGTTTCAGGGAAAAAAAGCGAATGCGGCGGCAAGGGTAACGTCAGCAGAACCAAAAAAGAAAAAATAAAGCGAGGGAAAAAGTATTCTTATTCAAGGAGGGAAAGCTGGAAACCGCGCAAAGACCTCCGGCCGGGCTGAAGACAGACAGTTGGTCCGTGCGCGACAAGAAAAAAAAAAAACTTGGAAAGGAAAATTAAGGGAGGAAAATCAACGGCCGAAAAAATATCGGAAACTTTCCGACGAAGGGCCGCAATAAGAGGACCAGATACATTGCGTTCACCTCTGCTGCGCACTGTCTCGCTCGAAGGCGCCGAAGGGGAGTCGGAGGTCGGCGAGGGGGGAGTATCTTTCTACCCTATGGCCGTCTCGGGCAGAGGAGCCTGGGACACTTGTAAAAACTGCGAAAAAGGAAAAAAGAGAGGGGGGGAGGAGAAGGGTGTTGGGGGGAAGACGTCAAAGGGAAGGAGGGAAAAAAAAGGTGTGCCCGTATCGGAATTTCAAGCGATGAGGAGCGTTGAAAATCGTCAAGAACCCTTTATTCGGCGCTCCCGTAACCCGTGTTGAAAAAGGGGTGAAAAGCAGGGGGAACCCTTCACAAAAGACACAAGACGATATCCTGCAGGGAAAATCTGCGCTGACTTCGTCGCCCGAGGAATACTTATTATGAGGAGGGCATGGTTCAGACCGCGTAGCGATCAAAAGAAAAAAAGGAAGGGGAGAATTCGTCTAAAGGTGACCTCGCGAGGGTCAAAAAACTGCTTCGCGCGCAAAGGCGTGAGGAATGTGTAGGCTCCGGCCCTGATCAGCCCGATCAGCTGCAAGGGGAGTCAAGAAAACGGCAGGATTGAGCATCCCCCACCCACCAGGTCAAAACGAGGAATCAGGGACACATCTAATTCGGACAACCCGCCTTTTCCATGCTTGAACGCCCGATTTTAATCCAACACCTAAAAAAAAATGAGAAACACTGTCGGACGTGGGAAGGGGGAAGAAGGTAGGGTGCGTAAGTCGTTGCCTGGCACTGGGGCTCGGAACGACATGGGCCACCACAAGGGGTAATCATTTGCCACTAAAGAGCCTACGAATCTCCGTGACCAGAAGAGAATTCAGAAGGAGGCCGTGCAAGGTCTTCCACTTGGCATTCATGGAGGAAGTTGGGGATCGCTTAGGCGCATGGCTCTCAAAAGGATGCGAAGATACGATCGAACAAATTCAAAAGGGGAAGAGAATATGTAAGACCTGCGACTGCCCGTCGAAGATGAGACGTTAAACGCGGCCTAGCCGAGAAAGTAGGCAAGGGAATTCGTTTGCAGGTACAGATTTGGAAGAAGGTCAAGGGACCAACGGAGCTTAAACGCAGAAGAGGGGAAAGGGTCCAAACTGCGTCGGGGGCAAGGAAAATTTCGGCAAGCGTGGAGGCTACTACTTTTGATGTCGAGAAAAAAACAAAAACGTTACAGGGGAAGCAGGGAGAACTCTATTTGCCCCGAGAGCGAATTTTTGGGCCGGAGCAATGGACATCAAGGCATGCCAACACAAACGTGGGAGAAAGGGTATAAGAGGCGGAGAAAACGGTACGCTTCATGCCAAAGAAGGAAGCAGACTACAGGTCTTAAAATCAGCGAGAACGGAAAACTCGACGTTCAAAGTCAAAGAACCTTCAGGATTTATCAAAAAGGGGGGCTCGTGGAGTGACCGAGTAAGAAACCGCATCTCCTTTGAAAACAAGCTCACCAAAAAAATAGTTAAAAGGGAAATCGAGGAGGAGCGGGCCAGCGCTGTACGGGGAAGCAGTGCTTCGCGAGAGCAAAAGAACCCCCTCGACTCTCGCGGGTGGGCGCGACCAAGGGGGTAGAACAAAGATTTCAAAGAGCGATCTCTTACGCCAGATAGTGCCGGAGGTAGAAACAGCGTTCCCTCTCTTCAATCCAAGAACTGCAAACTCAAATAAAGCGGAAAGGGGAGGAAATTACTGAAAGAAAAATGATAGCGAATCATGGCTAGTTACCGCGGAGGAAACGTGGGGGATTATGTAGGTGGCGCAAGAATGGGGCATGTTGGAACCGCGGAGCGCGCAGGCAAGAAAGCTCAGGTAGGGGATCGTGTCGAGGGACGAGGGAGTTCGAACACGACTACTTTCGAAGGACATTGATGTAAATGGCGGCGAGACGGAGCGGGGACGAAAGGAGCAGATAAAGAGTGGACAGAAGGAAGGAAAAACTTCACTCATGAAAAAAAGTTCCAAAGAAAAAAAGTCTCTAGAAGGGGTGGGGGGGGGGGGTTCGGAACAGAAAGACGGAAACCGGGCGAAGAAGTTACGACAACATATCCTGACAGCAGGTTCAGCCTGAGTACTATCACCACGAATCACAGCAGGAGGGGCAAGCGCTCAAGCAACCACACGGCAAAGAATAAAAAACGGAGAGTCCTGGAACAGCACTCAGGTCGAGATCGAAGGGCGTGAGGGAAGTTACGGGGAAATTGCAATCAAAAACTGGGAGAGGAAGGAACAAGGGGGGGAATCTCTCAACTAGGACCGGCCGTTCTTCTGGAACCTACGTCTCAAAAAGAGGATCACGAAGCGGTCTTTTCGAGAGAAATCTTGCAGGAAGGCAAGAATAAAAAAAACTGGGAATGAAGAGGATGTTCCAGGCAAAGAGGAAAGCTGCAGAACGTTGGAGACGTTCCGCGGGTTGATCAAATCGCGCGGTTGTGGGACCCGGCAGTGGTGACGCGCGTCAAGTAGGAGGTTAGTGAACGAAAAAACTGGGGAAAAAAAAGAGACTCTTGTGATCTCTCGGAATTGGAGGGAATAGCCCGAAAAATCCGACCGACGGAGCTGTCACATTCCGAGGAAACGGCGCAGGAAGCTTGATGGCTGACGATTAACGGGAGTAGGTCAATATGGAAAACCTCGGGGGAAAGTGGGGCCTCTCCACCGTATGCAAGGGGGCCCAGAGGAAACCATCCTGAATGAACTGCTTAAATGACAGCCATGGGCCGCTTGCAAGGGACTTCAGGGACGCGGAGGCGGGAGAACTTGAAGGGTATTCGGTCGAAAAAACATTAAAAAGTAAGGACGCTTCGGGCTACGAAGGCAAAGAAAGGGGGTCAGAACGCGTTCACGCATTGCGGGGGAGAGCGCTTCGGAGAGGGGTCGTGAAATGCCAGGGAAAGACTTCGGATCGACGGGAGCCTAAAAGAACAGGAGGACGGGCTCTGTAAACTGCCGAAGGAAAAGCGGACCAGGGGCACGAAAGCCAACGCCTAGCTCGGGAAGAAACGCAAATCAGGGAGGCTCAACTGCTGTGACTTGAAAAGAAAGGCAAAAGACCTAAAATAATGGGCGAAGGGGGGGAAGAATGCAAGAAAGTGACACGGATATGCTGGTCAGACTCCTAATGCAGCAAGTGATAGACGTTGAACTACGCCAGAAAGGGAAGCAGAAAAAGTCGACCGCCCGTCAGAGAATGAAATGACGGGTCTTCGTGAGGAGCGTATCATGGGGGACGCAGCAGAAAGGCTTTGGGCACCGCCTAACGAATCTTGAAACCTTTCAAGCGGGAAAGGGGACAGGGGAAGGTGAAAATCAAAGTACTAGGACAAATTCACGAGCCACGGCGGACAACCTCCAGGGAAAAAACCTGCGACCATCAAAGGGGTGGGCGCCGCTGTCGTTCGCAAAAGACCGTGGTAAAAGGGGAAAGCAGAAGAGTATCTCCCAAAAGGCCCGGAAGGGGAATCGGAAAAAAACGGAAAGAAGGGGCCTGAAAATCATATAGAGATTGCCGCTCTTGAGAGAACATCAGAGGGAGGGAGAGTGGGTCCAACCTGTACATGGTGGATTGCGGCAAAAGGGCAGACAAACCAGCACGTCGAAGAGACAAGAAAAGCGTACGTAAAAAAGTGTTTCACCTCGGACGCCCGGGGCATTTTGTTGGCGAGGAAAAAAGGGAAAGAAACTCAAAAGAGGGGGGGAGAGGAAAGAGATCTCGGCGTCTTCAAAAAAAAATTCAAGCAGTGGAAGAAGAGGGGTGTCGACGTAACGTTGGCGGGGAGAAGGCGCGGAGGAAACGCAAGCCGACTGACTCAGCAAAGAAAAAGTGCGGCAGGAATCCGCATGGGAAAGAACAAAGGTTCCCGGGGAGCTCTTTTACAAAAATAGATACGGGAAACCTGTAAAAAAAAAAGGAGACGACGACGGCCAATACATAGGAGCGAGGAAAGTTCTCTCCGGAGACGGGGAGAGGCTCCCCAATGGAGGAGGACCCAGAACCGGGGTTTTGAGGTAAAGGAAGGGGAACTGAGCGCGACTTACTGAAAGAGAGAGGGGATAAAAAACGAAAGGCTGACGCAAACCTGTGTCTATGCCGGTGCGTGTACAGATAATGAGTCAGGAAAGTCGACCGGGTGCCTCAGGACGTCAAATAAAAGGAGAGGAAAGATTGAGAAAGAAGTCTCTTAGAGGTCGAGCCGCCTTCCGTCGGGTCACAGGCCGATCACTTGGTTCAGTGGACACCAGCAAGAATGAAGGCGATCGTCCGCGAACATTACTGATGGGAAGGGGGGGGACATATTTTCCGAATCCGCGAGTACGCAAGACCGGAGGCACTCCAGTTGCTCTGAGAGAATGCTCTTACGAATAGGCAGATGCAAGGGAGGCCGGTCAGGACGCGGGGATTTCCGCAGTCAAAATCAAAAAATTCTGAGAAAGAGGAGGAAAGAATCCTTAAGCTTCAAGGCTCACGACGTCCGACTGCACCAAGATCAGAAGGACTCCTAATCGTAAAGGAAAAGCGTCTGGGGCGTGAGCCCCAAGATTACAAGGGGGTTAAAAAAGCAGGCGAGTTGAATGGTCACGAGACGACAAGAATCCTGTGTCCGGGACCCAGGAAAAAAGAGACATAAACCTCTGTCTGCGCCAAAACAAGAAAGTCCTTGAAAGGGAAGTCAGCAATAAGGAGGGTGAGAGGGGCCCAGTAAGGGCGCCGGGGGAAAGGGTCGCAAAGTGTGAAGAGGGGACCATCACCAAACGTTCATAGACCGCATAAAAAAAAGGGGGACTCAAGAAAACGAAAGGGGGGGACTCCGCCGGGAGGATGGGGGAGGGGGGGGTAGCTGCAAAAGGAGATAAAAGATCGGTTCTTCCATCCGCCAAGTTCTGCGGCCGGAAAAAAAAAGGAAAAATCCTGCCAACTTGACGCCGGTCCTAGACACTTGGGGGGGAAAGGAGCCAGAGCCGGATTATCAAGAAAAGGGCCACTTCATCAGGTGCATCTTCCATAAAAGTAGAAGAATAAACAAGCGAACCAGGGGGCGGACGACGAAGGAGGCCCTTCACTCTAGAAAGAGCGAGAAAAACAAGTAGAAAAATCGGGGGGAGAGGGGGAGGTTGACTTCGGGGTAAAGAAAAGGCCACAAAGGGGGAAAGAGCCATTGTGTTCGGAGAAAGCCGGGGAAGGGAGACTTGAAAGTCCTCGACGTCAATGCCGCGCCATAAAGGAATAGACAGGGTCTGACAAGAGGGGACTGGGGGGGTGACGGAAGAAAGGGGAGGAGTGGACCGCCAAAGCAGCCGTTTCGGAGACCGTGTTCGATGCGGACCGAGGGGGGGGGAGTTCAGTGTTCCAGATAGGGGGCGGGGAACAACTTCCTTGATCATCCTGCCTGGAACAAAGAAGCGGACACTCGAGAGCAGTAAAGCTGAGGAAAGAGGCAGCGCAAAGCTAATTTAGTCCCTCAAAGGAGTTTTGGGAAAAAAATAGAAGTCACCCACACGACGAAGAAGACAACTTGCCCGACCAGTCGAAAGGGTCTAAGGGGGGAGACTAATTCCACTCAAAGGTAGAAAAAAGAAGCGAAAAGTCAGAGAAGGAGCGAGAGCGGTCCGGGGAACCCGGCCCATTCCTTGCGAAACACAGCTCACAACCTAAAATAACCCATATACTCAATCATGGAAAAAGGCCAGAAGATGGGAAAAGTTGTTCATCGCTACATAACAGCAAAGACCGGGATCACCGTATCGCACGTCGGGGGAAAGTAGGCGCCGAGGTGGCTTCTAAAGGGGGGGGGAAGGCACGAGTGTCTAGGGCCAGGCCAGTTTTAAGACGATGCCTGGAAGTGAGACGGTCAAAAAAGGGAAAGTAGGGGAAGCGGGGGGCATTCTCTCGAAAGAGTACATGCAAAAAACGCGCCTGGAAGCTGATTCTCAGAACATGATTGGAGCCAAGGATAAGTTGCTTCTTCCCCGGGAAACAAGGTGGGGAAAAAGGGTAGGAAAACCTCCTGGGAACGCCGTCAACTCCACGATGCAGAGAGAAGTTCAGTGCTCTGCACTTTGAACGAGGAGAGGAGCTTTCGAAGGGGAGGAGGGTCAGTACCGAGGACTCTCTAAAAGGGGGAAAAAAAAAAACAGAGGAAAAGCGGGTCTCCAAACTGCGACGCAACGGAGGGATTGGCCCTGGATTTTCCGGACTAGAAAGTGAATTAAAACCGATCAGCTGCGCGAACTGGGAAAATCTAGGAGGAAGGGGGGGTTAAAAACTCGGACCGCAAACAAGCCTCGATCGAAAAAACACCCGAAAAAATTGAAGGGGGGGAAGATCCCACGAAAAAAGCCAGGGCAAAAAATGCCATCACCGCGCAAGGGGCCTTTTGAATATCGCTGAGAGGGGACGTACGCGAAGGGGACGACTGGGGAGAAGAAATAGTGGGGAACACGAAAAGAAACTTTGGGTAGCCGTCCTTGTCGGCCCCGATCGGGCTTTGGGAAGAGCAGAAGACTCTAAACATGTCAGGAATTAGGAAGAAAAGGAGGGCTTATTGCTCCGGGAAAGATAAATAAAACAACACAACGGGAGGGAAAGAGAAGCAACGGGAAAGTATCACATCGTTCATATTGGTAAAGGGGAACGTTATTCAAATCTAAAAGAGGGCGAGTAGGCCGCAAAGCAGTCAACAAAAAGAGGAGGTTTTTACCTAGTGGACCGGGGGACTGAAAAAAGCGAAAAAACCGATCTCTACGCACATTCAGACGAGACAAAAGTGTCCACTTGTCTGGGTAAGGGCTGCCGGTGTCAGAAAAATTAAAAAAGGAGTCTGATCGTCCGCGGGACAGCGCCAGGGAAGGAGGAAAGAGAAAATCCAGATTTCCTCCGAGGAAAGAACCAGAGGAACAAGGAAAAACGGAGCAATGTAAGTCAATCATTCGCACTCCGGAAAATGAAGGGGGGGTATACCTCTTCGGGGCGCAACCTTTGGGGGGAGGAGGTACGACTTTAGGCCGTCGAATGGAATCAATGGATCTAAGATGAAACCAGAAAGAAAAAGGAAACTGCGAAGGGGAGAAAGCGACGTAGCGAAAAGAAAGGAAACCAAAGAAAGTGGAACGTGCAAAGGAGGGCACAGCATGGAAACGGGGTGGGGGGGACGGGAGAGGCACAAGCCTCAATGTGTCTGCGCGCAGAGGGGGAATCGCTAAGAATCAAAGGACTTGTTTTAAAAAAGGGAACGGCTCGTAGAAAGGACACAAAGGGGAGCGCAAAGAACGTACGACAAGATGTCCCAGACTATATCTTACCGACGAGAAAGACCAAAGGAGGGCTAGAAACATCAAAGACCTCAACCCCGTAGGGCGAGGGGAGGGCGCATCCAAGTGAACTCACTGGGAAGGGAACGAAAATAAAAAAAGAGGGGGCCCCGGCGGCGAAAAAGATTCTATCTGGGTCGGGGAGGGGCCGTTGGAGGGGAGAAAAGGAATTTCCTTGAAAAAGAGGATCTCCTCTAAAAAATGAGACCGATAAGGTCCGCGGGAAAGGGGGAGGACTTTTGGGGAGGTCTTAAGAGTGGTCTTCAGGAGGGGGGAAAAAAGACATGTGCTCATGGGAAAGTGCGTGGAAAGCGTAAGCGGCGGCAGGATCTAATTCTCAAGAAACAATTCAAAAAAGCACAGGGCGCCACCAGGCTCAAGAATCTCCAAGCGTTTCTCATCGGCAAAAGATGGAAGAAAGCACTGAGCGGTACAGAAAAGATCCTTGGAATCTTAAAGGGGGAGGGGTTGAACCTGTCTGCAAGAACTGGACACCACGGCATCAAAGGAGCAGCGCAGGGCGGGCAAGCACGTTCCCGAGACGGTAGCCGGGGAAACAAAAGGTCCATATCAATTGCAGAGGGAGGGGGTCGGAGAGTCGGCCGCCTGCAATCTTGGCTCGTAAAAATGGAGAATCAGCGACTACCGAAGAGGGGGGATTGCGGAACCTAAAAAAAGTCCAAAGTGGGTATGAACTCTGGAAGGGGGGAGGACGGCTAGATATGTTGAAAGAAACGGCGAAGCGTGTTCTAGAGAAAGGGGTTCCAGGGGTGCAAAAAAAAGATGACGTTTGCAGTACCTTGCAAAAGGGCTGTGGGGAAGACCGGGTCCTACCCCAGCATGGACGGGTGGCGCGGTAAAGGTGTGAAGGGGGACGAAACGGTTTAAGAAAAAAAAGAAACTTTGGGGAAACACCATATGGGTCAAAAAAAAGGGGGATTGAACTACCCTCCACCTCAAGCGGTAACAAGAAAGTCAAATCGGCTCAGGAAAGCATGGGTGGTTGCGTGGATTCGGTAGGGGGGGGGGTGAAACTTTAGTGGGAACAAGGGATAGCGGTGCGAAACAGGCAGCGCCAACTTAACTTTGCGAAGTTCTAAAAGGAAAAAGATCAGCCAGGAGGGTTAATCATCCAAAAGGGAAGTTGCTCGCCAAAAAATGTCTGCCGTCCTAAAGAAACGGGGAGGTCAACAATTAAAAGAGTCAAAAAGAGGGGAAGAAAAGGGGGTTAAAAAGACGCCGTGGAAGACTTCAACCATTGCGGCAGGAACGAGGGGGATCTGGTCGTTGGGACTTCTATATAAGACGCCTGAAAGAGAGAAGAAAGACCGCACGTTAAAAAGTGGCCGGTTCTTACGGTGGGGGGGCACGCGATTACCGCGAAGGCAAACGGCCACGCCTAGCTCAGCAGGATCCGATCAAGCACCTCCTGAGGGGGCTCTCGCAAAGACGGGAATATGCACCCCGTAAAGAATCAAAGTACTTTTCGCGCAGTGAAAAAAGGAGCTACAAACGTGCTCCAATTGAGGCTAGGGGGAAAGCGGACAGTCCCGCAGATCAGGCCTCGCTACCGGGAACCGCCCTTACTGGTGTTCATGGAATCGGAGGACCGAGGAGGAAAACTGTATCAGGAAAACGCGGAAACCACGAGAAACCATGGATCTTAAAGTCCACTTCGCCAAGACTGAGAGCTGACGGGGAAAGCCCTTCGACGCTCTACCCTATTAAAACCGAAAGGGGCAAAGAAAGGTCAAGTCAATTTTTTCGAACAAAGGGGAGAAGGTCGACAGAGAAGAGCGACGGTAAAGCTCCCAGGTAATCGCGGCACCGGCGTCCGGCTCATGGTCGGCGCTCTACCAGGAGGAACAGTCAAAACGAAATCGGGAAAAAAAAAAAGGACCGTCCAAAGGAATCAACTCATATGCGCGCAAATTCCTGCCGATTCAGAAAAAAAAGTCGCGTGCATGAATCTACAAATTCCAGCGTACGTCGCCACCCGATTACCACCTGCCGCCGACGCCCGTGGGCATGGGGGGGGGAGGGCGCGAAAAATAGAAAATACAATCAACCAACACTTATTGAGTAACATAAGGAAAGGGAGGAGCGAAAGAATTCCCAAGCGGGAGGCGAAGTTAAATCATCGTGTAAGAGTGGCCGGGGAAGAATTGCGCAACGTGCGCAAGATGCACTAACTCATAATAACCATTCCCTGAGGAAAAGCGATCTGCAAAGTTAAGAGAAAGGGGGGAAAGAAGCAAAAAATTGGTCCTCCCAGATGCCTGCCGGGGTCCAGGCGCCGATTCCAATGAACCTGACTCCTGCGGCCGCGAACTCGCGCAAAGAAGAGGCCGGTAAGTGACGCTGAGGAGGCTATTCCAGACAACGGGGTGCTTTGGATAGGCGCAAGGTTGAAGGTAGGTTACATCCGTTGCTCGAAAAGGGGACGAAGAGGGGACAACAGGGCGGGACGGCTCCATCCATGAGCATGTAGAAAAGGACTGGGGAAGGGGAGGAAACAGAAGTAACAGCGTCTGCGTACCCAAGAGACCGGGGCATCGGAAAGCGGAAAATTTGGATATCCATTACCACAATTTGGGCCGTGCTACTTGGTTAGCTATGAATGAAGCTCGGGGGACTTTAGAACTTGGTACTAGCTGGTATCAAAAAACCCAAAAGAAATAGGAAAAGAATGCCTGGCTATTTTGAAAGATAATAAAGAAGGCGCCTCCAGGAGGGTGGGATATAGGGGAGACTGGCAAAAAATAGAGAAGAGACGTCCCCAAGGCCTGTAAGAAGGAATTCAAGCCAGAAAAACAACAAAAGCCGTCAACGTGCGGACGCGTAAATGCGAGCAGATCGAATCAGGTCAGGAAGAGGACGAAAAAAACAATCGACTCAGTCCTCCGGAAGTGAGGAAGGGAAAAGAAGCTTGACTCGGAAAAAATCACCTTGAAGAAAGCAAGAGGGATTGAGTCCTCGAAGACAAAATCAAGCAGACACGCAAAAAAATCTGGGATTTATACGCACAAAAGGACCGGGAAAACCTGGAGGCTCGCGATTCAGGAGTTCATATACCGAGACAAGACGGGGGGGGGGACGCGGGGTGTTCGCAAACCCGCGATAAATGTAAGCCTAAGAAAAAAACTCCCGTGCATAAGAAAACATAAACAATCAAAAAAAAGAACTCGAAAGTAAAAGCGGGAAGACGGATTTGTGCGGGGGCGGAACACCTCAGGCATCAACCAGAGGGGGAGGACCAAAACCAAAGTTCTTCGAAACAGTTTCAAACCTCCTGAACTTAAAAGGGAAGAATTGGGGCAGGAGAGAACAGCGCCATATCGAGCAACACGTTGACCACCTTAAAAGAGTCAGACTTATTTGAGTGGGGAAAAGACAATCTCTATCTACACGGCCAGCTTCTCTTCCTACTCGTCGGAAGAGCCAAAAAAGCCGGCATATAAAGGAGTTAAAAAGAACCTTGGAGACTGGGTCTCGAAAGAGGGAAAAGAGAGGCGGGAATTCCTTAGCCGGATTTTGGGTAGAAAAATTTTCCGGAGGAACCTCCTTGAAAAAACAGAAGGCCGACGAAATACGCTTTACTGGATATGAAAAGAGTGGAAACACCGGAGATACCGGGGTGGGTGAATGCGTCTTAACACCAAAAAAAGCAAAACCGTCGTGATGGATGAAGGGGGAGGTGCAGGGAGCAGCATGTGGCGAGCGGGCATGGGAAAGATAGTGGGTCTATGTAACGTCGTATGAGGGAGCCACGAAAGGGGAGGCCGGGAACTTCTCTAAACTGATGGGAGAACCATCTTGGGAGGACAGTCAGAGAGATGCGAGAGTGGGGACAAAGCAGAACCACCTGGGTGTCCCTATAAAAGGAAAAGGGAGATCGCAGGGAATCTAAAAAACGCCACCGGTTCGCCCAAGCCGCGAGAGTATGAAGGAAGAACTAGGAACACCGGGGGGGAAGACCCGGGAAGGAAACAGTGCACAGAAGGAACCTGTCAACACTCGCGTGAGAGGTGGGGGGGGGGGAAACCCTGCCATTCCTTAAACAAAATCCAAAAGGCCAACTGCCCCCGATCGCTAAAAGCGAGGGAGGGCGGACAAAGGAGCCCGCCAGGTGTTGCAGGGCTTCTCAAATAGAATCCATGAACTTGGTGCGGGAGTGGAACGGCAAAAGAGACTTGCGGCGGAGGGCCGCGTTCTAAAGAGCCTGGCAGTCTAGGAGCGAAAAAGCGCCTGGGAAGCTTGTACCGACGTGAGGAGTCAAGGAGTGGCAAGACCAGCGACCTCCATGAAAACACAATCCTCGAGAAAGTCAGGGGGAATCAGGGGAATGGAAAGGGGGGGATAAATGCGCGGAAAAAACAAGTTGGGGACGAGTGTTGCACATCACGGGCATAAGCCGCTCCACAGGCGAGAGATCCTTCTGTGATCTGGAGATGGGGCTCAGGGGTAGAAGAGCTTCGGGCAGAGGCTCTGCGCGAGGTTTTCAGCAGCGTAGAGAGAAACAAAAACGCCGGCGGCGAGGTGGAGCAAGGCCCAAGGGAAACGGAACATTGTTGCTTTCGGCATTGGAGTTGATCGGAGGACCGGGGAAACGACATCCAAGAGATTCTTTAAATAGATAAAATGAGACATAAGAACGATTAAACGAAGACGTCCTCGATCCTACCTCAAAGGAAGTTTTAAACCAGCCTCTCTAAACCACTAAAGGAAGTCAGCAATCAAAAAAACAGAACGGTTGAAAAGCTGAGAATGGTACGAGAGCGGTTGCGGGCTCGACTGTTCGGCCAAACGCGGGCACAAGAACCGCCGTTGCCGTTCAACTGAAGGAGCATCGGAGTTTACCGGGATCACGACTGGCCAGCAAGGTTCCACTGGAAAAAATGTATCTGCCCGGCAGAAGGTACGAAAAAAAAAGATTCTCGAGGAAAAAAAAAACTGGAGAGGGAGAGAAGCCTCAGCGCTAAAAAAGGTCAGATCGGGCAAAATGAAACTGGAAGAAGGGGCGGCGCATCGAATGCAAAGAAAGGCCATCAGGATATCACTTAGAAATTAGAAAAGGAGGGGGAGGAGAAAGTGCCGAAAGTCCCCGCACGGCAACAGACCGGGGAGAAAACACCATTCTCCAGCGGTTCAAACAGGCAACTAAGGGCTGGGGAAAAGGAGTCTGGGAGGCGGGAAACAAACGGAACTGGTCTGGGAAGGAGAGGAGAGCAGCGACCAATATCGCCTAAGATGACGCAAGGGAAAAAAGGCAGCTGATCGGTTCAGTTGGCAGGAAGGCAGGAAAAAAAAACAGGCAAGGACAAAACGGGGCGAAAGGAATAAGGGAGCGAAAAACGACTTACCGGGAGCGAACATTTGGTCACGAAGAGGGGTCCGAAAAAAAGGAACCGCAAGAAGAATAAGTCAAAAAGAAAATCGCAGAGGGGAGAATCAAAAAAACACGCGCCGCGTGTGGGGGGGGAGGCTCTTAACACAAAAAGGCAGCATGAAAGGTTCCGTGCCGAAAACAGCGAAAGAGCAGATTTGGGCAATTAATAGGGAGAGGAAAGGGCACTGGGGGGAACCTGTAAGTCCAACCAAGAAATCCTGCCAAACCGTCTATCGAAAGGAGCAATTTGCAAGGGAAAGGGATCGTAGGAAAAATGCGGGGGAAAGACGGGCGTAGAAAGGCCTCGCAGAGGCTCGTCTGCCTACGGATACCTAATGGGAAAAGACTTGAAAAAAATCGTGGAAGCCCGAATAAATGCTGGAGAGGAGCAAGGGGGAGGAAAACCGAAGGATCAGATCTTGGGGCATTGAAATAAAGGCTCAATTCGACCAGGGTGAAAAAAAATCAAAAAGAGAATTGAGCCGGAACAAAGCGGCGGCCAACAATAGGGGACGTCTGTCGAGTTTCGGAGGGGACGAATTGTGGTGCGGCGAGGAGAGGAAAAACCGAAAGAGAACTATGATCGCTTGGAACTCAAAGTAACGGAGGCTGCACGCGGGGGGGGGGGGGGTTGGGGGGGGGGGGGGGGGGAGAGCATGAAGGGATAAGAGGGGGCGATTCTGGACGGAATGGAGGGAGGTAACACTCGAGGCGAAAGAAGTTACCATCGGAAACGTACCTTTAACCTCTTAAGACGTTAACCGGACAGGATAGCCACGCACAATCGAAGACCTGGAGTAGGGGTCTTGGGAAATTAGACGATGGCAGGGTCTAGGGAAGTTGAAAAAACGAGGAGAGTCATCCAGCTTGATTTGACGCGTTGTATTGAAGGAGGGGAAGGGAAGCCGGAACGTTCTCTTTTACGCCGAAGAAACATGGTCAAGAGATGGCAAGTCTATGTCTTCGGAGACTTACTCCAAAGAAGGGTCAGAGGGAAAGAGGCTTGGGGAGCCGATAAGCGGGAGAAGGCGAGAAAGGGCAATGAGGAAAAAAGCCTTGTTTTGAAAAGAAAACCATAGGAAGAGCTTAAAGGCTAGGATGGGATCTAATAGGGGAGAGAGGGTTGGACCAAGGACCAAGGGAGGGGTGACGCGCTTCAAGGGCGGAGGGACGAACGGTTGAAAACAGTTGGCGCTGGGACGAACCAGATCTCTGTTGAAGCAGGATGCAGCTACCAAAAAAAAAAATAAGAAAGGAAATCGGTCACCTTCGGCGCAGAGAGCGTGGGCTTTGCGTGGAGAGGTGCTGTGACGGGAAAGAAGTGTCCATAGGCTTACAAGGTAGAAAGGGCGAAAAGGGAAAACAAGTACTGGGCGTTCGTCGAGGAGACCTCAAGGAAGGGAAGGTCGCCAAAGGGCGTTTACAACCTGCTGAGGCTGTAACCAAGAGGATTCTGCGACTCCATTACCTCAGAAGAGTGAGCGCGTAAAAGCTAAAAAGCTTAATGGCTACCGAACACAGGTCCTGTATAGAAATATCCTCTCACAAGGCAAAAAAAGAAAAAGACTATGGCGGGCTCGATCTGGTTCAAAGACTGCGAGATGCCTCGCAAGACGTGTTGACGGACGCATACGCGAGACCTCACTGGACTTCAAGGGAGAGATTAAAGTTTGAATAAAGCGAGTGGGCATAGCGAGAAAGGGAAAGCAGTCCCAAGCAACAGGGAGGCGCTGAAACGCTTGGCTGAAAGAGAGAACAGAAAACATCAGGATAAAAAACAGAAAACGCAGGTGGAAACTTAATCGCAGGGGAAAAGACAGTGCCTCCAGAGGCCGGGAACAGGAAGGCCGCTCGCTGCCTCGCTCAAGGCGTCGAAGGTGGAGGCAAAGCCTAATGACTGCTGAGAAAGGGCTTAGAAAAAGGAAAGCTGAAACGGGGCCACCGCCTCGCAAAACGGAACCTTTCCGGCTCGGGGGGAAAGGGATGACTGTTTAAAATCCAAAGTCGCTCACAGACTGCACTGGAAAACAAAAATCCTGCAAAAGGATCCTGGTGAAAAAGAAGTTGGGAGGTACAGCGACAGCCGGCCACGAACGGTAAAAGCCGGAGAGAGCGCCGCCTTCGGCCGTCTCAGTGGACTCGGGGGGTGAAAAAAAAAAAAAAGGAAGAAAAGGCGAGCGGCAAAGGAGTAAAGGGAACCTCGGAGAAATGAAAAAGATTCATAGGCTTTGCGTCACGGGAGCGGGCATATCGAGCATAGGCGCATTGCAGCTAAACACTCGTACTCAGACCGAAAAGCAGGGTATGGGAGCGCAAAAAGGGTAGATCTCTCGACAAAAAAAAAAGGATTATGGGAGAAAACTTCGAAGGCCACGGGCTTCGGAGAAGTGAAATCATCAGACGGGACGCGGGCCGGAACGGATTGAAGGAAGGGGGGACGCTGAAAGGAAGAAACTGTGGGAAAAAAGAAAAGCCAACAAGCCCGTGAATCAGTCGCAGGAGAAGATTCAGAAGAAAAAGGCCTTGTCAATCCTATATGGTGAAGAGGAACGGCTGTGGGGCAAAGGGGGGATTAGAGTCCTGACTCCCGGCAAGCTATACGACGAGGGGGGTTCAAAAAAAAAAGAACGGTTCGGAGGGCGAACAGGAATCCATCTTAGCAACAAGTTAGACACGGGGGGGACCTTGTCCTCAGTAAATCTGTCCGAGGGGGGGAATGTGAGGGGGAAAACCTACCTACCCTCCTCCAGGAGCGACTGCGAAAACTAGACGTGTAATGAAGAGGAAAAATTCTGAGAAAGTGTCCGAGACGTCCCCATTATAACATACCACGTCAGAGACGCCGGAAACAGGAAATCGATCGCTTCCGAAAAGATTGCACAGAAGGGGTGGAGAAAGGAAGTTCAGCTGAACCAAAAAAACACCGAAACGTAAGGCCAGTAATGAAGGGTGCAGGGAAGAATTTAAAGCCCGATTACGCCGCCGGCGCAAAAACGACCATTATGTTGCGCTGAACGAGAAGCCGAAAAAGGGGTAACGAACGTGAAAAAAGGTCGTCGGTAACAGGAGGGGAAAGGAAAGGAAGCAAATCAAATGCCGGGGACTGGAGGAGAGAGGAGCCGTCATAAATAATCGACTCCTAAAAAAGCAGTCGAAGCGAAGCTGAAAGAAGGGGACGTCCAGGAAGCTGGCGGCAGGAGGAAAGGAATTCAGGAACCAGCGGGCCAGCAATCGGGGGGAAACGGGCGCCGCACATCGAGCAAGGGGAAGGACAACGGCGCCCGGGTAAAGGGGACTTAAAATTACATGAAAAAAAGACCGTAGAAAGGAAAAAGGTTTGAGCAAGGGGAAACCAAAAGGTTTGTAAGGCCATAGGGGAACAAAGCAATCCCGTAAGCGGAAGAATCCAAACTAAAAAAAAAGAGCGATGACGAGGGTGAAAGGGGGGGGAATCCTGCCGTAGGATGTGGGAGGGGGGAAAGGAGGCAGAACCTCGGAGGATCAACATCAGGATGGTTCAGGTCCATCGGGTCAAAGTCTGCGTCATTGCGCAACTATGCAGGAATCGAGATCAAAGGGATCAGAAGCTCCGCGAAGGGGGGGGATGGACTATAAAAAAGCAAAAACCCAAAAGTCAGACGTGTCGTGGAAAAAACGGAGAGAGAGGATCGAAAGCTGCCTCCTATTCTCAGAAAAAGAAAAAGACAGCAAGGAAAAAAAGTTTAGACGAGCGACATGCCGATGCTGCGGATTCGGGCTGAGAATTGTGTTCGGGTGGAACAGCCCGCTGTGTCCGGAGAGCACTAGACTTCATTAAAGCATCAGAATTACTGAGGCGAAAGGAAAATAGTGTGATGAGCAAGGGCGGCGGTGAAAGCGGAGCTGATACTTGTTTCGATTAAAGTGTCGAAGGAAACAGAAGCGATGTGGGCAGCTGTTAAAGGAGATTGGAAAAAAAGAGGTAATTCGCCCCGTCGGAGGAACTCAAAAAAACTATCGTGACAAGATCCGAAAAAACTTGGAGAGACAAAAGACAGCTTCTTGTCTCCAGGAAGAAGAGGAAAAGGATTTTTTGAAGAATCCTGTCGAACTGCAGCGCCGCCATTAAACACAAAGAATCGTGATTCCCGAACGCGGCCAGACCGCGCAATGGACTCCTCGGAAGCACGAAAACAAAGGAAGGTTCATGTCGGAGGGCGCGGGAAAAAAGGTGACAGAACTACGGGGCCCAGCTCCACCGGGTAAAAATGCCCCGAGAAATGAGAATCGGCCAGAGGAAAAATCTCCGGCCAAAAAAAGGGAGTCAAAAGAAAAGAAACAGGGGGCCCAGTTTCAATTGCGCACGGAGGGACGTATCCTAGGACGGGAAAGGCGGCGGGTCCGATGGTTTGATAAAAGTCAGAAAAAGCTGGTATCCTTTTACTCTGAGAAACAGGGATAAAAAGAAGGGTGTGTGAGGCTCACGCTAAAAAAAGGAAGGTCCTCAGAGAGGGACGGATTCGGTCTCAGGAGTGACTGAGGTGCATGCAGGGAAAGGCTGTGCGCAACCGCCACCAAAGTGTCCAAGAGCAAGGTTGCTAAAAAAAGCCAAGGAGCAACGTGGACCCAAGGGAAGACTGCGGTCGACTTGTGAAAAACGAAAGGAAAGGGAGGAGGACAGGATCTTCTTCGGCGGCGAATGTTCAGGGGGGACCTTAGGCGCCATAATCTTCGAGGGGGGGGGAGGCAGCGTCGGCAATCGCCCAAAAACGTGTTGGGCGAAGGGGGATGGTGGCAAAGATCCGTCCACCCCCGAGGAGGATGAAGCGAAATTTCAGGTAAAGAGGTTCAGAAACGGTCAACCACCCGAATCCTCACCCAGGGGCCGTTTGCGGTGAGCCCGCTCAAAAGCCGTCAAAATGCACTCATCAGAGTGGCCGGTGGAAAAAAGAGAGAGGAAAGGGCGGAGGATGAGGGGCCTGGCGAGTCGGAACACTCTTGACCGGCCGAAACGCCGAATCCTTTGCCTAGCACTTCCCTGGGCGCAGTCTATCTCAAGTGAAGAATTCGACTAAAAAAAAGTTCTGCCCCTGGGATGATCGGAAGCAGAGAGTGGAGACCGAGCAACAACGAGGAGGAGGGAAAGAAGCAAAGGGAAAAAGAAGCGCGTTCCGGGAAAACAAGGTGAAACAGATGATAGAGGGAAAAGCGATCTATGAGAAAAAAAGCACGAAAATGGATGGGCCCAGGGAAGAAAAAGTTGAACAAATTAACCATCACCGGGGGGGGGAAGGAGACAGAAGGGAGAAGAAAATGATGTCTTTATGGCCAGAACAAGTCAATGGGAGGGGAGAAAACTGAGGGCTAGCTACTTTCTAGAACTGCGAATAGATCAAGATGGAGATTTCCGATCGAATCAAAACTTAAGGTTTCAGTTTGCCGAGCAAGGTAAAACACAGACCGACCACGAAAATTGAGAAGGAAAAAAGTCCTCTTCTCTCACCTTCGAACTGTGAATGAAAAAAGATACTAACTTAAACGCGCCGCATAAGAAGGAGAAGGCCATTCGGAAGGAAGAAGTGAAAGTCGAAAGGGATAAGAACCGGCCAGAGTGGTGGAGAGGCGGAAACCGAGCAACAGCATCTATTTAAAAAGGTTCCGGCAAAGGAAAAAGAAATGGTAACTTGAGAATCGCTCAGTGAAGAAAAGAGTAGAAGTAGTCAGCGGGGCCCCACCGTACACAAGCCCGGGGGGGGGGGGGAACTGGAGAATAGATGTCTCCAGTCGGCGTCTTACCCCACAACAAAAAGAGCAGAGCGGTAATCGGGGCGCCATGCCGAAACCTTGGGGCGCAGACAGGAGGATCCGAGACGCGAATCATGTGACTCACTTGGCGACTGGGGGGGAATACAGAAAAAACGCGAAAGCTTGAAGGAACCAGCAGAAGGGAGGAGGGAGTTGTCCGAGGGGAGCGTGAGAAGGGAAAAACACCTGACGCGCCGCACTGAATGAGGCTGCAAACGACCTCGAGGGGTGAAAGTGGGGAAGGAATTCGAGAAAAACTTAAACCTTGGAGGCGGGAGGGAGGGGAAAAAAGAACCTTCAGCGAGGGCTATCTGCTGCTCCAAGATCGCATCTGCCGCTGGCCAGTCGCTGCAGGACTAACAAAAGCTGTTGCGAGCTGGGAGGAGAAAAGATCAGGTGAGGTTAGGGACCATCTACAACGTAAAGGGAACAGAGAAAGGAAAGGCGCAGTAAACGGGAGGATAAGCCGCCGAGCGAGCGGGGAGGCAAGCAAACACCGTGCTGCGATCACACCTAAAGTTATAGGGGAACTCAAAAGAGAAAGTCAGCTTGATCGGGCATTGAAGTCGATAATTTCCAAGACTGCCAATCGTTAAAAAACATCTCGAAATAGAGGCTGGGATCTAGAGACGTCAGAACACCAGTCAATGATAATCGTGTATCTCTTGGAATCGGCAAAGTATCAAAGAAAGAGAAAAAGGCGTTAAGAGGGGTCGAGCGCTGGAAGCACGACATCGGATGAAAAACGCTCCGCTGAAAAGACAGCGGGCGAATCGGCGCGGTGCGCCAAAAGGACGGGGGCGCAAAGTTGCAAGGAAGGGGGAGACTGTTGAAAAACGCGGGAACGTAGCGCTCTCGCCGAATTGCAGGAACTCCACCCGAACAAAAAGGGAAGACGAGGCGGGAACAATCCGGCGCGGCGATCCTCGTGTAGTTGCGTGGGAGACGGGGAGGGAACAAGAGGCTGGAATTTAGTCGGAGGGGGGTGAAAGAAACGGGACGAGCGGCGAGGTACAACCCTAAATGACTGACCTGCTTGAAATAAAAAAAAAGGAAAGGGGAAGAAGACGGCGGGCTGCGCTTTGAGGGATGCGCAGGTCAAAAGGAAACTAGGAAAGGATATCTTGAAGAGGAACTAAGAGAAAAAGGAAGAAGTTAGTGAAACGGGGCGATCGATATGGTAAGAAACGGGGACGTCGAGATGCAAAGAGGAACGAGGAGAGAGGATGGAAATCAAGTGAAAAGGTCGGGCGGGACGGCAGAGAACCCGAAGACGGGGGGAATCGACGTCCGGGCCAACGCAAAGAGAAGAGAAAAAAGCAGAGGAAAAGGGATGCTCTTCTCCTTCTGAGACTCGAGGAAGTAAACCAAAAAATCAAGGACTCGAGATTCGAATTGGAAACGAAGGGATGCGCCGGACCCATCCAAGTGGGGAACTGAAAGCTGGAAGAAAAAGGACAGGGAAGAGAGATTAGCTCGGACCTGCTTCGCCGTCCTTTGGGGGGAACATAAAAAACGGCTGAGGCCACCAGCGTATATGGGATACAGGAAGGAAATTAAGCGGGAAAAACCGCCCTCGCCACTGAGCTTTCTTCGTTCGCTCCAAGGAAGGAAGGACGTGCGTTATCCCTCTAGGGGAACCCGAAAGGTGCAACTTCAACGTGCGCTTATTCAGAAAAGAAAGTGGGGGGGGCGGTGAAAAAGCGCCGACCCAGGTAAAAGTCCAACGGTCCGCTCCAGGGAGGGCGGCGCCGGAAAGCTCATTTGGGGGCAGAGGCGCCTCTAAACGCCTCCGGAGGTTCCCTAAAAAGGCAGAAAAAAATCAGAATATCGCAAGGAAAAGAATGAACGGAGGGGGGCTGATTCAGAACCAAAAAGGCGCCTCTAAAGCCATGGAGAAAAGACACCAAAAAAAATTTCACTGGCCAGAAAAAAAAAACCAGTTTTCATTTTTTCTTTGCTGAAATACGCCAGACAAAGAGAGAAAAAGAAGAAGAAGAGGGTCTTAGCTGGGAGAAAAAAAACCCAGAGTGAAAAAGCATCGGTGCGACGTGTACGCGTGGGGAATCGGAATGGGGGCGCAGGGCGGCGAGGAGAAAAACAAGCAGTCATTAACGCCCCAATCAAAAAGGACACAAAGTATAGAATATGAGGAGAGAGGGACAAGAATCATTGTTCAAGACCAATCATGGAAAGGAGCCGCCAGGTGGAGGACGAGGAACCGGAAGAGGCGGACGGAGGATGGACGGACGAGACGGCCTGGGTTACGTACTTCAGGACTAAAAAAGAACAACTTGGGGTGACATAAAAAGGGAGACTTTGGTTGTGAAGGGGGAAATCGGGAAATATCACGGGCTTTTCAAAAAGGAGACCCCGCCTACATTGGAAGAGACTGTCAATATCAGGGTGTCTAAGGTAATGAAAAAGGGCGTCGCCAAATGAACGCGGGGTCCTCGAGGGAAGGGAAATAAACCGAACCAAGGGGGCGGGGGACGAAGCTTTAGCGAGGTGCCGAGAGAGTGAAAAAGGCAAGGGATTAAAGAGGAAGTGCAGAGGACATCCGTCAAAAATCGTCCCATAACCGAGGTGTTGGGCCGGGAGGGGGGAAACGAAAAGAAAAGCGGAAAAGCAACGGAGAATCTCCTCCATTATGGGGGGCGAGGAGAGAGATAATAGGAAGGGAACCTTTCTCTTTCCTAGAAGCAGTCCCAAACGACCGAACCTTCAAAAGTGGAGGGCAGTGACGCTATCCTAAGATCGAAGGAAGGAATCTAGTCCGAAAGACAAAAAAAAAGAAGGGGCTAGGACGCAAGCAGAATACTTCAAACAGGGCTTGACGTCCCACGATTCAATATCCCGTGAAAGAAAAGAGGGGAGATGTATAACGAAAAAATTACTTGGAAGGACAACGAAGAAGAGAAGAAAAATGGGAGGAAGAAAGCCGGTAATGAGTAAGGTATCGACATTGGGGGGGCACCTCGCCACCATTAAACGGGGAGGAAGGGGTCGACCGAAGGTTTTTAATCCAGGGGTGAAAAAAAAGGAGCCTCCGCAAAGCAAAACAAACGCGCCTGCAGAAAAAGAGGATTGTGACCGCCTCCTGACATTTCAGTTTGGGGGGTAGCAGAAAAAAGAGGGAGAGAGAACAGCCGATAAAGGGGGGAGGAAAAGCAGAGCCAAAAACACCGTAGAAAACTCCGGAAAAGTGAGGCTCCACCCGCTACACTTTTGCGGGGGGGATAACAGCGCCCAGAGTCTATCAACACGCCGAACTAAAAAGATGGGCAGGGACCTTAAAAAAAAAGAGGAAAGAAAAATATCGGAAAGGAAAGTAAGGAGCGGCCGATCTCTCCGAAGAGAGGCATAAAAGGGGACACTCGGTGGGATCATCGGACTGAAAGATCGGGCAAGATCGAGGACTAAGAAAGTTAGCCAAGGATTGGAAAAAACCTATGCCGGAAAGTCCTGAAAATAGGGGTCCTATCGCGTCCAGAAGCTTGACTTATATGAGAGGACGTGAGGTATAACCGGTGTTCGAGAACTGAAAAGAGGAATCCAAGAGATGCGGCTGTTTCTCTTGTTAGGAAGTTACGCAGCAGGTTGGGGACAGGAATAGGGGTCGATGGGAAATGAGTCAGACGTCCGCTCAAGGGACAGAGCGTGGGGACTAATCTGGAGACTGACTGCTAGCACGAAACCGGAATCATTAAAGAAGCTTCTGTCGAAAAGAGACGTTCCGAGGGGGAATCCTTACAGGCCGGACGTAAGCGTCCCAGCCACAACCGGGAAGAAGTCATTCCAGTCACTAAAAAAGGAAAAGAGGCAGAGCGATGTCCAAAAGGAGGACTTTTTCCCACTCGGTAAAAACTTTCGGAGGAGCGTCGCGGTTGGGCCCTGGGCCCATGAAGGCACCCATCATAAAAAAAGGACAATGCCCCCGAAGCTCGATCAGCTTTCCGCGGCCAGGGAAAAAGGGACAGCATTGTCGGAGGGGGAATAACCGCGCTAAAGATTGGAAAGGGATGTCGGCACCTAATACTTGTTGAGCTATGCGGCAGTGAACGCCCGTGGAAAGTCTCGGAAGGTAAGGATCGCCGGGTAATTGGTAGGAAGGTGGAAAACTCTATAGGCTACTTTGTTGGGAGAGGACAGAAATAAAAAAGATAGAAGGCAGAATATAGGAGGAGCAGTGGGCCGTGCAAAAACCAAATCTGATTGGGAAAAGACCAGAAAGGTGCAATGTAACTTTAGTTTTTAGAGGAAGGCCGGATCAAAAATAAAAGGGCCACCGAGAGACTTCATGGAGCTAGGAGGAGAGAGCAGTCTTTAATGGGCTCTGGGTTGGGGGGGGGGGGGTGGGGGGGGGGGGGGGGGGGGGGGGGGGGGGCGGAACATAAATTAGCTTCTAAGAAACAAGGGGGTTCATTCGGCAATAAAAGGAGGGAGTTTGGCGGTCGAACAACTATTCGCGTCCAGACACGTGGGGGGGGCTTTCTGCATGCTTGGGGTGGTTAAGCCGGATAAGAGGCAGGTCGGCTGCAATCTGCTTCGACTTGAGAGAACTTGCAGGCGCGCTCAGCAAACGACCTGGGAAAGGAACGCCCGCGAAACCTCCTTGAAGCAAGTACCTGCCAAAGGGTGAAAGAGCTGAGAATTAGGAGCTGATGGACGAATGTCACAATCTTGACAGTTGCCAACAGCCGAATCCTGGACAAAGTATGGCCTGTAGCTCGAAAGAGAGCATTTAAGGGGGGGCCGAAATTTCGACCAGGGGCGGAGCTGTCCATTATCTCAGATTGTCGAAACGGAGAGGAGGA
>Ga0179593_1405279_pt1 | contig 31910 bp, 29 predicted proteins | sample CZODoug2_1_08_16_FD_185931 | JGI IMG/M metagenome (GOLD analysis project Ga0179593, IMG submission 185931) | Vadose zone soil fungal communities from Angelo Coast Range Reserve, California, USA - CZODoug2_1_08_16fungal (PacBio error correction) | ecosystem: Environmental > Terrestrial > Soil >...
AAAACGAAGCTTCAAAGGCGCAGTCCTTCTTTGCCATAGGAAGAACACAGATCACCCCGAAAAAAGAAAGGACAAACCAAATGAAAAATAATTGTCGAATCACACAATGTGAAGGAGGGAGCCGAGCTGGCCTTATAGAGAAAGAAAAAAGGGGCAACGTTAACTTAGGAAAAAGGCGAGAAATCCGGGAAAAAAAACCCTTCTGGATGTGTTCTTGGAATGGGAAATAGGGAACCTCAAAAGGAGGGAGGGAAAGAAACAGCCGAGATTCTTGCGTATTCGAACTGAAGTTAGGTTGCCCTGAAAACCTTAGAGTATGGTTCATTTGAGGCGTCTGTTCTGAGGGGGGGATTAAAGGTTGACGAGGCCTATTATGAGGGAAGGGGGAGGAGAGAGGGGCCTTATTGGACATCAAAGGAAGGGGAAGGAGGGGGCAAAGAAGTGTGGGGGAAACGTCATGAAGGTCAAGGTCATCAATAGGTAAAAAAGGGAGAAATGCCCACAAAAAAAAAGGCGATTGCCCTATCTGTATGATAGCAGTGAGGCATCCAGGAGAACGTAAAAGGTAAGTATCGAAGAGCATTCAAAAAGCGACACAATGACGACAAGGAGGAGATCAGCAAAAGAACAAGGGGTAGGGTACGGAAAAACCTTGGTAAACAGTAAACTGAACAGGGGAGCCGATGGAGGAAATATCATGAAAGGTGCAAGTCGCATGGATATGCCGCCTTTTACTAAGTGATATCAGAAGGAATGGTCGGGGGGCAGTAAGGGGGAAGGAGCAAAAAGAGCTACTGGAATTATTTTGGAAAATCTGATAAGAGAAGACATGGAAGAGGAAGAGGACATAAACACCCCAAGAAAAATGCTCACAGTGAGACGCCAAGAGGAGAACCTTAACAAAGGCGCGGAAATTGCCATAAAAAAGCCGGGGTAGATAAAGTCCAACATTATTTTTTCAACGGGCGACTTTCAGGGAGGCCCAAGTTGAAAGCAAGACGTAGGGGAACCTTCAGAAACAGGGAAGTAGAGACAGACGAAGGGGGGTGTCCTCATGGCGCAACGTGCAGCCAATTGGAACGGGAGCACCTGAAAAAGCAAAAGCAAGAAGACGTACAGAACATGGAAGAAAAAAGTAGAGGAACGGGATGGAATATTCAAGAGTCTGGTATTGAAGAACACTGAGAGGAAAGTTAGGCGGAGAGGAAGATATACATAAGCATGAATACGCTGCAACATCTTATCAAAAAGGAGGGAAGAGACTTTGCAATTCGTAATGACCGATTGATGGAAGAAATGGGAATAGCGCTGCAAAACGTAGAAAAAGCAAAAATTTGAGAAAAAAAGACAGACATCAGCAACTCTCAAGACAAAGCAAAAGATGAAGAATTCCTTCCCTTACGGGGAGGGATAAGGAAAGAAGTGAGGAAGGTAAAAGGGACAATCAAAATCCATGAAGGAACGATGTTTTATGTGGGCGGGAAGAGAACTTAAATTGTGTCCTGGCGCAGGAAGACTTCGGAGATACGATTTGAAATTAACACCGTCTTGAAGGGGGGACAGGGGGGAATGCAAAGATAGGATTATTAAAGAAGAACGCGAAAAGGGGAAACGGTCGAAGGGAAGAAGGAAAAGACGATCGGGTGCAGAACAAAAGAGTCGGAATATGTTCGAGTTCAGTGAGAAAATGCAATCTTTCGAAGGGTGGGTCCGCCAAACATGTAGGCCGATTACGGGAAAGATACAGACAAATGCCGTTAGTTGACCGGGACTGCAGCCTTCGGAGGCTGGCGGGGCCGCATCCAACTCCGTGGGAAAAGGCTCAATGACCTCGTGCCACGAAGGGAAGAAGGAGGGAAAAAAAAACAACTGGACAATAGATGTCGTGGAAGGCAGACATCCACCAAAGGTTGACGCAATGTAGAGTTAGGCTGGCGGTTGTTTTTTGCAAAGGGGATTGAGAGAAAAGACCATCAGCCTAAGAAAAGCTGCGCAAATAGACGTTCACAAGGCTAAAGGGGGGGAAGCGGAAGGAGTGAGTCTGTTGGTGGTGTGGCAAGGCTAGGGCGGTTCTTTTTGATCAAGGGGGGATCATAGTGGAAGTGATGGGGACGAAGCACTGGTTTTGAGGAAAAAAACTTGTCTCAAAAAAGTAAGACCAAGGGTCAAAACCCAGCCCCAAGATTCGAAGGGGCTGGAAAGCAACAAGGCTGCAGGAAGAGATGAGGGTGACGAAGTGGCCGTGACCTGAACTCGCCATTTCAAGGGTAACTTGGGGGGAAGGGGACGTGACCAGCTAGCACGTTCACCCAAAGAAATACTTAACCTATATAAAGTGTTCTGAAGGGAGGGGGGAAGAAAAATAAAGAACTGTACCGTCCACGGTGATGAAAACAGAGAAAAATTCATTTTACTGAAGAACCCCAACGGCGTAAGCACTGCTCAAAGGGAAATAGCGGAAAAGAACACCGACTGTCCGTGGATGAGCTTCGCACAAGAAAAAAAAGTGTTGCGCATGTCCTGCTCACAGGCAAACAATTGAACTCCGCGAAGAAAAATAGGTTGAAGGTCAATGAGGTGGGATGCGGCAGGAGGAAGTTCACCGAGACATGTAGCCGAGTCAGTATAAAACGCAATCGAATATCAATCGGGAGGGAGGTAGCACAAACCAGAGAAGCAGCCAAGGTTTCAATTCTTCTGCGTACGAATCCTGCCGCGATCCCGAAAGTTCGAAAATTGCAAAGAAGGACTGCCTCTCAGTCCTCAGACGGGAAGTCCAGATTGGGGCGGGAGGAACACTCAAAGGTTATGTGCGGGAGCTCATCCCAGACATTCGTTTGGGGGCAGATCGCAGTGGGGCCTACAAGGGAAAAAACTAAGGACAGGCCGGTCTTGAAATATGTCAAAAGTCAATTACCAAGGAGGTCCATGACGAGAGGAGGTAGCACAAGTCAATAAAGATAGCTGGGGGGGTCCTCCGTAAGAACTTCTTTTTGGGGAAGTTCAACGAAATTACAACACGGGAGGAGACATGTCCACTACATGGCCGTCCCTTCGCGGGTCAAAGAGGGAGCTGCAGAGCAAAATAGGAGGAGAACCTTTCGAGAGGAGGGAGGGGGGGGGTAACGGGGGTCCTGAAACTGGGAAGATCAAGAAAATCATCCAAAGAGCAGATTTAATGACGACAAAGATCCGAAACTCCAAGAAACAAAGGAACAACACGAACCGAAACTCCAGGAATCACGAGTCCCTTTGAGTACGGGCAATCTGGGGGGGCGCCGATGCGGGGGAAGATTGCGGGCAGGGGGGGGTATGAAGAAGAACAACTCCAACCAAACCCAATGCAGAAAAGAGTCCCTCAACGAAACCACGTGTTGAAAAAAACGGAATTTTCTAAGGCCTACAACTATGGTGGGGAGTAATTCAAAGAACAGAATGCGAATTATGGGAATTGGGCAAAAGTGAACTTGAGTCGGAGACTCACAAGAACAAAGGAGACGAAATGCAGGACACCATCCGTATTCTTATCAGGGGGAGCTAAGCGTCGAATCACTACATGCTTGGATTGGGGAAAAAGTGAGCCGGGAAGGGCATGTAAAGTCTCAAAGGAAAAACTCGAATTGTTTTCCCGCCACGCCTGAGTGTGAGGCGAGAAGTAGTCCGAGCCGTGGACGGGGACAAAAGTGGTCAGTCTAGGGGGTCCAAACGAATTTTCATGCTAGATCTTGCACCAGGACGGTGAAAACAAAGGCTTCAACGGACCGAGTCTAACAAGGATCAGAAAGGAAAAACGGAATCGCACCGCAAAAACCATCATAAAGGGGAAATGGGGGATCCTTCAAAATCTTGTCAGCCGACTAGCCGAAAAAAAGGACTGAAACATTCGCAATAAAGAAACGTTACGAAGAGGGCGGAAGACTCGGCTTAAAGGCGGACGGCTATAGAGTGAGAAATCGACTGTTTACTATTCTAAACGTGCTGAGGGGAAGCGACGAAAAGGTCTCATCATATATGCGCCCGAAAGGTCGAGTCTTTTAAGGGGGGTCACCTGGAAAATTTGTGAACTCGTTGATGGCGGAAGGGCCTAACTGAAGCCCAGGGGGAGGGATTCAAATACAAGGCAAAAAGAAAAAAACATCAAAAACGGGCTTAATCTAAAGGCTTCTCTTGCAAGGGGTGCTTGAAAGCCACAAACCTTCCACACTTGCATCCGGAAACAAAGGGAAGGGAACCCCACGAAGGGGTCTGTCACCTACTCAAACGCGGGAACTATGGTGGTCCGAGGAATTTACAGGGAGGAAAGGGGGGGATTCAACCTGAAGTGAAAAAGGCAGATCTTGCAGAGGGAGGGACAAGGGGGTGCGCCAAAAGAGGAGACAACAGAAAAGCTCGTCGAAAAAAAAAAGTGAAAACCCTGGGGTGGGGCTTGGACATAGACTCTTAATGCATCTGCGGCCTTAAGGAAAAAATGCCTTTCAAAAGTCAGGGGAGTTGGAGCGGATCAGAAAGGACCAAAATATGAACGAGCGGAGGCCTCGCTAAAGTGGGAAAAATGGTGGAAGAAAACTATGAAGGTCCATGCAATGAATGGAGGAAGGGTACAAAACCTCAATGCGTTAAGCCAGGGGAGAGAAAGGGGGAAGGATGCCTGAAGGGCGGTGAATGGATACATCTCTGTAAGCATCTTATTGGAGAACGGCTGCTGGAACGCCTCACTGCATAGAACACTGAGAGGGCAGAGAAAGGCTTCCGGGGGGGGCAGGGGATCAACTATAATTTGTCTAAAGGCAATTGAAATTCGGACTTCAGGGGGGGAAGCACACTTGAAACGGCCCCGGCGAATAACAAACGCTAAGGGACCAAAAGGGGAAATACGAAAGAAGCAAACAGAGACATTCAACAAACAAAAACTGCATATAGGACAAAATAAAACTCAGTGTACTAGAGAAGAAGAAGAGCTTATAAAAGGACCGGATGCTGATCATTCGCGCCATTATTGAAAGCCCAAGACCACCGAACGGCATGATTTCCTCGCACTTCAACCGCCTGGTTCTAAAGTTAAGAAAAGAGAGGGAGATGCAAAGCCAGAGAGTCTCCTCCTCTCAAAAACTTGGGGAAAACGAAAAAATGATAAATGGGGTGTCCTAAATCGCTGTGGAATCGTTTCCTTGAAAGACGGGGAAAAAGGAAGGGAAGCAGCAAGAAGGCGCAATGGGAATCTCTAAAAAAAAAACTAAGGGAAGGAAGGAGAATATATCAAGAAAGAGGAAACAATGCATTCCGGTCTTCCAAGCCATTAACACAGTATCAACGAAAGAACATGGGAAAGAAAGGACTCTTTGGTCGGCTGACATGTTTAATACGAGCAGGGGAAGGAGGAAGGGAGGAAAGAGGGGAAAAACGTTTTCAGAACAATTCGAAACAAGAAGGCGTTCTATTGGGGGAAGGGGGGGGTGGAATACACTGATCAACACATCTTACTGAAGAGAAGGGGAGGGGGAGGCTTAGTCGTTTCAGCGGGGTTCCTTGGAGGATTAATTCGCTATTGTTAAGTGGACGGATGATGGACGTTGGTGGCAAGGGGTTCGATGCGGTGCATGGAGGGGAGGAGGATGGGGGCCTGAAGGAAACGAAACCGCAAATGGGTAAAAATCCGGAAGAACGGGGAATTGGGTCAACATACACTAACTGCAAATGAAGGAGCCTTCACAACTAACCTGCTAGACGAACGGAACGGGGGGGAGGGCAGTTACTAGTGGAAGAAGAGAGCATCGGAATGCCCGGTAACTACATAAGGCCATAGAAGGTGCGACTCAGCTTAACCACTGTCGGCGCAATCCCCAGGGGGCAGGATTGAAAAGCCCGGGAGGATTAAAAATAAAAAAAAACAAGGTTAAAAGGCCCCCGATGAGGAAGATCTAGAACCAGGTTCAAAGGGCGTGTGACTCAAGACGTGGGAGAGAAGAAAGGGTCGGAGGTCAGAGAACTTACGAGCAACAGAATCTCGAGGGAATTCCGGGGGTCAAGCATAAAGGAGCAAGAAAAAGCAGGGCGTGGAATGAATTAAAAATAACAACAATGGAATTCTTAAACACAGATCTTCTTAAGGAGGAGGAAGTGGGGCAAAGGGCATAAACGATGCAAATGGATTCAAAAAGGGGTGGGGCTTCAGGGAAACTGGAAAAGAGGGAATCAATCAATCTTGGACCATCGTCAAATAAAAGGGGGGGGATGAACGCTTGTTCCTCCACTGGGGGGGAAGAAAAAGTGTTTGGAAAAAGAAGGGGGCAATGTTCACAAGGCAAACGCGATTAAAGTAGCCTTGCTTCACCCTGGAAGTAAGGGAAGCAAATAGGGTGAATACAGAAAATGGGGGTTCTCACGCCAGGAGGGAAGATAATTACGATGGACCAGGGCAAGGATTACCTCTTCAGAGCATTTGCTTGGGTCCAATACCGAAAGGTCCATGTGGGGAGAGAGGGGGATTCAAAGAAACTAAATGCGATGAAAGACGAATAGCAATCCGATCAAGCATAATCAAAGGAGGGGAAAAGCAGGGCACCACCGGGGGCTTTTCAAAGGAATGCTGCTTAAGGAAATTAAGCAGGACAAAACACAGAAACTCGGGTCCGAAGGTGACAGGATTTGGGAAAGCATGAGGACCCAGGTGCTTTATCTAATGGAGCGAGAGAGAGTGGGGGCCGATTTTGAACACTTTCTTGAGTTTTTCCTTCCTTGCGCTGAGCTGCTGGACAACGGTGACACCCACCTCTGGAACAGAGCCCTTTCCGGCTCGAATCGAATAACAGGACCTGGGCTTTTTCCGGAAAAGAAACTTGCGGGAGATTTTCTGACGTTCATCACGGACATGCCGCGTTGCGCGGTGTTGACTCAACTCCCGATAGAATGGGACTGGGAAGTCTAAAACAGGAGACTCCAGTCAGCAAGGAAATGTATGTCGAAAACATAGGAAGGCTTTCTTAAAGACCATCAAAGGGTGTCACGAGGGCCTGAAAAAGGGGAAAAAGGTATCCAAAGACCTGACAAGCATTCTAAGACATGGTGCGATTGCAAGCGTGCGGGAAGGCTTCAAAAAAAAGACTTGGGTACCAAGTGGGGAGAGTTCGGTGCATGCTGAGGGTGAGTTAGGGAGTTGAGAGGAGACCCACTCAACATAGGCAGGACTGAGCAAAAACATAGCTCCGGTAGCCAGGGGGGGAATACCTTACGTTATTGTACTGTTATCTTGTGGATATAGAAACTGATGTGAGGGTGTCCGGAGCTTGGGTAGGCATATTGGGGGGTAGTCTAGTTGGGCATCCAGACGTATTAAAAAGGGGAGTCAAACGGGTCTAATTAATAACTTCAAACCAAACACCTAAAAGGGAGGGAAAGCAGAACCCGGGGCTAAACAGGAGGGACGTGAAGTAACGAAGGACGACAACTATTGGCCATTAGCAAGAAACGGTACCAACCAGAGGTCTGAATATTACTGACTAGAAACTTGTCATAGAAAGGGAGACAAGAAGAGGGTCCGCGCTGTGTAATGGAACCTTCCATAGGAAAAGAGCAATTTGGTAACTGAACAATTATCTTCAGGGTTGGGGGGGGGGGGAAAAGGTCACCTATCTAGAAAACCAGTCATTTAGGAAAAGTCGCAACACCCATGGGGACATGTCCCAACTCCCAAAAGAAGGAGAAAGAGAGCCTTCTTACTATGAAGAGCAAAGGGACGAGGGGGGGGGAAGATATCTCATATTCTACGAAGAAGTAAAATAAGAAAAAGGTCGGAAAAAGTCGGAAAACTCGTGCTTTTGGCTGATGCACCGAAAGCACGGGGAGGGGAGGACTCTGCCGCTAGCCAAAAAGAAATGACAACGTGGCTTAAAAACACTGCTCTTCCAGCTCGGAGAGTTTGTGAGACAGGAGCAAAGGACGGTTGGAAAGAAGCCCATGAAGGGGGAGGATCGGTAGGGAAAGAGCCTAGAAGGGGGGGGGAAGGGTAAACCGAGGATCCTCGACAGACACAACAAGGAAATCCTCTGGCTGATGGGAAAAAAAAACGCCTTGAACCTTCTTGATATGGCTTCAAGGGGAATGTGAACGCGCTAAAGATGGTCATACCCCACGGAAGGGATAGGCGATGATCATGAAAAGGAAATATCGGAGCGAAGAGAAGGATCATGCAGGCCGGGGGTCGGGTCAGCACTTTCGATAGAGTGGATTTACCTGAACTGGGAGAAACGTTGGGAAAAAAGGTAAGAAAAAAGTGAGGGGTGCAAAAAGAGCGTATACCAACTCAGGAAGAACAGCATTCCTAAAAAAGAAAAAGCAAAAGAAAGACTAGCAGAGCTTTTTGCTGAAACGTCCTCTCAGTGAAGGTGGTAAATGGAGGGCAGGAACTGGGACAAGACCTACTAAACAAGCCAGCATACCTCTAAAAAAGGGGGGGTACACCCGGAGTTTGGGATTATCCAGCATCAGGTACCCGCAATTGTCTAAGGTTCGAAAGAAGGAATCAGGGGCGGTAGGAGGGTCATTACGGCCATAGTGAACTTGGTTGGTCTTCTCAAGCGATCAAACGATAGTCAAAAGTAACATAAGATGACTTATACATTAGGGAGGGTAGTCATTCCAATAACTATTCTGGCACAATTCCAGTGACCTGGCCTAAAACTAACTGGGCAACGTTTTTAGCCCGCGCGGTGTGCGGAAGAATTCTCCGTGAAAGGGGGTTGAAACAAAGTTTCGAGGGTAAAGCAAAAGGGAAATGCGATTTGCCATAAATTAAAACTGTTAAAAAGAATGAGGAGAGTCTACAAGGTCGGGCATGCCAGGAACTCCACGGTAAGGGGTCACAGCCTGCCCAAAGAAAAAAAAAGGGAAAACAGAAGCATTTCGATAGCTGCCTGCTTGAGTTCCGCAGGCGGCCAATGATTCCAGAAAATGGAATTGAAGAAATTCATAGGAGCTGCTTGAGACGAGGGGGGAAGGGAAAAAGTTTTCCGTACTTGTTATACAGGGGACAGAAGAGGGGAAAAAACCATGTAAACGTTCTAAAGGGCAAAAACGACTTCTCTGCAGAGGCTGTGGTGCCAAAACGTGGGAGTGGATCCTCGTAATTGAAGATGATGGTAGGGGCATATTCCGCGAAGAAAACTAAAGAGCTTCACAGTTTTGTTATTATGACGACGTTTTCTCCGGGCGTAAACGTTCTTTATAGGGCGAATGGCTGTCGTGGTCTCGTTCCTGGGACTTCTGAGTAGGGTTAGTTTCGGTTTTTGACGGGGGGGCAAAGAGTATTCCGCCCTGGTGGGTTCTGTGACTAATCCACTTGATTTCCGCCCGACGTGACCTTTCTTCATAGGCTCTCGCGGGTTCTCAGGGCCTTACCCCGCTACAGCTTTCGTGATTCCGCTTAACTGATGACCACACCCGGGGGTATGGTCTCCGGTGCGCTGCAGGTGGGAAAGAAACTACCGACGGCTTTTGGTCTCTGCCGCGGCAGGGGAAGTGGGGGGAAGACGGCGAAAGTTGTATTTCGGGCACTGAGCCGCCACGCAGCACAGAAATAAGAGAGGGAGGGCAGTAGCAAGCGGGGGGTGATGTGGGTGTATATCGACTTTCATACGAAAAAAGTTTGCAAGTCCTGTAGTCTTAATATGGCAGACTTCATGGAACACGCCTCGTGAACATGGGTGCTCGCATTACCCGGCATCAGGAGAAAGGGATCAAGAGACGCCATCAAGAGAAGGGGCCACAGGACGGAAAAACTAGGGTCCCCAGACCGCCGAAAGGGCCGGCAGTTGGTCAACCCTTTGGGGCGTACTGAGAAAGGGAAGGGGGGGGCCTTATGCCGTAGCGGGGCACCGAAGCTGGGAAAAATGGGCATTAGGGCTGCGCGTAAGAAGGTTTTGCCTGACTTGCTAGCTCGGGAAATTCTACTTTCTTCTCTCAGGGTGCGCGTGTGAACGGGCTGGTGCATGGGCGTTTCGGAGTCGTAAAGGGAATAATCTGGGGGGGGCTTCCTCCCTTGCCGGAGAGCATAAGATAATCCAGATTTAGGGAATTTGGGAATTCTCTCATTAGGGGGTTACAAATGCCCTCAAAGTAAGGGGGGGAGTAATCAGTGACGCGTTTGTAGGAAACTAATCGCGGTTGAAGCTCCCCTTGATGACTAGCAGAATAATCAAAACTGAGAAGAAGGAAAAAAAACCGAGAGAAAGACTCCTCCGATGAAACAATACGACGAAGTGAAAGGGAGCTTAAAAAGAAGATGAGCCCTGAGAGTCATCAGAAGAGGAGATGGGTCCTTTCAATGAAGAATTTAGTAGAGGGGGAGAGGTATCAGAACACGAGCGTCTTGGGGGGTGTTCAATAGGGAGGGGTCGAAAACTTGGTCCACAATATCGCCAGGTGCAAAGAACGTCGAGTGAGCCAGCAATAAGAACACAGGGCAGACCAGCGGAGCGAGCTTTGAGGTTGGTGCCACAGGGAAGAGGTCGGGGGAGAATGTCCCTTGACTAGTAAAGGGGGCAGCACTGCATGGTGAATATTGGGCGAATCCGACAGAAAAAAAAACAAGAGGAGACAGATTATCAGGAGATCACGGAGTGATGACGTCTGGTCAACAGCTGTAGGGGGGCCACGGACACTGACAAATGTACGACATCCCAGGCATTAAAAAAATTCTAAGGCGTGGCAACAGTCCGACGGGGGTCTTCTAGAGCGTGGGCCGTCTAGGGTGGGCTACATATGTTGAGGAAGAACAACTGTTTCGATATGGGATGCCACATACCAAGTTCGGAGGATCCCCTCGACTAACCCCAGAACCCCAAGAATATTTGTAATTTCGTTTGAAGTTTCCTACTGCCATGCGCACCTTGGTGAGATTACATGACATCGCGGTGAGGGTTTCTGGGTACTCTTTTGACACGTTGTAAGCGGGGGGAGAGAATTAGGATGGAATGGGGAACAAGTCACCACAGTTACTATACTCTCATTGTTCAGGTGCTATCCGGGCATCTGGGGCTTTAAGCCGGTTCGTCTGAAGTAGTAGGAAGTCTGGAACTTGTTTGAAAATGGCCTGTCGGTTGCACAACCGAATGGGGGGAGGTGTTCGAGGGACGGGAGAGCGTTCGATACGGGTCACTTTTGGATCACAACGCTCTGAAGCTGGACCCAGAATTAGCAGCAAATCCAAGCCGTGTAACTTGTAGAGTAGAAATCTCGTGATGGAAGTCCTTTCGTGGGGAGGATAAGTAGCCGGGGGTACCACCTCAGAGAAAGATCTCATCGTAGCTAAAGGGAGTCATGAATAGAACCCCCATATTCATTTGCGGGGGAAACCTGTGAAGGAAAGCCCGACGACGAACAAGTCAGGCAAGCAGGCTATGGGAAGGTTGAAGAGGGCAGGTGGATCGTGTTGGGGAATGAAAATCCCATGTATCTCATATTATTAGATAGCTAAGAAAAAACTATCTGCTTTGCTTAAGGGGAACCGGTAAAATTGAAGGACAAGAAAATTTAATATCAAAAGAACCAAAAACAACACTATTCTCACTGAGAACGACTTCAAGGCCTGTACGCTAAAAATGCGCAGCAGGGAGTCAACATGCATATATATCAAATGAATTGGGTGAAGCGCACGGAAAAAGACAGTAATCAAGTTGGAACATCAATACCTTTAAAAGATTAATAATAGGTATTGCAGTTTTGCAAGGGTTGCTGGCGCATCATTAATTAGGAGTCTGTCACTGGCAATTCACGCCAAAGAAAAAGAACCAAATAAGCGCCCAGGGGTTAGGAAGACACGGGGAATGTGCAACAAGATGGTAGAAACAGCAAGTACCTCGTGAACGGTACGGGAGAGCCAGAGCGCAGCAATATCGAAAGTCGACCCTATGTAAGGCACCATTTCAGCAACCTCACCGCGTGGAAGAATTGGAGTTCGGGTCAGTAAGGTCCGAGTCGCCATGAGTAGCGTCTAACGACTAATAAGAATCACTCGAGTTACAAAATAAGCCGAACTCTCAAAGCATACAGGCAGTAAATGGAAACTGACCGGGGACCGGTGGACTAGGTTAGGAGGGTGGAAAAGGCTTGGGAGTCGGGGAGCAATGACAACCGGGGGCCATCAATGACCGGGATTGTAGGGGGTGACATGGAAACAGGGCCTTCGGGAAATCGGATAGTATCTCTTGGAGTTTTGACAACGTGGGATTGAAATCCTTTCAACAGAGGAAGTTCTAGCGACCAAAGGCGCTAAAGGATAAAACTGGTGGGGGGAGAACATTTGCCGGTAAAGTCACGCTCGTCTGGAAAACAACCGGGCCCCGGGTGGGGCCGAGTTCGGGGGCTGTCCGACAGAATGCTGTCCTGGGTTTGCGGGGGGCACAAAAACCCACTATTCATCATTCCCGCCATAGCGTCTAGAAATTGGTTCGGAGAGGAGCGATCCTCCGGAGCATAACTATGCCTCAGGGTCGAAATCTCGAGGCGGCCCGACCAAAACGAACGCCCAAAGTAGAAGGTACTCGACAAGGTAGGTGTTTGAAGATTCCACTATTCGCATGAAGGGGGCAAGACTCGGGGGTCCGACAGTAGGGAGGGGGGGGATTCGAGTCCGAACAGTGGTTAGTGGAGAGTGCGGTATGAGATAAAAGGGAGAAGGCCGCATATTACCAACTACAGGAGAAAGGGGCAAAGGTAGTTGAGAAAAAGGCGACTCCATCCAAAGACATGCCGAATCAGGATGGAAGACTAGGGGACAAGGGCTACTTCGCGGAGCTGAAGTACACCATAACACAAACGACGGGGTGACCAATGGTTGAATTTTATCTTGTCTTCGGGGGTCAGAAGTGGTTTTTGGGGGGGGGTGGTCCGTGCAAGTTCATTTAGTAAGGCCATACGAACAAACCAAGAGAAACCAATAAATAGGCTCCGCGCATGGAGGCTCCTGAAAAAATACGCAAAGGGTTTTGCTGGATCGCCTTCAGGTTGAAAGGAGGGAAGGGGGAGGGATGGTCGGGACCAGCTTTGCTTTGGGGGATGTAATGTTATCAGGACTGACGCCCTTGCCTGGGTCCATCTACCAGGGGTCTGAGGGGGGGGAAGGGGGGGTCCTCATCCAGTTTTTGACACCTCTTCCCCATTCCTCAATTGCGAAGAAAACCAATTCCAAACCAACCAAGCAAACGAAGTCTGAGGCGTCAATACCGCGAGCATGAGCCGTTCGTTGCGACCTTTGGAAATTAAGAAATCCTTCAAAAGAAGCAAAGGGTAGGACCGACCTCTTTCCCCATCCTTGAAATGAATAAAACCTATAATACAGTGGGAGGGGACCAAAGAAACAGATGGAACTACCTTTGAAGAACGGACCCGGCCAAGAGTCTAAACTGCGGGAATGATAATGCAAAAGGGAGGATACGAATGGGGAAAGGGGTACGATACGGACAAAACAAATCGGTGTTACCTGACCATGCCTGACTTCAAGAACAGGGCCGAACTGGACGCGGGGAAGAGAAGAAGCACTTTAAAAGTTGGGGGGGAGGGTTCAGAGGATTACGTATAGGCATGCCTAACAATATAATAATTATAACTGACAAGGAGGAACGCGGGATTGTCCTCTCGTACATTTTCAGGGCATAGGGGAAGGCGCTCTGATACCGAAGGACCATGTTCTTTAAAAGAAGGGCTCTTCCAGCAGAAAGTTATACCGGGGCGTTGTGTGAGGGGGAAGAGAAAATTTGTCTTTGCGAAAAGCTCATCCAGGGGAAGTCTGGTGGCGAGCGGGGGGGTAAAAGGTTCGGTGAACCGAATTAAAAGAGGGGTCATTAAGATCCCTCTGGGAAGGAAAAGGGTTTCCAGCGAGGGGGAGTCCGGTTGGGAATATAAAAGAAGGTCAGTATTGTTTCCGGAAACTCTTCAGACATCTGAGGGGAAATTATGACAGAGGAGAGGAGCGGGGAAAGATCATGAAAAGAAAGAAACTTTTAATCGTGGAGAAGAAGAGACCAATCTTTCTGGCAGCACTAAAAAGAAAAAGGTGGAGTTTGGACGTTGGGGGTCTAAAGGGTGAAGAAGTTCCAACCAGTGAGAAGTGGCAAAATTCAATATAAGTGGCGACCGTGGAACTAAACTAAAAAGAGAATACAACACAGAATGATGACCGTTAGCTTTTGATGAAACGCGAAAATCTTGTGAAGGTGTTACATTGATATTTGGGTGGATTTTGTATCAAGAGGGGAAACAAACGCCGCCAATAACGACCTGGGTTAACAAAAGATTGATGAACCTAAAAAAATCCGTTCGAAGGTTCCAGTACATCAGAGGAAGGGGGGGAAACTTATTTCATTTACGGCCAATGAACGGGAGGGGGGAGGGGTCGAAACGTCATAAAAAGCAAAGCAAAAGTCGGAGGGACGCAGTTTGAGCTCAAAACAAAAAGCAGGACATAAGGCTTGGGGAACACACTGAGAGAAAAAAAAAAATATACAGCTGGTGTTCAAAGCAACGGTGCTGCTCAGGCAGATGCCTCTCCGTGAAAACAATCAAAGGGGTCTGGTACTGAGGCACATGAGTCAAGATGGGCACCACCTCGACCTGAAAAAAGGTCAAAAAAATCCGCATGTGAGACTCTAAGGGAGCAATCATCAAAAGGGCAGAGTAAGCATCCACCCAAAAGATGTACAAAACATCACTGAGGGGGATGGGTTGCCTGCTTAAAAGGGACATCACTGACTGGGAGCGGAACTACATCCACTCCAGGGTATTCTGTCATTTAGAGCTATTACGTCGGGGGGGTATCACTACTTTTTCCATCAAAAGGACTTCGGGGGGGGAAAGAGATTGGGAGAGAATAAAGGGAGCCGCTACACGAACCAAACTAGGGGGAGCGGTGAAGTGAATGTATACGACCGTATGGAGTTTTTCAGAGAAAAGGGGGCATAAGAAGGGGGAAAAATCCATTGACAAATAAAAAAGAAATGCACCAAGGAAACTGGCACCGAAGCCCCGGTTGGCGAGGGGGAGGGTGGGGGAGGGAAAGAAAAATTCAATGTCACAAGGGAGGACAGCGGAAAAAGGTAGCCCCCACTGCCGGACTGTTACAATCAATGTTATTAAAAGTGCGGATGAGGGAAGATTCAGGGGGAGTCTTGACGAAGTCGCCGCAACCATCATGGTAGACATCTATAAGGGTAAAGACGTTTATCGCACTTCTAGACAGAAGGAACAGAAAGCTCGGGGCGGGAGGAGTCGGGGAACCAAGTGGGGTTTCGGAATGGAAAAAAATAGGGCAGGACACGTCGCCGTGTAAGAAGATGTGAAGAGGCAGGGTCCACAGCTCGCTCTCAGGTTGCTCGCATAGGGACACGAGAAATAGGAGGGGCGTAAAGAAAAAACATACGCACTTGGAAACATGTTTCAAGGGGAGAAGTGAAAGCGTTCCATTCAAATGGCCGAACTTGGGGGGAGAACGGGTCTTCGCAACGACCAAGGGGAAGCAAGCATCGGGGGGGGCAGGAAGCTAAAGGTATTAAATCGTAACCGTGACAAGATCTAGATATTCGAAGGGGGACGACCGGAGAACGAAGGGGAAAATCGCAACGGAAGTTGTGAAAAACCAAGATAAAAGGGTATTGGTTGTTCATTAAATGGGAGAGGGCTCCGTATGGGGGGAAAGCACCTGAACAGTCGGCCTGCTTGGAAAGAAACACCTTCGGGGAAAATTAAGGCGAACCGAAGCGAAAAGCGATGAAAAAGTTCCAAAAAAAAGGCCCCGAAAGTGAACCAGGGGGGGAGAAGTAAATTTCGGAAAAACGAAAGAAATTAGAAAAATACGTAATCATCCCGGCTGGGGGTCAGGCCATCACATGCTGATCAGGGTGGGCCGGGGAGATTCAAAAAAAAGACGACGCGGGGGGCTGTGGGGTTACCAGAACTGGAAAGGGGAAAAGGGCACTATCGTGGAATAAAGATGGCTGAGAGAACAGATCCTCCAACTCCTCTCAAATGTGGGCAACCCACTTTCATTTGGGGGGCCTAATGGGGATCCTTGGGGGACTACTTGTAAAGAAGGCCTGAATGAAGGGAATCGCGGGGGATGAGAAGAAAAAAAAACAACGGGTGATGGAGAGAGAGGATCAAGGCGAATAGGACACCGCAGTGCGTCTTTTCCACAAAGGCAAAAAAACTGAAAGACGTACCAAAGAAAATGCAAAAGAAGTCTTCAAAGGGGGGAGGGAGAAGAGCTGGCCTTCTAAGAAACAATAGGCGAAGTGGCGGAAAAATGCGAGGAACGCCAAGCAAAATAGAAAGGGCGGGTCATTTGCCATTTAAAGGGGATGTCAAGGACCAGCGACGTGAAGACGAAGAGGGCCTTGGTTAGTTAGGGGGCCAATGAAAGGGTATACAGATCCTAAAAAATGGTCATGGAGGGGGGGGAAGTCGTCCCGTGGGGAATAATCAGGAAAGGAGAAGGTGTTTTGTCCACCGGACCGAGTCAAACTGAGCGTTCAGGGGGAAAATGAACAAGAATACCATAAAGAAAAAGAACAAAAACAACTTATCATGCTATGCGCTCGAGGACCGGAGGGAAAGAAGGATTCTTAAGAGGGGAGGAAAACCGTAACGCTGATATAGAAGCAAAATAGAACGCGGGACGCAGACGCCTGGCGATATGCCGACGTTGGACTTGGGGGAGGGAGAACTCGGGAGAAACCCTTGAAAAGGGAGGACCTGGGTTAGAGGGAAGAGAGGATGGGTGCTCATGTGTTGCGAACGTTTCTCAATAAGGAGGGGGGGTACATGATCATTCCGGAAAAAGATATAGGGAGGGGAAGGTGGAACATTGTGGGATAAATCTGATAAACGGGCAATCAGGAGAAGAAGTCCAGACCAAAAAAAAAAAGGGCTGTATACAGAAAAGAGAGGACTTCATGTTCTCGAGGTAATGGGGACTCCGACCGGGAGAATTCAACACCATTGTAAGGATGAGAAGAAGTCGCCACGTTGATCGCGCAATAGTTAAACAAGGACAGAGAAAAAAAGCCTGAGAGGAAAAAAACTGGGGCCGAGGCCAATTGGGTCGGATGGCAAGCAAAAAAGGGAAAGGAGACCAGAATAGCCAGGGGTAAGGGGTTGGGGGGGCTGCCCGGAAAGAGAAAAAATGGTTGGCAAGAAAACTGATCGTAAATCTGAAAAGAAAACTCCATATGATTCATCCGAAATTGGGCGAAAATAAGTTACAAAGGAAGGTCGTGGAAACTGGCGTTCTAGTACCTAAAAAGAGGAAAGGTTAAGAAGCCGGAGCGGCAACCAGAAGTAAGGGAAAAAAAAAAGAGAACAAAGTAAATTGAAAAAGACGAAGAATGAAGCCTTCAGCAAAAGCATCGGAAAAACACGGACAAGGATCCCATTCCAATCAGTGCTAACTTGAGGACCAAGTCCAGAAAAACATGCCAGAAAAGATGGGAAGGTGGGATTAGGGAGCGGCATGGCTCCCCGGTGAAGTATACCAAGGTTAACAAACAGTAGGAATAGCAGGGGAAGGTTGAAGGGAAGGGGACTGTGGGAAAGAAGGGATGAATGTAAGCGACCAGAAGAAATTTGGAAAAACAGGTCAACGGCTCGGGGGAGGAAAAAACGACGATAGGGCAAGAACAACCACTTGAATGCATTATAAAATTAAAAGTAATAGTGAAGTGCAGAACAAAGCTTTAGGATGAACGAGGAAAGGGACGCGCACCCAACTAACCAGGGCTTATGTCCTTAAGCTGCAAGTAAGGGCTCGCAAGAACTAAAAACAGGTCAAAAAGGGGGACAAGTAATCCAGCCGTCCAGAGAGGACGGGAGGGAAAGTCTACAGATGCAGGAAAGTCGCTTTCACAAAAATATGTTGTAAAGGTAGAGGTTAAGTGGGGGGCAGTGGGGGGAACTTGTTCTTGATATACAAAGCAAAAAGAAGGAACAAGAATCTAAAAGGCGCCGTGAAGAAAAAAGCTCTGTGAAGATTCGTGAGATTTAGTTCTGTGGGGCGAGGCGACTTTTGAGGGGGGACCGAAGACCGTGTGGGAAGTCTACAATCTTAGGAGGGGGGGGGAATCCTACCAATCACTTGGTGAGGGAAAGCCCTGTGATACCAGTTTCCAACACAAGACCGAATGCTGAAACTAAGGAAAAAGCATTTGAAGCTAAGCCATGATTAGGAAAGATTACATGCAAGGAATGATTCAGAGGGGGGGGGGAGGGCAGGGACATTCCGACGTTCACCCCCCGATTTAATAAGAGGAAAGAAAAAGAATCTTTCGAAAGGGTGGATGAGGTCCAAAACCATGATACCTCTGTATTGAAAGAATGAAGCCTTGACTGAAAGAAAACACTTGCAAAGGGAGGAAAGCAGGTCAACTTTTGCCGTAAATAGAAAAGACACAAGGAATTGGGAGGATGGAGTGCAACCAGCCGCAAGTCCTGAGCAAACAACGCTGCAAGTCACTAGGAAAAGAGCTTAAGGGGAAGAAGGGGTCATTGGAAGATATCTGGCCAGATATTAAGATCCCAAAAAAAATGCCATACACGGTATCACGCAGTCGATCAAAAATATAGTGGAAGGAAAAGTCTACAGGGCAGTAGAGTTAGCAGACACGCGCTGAAGAAAATGTCATACTGCTCTCAAGAAGAGCGTTATCCATCTTTGGGGTAAAAAAGAAAAATTCGGGGAAGGGTGACGAAAGACCATCGGCGGAGCGAATCGGGGTTGCCACAGAGGTGGCGGGAGGGCCCGGCTTAGGGAAGACTCTAGACTTTCAATTACACAGCAAGGAATTAAGAGGGGGGGCGTATGACAAAACCGAATTCAAGACAGAAGGAATTCCGTAGAAGACCGGTGAACTTACTCAAAAGATGGGAAGGGGAAAAAGAACACGATATGCAGACATGGGAAACAGGAAGATAAGGGACATGGCATCAAGCCATTTGGATCAGCAGCGCAACGGACCCAAAGTTCTGATCTAACGTGAGGGCTTCTTAGTACAACAGGGGGTTTCTAAGGGAGGTGGAAGATTCCACGCATTGTTGGAAAACTCAGATTATTAACCTTCCCTTCGGAAGGGTCCGAAGAACCTCTATCCAGAGCCCCAAACGAAAGGAGCTAACATTCCAACAAAGAATTTGGTAAAGCTAAAGAGGGGTTGAGGATGTAGGGGGGGGGACTGGGAGGAAGGGGATTTGGGGAGAAACAATGAAAACGCCATCCAGCTCCTAAAAAAAAAGGGGGGGTGGTAAACACGTAGTGGTTGGAAGAAGAAACAAATCAGTAAAATTGTCGATAAAAGGACATGCTCTGGGGTGGAGTCCTTGGACAGAGGAAAGGGGGGGGAGTTTTTGCGGCGCAAAAGACAAGACAGGAAAAACAGGCAGGCCATCCGTAGGAAGTCATGGGGGCAGCTTAGCTGGGCGGAAGGCCTCGAAGGAAAGTTGCGGATGGCACAATGAAAACACGAGGCGCAGGGGATGCACAGCATCAGGCCGGGCCATCCGACCCTACGCCAGGGGTGAGGAGCGAATTCTCACGTCCAGAAAGGGACATCTATATGGGGGGTAAGATTCGTCTGTGAAACCTTCCCGAAAAAGGTCCAACGGGTGGGAAGCGAAAATCGTAGGGAAACCAGTTGAGGGAACCAGGTATTGAAAAGTCAAACAAAAGGTCCACACATCCCATCATTTGTCAGGATTGGATACTTAAAAAGGACCGTCTGGACATGGGAGGACCATACCAAGGGGGGAAGGAGTATTGAAGACGGATGTGACTAGTCCTTGGCCTGGGACGTTTCGAACGACCGTTTCTGGTAAAGGATCATCTCTGCGACACGACGAGTGAAGAGGCGAGTGACGTTTTCCAGTATAGATGGAAAAAAAGGAGGGGTCAGCTTTCAAAGATCTTTCGCGAAGTCCGAAGGGGAACATTCAGTTTGGAGTGATTCAATTAGTGCTCATTCCTCCCGAAGCACAAGAGACCCTTGAGCTGAAGTCGTTCGGAGTGGGCCTTGGGGGAGGGTAAAAGGTGAAATAAACTTTCACAATTTTGCCAAACGCCACTTTGAGGACCCTAGACCGGTCTGTCAATCGCAGGGGGTGAATAGGGAACGACGGAATTGATCGTACCAACAGGGTCTTAGGACTTGAACTGGGGGGGCACGCAAATAATGGGGGGGGGGATATCGGGGATGCATTGAACGATGCGTGCATTTAAGCCACACAGAAAGGAAAAGGAAAAAGTTCTGTAGGTCCTAAGCAGTGATCCAGTGGGTGTGGGGGGGGTTGGAGGGGGGGGGGGAAAGATATGAAAAAGGAGATGCAAAGGGAGGGTAAAGCGACAAGAGCAGTACACAGGAGCGCAGATTAAAATTAGACTCATGAAGCCGACATATTAGATAAAAAAAGGGGGGAAGGAACGGGGAAAGGCCAACCTGCCGCAGGCCACATGGGTTCAACTCTTAACACAGGCTGAACGGTTCGAGGTTCCTGACACGTGGGGGTAGATAAAGCAGATGCTTAAAAAGGGCGGTCTGGCTAAACAGTCTCAGTAAGTTCTAGGAAAAGGAAGCACTAGCCTACACTGCCATCCGGGGTAAAAGAGCGCATCGAACTTGGGGGGCTGCGTCAAGGATGATGGAGCAGGGTGGACACCGTCAAAAGGGGGGTAACCGAACAAGGCGTAGTGGAAACCATCCAAGAGGAGGGAAAAAAGGGAATCAAAATTACACAAAAATACGACGTAAAGCAAAAGACAAAAAGAAAAAATGAATACGCGAAGTAAAATCAGGGAAAAAACGAAGAGAAAAAGTACGAGGGGAAAGGAAGGAGGGTCTTGCCAGAAATCAAGGAGGATCAGGGTTGCTCGGAAAGCAAAAAAAAAAAAAGAGAAAAATGACTGTTTCGGGAAAAAATAACGTCGTTGAGAAGGAAGGGCGACCACCGAAGAGGGCTCTGGAAAGGGAGAAAAGGAAAAACTGACTAGAAGAATCACAAATATTCATTGGGGGGGAAGAAGGGGGTCAAACACGTGTGATCAAGTGTAAGTGGGACCTACTTATAAAGAAAAAGGGGTAATAAGTTTGGGAAGCTCCAAAGAGAGAAAAAGCGGGGGGACACCGAGCTAAGTCCCCTCACGTAGAAACACAGGATTAAACAATACAGGACCATATGACCAAATTACAGAAGAGTCGGGAGGGGAGGGACGGCAACATATGCTTATCGGCAGGGGCCTCTTCCGATAACATATTTCCAACGGCGAATTGAAAAAACGGCGAAGAAAAGTGACAAAACCGAAAAAAAGCTGGGGAAGTGGAGGGGAAAGGAGGCAAAGAGAAAGGAGAGGCAGGATGTCATCTCAAGGTGGAGTAATTGGGAGCCGTTGGGGGGACCTGGTTCTTCGATATGTTCAGGGGGATCGGGCTGGAGAGGGGGGGGGCGGACGGTGAGTGATTCCGGGTGGAGGATTCCGTGCCCCTCTAGGGGCCTTGAAGGGGGGGGGAACAACACCGCAGAAATGGGAGGGGAAAGATCTTCAAAAAGGGGTAAATGGGTAGTCTAAGAGGCATAAACAACGCAGAGACAGTGGGGAAAAGACCGAAGTCAGTTTTAAGAGGAGAGCAGGTTTCGAGTCGGTGAGAAAAAAGATGAAATCCCAGACGGGCGGATAATCAATAGCTCTTTCTTGAACGATTACATTAACTAGGGAAAAAAAAGTTCAGCAAGTCAGAAAAAAGAACATACAAAAGAAAAAAGGGAAAAAAGGGGGGGTCTGGGGTTTCTCTTAAGCCGAATCAATGATCTCATAATTATGTCGGTCATAGAGGGCCAAATGAGAGCCTTAGGCAGTTGTAACTGATAACAAAGCATGTCGGGTTGAAGCTGAAATATTAAGAAAAAAAAAAAAGTGAGCCCTGTAGGCATCCACGATAGAGGAATGGCTGTGACGGGGGGGGTGGGGGGGGGGGGGGTGGGGGGGGGGGGGGGAAAGACCATCTGCCGAAACGAGGACTCAAAATGAAAGAGAAGAAAAAAATTTTGAGGCTTATCCCAATGTGAAAATAATCCTTAGAAAAAAGCGTATAACACCGATAGGTGAAAGGACCCGGCAGTGGGGGTCAAATGCGGAGGGCACAAGGTTAATGGATACACACCAATAATAAGAATATCACTAGTGAATACTTTTCATGAGCACAATCGGGTTAGGGAAAAAAAGACAAAAGGTTAATCACTGGAGGAATAAATAAAAACATAAACAGAATATGGCGAACCTGTATACAGGAAATTAAAATACTCGTTCGGGTGGCCGTACCGTGATGAGGAGCAATTTAATAAAGGGAAGGCAACGAAATACCGAACAAGGAGAGTGAGACAAAAAGCAGAGAACGAAAAGAAGAAATGAATGAAGAGGCCGTCCTTGTATGGATCCAAGTCATAGAAGGATCCTTAGGAAGAATCCAGGAATGCCGATCACTATGTGGGACAGAGGGGGGGGCATAAACGGCCCGTTTGAATGTCAGGAGGAGGCGTTAGAATCAGGGATAACACCGTTATGGAAGTGGGGAAGGAATGCAAAAACATGAAAATCAAAGCGAACCCAGCGCACTCTGGGAAAGGGGGGAAGGGAGCTGTAAGAAGGCGAGTAAAAAAAGACAGATGAAACCAACCCGTATACGGTATCCAGAAGAAAAGAGGGGACAGCGGGATAGTAGCATAGGGGACAAAGCGAAGGAACCCATATAGGATTGGTACGTGCCAGTAGGGAGTTAGCAGAAAATCAAAGCCGGAAAGAGTTAGGGAAAAGTAAGCACAAAAGGCCAAGATTCGAAAATGGGTGATGCTGAAGTGCTAGGAGCAAAAGACTTTTAAAGGGGTAGAATTGATTATGGGGAAAGGAGTGGTGGGGGTTGGTTTGTGCGGGGGGGGGGAGTTATGCCACCCCTAAAGCATATAAAAGGTCCGCATGGCCACCGAACCAAATCGAACATTTTGAAGGTGAAGAGGACTTGGAAGTCTGTTCTTTGTGGGGTACGGTATCTACGATTGGCTCTTTGGGGACCTCCTTGTTTGGGAATGAAGCTTCAAACTTAAAACGAGCACAGTAGACCAAAGGAAAAAAAACCAGCACCTAAGATGCTGAAAGAACGCGGGCTAGCATGAATCCAGGCGGATCTAGGGGGATCATGGGCCATGACAAGAAGGGGGGGGAAGGTTAAAGGTTCGCAATGGGAAAGTCAAGGTAATGAAGAAATAAAAGAGATCGGTCCGCGGTATTTAAATGAAAAGAATCCTCACGAGGGGGGAAGAACTGCAGAAGGACTCATCGGTGAAAACCTAAACGGTCCTGAGGACTGTACCGAGCCCATAAAAAACATTTCAGATGAGGATGGGGCAAAAGGGAAAAAACCAATGTGCGCTGAGAACAGAACTCAAGGTATCAAGAACTGTCTTAGGCAGTCTGAAGAACTAATGGGTAAAAGGAGGGGGAAGGAATCTGGTTGAGGCAGGTAAAGAAACTAAGAAACGACAGTGATCGCGAGCTGAGAGAAGAAAAATTCGAGAATCAGGGAGGTGAGAGTCCAGGAAACCGTCTCTCAAAAAAGAGGTTCATTGGCAGGAGGTACGAAAAAAGGGGATAAACGACTGCCGCGACTGGCCATATTACAAAGGCAGGAACACTGCCTGGAAAAGCTACCACGTTATCCGCGTTGGTAAAGACAGGCGAAAAGGGCGTTTGCGAAAGGCGCAAACCAAGGGTTGAGGGGAAAAAACGGAGTGGGACCATCTATAAAGGACTTTGGCAAAGGTTCAGAAGTAAAGAATGAAAAAACAAAACGTGAATACCACCTCGGGTCTAAAAAATTTTGAAAAGCCAGCATTAAAAGAGGAGAAGGATTTCCGAGCGGGACATGAAACTTGGATGTGTGGAGAGGTGGGTGTAACAACTTGACCCCCCACGAAGCTCAGGCCAACGAGGACATTTAAAAAAGGAAGAAGCGGGGTTAGACTCAAGGGGTCAAAACCTGGCCGCAGACAGAGGTTCGAGTTAAAAAAAAGTGGGAGTGGAACAGTCGAACTGGAAACATGTTGATAGTCAGTGATGGATCAAAGAGAAGAGATATGACCTTCCAGCTCAAAGCATCGGAGGTCAAAAAGAACCGAAGCACTAAAAAGTCAAGGGAAAGTGAATCTCCTATGGGGACTTTTGGTTCGTGAGTGTTCTTTGTATATCAATAAAAGGGACCGGGAACAAGCCAATCAATAAAAAAACAGACCGCGTGACAAAATTTGTGATGACCAACGAACAAAAAAAGAAAGCCAATGCGAAGGGGTGGGCAGAAGGGGACCTTCTAGGGGAAGGGGGGGGGATACTGGGACAGCGGTGGATTTTCGAAAAATACTGAAGCATGGCATGTCAGCACAATCCGTAGTTTGATAAATAAAAGGGGGCGATGCCCTCAGAAATCTCAAAAAATTGACAAATTAGCAAACGAATGGATCTGAAAACAAAAAATGACGGCCGGGGGGACGCTGGCCGCCAGCGGGGGGCTCTTTAACTCGCATTCAAAAAGGGCGCCGTGAACTTCACACAAAGGGCGGGTCTAGAGATTACATTCATCGTCTCTGTGCACCAGTCCATCCTTACACTTCCAGGGAAAAAGGGGTCGGCAGCCGACTCAACGGGAAGAAGAAGACCCCAAGAAATTACCAAATCGGGGCCTTCGCTCAAGTCGATACTACTGCCTCACGAACCAAATGGGAAGGTTCGAACTTTTCCAAACGTGAAAAGGTTCTTAGAAGATAAAAGAGGCTATGACACTCAGTCATGGGATCAGGGAAAAAGTGGTGGGCCTTCAACATGCTGAGAAAGCGTATTCCGTGGGGTCAAGGAATCATCTAAAACGAAAAGAGGAAGAGTAGTGTGTGAACGTATACGGGAAATCGGTACAGGTCGATGAAAGGGAATACGAAGTCGGAACAGGACATTTTGAGGCAATAAAATTTGCAGATTCCATAACCAATAGCCACCGGGAGAAGGGGCTTCTTGGAGAAGAAGGGGAGGGTGCAGGGATCCACAAAACTTGGCGAAACGAAGCCCACTGGAGTCCCCCACGGGCAGGTACTGTCAACGAATCTTAGTGGAAATGGGCCTACGTGATAGTGGTGGGGGCCTTCCAGGAAAAGTCACCACCAAAGGTTGGATCCTCTCAGGAGGGGATGGAGAGTTGTATGAAAACGGGGCGCAATCAAAGAAAATAAGACCTAGGGGAGATTCCTCAAATCAGGGGTGGACGCCTATTAAAAAGAGGGTGCAAACACTGACTATCCATAGCGGAACACGGCAGGAAAAACAGTCGCTCGCATCACTCCCGGCAGATATAGAAGGCAAGACAAAAAAGGGGCGGGCATAAAAAAAAGACCGGGAAAAATTGGGCCAATTGTTAAGATGTCACTCTTTCATCTTCAATCGAGCATCTCGGGTTAAGCGAGTGGGGATGAGACTCAATATTTAAAAGAAAAGAGGAGAGTGAACGCAGAAAGGGAGGTTAAGACTCAGGTATCTGTACGCACCAAGAGATCTAGTAAAAAAAGGGAAGCCGCGAGAAACAGCGGGAAAGGGGGGCCGGAAGGGAGCAATGGGGTCTAGGTTTTAGAGACCGTATTGGGTAGAAACAGGCATCGTATCTTTAACCTAAGAGATAGAGTATTCGCCCTATCGAAAAAAACTCCTTCTTCCCAGAGACGACCGGGCAAGCAAAGCCTAAAAAGGCATCCTAACATTAACCAGATAGAGAGTCAAGGGGGGGGGGGAAAGCCAACATAAATGGAAAGCCAAAGGAATACGTCAGCATAGACAAAGTAAAGTGAAGGCATGCGAAGAATGAGGGATAAGGAGGTCACCCAAAGAAAAACTCTACAAGCGTTGGGCGTGGCACGGGAAGGTCTCTAGTCCAACGCGCCTATAAACGGGAAAAATCTGATAATGAAGCTAGAAGCCTCTTAGGGGGACAGAGACAAGAAGTAAGATAGTGAAGGGGGACAGTGTAGTTGGGTGAGACTGTGGGATGACGAAAAAAAAAATGTCAGGGGAATGCCATTAATATGAAGGATCCAACAACAACCGACTGGGAGAAAATAAAGTAGATGCCACCGAAGTATCAGGGGGGGAAAAAGGATCCATACAACAATAAAAATAAATACCACCAAAGACCTAAGAGGAGGATTTGTATATTCAAAATGTTGAGATTAGTAACGGGGAGAGCCTTCGCCGAAACGATCGTTCACAGGGAGGAGGAGAAACGGCGAAGAACATATAACTGAACAACGAAAAAAAAAGGTTCGATGTGGAGTGGGCTTTAAGGGGGGAGAATGCGAAAGGAATCACACCGGTTGCAGACTGTGATGAAAAAATAAGCTTAACATCGTCTTTGCCGACCTGGGAAGGAAGCGATAGTTTCTGGGCGGAGGCAAGCATAATGTTTGGGAGGCCTTGGATTCCTGTGTGGAAGTAGGTCCTTTTCGGAAACTAAGGAAGGTTAAAAAGGAAAGAATGTGTAGGTTCAATCGGCTGAAGGGGAAAGGAGTTGACAATAAAGGAGAATAGACAAGAAAACGGCCGAAAACCAAAAAGGGAGACCGCCGTGATCAGGCAGGTTTGCGGTTCCTAGAAAGAAGACGCTGAGATAGACAAGAAATATAACGCGCGCCAATGAACCAGTGGGGCAAGCGCAAGGGGGAGTAACTCATCCAGCACTACGACGGACGCAAACAGTTCAAGAAAAAAAAAGAGAAAGAGTGAACGATCAGACCATGTTGAATGTGCGGCAGGGGGGTGGTAGGGGCACGAAGACTCCAAGAATAATTATGTTTCTTGAAGAAGGCTAAGCGTCCGTGGATCAAGAAATCTGTAACGGATCCAGCAGGGGTATGCAAAGGTAAGCCAATTGCCCACAAATGCTGATGAAGGGCCACAGCTTTTGTCTAAAACATACGAAACGATCAAAATGCAAGAGAAGGAGTCGGCATTGGGAGGCGACGCAGGAGGAAAGGGAATAAAATCACGCCGAAGGGACATTCAAATATAACAAGGAACAAGAACGAAGGGCCTCCGACTTGGGCGGCCGCAGCCAAAAGTGGCAACGAACAAAAAGAAAGCCAGGCAGAGAAGGTTCCAAGGGTGCCGTAACCCACGTTAAAAGAGGGATGAAAGAAAGTCAAGCTTCCCTTCGGTATAAAAAGTGAAAGCATAGAAGCTGGCAGGGCATCGAGGACAAGAAAAGTTCAAACATAGACTTTGGACGTTCGTTGAAGCTATGATTACACGGTTATCGTACAGAAGAGAGGAACAAGGCCAGTGGACAAAGACGCCTAGAAGTCTCCTAAGAGCATAAGAGGGGAAACCTGAGGAAGACATTGTGAATGCAGACGGCGGGGGGAAGTAGTAAGCAGACAAGCAGAGCGAAATGGCCAGAATCCGATGTGGTAAAGAAAGTTTTTGGAGGATGTCCAGGAAAGTTTAAGGGAAACTCTACGAGTAGTTGGGGAATGGGAAATTATGGAAGATAGAAAAAATGTGAAAAGCGCGAAACAATCAACCTTTGTGAAACGGGAAAGGCAAGTAAATGAGAAAAAAGCCTACTTTGAGGGAAAGCCCAGATTTTAGTTTAGACAGGAAAAAGCCAAGGAAAACATTGTGGGTCAAATCAAAGGGCGCGAAGACTGCGAAAGCGCAAAACTTTCATAGAAAGGATGTGTTGCATGTCAAGTGGGGAAGATGCGAGGGGCAAGGGCCGACAAAGAAATCCGAACGCTTGGCGGGCAATGACTCATTGAACGCCGCCGAGAGGGTAGGTCGGTCTGGTCTGCGATGGAGCCGTACCTGGGTTGTAAAACCAAGTGGGGTTAGGGATGCCGGGCGTCGGGCCGTGTCAGTGATAGAACGAAAAGCTAATCCCTGAAAAACCGATTCGCTTAGCAAACTTGGGAAAAGGAGAATGAGCTTGTGGCTCTTAAATGCTGGGTCGGTGTTGGCAAGTTAGGTAAGATTTAGAACGTCTCTTTGGAGAAAGGGTTAGTAAAGCTGGAAACAACTTGTTCTAAAAGAACCGGGTGAAAAACTCAAACCAGCAACATAAAGGCAAAAAAGAAACATTGGGCTAGTGTATTCGTTAAAGCCGCTAGCAGTGGCCAATGTGAGAGGGCCTGATCATAGCCTTGTTGGGTCAGGGAAGGGGAAAAGAGGCTGAGTAAGAAGAAGAAATAAGGCCAAGGGGGGAGTACTGCCAAGGGGGGGAAAAGTTAATCAAAAGGTGTAACTTCTGAAAACGGTCAGTGTATTAAAGCCTCCCCTGCGTATCCGTCAGAGGGAAGGTCCGTCCGAAACAAAACGAAGGTCGGCGAAAGATTTAAAAAAAAAAAACAAGTTTGAGATCAAAACCCCAACTCATGATAAGTCTAAGTGCGGAACGAGGGGCAAGGAAAGTCAGGCAAGTGAACGTAACGTACCCTCAGCATTGTCGCCGAAGACGGACGTCTAAAATGTAAAAAAGAGGGCTATTCAACCGAAAAGAATCAAAATCAGACATGGGAGGGAAGGGCGTTACAGAGTAAGGGGATATATCCACCATCATGACCAGGGTTCTAAATCATCCGCATAGAGGCTTACCATCGTTGGCGGTTTCATGAAAAGACAAAAGGGGGCGTTGAGGAAAGATCATCCGAAGGGGTTTGAGCGTGTGGCAAACAATACCCTGTTTACGGGGTTCGGCAGGAAAGGGGGAAAGATAGCGGGCAGAGTCAAAAACACGGAGTAGGGGCCGGGTTTGACTCATAACCGCAAGGACAAAGACTGCGAGAGGGGGAAGGAGTCGAGGTGGAGATCTTTTGGGGAAAAAGGATGAAGAAAGGTCCGAAAGAAACACTTCTCCTCAGATGAGGCCAAAAACATAGCGGAGTTCACGAAGCCATGGGAGATCGGAGAGTTTTTGGGATTGGGCATCCGTCTAATCGTCTGGAGTGGGGCTTTGAATGAACAGTTGTGAAAAAGCTTTCCGTAAAGAACAAATGTAGAGATTAAAAAACAAAATAGCTCCGAAAAAAAGAAAGCAGGAGCAATTGGCTGCACCACAACCCAAAGCAAGAACCGGTCCAACGGTAGCTTTTAACTTTGCTGGGGTCAACAGGTCGAAATGGCCTATTGCTTGTGTGTCGTTGGAGTAAACGGAAAATCGCAAAAAGCATCAGAAACACAACCAATTGGAAAAAAAAAAAAAAGAATGGGGGGGGGGGGATCCTAAAGAGACAGCCTTGTCGAGGGGACGTGCCCGGACTGGAAAGGGGGAGGGGGGGGAAGATTGGGGTGGAACCAATTTATATGTTGGATGTTCGCTCAACGATCAAGATTAGGAACATCCGTTGAAGGAGGGAGACATTTGAGAGCTACGGCTCAGTACAAGAGCGGCTGAGAAGGGACCAGGCTTGCCAGGTAGGAAACTTGGTGGAGCAACAAAAACTGGAACTGACCAAGGTTGCCCTTCATCGTCGGTGAAAGAAAAAAGAACGCTGGTTTCGAGAGACACTGGAACAAATTTGAAGAAGGACCGATTTTCACCTTCACTCGGGGACTTCCTTAAAGAGGTGGGAACAGAAAGCTACGCGCCATGTTTTTCGCAGAAAAAAGGGAAACACGGGCAGTGCAGCAGAGACCAAGGGTAAAAATGTACATGCTCTAGGTCAGATACGACGGGATCACGCATCTTAAAGGATCGAAAAATTATTCAAAAGGGCCCCGGGAGGCATTAGTGAATAGATGGGAGGTGCTTCGATGAACGGAGGAAGGGTGGGGGTGATACCTCGAACTAAGAGCTACAGCGGAGGAAAGGAATCGGGGAGAGACAAATGAACGAAGTCTAAGGAAAAAAATTTTTTCCTGTATAGAGACAGAGGACAATAAAGGTTCGCATCAAAGAAGCTACTTCAAAAAGGAGGCAGTTGAAAAATTGCATGAATTCAATACCTAGTAATACAAAAACTAAGAGCTTGGGGTCCATTCGGGGGAGGGAGTTTCAGGGAGAAAACTGCCCACTTTGCTGAAAACGCCTGGGAAGTCCCCAACACAAAACGTATAACTCACGCCGGGGGGGATGAATAGGGAAAAAGAAGGATTGATTCAAACGTGAGTCTTCAAAGAAACACAAAATGGATGGAAGTGACGCTTTATGCACGCGCAAGGTACAGAGGACAAATCAGGGCATGGCCTCAGGAGACCCCAGTTGTGGCTTGGGGGGGCATATAAGCAGAGAACACTGGGGGAAGCAAGGAAGAAAAATGAACCCTTTAGGTAACCGCGCTCGTATGACTCGGACATGGCTAAAGTCATAATTAGTCGGAGAATAGAACAAATAAACCAGTGCAGGAGCTTATTGTTTACGATATGACTAGTTGAGCCTGCCATTCTGAAGGTGGGAGGGGGAAACGAATTCAAGAAAGGTAGAATGCTAAAACCGCATTCGGAAGATGGATGCGGAGACAATTCATGCAGCGAAGCGTAGGTCTACGGCCGAACCGGAGATTAACTCAGGAAAAAGGAAAAGCGAGCGCAGAGGAACGTTTAGGGGGGGGGGGGTAGGGGAATCAAGGGGAAGAGGGTCTGGGATGAAAATCCATTGACCTCACGGTATTGTTGAACCTAAAAAAGGAAGGTGGAAAATTAGGAATATCTCAAAACCAAAGGGAACCTAAGATTCCAAAAGGAAAAGGCAAGCAACAAGAAAAATCCGAAACAAAAATAGCAGGAATTAAAAGTTAGTCACCAGAACGATATACCAATAAAGGACCACCTAAGTCAATGAAACCGAAACCGGCATGCCCCAAGTTTCAGATTACAGCACTCCAGACCTTTTGGGGTTCGGGTTTAATTTTCGACGTCGTTCTGTGCGGCCTTGGTGAGCCACTCTCTACCTCTGAATCTTTTAAGGGAAGGAAGACGGCAAGGAGTACACACCACAATGGGCAGAACAAAAGCAGATGAAAATGGTGGGCTCATTGGCATGTGAAAGAAAAATGTGTGGAAGGTGGACTCGTTGAAAAAAAAGGGGAATCGGTACGGGAAGAGGAAGCATGATAGAACTAAGGGAAAACAACAACACTTATATCCGCGAGAAGAGACGCTGTAGGTAAGAGAAGCAATTACCTTTCAAGAAGTCCAAGAACCAGGTCTCCCCACAACTCATTATTACAAAAATGGAAGGCATAAAAGGTCAGGAAACAGGGAATAATTAGAGAAGAAGCATGGTTGACCTAAGAACACTAGAGGTTAGGTGTCAAACTAATAGTTTTAACAATTAAACTAACCAAGCAAGACGGGTCACCCAATTGAGATGGAGGGTATCACTAAGCTAACATGAACAGTCAAGGGCAAGGTCATAATGATACGGTCAAACTTGAAAGGCGGTGGGTTGGCCCTTCTGGTACTTACTGAGGACTCACGAAGGGGATGAGGAAAGTTCTAGGGGGGGATCGTTGGGGAAAGAGATCTTCCCTTTCATCGGGGTTCCAAAGGGTTTAGGTTCAAGATACAGGCAGACGGGGGAATGGGGAGTGAAAATCCCGTAGCCCATCCATGGACACCATGCCAAAAAACCCAAAAAGGAAAAAGGCATTCGCGACCGTTCGAAGGAATGGGAGGGGACGACGATTCGGCAGTGGGTACGCTGATACCAGAAGCAGTAAGCGCGGAAAAAAATGGCCGCCAGTCAGGGACATGAACCTATCTCATTGGTTAACGAAGGGAACGAGGCAAAGCAGGGCAGGCCGGATTGGAGGAAATAGTAGATAAGAAAAAAGGGGCATTTAGGGGGGTGACCACGGAAACTGGA
>Ga0179593_1423101_pt1 | contig 31861 bp, 64 predicted proteins | sample CZODoug2_1_08_16_FD_185931 | JGI IMG/M metagenome (GOLD analysis project Ga0179593, IMG submission 185931) | Vadose zone soil fungal communities from Angelo Coast Range Reserve, California, USA - CZODoug2_1_08_16fungal (PacBio error correction) | ecosystem: Environmental > Terrestrial > Soil >...
TACAGGGAGTATATTCTAGGGGTCTGAAAGGGAAGGGGAGCCAGGGCGCAAAAAGGGGGTAAAGGAGGGCCTTCAGGAAGAAAGCAACAGAAAAAAAAAGGCAGGCAACAAAGGAAAGCGAGAGTGGAAGGAGAGGGGGGTTGCGTGGACAAAAAAGAGAAGAAAAGGGGGCACGGCTGAAGGGAAAAGAGACGAAAAGTAGGTGTGCGAAAGAAAGAAAGCAGGGACAGAAGGGGAAGAAAGTGAGGGCAAGTGAAAATGAAAGATAAGCCAGTTGCTAATAAAATGTACACGAACAGTCTGTTGAGTGCGAATCGGGGGAAGAAGGGAGTAACAAGGAAAAGTTCATAGGGTTAGAATGTGAAAGCGGTGAAAAGCGCACTCACAAGACAAGCAGAAAAGGGTGTGGCAAGATACCGAAAGTTACTCAAACGAAAAAACGGCTACCCCCCACGAAAGTTAGAAAACTACAATGAAACTGGACCCGAGCAAAGGGGTCGGAGTTGGGTGAGTAAAAAAAAAAGTGTCAAGGGAACGAACAAATAGGCACAGGACACAGAAAAAGCAGTTGGGGGGGGGAACAAGAAGGAGTCGGCCAGTCTGGTGAAAAAAAAACAAGGGTGTACAAATGGGTGTAAGGTGATGGTAACAAGTACACAAGGGGGAGGAGAGGAGAGGACAACCTTATGAAAATCAAGTGGAACGAAATCAAAACCGCCGAAGACACGGCCGGAAAGAACAACCACCACATGACACTTGAGGGGGATAAGAGGAGAAAAGAAGCAGAAAAAGTACATATGAAGGTGAAAGAGGGGCACAGGGATAAGCAAAACACCAACCAAGAGACAATAACACCAGGGAAGAATTAGGGGCCCAGAAAGAGGACAAAGAGACTGGGGAAACATAAAGTGGATCCGAGACAATAAATCTTCACAGAAAGTTACAAAAAATAAAAAGACAAGAATATTGAACTGAACGATCAATCTTTAAGTGTAGACTGAGGAAAATAACGGCCCTTGCCAGGAAAAGAGTCTCAGAAGGGAGAAGGTATGAAGAAAACTGAAAGCAGGGAAAAAGGGGGTACGAACATCAATTATATGAAGGAAGAGGGAGGCAACAGCGTACCAAGACCCACTCGAAGTGAGACCCAAGGGGGAGGAACCTATGGGAAAAAAACCCAAATTGGGGGTCCGGAGAAGGGGAAAGGGAAGAAAGGAAGAGCAATCAAAAAAGAGAATTATTGGAAAGGAAGGTCCAAAAAAGGGACAACGTGAGCAACCGAAAATTCACGAAGTTCTAGTATACTCAACTATAAAATAACGAAAGGGGGGGGGGAGGGGGAAAAAACAACAGAGAAGGTGAATATTAATGAAAAGGTGATGTTTGCATAAGAATCATGGACATTTTATGGGATGGGGGGGGGTGTGCCGGGGGGAAGGTGTTTGGGGCTTGGGAATGGGGAAAAAAAACAAGAAAGTGGGATCGGTCTAAGAGACGACGGGACATAACGCCTTAACTGTGGACCAAAACGAGGAAATAAAGGACAAATAAAGGAAACCCAATCCACTGGTTGGAACACAAAGGACAACAAAGAAAGGAATAGTCAAAAAGGAGATATTTGTGAGATAAAGTTAACTCGCATAAACAAGAAAACGGGGGATATAACAGAGCAAGGGCCATCAAAAGGGTTAAATGGGCAAAAAAAAAGGGGGAACTGTTGGAAAATTTGGGGGGCAAAAACGAGAGCCGGAGCTACGTGTAGGAAATCCAAGGCCCGTGAAAAATAAAACGGGGGGGGGGACAAGACAAGAAGGTTGGTGGGGGAACGGTGCAGGTCACCAATTTAAAGATTAAATGCAGTTGCAAAAGGGAACGGCAATTGCAATCGCAAAGTCCACAAGTGTTCTCACATCAGGTAAAATTCACCAAAAGTTGAGGAGGGGCAGCGTGTGGTTCGTAGGCCGACAAATGCGTCATAAACAAGATAATGGCAGCAAAGGAATGTGAAAAGGTAGAAGACTGAAACTGGGGGGGGGGGGAAAAGTGTGTAAAGACAACCCGTCTGTGGAGGAAAAAATTTGAGCGAATGGGCGGGGTCGACTTTGCACAAATGTGACCAAAAAATTGGACAATGGGGGGGACTAACATTTTGTGGAATTTCAACAAAGGGGTGAAAAATAAGGCTCAAAAAGCCGGTCAAGTCAAGTCATAGCACCAAGAGGTTACGCTCACGGAAAGAGGAACAAACCGTCCCCCGAAAAAAGAAAATTGAACAAAAAAAAAAGTAACCAAAAAAGCGCACCATGGACGAAGAAGGGGACGGAGGTGGGGGTCCCACGTGACAAGTTCAGTGCACCACACATCCAAGAAAGGAATGTAGACGCAATGTCCGCAAGAAAGAAAGACATCAGGAAATGGACGCATGAGGGAAGTACAACAAAATCCACTGCAAAAGAACAGAATAAGACCCCTCTTTAGACAGTGAAAAGGCGGAAAGCCAAGGAAACTTGACATCGGTGTGACGGGGTCATACAAAACCACCAAAGGGGAGGGAACCGCACGGTGGTACAGCTTGTAAAGAAAGGAGGGCAGCGAAAAAGTGGGTTCCCAGGAACTAAAAGTTAGAAGAACCCCTTCACAACCCAGACAAAAAAAAAAAAAAAGAAAAATTAAGGGCCCAAGGAAAGAACATATCAAGGAGGTTGGGAAACCGCTGACAAATCACATTGGCAAAGGAAACGAAAGGCTCCCACAAAAGCACCGACGAGGGGTGGAAAAAAAGAAAGACAAAATACCCCAGGACATCACCAAGGGTGAGGAAGGGGGGAGGGGGACGGGGATGGAAGGAGATGGGGGAGAGAAGGGTGGAAGTATGGGTGAGAGGGTGGCGAAATAAGAGGGAGGGGGGAGCTAGAGGGATAGACAGGGAGATTGGAGGTTGGGGGGAGGGGTGGAGAGGGGTGGGGGGGGGAGGTGGAAATGGGGGGGGGGGGGGGGGGGAGAAGGAGGAAAGAAGGGGGGCGGCAAAGGTGGAGGTTGGGGGAGTGGGGGCGAGGGGCGATGAGGGGATACGAGGGGGGAAAAAGTGGGTGGTTCAAATCGGGGAGGTGGGTAGGGAGGGGATGGGGAAGGGGGGGGAAGGAGGTGGATGAGGAGGGAAGAGGGTGTGGAGGGGAGAGGGGAGAGATTGGGGGGGGGGGAGAAAGGGAAAGGGAAGGGATAGAGAGGGAGGGAAGAAAGGCGCGGGAGAGAGGGGGGGGTGGCTGGGGGGGGGAAAGAAAAGGGGGGGGGGAGAAACACGCGATCTGGGGAAGAGGAGGTGTAGGGCGGGGGAAGGGAGAAAGAGGGGGGGGGGGAAGGGAAGGAGAGGGGGGGGGGAGGGTTGAGGGGGGGAGAGGAGAGGGGGGATGGACGGTAGGGGGAGCGGAGCGGGGGAGGGGGAGGGGAGAGCGTGGAGAAGGGAGGCTGGGGGGGGTAGGAGGGGTGGCGGGGGGGGGGGGGGGAAGGAGAGGAGGGGGGGGAGGAGCGGGGAGGGGGGGTGGGTAGAATGCAGGGTGAGATGGAGGGGCCAGGGGTGGGGTAGGGGGGGGGGTGGGGAGAAAAGGGGAGGGGGGGGAGAGGAGGGATTGGGGAGGGAGGGGGGGTGCATTCCCGAAAAGAAGGGGAAGGAAAAGACGTGGGAATTGGAGGTTAAGCCAGTAATAAACTCCTTTCAAAAAGAAAAAAAACAAAGGCAGAGAAGGAAAAAAAGGAAATACTTAAACGCCCAGAAGGTTTTGAGGGAAGGGTAAATAAAGGAAGGAACAACCCGCGGTAAGTCCTAAGGAAACATGAAAGTGAAAAAGGGGAACGAAAAATGACACAGTCACTGAAGTCTTGTCATGGTAGGGGAACATGCCCAAAAAGGTCATGTCAAGAAGGAGAGGGCTTGACGGAGAAAGTTTTTGGGGGTGGGCTGGGGGGGTCCAATCTTGTTGGGTTGAATAAATATTACTGGGCAGGGTGAGGGGTGAGAATGAAGGGGGCGACCCAGGTCACCTCCCCCGGACTTAGGCAGGACAAATGAGGCCGGTGAAACTGGGACGGTGACTACGAGGGGGGAAACAATGTAAAAGGGAAAAGGTGGGGGAAAATGTACCGAAAAAGAGTTGATCATCAAAAGAAGGCTAAAGCACAAAAAATCAAGAAAAAAATGAAAGAATAATAGACACTGTGAGACGGGCCTTAGGGGGAACAGGAAAAAAGCAAGGACAGTTAACATGTGGACTAATGTGAAAAAAAAGGTGGGACAAGGAAAGGCCTGCCATTTTGGATGGACAAGGTACAAATAATGGAGAAGACGAAGAGGGTCACCCGAAGGGCCATTGAAATTGTGGAAAGACTGAGGGGGGGGTTTTTCCTCGAAAAGGAAAAAAAAAGGACACTGAAAAAACAGGGTGTCCTAAGCGGTATCTGTGGGGGGGAAAGCTGGAAGGCATGTGAAGGGGGAGGGGGGGCACATGGCACACACGAAAGGGGACGGTTGAAGTGGGGGGAGGATTGCGAAAAAAATTTGGGTAAATATGTGCAAAAACTAATAACGTCGACCAAAGGGCAAAAAAAAAAGGAAAGGGAAACCCCGGAAAAGGAGAAGGATTAACCAAGCAGAAAGCACGGAATGTAGAAAGAAAAAGAAACAACTATGGATGGGTGGCGCCAAAAATTGGCGAAAGGACCAAGGTTGGAAAGTTTGGTCTACCCAACACAAAGGGGGAATTGCAGGGTGGGAATGAAAGATGAAAAAAGGGGAAAAATAAGGGAGAATTCGAGGAACCCAAAACAAACTACTGGAACCAACCCCACCCAACGACAATGGAAACGGAGAAACTTGGGTCATCAAAAGGAGCAATTGGTTTTTGGGGATCAGGGGTGAAAATACAAAAGAAAAAAAGTCAATCAAGTTTGGGGGTGGGTGGAAGAAAGAACCCAAGGAAGGGGCTTGGTTTTTACGACAAAAAAGTTGTTTGGGGGGGCACCAGGACCCGCATCCATATGTGATATGAGGACGGGGCGTGGGAACACTAATTCACACACATTGACTCAAGGGGAGGGACCGTAGGAGGGACAGGGGCATTTTTGGACGAGTTGGTCGACGGTTGAAAGTGGGTTTTGGAGCAACCCAAAAAAAAGGGGGACAATGGAAAAAAAGCTAAAAAAATAAAATAGGGGGGAACGGAGACGGGGGCGAAAACATGGAAAAAAAATGCCAGGGTACAAAACAAAGAGAACACTTAGGAAAGGCAGTCATTGAACAGCAGCGGGGGGGGGACATGGGCGGAAAAACCACAATCACACAAGAGAAAAAAAAAGGGGTAATAGTGGGGATGAGGCTGGGAAAAAACTCTTTCAGGCAAGACTAACCAGGGGGGGGGGGTGGGGTGACAGGCCCAACCAACATTTCGGGGGGAGGAACGATTGAAACAGAGACGTGAAAACCATGTTACACGGATGGAAAGTAAAAGTGGCAATTTGGTGAACGGGTCCTCATGCACAGGAAGAAAAGTTCGAGGAAAAAAAAAATGATGGCGGTTGGACACGGTTAGGAATGCGGGCCTAGTACGGTTGGGGGGGGCCTGATGAGGCTCCAGAAGGTTTGGGGGCAAAATAAAAGTGGAAACAGGGGGGGTGTGACCGGGATTGTTGGCAAGAGCAGGAAAAGGGAAAAAGGGAGGAAAGGGGCAAAAAAGGGGACACTGGGGGGGGTTTGAATAAGAAGAAATGGGGGGAGACATTCGAATGTAGAGTGGGAGTGTCCAGCAAAAAGCAGTGCTTCAGAGCAATTAAAAACCAAAAAAAAACGAAAAAGACGGAAAAGTTGGGTGCTTTCATGAAACAAAAAAAGTGATAGAGCAGCGAGGGGCTCTAGTATTGGGGGAAAACCTTTTGTTGGGGGGGGGGGGGGGTGGGGCCAAGGAGGGGAAGCCATGAAAAACAAAAAGGGGGGGAAGTGATGTTGGGACAGGAGGGGGCACAATTTGACACAGGAGAAAAACAAAAAGTTTTTCCCTGTTAAGAATGGGGGGGGGGAAAAGAAAAGAGACAGTACGGTGTGGGGTTGGACTGTGTCAAAAGAAAGAAAAATGTGAGAGATGGGAAGGAGGCAAAATTTTTTTAAGGGGGGGTTGTCAGAGGTCCAGGGTGGGACGAAAAAAAAAACTTATTGTTTTTGGGACGGAATTATGCTGGGCTACGACACGAAAATGTGGGGAGGAAGGATGGGGCTGGGAAATAAAGGGGGCCGCTCCTAAGGGGGTTAGTTGACGGTAGAGAGGGTGGCTTAAGAAAAAACACAGGTGATGTGACGGGGGTTGGTGGAGTGTTGTGGTGGGTGGTTGGGGAGGGGGGAAAAAAAAAGTTGATAGCAAGTACAAGCCCAAGAGGGCCATAGGGGCAGGGAAAAGGGGAACATAAATTTGATGGTTGGTGGGGGGTCGGTGGGGGGGGTGACCGGGTTGTGGGGGGGTATGGATAAATGGAGGAAGGAAATAAATGATTTGAGCAAAAAATTCATAGGAGGGGCAACATGGGGGGGGGGTGTTCTAACTTGGGGGGTGGGGAAGTTCAACACTGGTCAAATGTGATGAAAAAGACGTATGGGATAAGAAAAGGAAAAAGGCCTAAAGAGGGATTATGGGGGGGAAACCTAGGATTGGGTTTGGGCTCCGTCCCAAAGAAAAATGGCAGACGGGGGGGGGTGTCGGGAAAGGGGGAACATGATGAGTCTTGGAGGAAGGAAAAAGTGTACTAAAGTTGGACGACCCCACCTCCAAGAAAATCGGGGAAAAAAACCTGTCTTCTGGCCAGTAAGGGGAGACGCTTCTGGGGGGGGGTTTACATCGGGGGGTCAACGGATTGAAGGAAAAAAGTAAAATATGGGGGGGTTAGAAAAAAGGGGGGACGAAGGGAGGGACCAATTCCTGCAACAAACGTCAGGGCAAAAAGGGGGTCTAAAAAAAAAAAAAGTGGGTTGTGAAAGAGGGGGGTGGGTTGGCACAGTGGGGGGGAAAGAAGAAACAACGTGAGAAAAGGGTGTTTAGGTTCCTTCCAACAGGGAGTTGGGGATACACAAAAAGCCACTGACCCTAGTGGGGAAAATGGCACTTTGGAATTTGCAACAAGGAACTATGTGTTTGGTCAAAGGATGGGGGTCGTGGTGGGGTGTCGTGAAAAACAAAAAAAAGTCAAATAGGGCAGGGTTGGATGTGGGCAGGCAGACCAAGGAATGAAAAAGGAAGAGAGAGCCAGGCAGAAAAAAAAGATGGTTAAATCTGGACCGGGAAAGGCAATTTTTGGAAAAAAAATGGGGAGGGAAGGAAAAGGTTGGGAAAAAACAAAAGGGAAGTATGTGCAAAAAGAAAACGGGAGGGGTGGACCAGGGCCCTGAACCTTACAAAGGTGGGGGGGGGAAAAAAAACCCGCACACAGAGAACAAAAAGATTAATTGGTGAAGAGCATTTTTGGACAAGGGGGGGAAAAAAAGGATGTCCTCGCTGGGTTGGAAATGGTAGTGGGAGGGCGGGGAGGAAAAAAAACTGCTTGGGAACTCCCACGGTTAGAAAAAACAAGGGTGAAGGAGGGGGGTAAGGAGTTTGGTGCCTTTTGGTGGACCAAAAAAGGAGGGGACAAGTGGCTATTGGACTCCTCGGGCGGGGCAGTTGTTGCCTAGACTTGACCAATTGAAAGAAGTGAAGGAAGAATCAGACCTTTAGATATAAAAAGAACCCTGGTCTGGTGTTTGGGGGAAAAAGCCCCGGGGATCAATTAAAAAAAACAGAATAAGAACTTGTACAAAAAGGGAGGGAAGCACAACATAAAACAAACTGGTAGGGGAAAGATGACAAAGGAGAATCCTAAAAAAAGAAAATTGTGAGAAAAAAAAGAAATAAAAAATTACCGAAGAAAAAGAAGCAGAGACACGGGGAAATGCTTAACCAAATGGGTAGGTGGTTTGATGACTTTCTTCCCGGGAACGGTCACAGAATAATATGAAGGGGAGATATAAGGGGGGAAAAAAAAAGAGGGGCAGGGAAGGATCAGAGGTGAAGGAACCACCTCGGCAGAAAGGCCACCAGTCAGTCAAAAAGGGAAATGAAAGAAGGATGACAGCGGGGGAGAAGTTTCATGGGAGGGGCCTGTAGAGATGAGAAAAAAGGGTGTTTAGGAGGGAATGGGGGGTTCCTCATTATTTGAACAAAGGAGGGATGACAACTTCGGCTTGCTTGAAAACGACCGTGGCCAAGGAAAAAGTGAATTTGGAGGTCACATGCGTGGGGGGTTGGGGAACAACCTGACAGGGGGGGGGCCGTAAATAAGTAATGGTATGTGGAAAAGTGGGGAAGAGGAGGACAAATTTTGAGGGCAAAACAATGAATAGTGTGGGTTTTAAAGGGGACCTTCTTTGAATGGGGACAAAAAAAATAATGGGTTAAGTAAAAAGTCATGCTCGGTGAATGGGACCTTGGAAAAACCAAAATGGGGAGAAAAAAAAGGGGTGAAAAGTTTCAAGAAGAAACGTCAAAAAAAAAAAAAAGAAGTAAGACAAAATGGCGAAGTTATCGTGAAAATGAGCAAGGGGGGGGTACTTTTGAAAAACTGGTGTCAGACACCAAGCGGGGGGAAGGGTTAAAAAGCAAAGACCATTAAAGAATTGAAGCCCTACACTCTGAAAAATGATTGTCAAAGGGAAACAAAGGGAAGGCTAGTGAGAAGTTGGGGGTGAAAAGGTTTGGCGGGGTCAAAAAAAATCCCGCCGCCGGAAGGAAGAAGGTAAGTGTCCGCCGGGTGCGAAGCAGAGCAAGCGGGGGGGAAAATGGGGGGGGGGTACGGGGACAATCGAAAAAAGAAAAATACGGTCAGAATCGAAACCAGTACGTAAAAAAGTGTTTCATAACGACGGAAAAAAGAAAAAAAACGACCCAGGAAGAACGGCCAGGGGTTTGTTTCGCATCTACGTCAAAAGTAGAGCTACACAATATAAGAATAGGTTTAAACAAAAAAAAGAGCAAGGGGGGACCCGAGGAAAAAAGAAGGCCTCAGCCGGTCCAAAAAAGACAAAGAATGGGAAAAAGTGGGATGGGGGGGTTAAAAGGGCGCGGTCGGGAGGACAAATAAAGAAGAAACCCGCCCAAAAAACCAAACAAAAAAAAGGGCGCCCGATTACTGCCATGTAGAAAAAGCGCCATCAAAAAAAACATGGAAGTCCGTACCGGGGGTGTCGGAGGGGGGAGGGGGAAATTTGTTTTAGGGGGGGGGAACCCGAGTTCCGGGCCAACATACCGGCGGGTTTACTCCCTCTTGATTGGGAGGTTGTGGAAAAAAAAAATGAAAAAGTCAGGAAATACGGCTAACCTGGGGGGGGGAGAGAAACCATTCCGGAAATCGAAAAAACCCCATGAAGACCGCGAAAAGACCGCCTAGGGTAAGAGAAGGCCGGGGGTGGCAACAGGTCCATGGGGGGGGATCTGTGAAGGTGGTCAGGGCACAATCGGCCCAGGACAAGAGATTGAGGCAGACACGAAAATGACTGGAGAGGGGTCGAGGGAAAAGCCGAAAAGAAAGAGGAAACAGCCCATTGAGGGGGTCTTGGAAAGAAGGAGAACAGATGGCTTGCGTTCCGTCGTCAACGAAGAGCGGGGTCACCTCTCCCAGTCAGCACCGGAAAATTAGCTAGGGAAACTGATACAGTACAGATAGGTGGGAAAGGGGAAGTTTAGAGGGGGGGGGGGGGGGGGCACGGTGCTGTGAGGAAGACCAAGGGAGCGAAACCCAAACGATCCGCCCTAACAAACAAGAAGGACCAGTAAGGGAAAAAAGACAGCCTGAAGTGAAAGGGCAACGGAACAAAGGACAGGGGGCTCTCAGTCGTGGGGGAAAAAGGAGGGAAAACCAGAAAAAAGGGAAAAAGACATTGACCACGGCACGCCAACGCCCCAAGAAAGCCACCAGCCGAAGGGGGGAAGTTATCTTGGAAACAAAAAAAAGGGAAAAATCCCTCAGAAAAAAACCAGGGACCTGACAGGGACGTCCGAAAAACTTAAATTCATCAGAAACCCACAAAAGTCCAGAGAAGAAAGCAAACATCACAGCGGATCGACAAGCAGTGCCGGGACCAATCCTGGGGGGGACCGTACCGGGGGGCGCGAGGGGCGGGAGGGAAAAACTCAACGAGATCGCGACGAGAACGGGGGGGGAAAAAACAATTAGGCGATTACCCAGTAACTCTAAGTCGGCGATGGGCCCTACGTTGAAAGAGCCACAGGGAAGAGCATGGTTAAGAGGGGGGAAGGGACGGCCCAAAATGAATATAAATGACACCTCGGCTGGATGAATCAAGATCGACGCAAGAAAAAAACCAGTAGGAAAAGAGATGGAGATTGGGGAGTAAAATCGCACGCAAAAAATAAAACGGGACAAGGGCCGCGGGCAGGGCTGTCCCCCGTTTGGTAAGTGTCTGGATTACAAAAGTCATCAATTCCATCGAACCTTGCGGGTTGTAAACAGGGGGGCGACTAAGGGGGGAAGAAACCGGGTCGAGAGAGATCAAGTTGTACGCGTCACCAGAAGAGACGTGGAGGAGGCCTGGGAACCAAGAAGCCTGTGAGTAAGAATCACCAGCCGTTGGACCGTTTGGAGAAAAGAAAACGTACGGGGGGGCGGGGTCAAAAATGTACTCCGGGAGGTGCCAGGCTGTTTGGTAAAAAAAACTAGGGCGCAGAGGCGGAAGGGGGCGCGTTGGAATGGAAGGCGTAGGGCGCGCGTGCGTGGGTGTCGGGCGTGAATGGAGGCGGTAGAGGAGCGTCAGGTTTTATAGGGGAAAAAAAAGTTCGGCACCTTTGAAAACGGACGAGACAAGCACCGGAGAAGAGAGGGTCTGTCGGGCGGAACTGTGAAAAGCCGGAGGGGATGTTCAGAAGAAAGCCAGCAAAACCAAACACGCTGATAAGAACAAACTTACAAAGCCATCGCAAACAGCGATAGGGGGTTGTGACTCGGGACGCAACCAAAAGCAAGGACATGAAGGCAAGGAACCAGACGTGCGAAGCAATCGAAGCAAATAGGCCTACCGAAAGGAATAGTGACGCCGGGAAAACGGCGAAAACTGGGCCTAGGGAGCATGGACGGAACAAAGACTGAATAGAAAAAAAAAAAAATTGAGATTGGGCGCGATATTAGGGGGGGGTGAAGGTAAACAAAATAAACCACGCTACCAACGTTAACAGGTCAAGAAAAATCGAGGAAAAACAACACGACAGGAGGAGTACCACTCAAAAGGGGAAAGGCCCGGGGAGGGAAAGACTGTATTCAAGAAAAGAACACTACGACAAAAAAAAAAAAGGTGAAGGGCTGACCGGAGAAAGGTTACCGTATCGGCGCCTTGTTGGGTTGGGGCTGGACAGGATAGGGGCAGGCGCGGGCAAAAAACAATCAAGGGAGGATGAGCGGGGAGGGACGGCGGGGGCGGCCAAAAAAACGGTTCAAAAAGCTCAGGTGGGAAAAAAAGCAATATGCCCGAACAGTAACGGAAAGCGACGGTAAGAGGCAAAGAAAAGGGGGACGAGGGGGACGTCGTTTTTCAGTAGAGAGGAAAAAACACGAAAGGAAAGAAAAACTCTGAAAAAAAACGCATCACTAACTGGGGGAAGGGAACGTACACACTAGGCGAGGAGGTCATAAAAGGAAGGGGGAGGGCAGTGGGACCGAACACAGCAAGTCCCTAAAAGGCGGTCAATTGTCCTTTCAACTAAGTTGAGAAGGGGAGAGAGAAATTTGGGGGTAATGGGGAAAGAGTCCACTTCGAAAACAATGTGGGACTTTCGAAAAGTGGACAAATAAAAAAGCCCATCAAAAACGCGGGGGGGGGGCAGGGTGGTGTCTTTTTACGGGAAGGTTTGGAGAAGGAAAAAAGATTGGATCAAAGGACTAACGAGGCAGGAAGTGGTGCATTGTGGGTGGGGGGGAAAGAACCAAAATAGTTAAAACATATGCTTCACTCAAAACCCCACTGAAAGATCAAGGAAGGGAAAGTAGGTTTGGGCCAAACAAGATGAGTTGAAGTGAGGGAAAAAAAAAAGGGAGAAAATGGAAAATTCAAGTAAGCAAAAAAAAAACCCAAAAAAGAGCAGACTGGGGAATGAAGGGAAAAAATAATCCTCCATTCAAGACTGAAACCAGATGAATTTAGGAAAAGAAGGGGGAACCAGAAGAAGGAGTCAGTAAAGTTGAAGACGGTGAAAAAGGTCCGGTTGCTGGGAACTGTTGATGGGAGGGGACCAAACTTGAACAAACTCTGGACTAAGAATACAAAGAGTTTATTAGAGACCGAGGAAAGACACAAAAAAACATGGGGCATTTGTGGGGGCGAGAAAAAGGTCCGGGTGGAAAAAAAATCGAAAAATAAGGGAATGGTGGAAAAAAATAACATTGGAGAGGGGAAAGAAAGTTGATGTGATGCAATAAAAAATCACGTTAAAGGATGGAATGTAAAGGACATTGGGGTGGGAAGGTTGAGGGGGTTAAAGGGATGGGAAAACCGGTTTTAGAGGGGGGTAGAAATATAACGACAAAGTGAAACTAAGAAAAACTAAGAAAATGGCAAAAGTTGATGCAAAGGTAGGAGAGGAAAAGGAAAACAACGCAAGTTTTTTTGACCACAAAACCTGTACAAACCCGAAAGTGGAATGTCCGAGAAAAAGGGGGGGGGAAGAAGAAAAAAGCGCGCTCCACTAACTAAGAAAAAGAAAAAAAGAAGGGGAACTGAAAAAAAATTGTAAATAAAAAAGAAATTAAAGGGGGTGTAAAGATGTACTGCTGCGCGGGGAGACCACGGGTTGAAGGGTATGCCCATGACGTAAAAAAAAAAAAAAGGTTTCAAAATACTCGGGTGGGGGGGGTAAACGGTGGAAATCCCGGCCACAATTGTAAAAGGGAGAGTAAAAAGATTGGGCCATAGGGTTGAAAAAGTCGGTCACCAAATGTGCAAGAGAAGAAAAAAAAAAAAAAAAGGGGACGAAAATGAAACCAAATGCCAAAGAAAAAAAAAAAAAGGGGGGGCAATATTGAAAAACGTGGGGGGTGGGTGGAAGGGGAAAAAGAGAGAAGTCGACTAGTGGGGAATTGCAAAAAAAAAGTGAAAAGGTGACAAGTGAAAGTGACGTTAGGGGATAAAACAAAGTCCGTGGAAAGGAAAGGAAAAAAAAAAACTCTTTTGAACTCTGGGGGGGGGAACAAAATGGAAAAACAAAAATGTGAGAACACTGGTGAAGCAAAAAAAGGTGGTGGGTGGAAAAAAAAAAAACTTTACAGCGTGTGACAGAGGCCCTCAAAAGGAAAACAGAAGGGACAAGACATAAACCAAGGGTACCTGTCGACGGAAGAAAGAGGGCCAAACTCCGAATTGAGGGGGGGGAAAAACCAAACTCGGAAGAAAGGTGTCGGAAAAAAGGTGGGGGGAAAGGCAGGGGGGGAAATGAAACAACAAAGTCCCAAAGAAGAATTAACTCATCAAAGTTCCCAAAAGAAAAAGAAAAATCAAATGAAGACCGACCTAACGTGGGGGGAAGGGAAAAACAGCCTCGAGCGTCATAAGACACATAGGGGGGAAGGGCATGCAGGAGAAGACAAGAAAATAGGGTAATCAGGTGACAGGTGAAAGTACACCAACAAGGAAAAAAAAACAGCCAAAACCTTTTTGGGGGTTCCAGTCGGGGGGGGGGGACCGACCACTGCACAAGAACATCAGTGGAAACAAAGCGAAGGGAGAAAGTCCAAAACCAAAAAAAAAAAAAAAAGAAACCACCACAAACCGAAAAGGGGTTTAAACCCTGCCAAAAAAACCAAACATCAGGAGGGGGGACTAGGGGAAAAAGGACAAACAACTGGTGTCTTAAAAAGACCAAAGAAAACAAAACCCCGACGCAAGGGGGTGGGAAAGGAAAAGGAAAAGGCAACGAGATACCGCAATAAGACACGCAGTATGGGGAAAGCCCTTCCCAAGAAATAATGGTAAGGAAAAAGAGGACCATTTATCAGCAAAAAAGGAAAAGAAAACACATGCCTAACCAAGCAGGTAAGGGTAAAAGACAGGAATAACGGGAAAGCCCACCAGAGTTTTGGGGGTGGGAATGAAAAAAAGGGTCGGGTACAATCAAGCACAGGAAAAAAAAGATGGGAAAAAAACGGGAAAAAGTGGGGCCGGGAGCCAAAACAAAGAAAAATAAAGTTGTGGGGCCATTAAGAGGGAAGGCCAAAAAAGGGACGCAAGAAGGCCTCTACTCTATCAGGTGGGGTTTTTGGGGGGGAGTAACGAGGAAAGGCGGGGGGGGGGGGGGGTGTAATGACTATTACTGAAAGGGATTGGGTGGAGTAACTAAAAGGGGTCTGGGGGTCTCCACCAGACTAGTCAAATAAAAACACGGAAAAGAAAAATAGTGTCCTAACTCCTCAACAAGTACAGGACAGGGCAGGGAAGGAAACAAAAAAAGTGTGGGGAAGGGAAAACAGAGTAGTACCGCGGCAAGGAAAAAATCAGAAAATAAATATGAAAAAACAGTTTAAAGGCACCTTAGGGACCACATACAAAGGGGCCCAAAGGGGTGACTGGAGAAGTTAACAAGGGACGTAATGGAAGGGGACACAGGGTAAAAGGAGGCCTGCCAGGGGGTGGGGGGGAAAAAAAAAAAAACGGGACAAAGAAAAAAAAATAAACAGTAAGACAGAAAATTGGAAAAAAAAAATTGGTTGGGAAAAAATTTGACCGATGGGACAGGTACCCAAAAGAGGGAAAGGAGGAAAAATACAAAACGAGAAAGTGGCCTAAAGATGTTGACCTGGCATTACAGATATTACACAAGTGGTAAAAGGGGTGCAAGTGCAACACGAATGGAAGCCCTTTGATTTGGTGGGACGAAGGGGGAAGGGAAAGGGGGGACAAAAATGGGAAAAAAAGAACGTGCCCCGGCAAAAAACTAGGAAACCAGGGCACGCCCAAGGCTGCAACAAAAGCAATGGAAACACATGACCGTGAATGGTCTGGAAAGGACAAAGAAATAAAGAGTCAACAAGAGGGGGTATTATTAGGCAAAGGGACAACACAATTGAAACCAAAAAAGTGTTCGTGGGGGGGGGAAAGGGATAAAAAAAAATTGAAGGTTGTGGAGGAAAAAAAGCTCACAAAGGCATAATGCCGGAGAATACAGTCTCGAAAAAAACAAAAAACACAACAAATAGGAAAGGGAAAGGTTATCAAAATCAGAAAGAATCAATGGGGGGGGGAAGCAAAGGGGTGCCCTCCACAACGGTGAAAAGAATTGTTGTTTTGAAGGCCTCACAAAGGAACTTTTAACTTTGGTTGGTGGACGGCACAGGGGTGGGAGGGGGAAGCCAGCTCAGAAATTAGGGGGGGGAAGAAAGTCTGGACGGGAAAGCAGACAGAAAAAGGATACAAGTTTGTGGAAAAGGGGGGCAAAACCTGCCAGGGGGGGGCCAGGGAAGTGTGCATCTTGGGTTTGGTGAGGTTGTGGGGGTGGAGGTGGGTTGGGTTGGTGGGGGGGCCGACGGTTGGGTAGGAGGTAGAAAGGCAGGGTGGGGGACCAAAAGCAATCACTAACTAAAAAAGAAGTTGAAGGAAAGGCGGGGGCAGGGGGGAAAAAACGGGAAGAAAAAAGGGACATGATACCAAAAAGGGGACAACAGAACTACGGGCTTTATGAAAACTACGGAATGGTGTGAATTGTCCAGCAACAGAGGGGGGCAAATGCAGCACCCCAGACAGAAAGGAAGAGTACAAAAAGGGGTCAAAAGGGATGTGAGGTTCGGTGGAATCCCAGATGGAGTCCAACCAAAATAGGGGTAAAGACACAGTGGGGGCAGGCCGCAAATGGAAAAAGAAGGGAGGGACAACAAAGTGGGTCTTTGTAACGACGACGCGGGAGGGATACTTGGTCAATTTGGTTTAAGGGTGTAAAAAAAGAAAGGGAAAGGATAAACAGGGGTTGGGTTCATAGGGGTATTTCAGGGTTAGGAAATTAATGGTCGGCGAGAAACTGAAGAGGAAAAAAAGGGCGGACACACAAAAAATATTCAGAAGTGTTCATAAGTGCAGAAACCAAAGTGGACATTTACTGTTGGTACGAGGAACAAACAATACCAAAAAAGGGAAGGGGTGGGGGGGGGAAAGTAAGACAGGGGGGGGGAGAAAGTAGAAAGTAGACATTATTAGCAAGGGGCAGTGCAACCAGGGGGATAGAAATTAAAAAACACTTTACCCGCGCAGGGGGGGATTAAATGGAAAAAGCAACAAAAAGAGAGCCAGAAGTCAGGGGTGGTACGAAGAAATTGACTTTGTTTGTTGGGGGGGGGGGGGAAATGCAAGCAAATGGAAAGACAAAATTGAAAAAGGGTGAGGAAAAAAACAAAGGTGTTAAAGAAGCATCGTTGGTCGTTAGGGAAAGGGTGGGGAGGAGGGAAAGACGTGACCAGGGAAAGGTCACCTGGAAACTAAAAGGGTCGGGAGGATTTAAGGAGAAAACTTTTTGGTTCACTGCTTGGTTGAAGAAAAAAGGGAGCTTAAGGGGACCACAGGCTTAAGTCAAAATCAAGAGGGGGGGACGGAATTGTCTTGAAAGCAACAATTTGTCAAATTCCATATTGGGGGAGTGAAGGGAGGTAAGACTCGGTGTGAACTAAAGCCGTCAGCAAATTGAGGGGGAGGAGGGTCTGGGGTTAATTTGCGCAAGGGGGGATGGGGCAAGATCCGGAAGAAAAAAGAGGCCTTAGTAGGGGAATTTAAAGTTGGGGGTGTGGGGTGGGGGGCTTTGGGTTGTGGGGGGCTGATGAACTGGGGCAACCATGAGGAAGCAGGGAAAAGTAATTTAAAACTTAAAAAAAAGGGGTGGGTTCAAATGAAGGGGTGGACATGTCAATGGACGGTGGGGCCCCACCTAAAAAGGAAGAATGGTGGGGGGAAAAGGAAAGCCCCTGGGAAGAGCTCGAAGGGATGGTGTAAGGAAAAACGAAATGGCTCGCTTTGAGGGAAGGAGGGGGAAGGGGGGTCATTTGGACCATGAAAGAAAAAGAAAAGAGGCAGGCAGAAGAGGGGGGGGTTGACTGTTGTACTCAAAAAAGAAGAGGACGAGTAGGACCAAAATGGGAAAGGAACAATGAAAAAAGGCGGGGCGGTTCTTTCCTGTTCCACAGGAAGGAAAAGGAAAATGGGTCCGGGGAAAGGGAAAAGGGAAATGGCCCTCCAGGGGAAAACATTTAAGGAAAAAAAAGGGCACAAATGGGGGGGAAGAACACGTGGGGTCCATTTTGTGGCCAAAGTTGAAAAAAAAGAAGTCGAGAAAAGGCGACAACAGAAGGGGTTTTTTATAAAAGGGGGGGAAAAAAGGCAATGTCCCTCTCAACTGTCAAAAAAAGGGGACTACTATGGGTGTGGGGGAGTGAAAGAGAGTTGCGGGGGGTGCAAGAGAACAACCAACACAAGGGAAGCTTCAATATGAAAAACGTGGGGGGGGCCTGGGTGGCAAGGGAACAGCAATGTATTTAAAAGTGTAAAAAAGAGAAGATTAAAAGGGGTTACCTATGGAAAAAAAGACCCCAAGTGTGAAAAAATTTGTGAAAAAACAGCACCGTGTTTAAACAACAAAAAAAAGGTGGAAAAAAGGCTGCACGGGAAAAATTTAAATGGCATTTCAATTAAAAAAAAACAAAGGGGTAGAAGAGCATCAAAGAGGGAACAACTCATCAGTGTTTGAAAAAAAGGAAAAAGTTTGGGGGGTGAAAAGGTTCTCAATGATTTGGTCAAAGAGGGGGAGAGAAAGAAAGTGGATTAGAGAAGATACCACACAGTGAAAATCAGGAAGGGGAAAAAAAAAAAAACGTTCGGGATTTGTGAAGGGTTGGATGGCCTAATGTGGGGGAAGAAGCAGACTGGGCCTTCAAACAAGACCCTTTGCCAAAACATGGAAAAAGGGAAAGGACGAGGAGGGAAAGAAATGATCACCGGGTATATGGAAAATCCACAACAGGACACTGCTTGGGGGGAAAAAATGGGTAAAAAGACAAGAAAACAAGGAATAATAACTAAAGGGACAAGCACGAGGTAATTAAGAAAATAACATGGAAACTGTGAGGGGGGAATGGGTAGCAATAAAACACCATTCCGGTGAAAAAAAGGAGGTATCGATGAAACCGGAAAATGGGGGGAGAAAGAGAAAAACACGGAAAAGAAAAAAAAAAACAAAGGGGACAGTGGTGGTGGGTGGGGTCAAAGGAGAATCACTATAGAAGAAAAAGGGGATGTGGAGATAGGGGACTTGAATCACAGGAGAAGCGGGTCCCGCAAACTCCAAATTGGGAAAGTCAAGGCCAGAACAAAGTTCAAAAAAATTATACTCAGGGGACTTACCAACAGCGTGGACTAAAATTTTGTCATGTGAATATGGGGCCGGGGGTCATAAGGGAGGTTCGAAATCCAACAGTTAAAATTTTCAATGAAGACTCCCGCTTCACGGTGAAAGGACCTTGCCAGGAAGGGAAATGGGGGGGGGGGGGGAAGTGTAGAAAGGACGGGTTTTAATGAACCTGACCTTGGAAAACGAAGTGGGGGGGGGAAAAATCATAAAAGGGGGGTACTGGGTGGGGGGGGGGGAGCGGGGGGAAAAAACGTGGAAAGGGGCGGCAGCATGTATGTTTTTTCCTTACACGAGCGGGGGGGGGGGCACAAAGAATTCACAAAGAACTCACCGGCTCAAAAAGGGGAAGTGTCCCCAAAGGTTGCTTTTGAAAAAAAAAGTGGGGGGGGGGTCAAAAAGCACAACGTGCAACACAGCCAAAAAGGGAAAGAATTTAGAACGGGGGAGCGGTACTGGGGGGAAAAAAAAAAGGTTTAAAAGAAGGTTCCAACCAAATCGTGGAGGAGGGGGAGAAGCATCTACCATTTAAAACAAAGGTTTCACGCAAAAAAGGAAAAACATGAGGGGGGGGTCCTACAAAACCAAATTGGGGGGAAAAAGGGTTCATTCCGCCAGTACTAAAGGTGGGACTTGAAAGGGGTGAGGATGCACCAGATCCATTAAAAACGACGCAGCTAGAAAAACTTTTGTAACGTGGAAAGAAGAAAAGCGCGGGGGGTACGAAGCTGGCCCCGCAGGAAAAGGGGTGTGGGGAATTCAAGAGAGAAAAACACGAACCAGTCACAAGGAACCGTGGATTGTCGAGGGCTAGGGACATCGAAAGTTCAGCCAAATATCCCAAAAAAAAATCGCGTTCCAAGGCCAAGTAAAATTGGACCAAAAAAGAAGAAAAAAAAAAACACACGCAGCCCAGGACGAAGACAAGAACGGTCAAAAAAGGTGTTGCCCGACCCACAGGATCGAAGCCCACCTTAAACCATCAAAAAGAAATTCGGATACGGGCACCGAATTGTAAGCCGGCCTACCGTCGCTTAAATTCAACCAGGGTTTTTCAGGCTGAGGTTTTGATAAAGGGGAAGAAAAAAGGGAGGACCAAGACCCAGGGGGAGGGGTACAAACCTTTGGAGTGGTTTACCGTCAATCAATGGCCGGAAAAGAAGGACGAAAAAAAAAAGGGGGTAGCGGGGTAAAAATAAAAGTGTCGGGGTTAAAAAAGACCCATAACTATACGGCAATCGAAAGAGAGGGGTCCAAGTATCAAGGAAAGGTGTAAATTTTCGAAAATGGGAAAAAAATAGGCGCAATCGGGGCAAAAAAAAAATTTTTGACAACAACAACGGGAGGAACTAAGAGCTTGCAGGCGACGTGGGCGGCATAGCAGCAGGAGACAAGGGGGACAGGGAGAAGTTCAGAAGGGTCCTGGAGGCGAAGGGGGACAGGCTGTTAAGCAAACGCCAGGGGCGCAAAAGAAAAAGAAAACTGAAGCCCGAGAATAATATGTCCAGCGATAATCAGAGGAAACTGGGTTGTGGAACCATGTCCACAACGCGTGGTGGGGGGTTGGAGGGGGCCGTCGTGGGGGGGCCCAAGAAGAAAGGCTAGCCACACAAATTCCGCCAGACAAGAAAAAAGAGGCCATCGGACCCTGCAGATGCAAAGGGAAGCAAAATGAACAAAGAAAAATGGGGGGCGAATACGTCGTGAAAGGCAAACGGGAGGGAAAAAAGTCACCACCGCGCCAAAGGACCAAAGGGTGATTGATCGGTGTGGAAACCTAAAAGACCCCGGCGACAGGGAGATCGGACAAGAAAAACAATGAGAAAAAAAGAACAAACAGAGACAAGGAAAAGAGCATCTTCAGGAGGACCTACCTGTTCAGGTAGTAAAGACGCAATATCTGACGCATGTAAAAAGGAGGCAGATCGGCTCTGGAAACGGGGTTCACAAAACGACCCATTCGCAGACCTAAGAAAAAGAAAGGACCCGAGAAGGGTATGGGCTAATTGACGTGCAGAAAGCGGAAACAAAGTTAGGTGAAAAGCGCAGGAGTTGCACGAACGGGGGACAAATTTAAACGAAACAGAATCATCCACAACAGAGGAGGAGGGAAAGAAGGATCGGGGGGGGGAGCAAGTACACGCCTTGTGGACAAACTTGGGGAAAGGAGCGTGATGGGGACGTCCCCCAGGTGGAAGGGGAAGGGACCCAAAACGTGAAACGACCAAAAAAAGAGAAAAAAAATGCGATCTTTTTGTCTTGGAGAGAAGGGAAGGTGATTGGACGAAGAAGTGAGCGGGAGGGAAGGACCGCAAGAAGATAATGAGCAAGGGAAAAACGAATGGTGCTTAGAAGCCAGTCTGGCTAGGAACCAGGGGGCTGGGGAATGTCGTGCAGGAAACGGAAAAGGTTGGGAGTGTCGATGAAAAGCCACCAAAAGTGGCTTTGGGGGGGAAAAATCAATGCAGGCAGAGGGTGAAGTGGGGAAGTGGGAAAGACAGGATGGGGGGTTGCAAAGAAACGATGAGCAATTTGGAAAAAAAATGTGCCTTGTCGGCATTTGCAAGGAGGAGAAAGGCAGAAAGGAAATGGCAGAGGGATTTCCGGAGGGACGGTTCATGCAGGTAAGAGAAAAGGGAAAAACAACCGACAGAAAGAAAAGGGGGGGAAAAGAAATGACGAGCAGCGGACAGAGAAGGGAAGAAGGGGCGGGAGAAGGGAGTACCAGACATGGGGATAAAGGACCTCCCAGGAGGAAAAGAAATGCAACGGGGGGTCTACGGCAATAGGAAAAGCCAAAGAAGGGGGGAGGTAGCCAACGGTAATATCACTGGCGAATTTGCCGGGAGGAAAGGCCACTGCGAAAAAAAAATGAGAGAGTTGAAAAAAGAAGCGGATATGAGGGGGGGGGGGGGGGACAAGATTTTTAACAGAGGGGACTACGAAAAAGGCCGTAAGTGCCGCAAAAACTCAGAGCCACAAACAACTCAAGGAGTAAACACGCCGGGCAGGCCGCAGCAGTACTTGGTCTTCCAAAAACAAAACAACAAAAGTTGCAGAAGGTGATGGAGGGGACAATTTTTGCGGCAAGGGAAATCTAATACGCAATTGGTGGGGAGGGGACTGGGGTCCTGGGGAGACTGCTCGGACGATCAAGTGTGAAATGATGAAAAAGGCGCGGGAAGAGAGGGGCGGCGCCCTCCGTGGCAAAAAAGAGGCTTTTTAAAACGCGGAAAAAAAAAAGGAATATGTGAAAAGGAAAAGAAGGAAGGATCTAAAAGTAGCAAAAAGACCGGTAGCGTTACGGGGCAAAAAACTTGTTGAGGAGGAAAGGTTAAAACAACGAAGGAGGAAAAGGGGGGAGGGGGAAAGAGCTCAAAGACTGATGACAAAATAAAAAGGAAAGGAGAGTCAGCGAAAGGCTACAGGGAATCCGGGCAACGGGCCCAAGGGGGACCAGGACACAATTAGAAAAAAAAGGGGAGAAATTCCATGGGTCCCTTTTTCGAACAAGAGGGGGGTTGGGGGAGAAAAAAAAGGGGGGAGAAAAAAAAAAGGTGTAATGGGGGATGAGCTCAACCTGGGGGGGTCTGACTAGGAAAAAGGTGCAAAACAAAGTAACGTCCGAAAAAAGAGTCCGGCAAATGTGGGTAGGGGGGTTACTGGCCAATGGGGAAAGGAGAGGAAAAACCGAGGGTGTTGGAAATCCTGACAGGACTAATTTGGGGAAAGCACCCAGATGGTATCTAAAAAAAAACAAAGAGGACACAGGGAAAAACGAAAAACACGAAAAATTCAAAGAGAAAAAATACCATGGGGGAGGGAGGGTGTGGGGTATAAAGTAGTGGAGAGAAAGGGGGGGGAGTGGTTATTCTTGGGTCTTACCAACAAATATTGACACATTGGGGAAAAATTAAAAACCACGAAAACACTCAAGCAACGTAGGCCAACAGACGAAACGGGGAGGCGACTGAATCAAACATGAAAGGAGTCCTGAACAGTAAGCTGGAAAGCCATATCAACCAGAACTTTTGAGGGGAAAAAAAGAGGCTGTCACGAAGGGAAAGGAAAAAATTTGAAACTTTGGCCCTTCGGGGAAATTTAGGGAGGGAAAAAGACCAATGAAAAGAAGGAAAAATGAGGCATGGGGTACACATTGATGAGGAGACCGCGGAGAAGACAAAAAAAAAAAAAACAAGGGTGGGCATTTCCGGAGAGGAAAGACACTTTCAAAACAAAAACACCTAAGGGAAGGAAAAGAGTTTACGGAAACAGAAAAATTGAACTATTTGGAAAAAACAGTTTGGGGTTGTGGATGGCAAATCGTTGGAAGGGGGAAAGGGACATGTTGTGCCATGGGGGGAAGGGTGTTTGGAGACAAAAAAACAGGAAATCATAATATGTAAAACAAACGGGAAGAGAGAAAAGCATTTAATGGGTGAAAAAGAGGATATCCAGGACGAGGGGGGGGGGGGGCCAAAAAAAAAGAGACCTTTGGAACAACCGCAAAAGAAGATTTAAATGCGGGATAGGTTTTGTGGAGAAAAAAAGGAACGTCTGAAAAAACTAAAATAGAAAAAAAAGAGAAGAGGAAAGGGAAGGGACAAATGATGCGAAACAACTTGAAATGTCGGTCGGATGCATCTGGGACTCACAAGTTGGGGTGAAGAAAAAATAAGTAAAAAGGCCGAAAAAAAATTTTGAAAGAAATACCGCGTTGTGGGGGGGTGGGTAAAACGGGGCAAAACTTCTCCACAAGTTGTAAAAAATTTTTTGGACAAATGTTGGTAAAAAGCAAAGGGCTCCCAGAGCAAGTGGGAATCACTCATGGTCGAACAGTGCACAAAAAAAAAAAAAGGAAATGAGTGCGCGTTGTGGGGGAATGACTGACAAAAAAAGAAGTTGAATTCCTGGCAAGCAAAGGGGGAAAGGGGGGAACAGTGGTGGAAAGGGGGTATAAAATAACAAAAAGGAAGGGGGGGGGAAGAGGGAAAATGGCAGAGGGCAACAAAAGGGACCAAAAAATTGGTGGTAAAAAAAGTGTGAGTCAGAAAGTGTGCATGAGATCTGAAGGAGGGGGGGGGAAAGTCTAACAAAAGGGGACGTCAGATGGACAACAGGGGGGGTCCACCACTCGTGGGGCAGTGCCCAACTTAAAATGGAAAAGGAAGGGGAGCGGGGGGAACTCAGTGTGCTCAAACAAAAAAGTCACCCAGAAGAGGAAAGCATAAAATGTCACAACTCAAATCATCATTCCGACCTGGATTTCTGGGGGGGGGGGAAGGGGAACCAATCACGCCCGAGAGGGGAAAGCCCACTAAACAAAGGGGCAATGAGTCAGCAAATAGTCGGTTGCATACAGGTGGGGAAAAAAAAGGACAGAAAAAACCAAATGAAAGTGACCCAAAAAAACCTTTGGTCTAAAACATCCAAAACGGACAGCTTCAAAATCAGTTCAGCAACGAGGGTGGGTAAAGGAGCAACAACGTCAACCCCCACAACAAACCAAATTGCAAAAAGGAAAACGCCCTAGTCCTATCAACCAGGGGGGTACGCCTACAAAAAAAGCCCCACCTTTTGGTTGAGGAACCAAGAAACACACAGAAAAGAAGGGGAAAGAAAGTTATGAAAACGAAGAAGCACAATTTACAGACCACTAGGGAAGTTAATTGAAGTGAAGAGTAAAGCCACCAGCAGGTGGGAAATGGGGGGGAGGGAGAACAGGAAAGGAAAAAAAGAACCTTCCGTTAAAGGAAAGGACTAAGGAACTTAACTCTCACCACACGAAAAGTTTGTAGTGAGTGGGAAATGAACTGTCCTCATGTCTTTAACCAAATCCCTAAAAGAAAAAAAAATGGCTTCTGTGAAAAATGGGGGGAAAGAGACAAACCATTTTCTTTTCTGGGGACATTAATAGTGGTACAAAAAGGGCCTTTAGGGAAGAAGTGAGACTGGGAGGAATGACTTGGGGGGGGGGGGAAGTGAGAGGTAAGGTAACGTGTTGAATGAATCTCTGACGGCAGTGGGCAGTGGCTTAAAATATAATACGGGGCTACATCAGACTTTTGGGAGACCAACCAATACCGGAGGAAATGGCAATAACCAAAAGGGGAACTGGGGACTACGGGTCCACTCCACAATTAGCAGGGCAAGGGGAAAGGGTGAACCAGAAAAAGGGGGGGGGGGGACATCAAAAAAGAAGTCAGTAAAAAGGCAGCGAAGTAAGGTAGAAAATGACAGAAAAATATATGGAAAAAAAAAGGGGGGACCGTCACAGAACCATTAAAACAAGGAACGGAAGGAAAGGGTAACAATGGGATGAATGCAAAAAAGACCAAGGTTGGGTGGACCTGTACAAATAATGGGGGAACAAAGGAAGGGGGGGCAAAGGGGGGGGGGACCCAAGAAAAAAGATTGAAATTTGACGAAAAATAAGAGGAAGGGGGGTTCCCCAGGGATGCAAACAAGCTGGCTGAAATGACAAACGCAAGGGTGGAAAAAAGAAGAGACTTGTTGGGGGGGGATGTCCTTGTGGAGGAAAGGTTTTGACATACCATTTAAAAAGGGGACTTGGGGGGGTGTTAAGGAGGTCGAACGTTGGGGGGGGAAAAAAAGATTGCAAATGTAACGTCCGACCAAAACTAAGGCAAGCAACTCTAAGGTCATACAGAAGGAAAAAAAACCTGGGGGGGAAAGAAGAATGTCTAAGTGTCCATCACAGAAAGAAGCAACCGAAGGGATGAAAGGGGGGGAAGACCCAAGGGAAAAAAACACAAAGTTTTTCCGGTGGTGGGAGAAATGAGGAAAACCCAACAAAAACTTATAGTTTAGGGAAGGGAAAAAAATTAATAACCAAGAATACAAAGAAAAAAGATCACAAAAAAAAAACCGGAAAAAAGAGGAAAAGAAGATTTTCATCAATGGATGAGCATGCGTGTGAGCGTTGGGTTCCCAGAAACAACAAAAAAGACAAGTGTGTGGGGAAATTCGGGGACTCAACAAAGAAAGGGGGGCGGGGGGGTTCAGAAATGGGGGGATGGTGGAGCCAAACATTCCACTAGGGGGGGGATGATCTAAAACTTTGGGAAGCATACAGGGGAACGGGGAAAGGGTGGAGTCCGGCGTGGGGAGGAATAGAGGGGGGGGGAAGAAGGGTGTGCCTCGTGGGGAAGCCGTTAATCAGTGTGGCAAATATGTAAACAAACGGGTGGAAGGGAAATAAAAAATAAAGGGAATGAATTAGGGGGGACATGGGAAGAAACTGGCCAATAGCATGACATAGAAATAAACCAAGGCCAAAAGGACTATGCCACGTTTGGGTGACCAAGGGCGGAGGGGGGCTAAGGTCAAAGTAAAAAAACCATCAAAAAAATCAAGTCAAAGGGGCAGTTTCAAGACCTTTCCGAAGAAACCAAACGCTTGTCAAGGAAGGGAAAAAACCAGGTCTATTTTGTACAAGGAAAAAAACAAAATGCAAGGCCCTCAAATCATGCAAGAACGTCCAAGTGTTCACTGTGGGAAAGCATCTTTATGAATGGGGATGTGTGACCTAAGGCCAGAAGGAAGAAAGGTTCAAGTGAGTCTGGCAGGGAGATGAAAAGGTCCGGGCCGAGGGGACTTGTGTCATTGAGGAATGCTCCAATTAGGTCTTCGGAAGATCAAAGGGTTTCACTGGGCAATTGGAAGAGAAAAATTGTTCAAAAGGGGAGAAAACAGGGGAGGACCAACGGGGGTTAGGGGGGAAAAGAATAGAGAAAAAAGTGGGGACAAGGGATTATACAAAAAAGCCCGTGGGCAAAGGGGAAGAGAAAAAATACAGAAAAAAAACGATCGAAAAGGGGAATTTCCAAAAACAAAGGGAGAGCCGAAACTTATGAAGGAAAGTTGAAAACTGTGTGTTGTGTGTGGTTTGGGCAAAATGAAAATTGGTAAAATAAAAAAAAAAAGTGCCAGTACGAAAATTGAAGGGGGGTAAGGGGGTCGGGGGAAGGGGTACCAGAGCCTGGGGTTGACCAACAAAAAGGGGTCAAAGGGTTTTGTTGGAAAGGACCGTAACTCGGGGTAAAGGGGTAAAACTCAATAACAATGGGCCCCGGGAGATTACGGTTAGGTTTCAAAACACACTCTTAACGGGAGCTTGGGAAAAACGGGGGGGGGGGTGGGGTCTTAAAAAGAGGAGGGAGACTCACAAAGAAAAAAAGGGGGGATCATTCTGGATGGAAAAAAAAAGCACCAGAAAATTGGAACATAAGGGGGAAGGGGGCGGTCGCCCCGCTGGGGGATGGAAGGCTGTACAATCAAAAAAGAAAAAGGGTAGTCAAAAAGGGGGGGTTGGGAGGGGGGGGGGCGTAACAAAGGGGGGATTGGGGAAATCTACAAAGACCATGATAGTCTTCGGGGAAGGGGGAATTGAAAAAAGGGGAATGGTGTTGTGGGGGGCGGGGGGGGTTGGGTTGGGCTGTCACTAAATGAGGGGGGCAACATTGATGAGCTGCAAAAACAAGGAAAGTTGTCCCACGAAAAGTTAAAAAAAGGGGGGGGGGGGTTTGGCAAACAGGTGTGGGGGAAATGACATTCAAATGATGGGAAACGAAAAAGGGGGGGGCATGAAAAATGAAAAGGGAGAAAATTTGAAAGAGGTTGACTGTCAACACCCGAGTCTTTAGGTCAATGAAGAGGGGGATTTAGTTGGACAGAGGAGGGCTTTCGAGAACGGTTTAAGAGGGTCCCCCACCCGAAAAAGACCTTGATTCTGCAATGGAAAGGAAGGGCCGAAATTCCCGGAGGGGGGAAAAAAAAAGAGGGGGTGTCGCTGCAGAAAAAAGAAAATTGGGGGGGGTGTGGAAAAAATGGGCCTAACTGCAAAAAGGCGGTAACAAATGGTGGACGAACAAAAGGTGGAACATTTGGGGGCACAGGTGTGGGAGAAAAAAGTAGAATGGGAAAAGAAACAAAGGAAAATTGTATTTGTGGCGAACACACTGTTACCAAGGGAAAGGTCTCACTGTGAAATTCACGGGGGTGCCCGGGTGGCGGGGAAAATGTAGGAAAAGAGAGGGCTTTTGGTGCGACGGTAAACAACACAACAAGAATAATTCACTTGGGGAGTTTTTGGGAGGGGTGAAGGGCCGAAACCAAGGATAAGAAAAGAGAACAAGGGGTACTATGGGAGGAAAATAATGGACAAATCTGGGTAAAATCTTCAAATTGGGAAAAAAAGGGGGGTGGAAGGGGAAAAGGTTGAAAACAACAACCAGATGAAAGTATTGCAAAAAAAACGCCGAAATTTTACGAAAAAGGCATTTGAACGGTAAACATGGAGAAGCAAGCAGGCAAAAGAAAAAGAAAGGAATTGGTTTTTTCGAGAGTTGGGTGTACATTGTGGGTGAAATTTAGAGTCATTTTCGGTTCTAGCAAGGGAAGGGGGGGGGCCAAAATGGACGCAACCGAACATTTAGTTGAATCCGAAAATATGGTTAAAAGGGGAGTGAGGGGGTGTGGCACGGGGGTGGGGGGTGCAAAACTAATGGGGACGGGTTGGGGGGGGGGGCGGATATTTGGAATACTCGGGGGAATAGCCCGAGCTTGTTGGGGCCACCAGGGAGATAGCTAAAATAACCCGTGATCACAAACGATAAAGAAGGTAGGGGGGGTTTCGCCAGGGGGAAAAAATGGATTGAGAAGAAAATATCACAACAGTATGCCGCACAAAAGAAACTTTTTGATTGGGTCAATGAGCGTCACCACAGGGGAAGAAGAAAAGGAAGGAATAGAAAACTGGCGGAAAAAACAGCAGATCCACGGACTGAAGAAAAAAAAAAAGTCGTTTGGTGGTTGGGGAATGGAACTCCTGTCTCCCGAAAAAAGAAAGAAATAGTGACTATGGGGGGGAAGTAAAAGGAGGGGAAAAGGCCCCCTAAACAAATTGTCAGAGAGAACGGACAGGGGCCCAATTGCAATGAAGGACTCCTAGGGGAAGCTGGGGGTAATAAATTTAAGGGTTGTTGGAATAGCTGTAGGAACGAGGGAAGGGGGGAAGGGAAAAATGTAATGGAATCTTCATTACAGGCGAACCGAGGTACGGAAAAAGGACTAGGGAGGGGGTGTCATTGGATGTTCCCACAGGGGGTGGGGTCAAACTGCAAGAAATTAGGGTGGCCTAAAAAGGGATAGGTAATTGGGAACTCAGGGAGAGGGGGGGTTTAGAATGAATGGAATATTGGGGGTTAAAGGGAGACTGACCCTCAAAAGGGGGGGGGGGGGGAAAACACCAAAGGAAATGAAAAAAAATTCAACGTAGTCAAACCAAAGGGGGGGGAAAAAGTTGACAAAACAAGGGGGACTTGCTGAAATAAACGTTGCAAAGAAAAATCACCAGCAAAAAGGGGGCAAAAAAGGTTCGACCGGAGCGGTTGTTAAAGGTGGGAAAAAAAGGGTGCCGGAAGTCGAACAAATACAGGGTATAAGGGTGATCCGGTCAAAAAGAAAGACCCTTTAACCCCTGGACAAAGTCAAATTGAAATGAAAAAGCAAACAATTAGTTGGGGACAAAGAGAAAAATGGGGGGAATTAAAAAAAAAAAGTTAAACTACAGTGCCCTTTGAAGTTCTTCACTGAAAGCAAAAGCCGGAACTAAGTCCTTGAAAAAAACGCAAAGCAGAGAAGATAACGGCATGGGGGGACGCAGAAAAGGAGTAAAGGGACGTCAGCTAATCACTGGAAACAAGCAGAAAACATCCCACAGGTTGCAGTCCCAGAGAAAAAAAAAAAACAGGCACGGAAACCAGGGTTGAGGGGTTAGAAGGGATAAACCCGGAGATCGCCCGAAGGGGAAAAGGATAGAAAACTACGCGCGGGGAACAGAAAAAAGTCCAACAGGGGAACCATCCAAAGCAGATGCAGAGAAGTAATCATTTGGAAAAAAAAAATGGGAGGGGTTGGGGAACACAGAGCCCGCCATGAAAGAGCCAAGTCCTCAACCAAAAAACAGCAAAAAAAAAGGGTCAAGGAGAGAGAGGAAAAAGAAATCAGGGCACAGCCCGCCACGGTCAAAACCAGGTAACCGTTGGGTGGGGGGTGAGGTGGGTTAGTCTGGGTTTGGGGGGGAAAGACAAGGAGGGAGACGGAAAAGAAAGGAGGGGTAAGACTCCGGTTGGGGGAAACTTCCAGTACGTGTATAAAATAATAAGGCGAACGGGGGGTACACGGGGAAAAGTAACCGTCGGGGGAAAAAAAACAAAGACCAAACAAGGTAGAGGACCGAAAAAAATCCGCTAAGTGTTTCTATGGTCAGGTCAATAGGTGGCAGTTAGGAAAGAAAATCGTCAGGTCGGGCGCTAGGGCAGGGCAAGTTCAGCCCCATGGGTGGCAGGCGAAAAAGAGGGACGGAGAAAAACTGGCATTCGCCTGGTTAGGAGTAATTTTTGACTGGGAAAAACAGTGTCCAATGGGGGGGGGGGGTAGAATTAAGGGCCAGACCACGGGGAATCAACGAGGAAATTCACTCTGGGCAGGAGGTCAGATGCGGTTTGTCCCCGTCTGGTTGATACCGCGGTTGGGGGGGAGCGAAAAAAAGGCCCACAAGAAGGACCAGGAACCCCGAGCAGAAGAAAAGAAAAAAAGCAGATTACTCAAAGGCAAAAAGCCTGAAAATCGAGGCAAAAGCCGACGCAACGGGACATGGGATCACGTCGTGAAAAAGGCGAAAAACCAAACGTTGTCGGGTACAGGGCACGACACCGAAAAAAGCCGCAGCGCGACCGAGGGGATTGGGATCCCAAAAAGCACAAGAAAGAATTCAAACAAGCCCCTGAGGAACAAGAGGGAAAAAAACACAAGACCAACGGTTCCCAAAGGTTCAAAGAGAAACAAAAAATCAAGGCCGCTCTTGATTGGGTGCGACAAGCAGCGAGAAAGGGAAAGGAATAAAACATTGGGGATTGTTCCGTGGGAACAAACAGACGGTAGCGGAGAGCGGGGAACCAACGCATACGCAGGCCGAACTGTTGTTGCAACTGCAAGAGACCAGAGAAAACCCGAAGGCGAGAGGGGGACAGAAGGAGTCAAAAAAAGCAAATTCCATAAGGAACAACTCGCGGGAAGGTGCAAAAAAAACCGTTAGATAAGAAACAGATTCCTCGTAGGGACAACAAAAAAAAGAAGGGAAAAATGGGGGGTTTGGAAGTCAACGAAAGAGGGGCAATCGCAGGGAACTTAGGCGGGCCGGGGGAAACGTCCAAAAGACTGGGGGGGAATGGCTTTCTGGAGGGCAAAAAACCAGCGGGAAAAAAACGGACCAAAAACCGGTCTTTTTCCGTAGAAGCAAGAAATGGGGGAAGGGGTGAACCGTGTCAGGAGAGAATGAGGGAAAGCAGGTTGAGCACTCACAAGAGGGATCCACGGTACGGAAGGGGGAGTGGAAGGAGTCTTCGTAGTGAATCAAACGGTGAGGGGAGTCCTGACGTGCGACGTGCGTTGGGGGGCAGGGGTGGGAAGATTAAAAAGGGTGGACGGTGGAATTTGTGTAAAGTCAAGAAAGCGACCTGCCCTTTGGCGGGCTGGGGACACGGTGGGGGAAGACCACCCAGAACAAGAAGGGGGTAAAATTTTAAACTAAAAATTAGCCACAGTGTCCTTGTGGAGGGGCCCTGTGCAAAGTCGAGAAAACGAAAGGAAAACTAATCGCTATGTATTGGGGTGTCGGGACAGAGCGGGTCAGGGAGGCTGTCCAATCAACAAAAGAACGCCAACAACAAACGCGTGGGACAAACGGGGGGAAAGCACTTGAAGATCAACGCAGGCAAATTCAACTACCTGACTTAGAGCTGAACACCACAAAAGAACAGGGGGAAGGAAAGGACCTCACTGATGGACGAATGCCAGGTCCTACGGCCGCAGATGGAAAAGACAAGCCGAGAAGAAAGAGCTAGTGGAGCCGGGAGAGAGAGAAAAAGGGGAAGATGGGTAGAAAAAAAGTGTTGGAGAACGGGGAGGCAAAAAAAGCTGGGGGAGGAAAATAGAGGAAGTTTTCGAGGATAGTAGGGTAATGTTTTGAAAAGGACAGGAACAGACTACGGACTACACCAAAGGGTCGTTATTGACCAACTACCCCCATGAGCAGGGGGGACAGAAAAGACCATCAAAGAGGGAAGTACCCCAAGCCGGGAGTACTTCGCAACAAAGAAAAGAAAAAAAAGGGGAAGGACAAAATACACAGACTGCAGACGAAAAAAAAAGTGGTACGGGGGACCGGGTGGAGTGCCGTAACATTGAGGGTCACCTTAATAGGAGAGGGCCATTGGGGTTGGGGGAGGGAGGTTGATTGGACGGAGGGGGACAAAACGCAGGCTAAAGCAAAAGTGGAAGGGGAGTACATTCTCAGAAAGCGCGGCTTTCAGTCGGGTCAGTGGACT
>Ga0179593_1337309_pt1 | contig 31858 bp, 35 predicted proteins | sample CZODoug2_1_08_16_FD_185931 | JGI IMG/M metagenome (GOLD analysis project Ga0179593, IMG submission 185931) | Vadose zone soil fungal communities from Angelo Coast Range Reserve, California, USA - CZODoug2_1_08_16fungal (PacBio error correction) | ecosystem: Environmental > Terrestrial > Soil >...
TAGGGAGGTGTGGAAGGTGGCAAAAGGGGAGGGGGGAATGGAGAAGTTTAGGAAACACAAAGGGGTGGGGGGGGGGGGCTTCAAAGTTAAACGAAAAGAAAAGGGGTGAAAAAGGAACCTGAGACACAACATAAAAGGGCCTTGTGGCATTCATCTCTTTAGAATGTCATTTGTCTCAGGGATTGTCGACGAGGGTCATCAAAAAGAAAGGAGATTAAATATAAGGAGGAAGAGGAGGGGGTGGTAACTAGCATCTACGCAAACCAAAGCAGAAGAAATGAGGGGCAGAAAGATCAGCTCCAAGCGGGTTATTCAAAAAAAGCCGAACTATGGTAAAAAGATGAGGGTAACAAGGCTATCTGCAAAGGGGAACATAGGTGGGCGGGGGAGTTTGGGTTCAAGACGTTACGCGATGACATATCAGGCTGACGCCGAAAACTCTCATCCATTGAACGACCAAAAAGAGGAGGAGAAAAAAAGTGCTTGGGGAAAAATAACAGACTTGCACGTCTCTACTAAAGCCCAGTTTGCAAAAAACTATTCCGACCGGAGAAAAAGACAGACGTAGTGACAAGAACACAGACAGAAGAAAAAAGAAAGGAGGAAAAAAAAAGAAAAACTGGCCTTTCCGAGGGGCTTCGTGAAATCCCTTGTGACAAAAAAATGGGGGGGGGGTATAGGGAACCGGTTCGATATGGGCACCGGACGTTCGCTGATTGCCAAACCAAAAATCAAGGGGTCATAATAAAAAAAAAGAAAGTGGATTCTCACAAACCCTGATTTGTCAAGAGGTTATTTTGCGGGAAAACGAAAGTTTTAAAAAAAAAGGTACGATTAGGTGAAGAAGGTCAAATAAAAAGGTCTTGCCTAGGAGAAAAAAACATGGGATGTCGGAATGGAAAGGAAAATAGGGAACCGTGACATCAATTTTCAAAAATTGGAGGGAATGGAGGAATCCTTTCCCAGGGGTGAAAAGGAAGAGGGGGCAATGGAAAGCCTGGGGTACAAAAAAAAGTTTGTTTGTATTTATTGAGGGGGCTGTGGGGGACCAGGGGTGTCAGAAGAGGTGGGGAGGGACTTAGGGGGGAAAGGAGGACATCAAAGTGTGTCGTCTGATAACAAAGCGTCTTGGGTGCGCCTGACCCGTGTCAACGGAGGACGGCGAAAGACCACTCGGGAGACAAGGAGAGCTAAAAGGGAAGCCGGGAGAGCACAAAGTCCTCTGAGGTGACCGGACCGGCAACGGAGGGGGGGCAGGGTGGTCAGGTGAGTATTTTACCGTCTCCAGAGACTGATTTGTCTAGGAGAGAGGGGGGGGGGATTAAAACAATCAAATGAAGAAATGCAGGAAGAATGGATCGAAGCCACGAGCAGAAGACGCATGATGGACAGGGGGGGGGAGATGAGGTCGAAAAGAAAAAAAGCTACTGAAGGAAGATTAAAAGGCGCCCTATAAGCTGGAATCAATATGACGTAGATGAAATAACAGTGGGAGGGGAGAACTGTGGGGGAACACCGGAAAGCACTGTGCATAAAATACTGCTTAGGGAGAAGCGAAACGGGAATCAGCCAAAAAACCAGGTGAAGCGCAGAAAGGGGAAAACTGGGGAAAGAAAAAAAAGTTCTAACTAGGGTCAAGGAAGAACATAATGAATCTTTAATCTGAAAACAGATATTCATGGAGAGACAGATAAAAGTGGCCACAGTGGCGAATATCTTGTAAGTCAAAGGGGAAGGAAGTAAAACCTGCGAGCCAACTTGCTGGGTGAAACATCGGAAAGTGCAGAGTACTGAGGAATGGAAAGTAAGTGGTCAAGTGATGATAAAAGCCAAGCGGCGAAAGTCACTTCTAAAAAATACCACCAATAAAAGGAAAAAAGGTGTACTTGAAAAGGCTGAACTTCTACTAAAAACACACGGGAACACGCTATCCGGGGCTAGGTGGATAGCGGAAGAGGCAAAGAATAACAGGGGTCTAGAGTCAAAGTCAACTTTGTTATAAAGTAACAAGTGACAGGGAAGAGATAAAGGCCCGGTCGTGGTCAAACAAAACACGTGACGTGTTCGATTGATGGTGGCAGTGCTAGGAGGAAAGAGAGGACTTCCGTCGCTCGTTTACACACAAAAACGGAAAAAGGCAGAGGGAAAAGTCGCCGAACGTGTCGAGGAGCCATGGGCAGTTCACGGGTCAAGGGAGGGGGCTCGTGAAGACACAAAGCGACTATCTTGGAGGCATGATAATCGAAAAAAAAAGAAAAGGAAGAAGAAGCAGCAGAAAGGAGTTTGGGGGAAAAAGACCGGAAAAAACAACCGCAAGGAGGGCAAGAACGAAAAAAGAACTTGGCCAGAGGACTATTACCGAGAACAAAGGGGGGGGACGGAACGAAGATGAGTTGTATCGAGACAGCCAAATCATCCTTAGGGGGATCTCACCACTTAATATCGGGAAGGAGAATCGTCCGAAGGAAACCCGGATTGCCGGTCGACTGCGGTACAAGATATATAATATTTTTAAAAACAGAGCGTACGAACTGAAGGCAAAAACGCTTGGGTCAGGATTGGACTGAGAAGGGCCCTCTCAGGCATCGTCACGCCGTACCCTGACCTTTGTCCTGTCCCTTCTCAAAGAAAGCGAAGGAACATAGATGACCTCAGGGAGGGGGGGGGAAGGATGAGGAAAGGAACGAATCGGGGAGGGAGGGGAAGAAGAAGCGTAAGCAGGGGATTTATCATGCAAAAGCTGGGGGAAGAAGGGGAAAAGAAATAATCGGGGTCTTTGATACAGAGGGGGTGCCAAAAGTGGGAAAACGCAGAGAGGACGAATCGTCGCCAGCAAGAGAGAAAAAAAAAGCTGAAAAAGAGTAGGGTGCTCAAAGCGAACTACGGCCACGTCGAGAGGGTAAATCGCAACAAATACAGCTGGCATTATGCAACCCACTAGGCGGGGGAAACCGCTGCCAGGCGGGCGAGAATCGAAAGCTCGGCGTCCATAACAAGTAACATAAAGCGGGCCAAACAAACCCGGAAGAGTCGTCAGACGCTAATGGCGAAAGGGCCATGACAGGGAAACCGGTCCGAGGCAAGAGGAGGAGTAAAAACTGAAAAAATCGTGCAATCCTAGTCTACTCTGCTGTAAAACCGTCTTCGAGAAGTGGGTGCAGAAAAACTGAAAGGGGGAGAAGGGAGAAGAAGAAGGTATCCGCGATATAGAAAGAGAGCAAGGAGGGAACGTGGGGAGGGAGAGAAATAAACAGACGTGGCCGATAAAACTAAGGTTAACGGATCACGAAAGAAGTTGTCCAACGGCTTCTGCAGAGGAGAAATAAAGGCGAGTATCTCTCAAATGTTAGGGGGGATTGGTCAAAGGAAAAAAGAAACGTCGATACTGAGGCTTATGAGGGAATAAAGATGATCGGGAGAAAGAATCCCGGGACTGCAGGAGAGTAGAGGGGGAAGGGCTGGGGGCAATAAAGAAGTTTGCTAGCCCTGTTACCGCCCAAGGTTGCGACAGAAAAGACGTCTTAATAAAGGACGGGCAATGAAACGAGACTCAGGGGGGGCAGGATGGGAGACCTCGGTTTGCCCTCCAACCATATCAAAGAGAGGAGCCGGTAGCGTGAAGAAAACCGGGCTCTGATTCGGAATGGAGAATCGGAATAACGCATATTTATCTCTCCAAACTTGAAGGGGGAAAAGGATTGACGGGTTGCAAATAGACAGGAAATGGAGGATTTTGTAAGTTGTGGGGAGGAGAGACTCAGCTGGGGTGCTACAGCCCAACTTCGCAGAGGGGGGGGAAGGGCTGGGCGAAGCTGGTCAGGGGCGGAATCAAGAAGTCCTTTTGATACGAGGGAAAAAATGAAATCAAAACTTTGAGAGGGATCTCCTTTAAGTAGCCTATGGGAACTGAAGGGGAGCAGGTAGCACGCGGAATTGGAAAAAAAGTTCGACACTGAAACCTCGCTCAACGAAGAATATGGAATTGAAAAGATTTCATAGAGGTACACTGATTTCTGACGGGTACAAAGTGGCAAGGCAAAGCGGACGTCAACAGTGTCTGGGGGGGTTAAGCATCCAGAAAACAGGAATATCAAGGCTTAGGCCTTTTATTTCAAGGTGAAATCCGAAACCCAACTACTAGAACCCAGGGCCGGCGAAACTGAAGTAAAAGGAAAGGAAATCTGGGGGGCTGACCAAACGAGGGAGAAAGCAAATCGCCACGGCAGGATTCTTTGGGGGGGCAATTGCGACAATCTGACAAAGTCTAAGGAGGAAAGGAGGAGCATGAGGAAATTGAAAACAATTTGGCAAGTTAAGCCTGCGGTGTGAAGTCAAAAACTTAAACAACAAATAAAAATCAAGAGAGAAAAGCAGCGCGACCAACTTAATACTACTGGAGGGCGTGAAAAGAGCAGCGAGGGGGGGAGGAAAACAGAAAGGAAGGAAAACAAAGAGGAAAGAGGACCAAGAAACTACGGCCAAGGAGTGGAAAGATAGTTTACACTGGGGACATTCGCAAATACGCAGCGTTGGTGAAAAAGAAAGGGAGAGAACCGACTGTTGGAGGGGCACCGTGTCTGCTACAGACTAAAGCAAAAAAGAGTTCAGGAAGGTCAAAAAGAAAGAAAATAGAAATATGTCAGGAAAAGGAACGGTCTTTAAAAGAAACAAACGGCAAATAAATGAGCTTAGAGGAACATGCATTGGCAATCTGAAGGTCAGGTGGAAAAGGAAGGTAAACGCAAGATAGCCAATCGGGTATTCAATCGTCCGCCGTCCTTGCTCGAAGTACAAAAAGAGTAAGTTGGGAAGAAAAAAAAAGCCAGGGGACAAAATAAACTGGCAAATCAGGGGTTTGGTGCCAAATAAAACAACCTAAAGAGATTAGAACGCGGGCAGAGGGGGCAGAAGTAACGGAGGAACAGCAAAACGGCAAAATCAAGGAAAAACCAATCAGGGTGTCACAATGGATTCAAGACAACAAGGTAACGCGAAGAAAAGGGTGGATGGGGGAGAGGCCTGAGTGGGGGTTACCAATTGTCAGGGGGCAGATGACTGACTGGTGGAGAAATCTGGATATCGAAACTGTTGCTATCGGGGACGAAGAAAGGGGGGGGCAGCACTCTAAACAGAAAGAGTGGCGTGCATTTATACTGTGTTGGGAAGGGTACGCCCTGTGATAAAACTCAGGGGGGTCACGGCCGTACCAAAAACCAAAGCCAACTATGCAAAGTTGACATCTACCCTGTGGAAACTTAAGAGGGTGGACGGGATAGAGAAAAAGAAAAAGAGGCTTACCTATCGAAGAAGGAACGAATGTGGATAGGTGTAGGGGGGAGGGAGGCAGGAAACAACGTCATCCCCACAAACAGCGGAAAGCGCAAACCCGTCTATGGATCAATGCATTAGCTCTGATCTAGTCCAGCTCCGCCTTCTAAAAAAGAAAAGGAAAGAAAAGGGGAAGGGACAAGGAAGAATTTTGTTTCCTAACTTTAAGCAGGGCACAAAAGACTCTTCCAGACGGGATTCCTTGTCTCTCTGGAAAGGACAAACAACAATTTGGGATTGAAAGGTGTCCAATGATACACAAACGAAAACGAGGCTATACACTCCCTAAACTACGGAAAGATCGACAAAACAGAGGGAGGGGGGTAGATTGGATGTGGTTGGTGGCATCCGGTTTGAAGTTGTGGGATAAGTTGGGGAGGGAACTGGAAGCCAAAAAAGTTGTGTGGGGGGGGTAGGCTGACAAAGGGAAGATAAGAAGATACCGTATGGACGAGGGGGGTAGAGGGACACAACATTAACTCAGTTAACGGGGGGGCCAGAATCTGTAGAAGGGTCCGGAAGCAGGGCCGTGTAAGCGAGTTTCCAGAATTGGAAAAAAGAAAAACTCAGACGGGAGTTTCTCGGGAAGATGAGGGGGGTATGCGGGTCAAGAGAGAGACCGGTCACGACATAAGCACTCTGCGGGACTTTATAAAGCTAGAAGCTTAGGAGGAGGAAAGGTTTCAGGGCGCCTACGCCCGAAACGATGGACGTAGGGGAAAAGGGGAGAGGAGCATCGTTGCTGGGGGAGGGTGGGTCCGGCGGGAAAACGCATATCAAAGGAGACGAGCAAGCAGAAAAGGCCAATCGGCGGCTATCGCAGTAAACGATATTTCACTCTCGACTACCCGAAATGGAAGGGAAGAAGGCCAGTAAGCAAACAAAAGTCACAGAGCGACATGAAACTGTTAACACAAATGGGGACCCGCGCCAAGGCAAACACGTTGAAACGTTCCTTGACCTTGGTGCTTCTTTGGGAATTTGACACCACTATGTTTGGGGGGAAGGAACGTAATATTGGAGAAAACGCCCGCAATTTGCAAAGTGCAAACCCAGAGGCAAAGCTGGGGGAGAAAGAAAATAAATCCTCTTGGGGTCCGGCAAGGGTGGTTTCTTCTGCACAAACACATGAGTGTGACAAAGGTTGGTTAAAAAACGGGAGAGTGCAAAAAGTTTAGGTACGGCGAACAAGACAGGAGTTGCTCCCAACTTAAAGAAGACTTGGGGGCGACCAAGGGAAGCAAAAGGGTGAGAAGCAAAGGGCCAAAAATCAGAGGTGGCTAATAGCGCAAGGAAGCATTGGGTACAAGCAGGGTCGCTTGCTTTTCAAGGAAGCCGTGGAACAGGAGCAGGTGTGGGGGGAGTGATCGGGGGAGAGGTGGCGAAAAAATTGAGCCGCTGGTGGCTTTTCATTTCACGAAAGGGGTCCTCAAAGGAGGGGGAAATCGCAGATCCGTCAACAACTGGGTCGTCTTTGCAATGATCCAGGTAGAAGGAGGAGGCGAAGTGACCTATAAGTGCGAACGATGTGAGTCACCCCTCCAAAAAGAAGAGGGGGGGGACGCAGAACATAAGCTTGGGGACTTGGACCGAAATGGAAAGAGGCGATTAAGGGGGGAGGGGCAGGAGATGTCATGAATCCAGAGATATTGGTCCTAAGATAGTCAGGGGCCAGGAAACGGCAACAGTCAAAAGAATGTCAAAGAAACGAGAAGGCCGAAGATGAAACTGGATTCGAGCGAGGAAGGGAAAAAACCCCCTCAGTATCGTAAGGGGGATCCGAAGCCAAGAGAAGAGGGAAAAAGCAAAAAAACCGCTTAGATAGCGAATGGCGGTGGTGGGGTTTGGTGTAGCTTCCCGGAACCGGGTCGCTACGAATTGAAGGATGGGGCTGTTAAGCCAGGGACAGTAAAATAACCTTGTGACTACGGAGGGGAGCCTGTGCTCACGTTGAGTCAAAAAAAGGAAGAAGGGGGAAAAAAGAATGCCAGAACGGGTCACTCTGTACAAAGGGCGTGCGAAGCTAATAGGGTGAAACAGGGAAGGACGATCTTGCCGGGAGCGTTAAGTGCGAGCACCTGCTATTCCAGTAGTTTCACAGCAAATAGGGAAGGGAAAAATCGCGGAAAGGAGTCAAGGGGACTCGCTACCAAAGACCAAAGGATCTCACAAACCTAAGTAAGGGAAAACCGTCCGCCATCGCAAAGATTGATCATTTGGGAGGGTGCCCAAGGGCTTTAAAAAGAATGCGAACCCACTGGAGCCCTCTCTCATATAGTGGGGGGGGGGGGGATCCGTAGAGACAGTCGGAAAAAACGTTTGTTAGGGAGAGGAAAGTCAAGGGGAATAGCGAGCCAGCAAAAGGGCCTTAGTGGTCCCCTTTTCTGGGGGAGAACAAGAAAATGAGTGAACCAATGGAGGAGGAGTTGAATGTCAAACAGGGGTAGGATCTTAATCAGCTGGGGGAAAAAGTAAGGAAAGAGCTTGCAGTCGAAGAATCGTTCAAAGCGCCAGGGGCGGGGACATTGACTGGGGGAGACAAGGAATTGCGGACGGAAAAAAGGGGGGCCGGAGTCAAAGAGGGAATCCGAGCTTAATCTCCATAAGAAAGGGGAAACACTGCAGACGGGAAAGTGGGAAACAAAACGCAAGGAGGAGAGCACAGGACCGCCAAAAGCTAAATACGCAGGGGAAAGATTTGATTAGCCCGCTAAAATGGTAGTGTATCCGAGCCCCAAGAGAGAGAGGACGTACATCCAAAGGGCGACCTTCGGATGAAAAACATGAACAAGGGAGGAAAATCTCAGAAGGGAAGAATGCCTCGTCGTCCTGCCAATTACAAGAGGTGACGTCAAAAGTAAGAGGAAACAGAGAAGAAGAAGTTTTCAGGGAAGGAGAGGGGAAAAATGGGGGGGAAAGGGTAAGAGTGGAATGGTTGACACAGATCTTCCTCAGGAACCAGGAAAGGGGAAGGGAAAACTCGACGAAGCACAACGATCGGTCCAGGGGGATATGGTCAAGCAACGCAGGTAGGAAGGGAAAGACGGGGCGAGGAAAAAGGGAAAGGAGCATCGAGGTATCTCACCAGAAGGAGAAAGCGGAGGAAGCTCGGGGTCTTGAATAACAATGATTGAATTGGGGGCAGAGGTTTACACGCTAGAAGGAAATGTAAGAGTCAGATACAAGTGAGAGCTCAACAACAAAACAGTAGATAGGGGTGAAAAAAGGGAAAGTAGGTTCTCCTTCGACCTCTGGTAGGATCTGTCTGAAAAAAATGCGGAATCACGCCCCCGGAGGCCATCGCATGAGGAACCAATACCAACCCGCAATGGGCGAGGATCCGCAAAGACGCGTTCTGAAAGCGCGTCGCTCGGCTGGATTCCCTAATCACAAGGAGAAGAGCAGAAAACATGGGAGGAACCTCTCCTGGGTAAAATATCGAGAAAGTCGAATGGGGGGGATCAAGCCAAGGGAAACTAGCATAGATAGGGGAAAGGAATGAAAGAGCCTGACCACTAGGGAGCATCGAGAGCTTTAAAAAGATTCTAGAGGAAGGTAACGGCAGTCCAAAAGGACATGAAGGAAATATGGGAATCATATCGGGAGGAAGGAAGGGGAGACAGCTCGGGGTTCCTGTATCGAAATACATTCTGTGGGGCAGAACACATTGGGGGGGGGAGGAGGGGGAATAAAGCTGCTGGCCCAAAGCATGGACGTCTGGCGGGTCAGAGGTGCATTATTGACTAGACGGGACGGTCCTGGGGGGTGAAAACTAAGACGTTCGGAGAGTCAGAGAAGAAGAAGATCGCGGGATGGCCGGAGGAAAGAAAGGAGGCAAGAGTGGAGGGGAGCGAGTGCGACTAAGGAACATTCCTTGGGGCATAAGCCCATACCTGCCCAAGTTGCAAAACTAACCCAGAAAAAGGGAAGCTTCAACCGGGGGGCAACGTCGACGATAAAATTGGAAAAGAGGGAAGAGGACCCTCACAGCAATCCATATCGTGGTTCTCCGTTCTCGGTTAAGAACAAGAACGGGGACTCATGCAGTCGTCAGGTGGGGGGGAAACTTAAGCAACTTGTAAGGGGACTCTACGACCCAAGGAGATGGCAGGCCTTTACAAAATTTCCTCAAGAAAAAGGAAGGCGGGGAGGGGTTAAGGAGGCAATCGATAGTGGGACCTTACAGCCCACAGGAGAAAGAGTGGTAGGGGGGCCTGGTTCAAAAAGGGAAAGGGTCAAGCAGGTCAGGGGGGTGAGATGGCAAAAGTGACCCCTACTTGGAACGAAAATCTTACTTCTCAAATGTAAACCGCGGGAGCAGTTATTCGCACAGGCAAGGAAAAGAGAGGTCGCAACACCAGCTGATCAAAAAAAGAGGGTTTCATAATTGAACCGAGGTCATAGGGGAAAGAGTTCAGACGAAAAACCCATTGGAAAAAGAAAAAGACAAGGAGGATGGTAAAGCGATCAGCCAGGCATATCTGAGGGCCGGTTATCTCACATAAGGTACCCCTACACCAAGGAAGTAAAAACGAGGAGAGATACTACAGGGAAGAGGGGGACTCTTCTCTGTTGCTACGGCCTCGCACTGACAGGAGAGGGGTGTTTTATTGAAAAAGGGCACAGCTACATCCATCGAAAAAACATAAATTCTAAGAAAAAGGAGGCACTGGTCGTTGAGAAGGGGGACCTCAGACGAAAAAACTAGAAAAAAAGGATCTAAAAGAAAGCCGAAAAAAACCCTAGACGACGTCTTGGCTGGAGGAAAGGTCTATCCTACAGAGAAAGGGAAACAGAACGCGAGAAGGCAGGGAAGAACAGGTCGACTTAAGCAGGTAAACGGATCAAAAACAGATGTGGGGGAAAACTGGATTATAAGCTGGTAAACCAGAAGAACCGTGGAACGAGAAAGCGAAAAACGCCCACAACAGAGACGTCAACTTTCCAACTCCACGACCAACCTAATCAAAAAATCGGATAAGGGGAAAGGCTTCCTTTGCCAGCATACAAATCAAATTCAGGAATCACTTATTATCCCTCCCGCAGGGCAAAAAATCTGCCTGTAACGTGTGGGGGGGAAAGGGGTAGTACAATTCTAAAAGGAAAGTTTTATCAATCACTAGCCGTCTGGAAGAGACGTAAGGAAAAATTAGGAGGGCCAAACAGAAAAAAAGGGCAAGAGGGGGGTGGAAGAAAACCTGCACCCGATCCTGCCCTATTGATGTTAGAGAGGGTCAGTCTGTTGTTCAAGACAAATGGAAAGGGGAACCGGACGTGCTACGAAGGGAAAAGGGAAAAAATTGGGGGGAGAAGAAAACAAGGTTAACGCGCAAGAAAGCTGTGTGATGGGGGGGACATGAGGCAATGGGGTGGGGTGAACAGGGCAGGGTCAGCTTTTACTACGGGGTTGCGCACGGCCAGCACTATGTCAGGTCAGATGGGCAGTCGGGTATAGAAACAGGTGTAACGGAGAGCCCCTCGGGAATGGAAAGAGGCGTGTTTTAAAAAACATTGTTAAAAGGGGACGGCCAAAAACCCCCCACCACTTCAACTTGGAAGAGGCCCTGGTTCCCGAGGAAAAGAGGTCGGCGGGGGGGGAGGAAAATCACCCGCAAAAGGAAGGGAACGAGAAGAACTGGGCAGTTGGCTTGGTAGGACATCTCTGCATCAACGTAAGCAAAACCTCCAGGAACAAAGATGAGGGAAGAGCAGGGAACTTAAATCTTAAACGGCCCTGCTACAACTTGACTTCTCAACGCGATTGCATAAAAAAAATTCAAAAACTTCATGTGGACAAAGACGGCCAACTCTCGTCCACGGACCGGGGATTCTCTGGGGGGAAAACAACAGTGGGCTGAAAGGGGGGGTACCAGGTACCAAACTCAAACTAGGAACAGAACAAAAAAAAATAAAACAAAAACTATCAAGCTCGTCCACAACAACTGGGGAGAGAGTATTGATATTAGTGTGATTGGAGTGGTTTGGGTCAAAATTTGGGGGGAGAAGGCATGGACCCACTGGCAGCCGCACCAATTGGGGTTAAGGTGTACGTAAAAGTTCAAGCGAAACCCACATCCCGGTGATGGCAGAGCAGGGAAAAAAAAAAAGCGAACAGTGCTTGGGAAAAATCGCTTTTAGAATGGGGAAGGTTCGAAGTGCCGTAGGAAGAGGAAGAAGGAAGGGGAAACTCAGACGGGAGTTCAGAGGAAGAGGAAGTGACGTGAGGCAGAAGAAACATTCCCTCCGATGAAATTCGGTTCGGCTGAGCTAGGGAAGGAAAAAGGGTCATTGTAAAGAAAGCTACGCTGATGGGGGGTACGTACGGTAAAATCTGAGGCAAAGGGGCAGACAGGGCTTGGGCGGGTGGGTCCGAAGGGGGGAAAAGATTCAGAAAATTGGCAACGTCTACACATACGCGCAATCCAGGGAAAAAAATCAGGGCTAAGGGGAGAAAGAGATCAGAACCAGTTGGGGCCTATAAAGGGAACTCGCCCCACTCCTTAAGAAAGCGACCTGACAGGGTAACAACATCAGTAAGAGGCAACCCGAACACGAACACAAGTTGCGGTTGAATTTAAAAACGGGTGCTTCTTGGTCTGGGGACAACAAAGGGGTTGGGTTCAAGGGGAGGGCCATCTGTATTGGGGCCTGGAAAGGTCAGCTTGGGAGGAACCCCACCTGCCGCTGTGGGCTAGGCAGCCTCGAAGAGAGGTTAGGTGGGATTACATCAAAACCCTTGATTGCAAATGGTATGTTAAACGCTTGACAGGAACTAAATGGGAAAAAATGCGAGCAAAGGCTGGAGATTTAGAAAAAGAGTTCGTAAACTTGGAAGACCCAAAAATCCTGGCCAAACACTAACAGACAAGCGAGTTGAAAATGGCAAAGGGCTAATAAGAAAGCCTGCCGAATTGACAGTCGATGTCTGGACAAAGAAACTTAAGAAGTGTTGATGGTGGACGGGGGGACCGTTCGACAACTGGGGGGGGAGGGGGAGGTTCTGGATCGACAGTCTGCAGAAAAAGTAGGGGGTGGGAAAGGGAAAACTCACAAAACTAAAGCTGTGCGCCTGAGCATGCCTGCTAAAAGACGTCCTAGATCGAGGCAAGGGGGGGAATTGCGTGCAGCTCCGAGTATTGAAAACATCTGCTTGGACTGGGGGAAAGCAACTCCCTCGTAGGACATGGGGATGAGGTCAGAAGAAATGATTTACGAGTGAAAGTGAAAGTTGCATTTCAAGGGCTCCGAATTAAACCAAGAAGAAAAAGAAGAAAAAAGGTAGGGGAGAGAAAAGTCGACTTGTTATTGGCTAGCTTTAGAGGTGCAAAAAAAGAAGAGAAACCGTGGCGATTCCGTTCAGGGCCCTAGAAGAGAAAAAATCGTGCCAAAGTCGTCTTAGCTAACAGTGGGCGGTGGAGTCTTCACCAAGGAAAAAAGGAGACGAGAAATGAGGGAAAGAGGCTGGTCGCGACTGAACAACCAAGTGAAAAGAAAGCCCGGTAAGACCAGGTTGCCCTGCCCAGGGAAAAAGTCAAATCTGAAGAATACGGGGAGAGACAACATAGATTCGTGGCTAACTACTCGGGGGGCCCTTGGCTTAAGATCTTGCCGGAATAGGATGTCGAGAGAACCAGCGGATGAACCTTCGGGTGACCAGAGAGCAGGTCAATAAGGAATCCGGAAAACTTGGCGGGGGAAAGAAAAAATCAAAGAAATGAAATCGCGAACGAAACTCTCAAAAGAAAAGAAAAACTATTTGCAGCCTTGGGCTGGAAAACAATCTGAACAGAATGCGAAAAACCTGCAAAAAAGTTCCTCTCCTCAGGGTCTGGGGGGGGGAAACAACCTTAAACTAGGTGGCAACCTGCTTAACACAGGCGGCCGTGTGGGGGGAGGGAGTGGAAAGACTTGATATTGGCCCTACCCCTGGCGTGCAAAAACTCAAGGAAGTCCCCTTCATGTGGGGGGGAGGGAAAAACCTGTCTACAAAGATCTACAGTCCGGGGGGTCTGGATGGGGAAACCGAGGTCAAAGAGTCCGTTGTGGTCTTTCACCAAGGGTGGGGAGTACGCTCCGTCCGCACAAGGAACGAAAAAGTAAGTGTCGAGGTGCCAGGGGGCCCCTGTTTATCTACCTGGAAGAGGACAGGGGCCCTCGTGCATAAGGAAGGTCACTCCAAAATCAACTTAAAGGGAAAATCTCCCTGCTCATCTTGACTGCCGATGGGGAAAAGAAGAAAATACCTGCGCGAAACGAGTATGTGGGGACGACACGAAATAAACCGCCCCTTACCTGCGCCCGCAACTTACATTGGTAGTCTCGATTTTCTAAGCAAATAGAGGACTCGATGAAATTTTCTGGGGTGAGAGGGAAAACCTCAGTCTTCTTGCGTGAAAGGGAAGGACGCAAGGGGAAACAAAATGCCAGGCAAGACTCAAATACGAGAAATCTTCCTATGCAAGATAAAGACGGGAACAGGGGCGTACAAAACCGTCTATAGGAAACTTTTAAACAAGGAGCAGGAAGAAAAAAAGAGGGGGGGATACATACTTTGGGGGAACCAAGGGGGCAACATTTCACGCTCTTCTTAAGGTGCTGCCGAAAAACCGGATCTGGAAGTGCCCTCAGCCAGCTACGACAAGCAAAACGAAAGGAAAAATGCTTCACAGAGTTCCTGATGCTGCCTGCGAGAGGCGGACGGGGGCGGAAGCCGGAACGGAAATCTATGTAGCAGCCCATCCGGGCAACGTGGTAAACAGCCCTCTCTCTGGGCTTGAAAGAAATTATTAGGATTTGGTGAGATAAAGAGGTTGACAGCAAGAGACGCCTGAGGGGTGACCGAGAACATCTCACGTAGCAACAACAACGGAGTGATTATTCTCAATAACCAATGAATATAAGCGGATAGTTTGACGAAAAAAGTCAAAACTGAGAAAGAACGGAGGGTAGATGCTTGTGAACAGAAGCTCACCCATTAATAAAGGCTTCGCAGGATATAATACCAAAAAGGGGCAGGCCAGGGAGGAAAAAAAAAATCGCGGGGGGGCGGGATCATGAGCCACCCGAGCGTCAGATAGAAACAGGCTGAACAACAAAGTTGAGCGTGACTAATACAACACTGTTTCATATCTGCGTGAGGAGAGCGATCTTGAGGGAAAGAGCAAAAGTCCGGGTCCGGCACGGAGTCAGCATTGCCTGAAAAAAAGGTAACAGGTCGGGAAACAAGAAGAAGGGGAAAAACTCATTAACTAATAAGTGTACCTGAAAACGGGATACGGGCAGGCAAGAGAGGGAAAAGATCGAGAGAGAGGCGGTTTATAGGGCGATTTGTTATCTAAACGCGCGGGGAAGAGAACCTAAATTGGTGTCGCGGGAAGACTAGAAAACAACTTCGCCGGAAGGCTGGGCATCGGGCAGGTTGTTCTCTCTGTACGCAGGACCACCTCTAAGGGGGGAACGAAAAAGTGATCGGAGAAAAAAGGAGGGGAGTGACTAGAGAAGACGGACAATATCATCTCTCTGCCGGATGGCAAAAAAGGACCTTTGGCAAAGAAGTTGAAGGACCAGGGATACAGAAACACTTTTCCCGAAAGTGCTAATAATTGAAGGACGCCTGTGGGAAAAAAAGAGAACCGGAGGTCAGGTTTTAACATCCGCCAGCCCTGAAAGATTCTTGGTAGCCTGGGGGAGTTGAGGGAAAGAAACAGGGTAAGAAATGCCTGACCGGTCAACGCTATACCAGTGGGACTCGAGAAAAAAGCATGTCGAGAAGGGTACGTTCTCAACAGGGCCCCTGCGGAGGGTGCATTGAGGGTTCGCATTCGAAAGCAGGGGTGAAAGAAAAAGGGATCACTCGTGGGAGGGGCAGGAACAGGGAAGGAACGAAGACGGCTGGGAGAAAATGGCACAACCAGGGGACAAAGATGTGACACAGACGATCTGACCTTCTCCGAGAAACTGTCGCGCATTCTGAATGACAAGAGAAACGGCAAGATAGTCGCCACTACAGTTCAGCTACGAACCCGGGAATACTAGTTTTCAATATTGAAAGGGAACGGAGCGGGAAGGGGGAAGGAAAACAATTCTCCGGGACGGCAAAAAGGGCGCCTGACGTAACGGTCAACGGGCTGGTGCATTGAGAAAGAAGAAAGAAGAGAAGGGAAGGATTAAAGGTAAACGCCCTGAAAAACATACGACTACCAGCCTTCTGCTACGAGAAGCGAAGCAGATATGGGAAAAGCTTAATCGGGCGACACAGCGACAACAGATTCGGGTTGGTTTTGGGGAAAATTGGAACGCATATCCTCCAGAAGGGTCGGAATGAGACATGGGGAGGAGACTGCGGAATTACAAGTCTTAGAGGGGGATGCCTCTTTCAACGTGAAAGAACAGTAAAGCCCCCTCATGAGAGGAACCGGGTAGTCACATCACCGACCACCCGAAGAGAGAAGGCAAAAAAGTAAACGGGGCTATCAATCATCGGAGAAAAGAACTCTAATAGCTTGACCCTTCTGAATAGGAAGTTCTCATTAGCGTACCGGGAAATGAAAGCAAAAAATTGGGTGTTGAAGAGAAAACTTGAAACTGGGAAACTTGGGGAACTGGAAAAGACTACTACCCCTCAATTCGAGAAAAAAGGGCAAAGAAGTAAATCAACAACAGCAGAGGTCAAGGTCAGGAGGGAAAGTCTCACCTCTTCAAATGCGCAAAAGGAGGAGATTAGCAGGGTTTGGTGGGGGGAAAGCATTGGCAACTCTGACCTGGCAATGGTTGCAAAGCGTCGTCCATGACAATCAAAAGAGGGGGACTGAAAAAGAACCTTCTACAAACGCCCAGAGGGGGGAAAAAGTTCACAATACCCCCTTGCAACTCCGTTTGGGGGCGAAGCACACTGACCCGAAAAAAAGAGTGAAAGCAACATTGGTTGGAAAGACCACGGGACACAATAAAGAAAGGAACTTAAACGAAAAACCTCCACCATATTCATTTGGGGAAAAAAAGGGGAGCAAGAAAAAGGGTCAACTGCAGGCAAGGGTGGGGGGGTGACTGGGACAGGGCCTGGATGGGGGTGGGGGGGGAACATGGAGGAATGGGGAGCATTGACTGAGGGGGTTGGGGAGAAAAAACCTGGAAATCGTCTAGTCGGGGGCCAACGGTGGGGAGTTCGGGAAAAGGGGCCAACTAGCCAGCAAAGTTGGACGGCATCGAGCGTTGTATAAGGGCAAAATTGATCTGAAAAAAGGAAAAACAGAAAAGCAAAAAAAAATGAAAGGGTGTAATCTAGTCAACCTTGTGACCCGACTTACAATCGTTTCGGGAGTAGGGAGAGAAGAAACCCCTCCAGAGCGGTAAAAGGTACCAGAGCGAGAAGGAGACGCATTGGATGGAATGGTTTCGCAGAGCTGCAAGAAAAGAGACCACACCAGTAGGAAAACGAAACTCGCCGTGGTAGTAGGGAACTCGCAGGATAACACGAATGACGCCCTGCGACAGGGAAGCTCAGAAGGAGGCCACAGGCCTCGGAGTCTTTCATTTGTGTCATGGGAAGAGGGAAAACTCGCTTTCAATCCCTGTCAGGCCACTTGTTTCTGCGCTAACAGCACCAAACAAATTGTGGAGGGCCAATGAAAAAAAATAACAAACTCGGAACCAACACTCCAACTAAATACTACGATCACGAGAGTCCAACAACAACGGATCGGAAAAGGAGGAGGAACAGTTTAGTTGTTTTAGGGGGGAAGCGCGAGTTTGACTTTGTAATCATTGGGAGGACCCTTTCAGCCTCAAAAAGGGGGTTGTGAGGAAAGGCAGAAAACCGACCGTAATGGACGAGAGTTGGGCCGCGCAAGTAAGACAAACAGGTAACCGTGAATGTGAAGATTAGCTAAGTCGGGGCCGTAAAACGAGTTGGGGAGCAAGTAGTGGTCCCTCAGAAAACAACTGGGAGTGAGAGGGAATCTTCGGGGGTTGACGGTTGAAGAAAGCGAACCATAAATAACACAGGAGGTTGATCTGAAGGCTCTGAAACGCGCGCTGCGAGGAAAAGAAAAGGAACGATGGTCGGTCGGAAAACAATTCTCGCTGCAAAGGGTCATCCGTGGTCCTGGGTGGAGGTTGGGAAGAACGTGACAACGAGGCAGATCAAGCAATACAGAAGCACGTGAAAATTGCCGCAAGCATTTGCAATAGGCTACAGATTCTCAAGAATAAAGGGAAGGGAGGCCGATTCCAAAAAGTCAAACCTCCGTCATGCACAAAGAGAGGGCTGAAAAACAACCACATCAGTAAAGGGGCCCACCGTCACAAACTTTAAAGGTGCCGGGTAAAAAAAAGGGGGGGTGCTTAAGTTCTCACTTGGGTGAACATTAAACACGAGGGGGGGTTTTAAACTGTGGGGGGAAAAAGTATTCGCAGATTTTAGGCAGGGAGGTCGCCAGGAAAGTTGGATGTGCAAGAAAAAAGCCGGACGGGTTGGCAACATCCCGAGGAAGCCCTGCGGTGAGGTGGGATTCAAAAAAAAACACAAAGGGCCAGCGGGGTTAAATCGTGCCAATTACGATATGGACTTTTACGGGAGAAGAAAGAAACTTCGGCGATTGCAGACCTGTAATCAAAACTCGGGGCAGGAAGGGGTGGACCCAGCTTTCCAAACACCTTCGCGTTCATGCAGTGAAATTTCGTGATCAGGGGTCAATGGGTCGCAAATGCAGGTGAGTGGCGAAGTAGAAGGAACGGGGAAGGCCTTTGGACGGCGGGAGAGTGCTTGAAACTAAGCCTTGCCATGGGGAAAGGGGTTGATTAGTGTGGTGATTTGGCTTGGGGGAGTTTTCAAAAAAGATGGGTAGGGGAGTTCTTTGGCAGACCACGGGTGAAATTCACAGTCTTCGGGGCACGCGACTGGGTCATAGCCCTGACCACTATCCTCCTCTAACGTTCGTCCTTCCACACTCAAAAACTACAGTGCGTGTCCTAGTGGGAACCGTCTCCTTTCCAATTGTCTAACTTGCCTGCGCCCGGGAGCGCTGGTTAAAGGAATGAAAGGGAAATCGCGGAGCTATTCAAGAGAGGGGTTCGAAGTAATGGAGATTTGGCAGAAGAATGGGGGGGCGGGTCGCGGAGGCGACGCTGTCTTTCTTTTGCTAAGGGGTGAAATGTCTGGTCGAAATAGAGGTACTTTAGGGGGTTGTCAGGCTGTTAATACGGGAATGCATGCTGAGGGAGTCATATGGCGGGAAGGGCAATACGGGGTGGGAGGAAAGGGGGGTCAGACTAAATCCAGAGATGGGTAGTAGCATGGGGAGCTGGGAACGGAGCTTCCTCCTTCACAATCCTGGCGGATACTTGTTGCGAAAGCAAGGGTAAATGCGAGGGGAGGAAAGTACAAAACAGGGAATCATTCGAGGTGCGTGGAACCAGCAATCCGATGGAGGTATAAGAACAGCAAAGCCTTGGACGGTTTAAAATAAAAACGAAAGAGGTCGGGGGGGTCAGGGAGGATTAAGTCTCACAAAAAGAGGGTCGATGGATCAGTTTGGAGGAACAGAAAACTGAAATGAAAAGGTCTCGCCGCAAGAGCAGAAGGTAGCCATTCCCGGGGGGGCTGAGAAAAATGTTCGCCCTGAAAAAAACCAAGAGATCTGCGGGGCGGAGGAACGGGAAGAAAGCTGGAATAAGATGGAAGAGAGTAAGAAGTCGAGGACTGTGTAGTCGTTGTGTAGGGAGGAACCGATCAAACCAACGAGTAAGAAGCAGCTTGCTGGCTGTGCTGAAGTCGGCGACAGAAACCAAAACAGGGGGAAAGGCCGATGATGCCGGCAGACACGGGGTCCGGTCACCCCGAGAAAGTAAGTGTCAAAGCGCCAGAGCGTTAAGAGGGAACAGGGTCTCGCTCGAGCGAATCGTGGCCCGTGGCAAGAGATTACGTCATTCTGCGGCGAGACCGAGCCAACCGGCGGGGTCCATCGGGGAAGGAAAAGATGAAGTCTTCACTTAAAGTAGGTTTCAAGGGTGGAAAAAGCGCTCATCGAAAGGGGGGAGAAGGAGGCCCCGTAAATTCGAAAAGAAAAGAACACTATTGCGTGCCTTTTGGGAGGAAAAGCGATTTCAGAATTCGAAAACACACTGAAAAAAATCATCTTAAGGCTATTTGGATAAAACCTTAGCCGGCGGCGCCATAGAACTTTGTCAGAGGTCCGAAGGGAATAGCGTGCCAATGCGGAAGGATCACCCGTTTCGGGGTCTAAAAAAGACCTAACTGGCACTACCGACGATCGGTTGAAAAGGGATGGCTGGGGAAAAACAGAGGGGGTCGCTTACCATTGGGTACACAAAAGTCTTTTCCTCGACGGGACCGTCGGCAGGAAAAGGAGGGCAGAGGCCATTGCAGGTACTGGAAGGGCAAAGACTGCTCAGCACAGCAGACAAGAGTGCCGTAGCTTAAAGCTAAAGACCTCCTATGAGGTCCTCCAGGACGCAGCCTGCAGCGAAAGCAGGTGGCGAAAAAGAAAAAAGAGGCAAAAACCGCCACGATGCACCTGCCACTAAAAAGCACGTTGGCCAGAGAAAGGGACCAGAGAAACGGGATTTGGCAGAGGAACCCTCTGCGTCATGGTAAACGCCAAATCGAATTGGGAAACAACGACCTGAGCCGCTCGAGATTTCGAATATCTCGGAGCATGCCCGGGAAAGGAAAAAGGGGGAAGGGTCGGGTAAAAACTCTAGAATACTTTTTACAGGAGGGAAAAGAAACTAGGAGAAATTTGGTCAACTGGGGAAGGAAAATGGCCCGCTCTACTGCCCGCAGGAAAAACGGACCGGGGGGACTTGCCCTCTCAAGATCGAAACACAGCATATGACCCAGAGACAAAAAAAACGAGATTAGATGAAACTAGAGGGGGGGGAGTTATGTCCGCAGAGGAAAAGCAGGTAACAACCGAAATGGCCGGGGGGAACCAGCTCGGGGCCAGGGAAGGACATCATGGGAATGGTGGGGGGGGGGACCGAAGTTGAAAAAAAAGGACGGGCATAAGGGAGGGCAGGAAGGAAAAGCTCCTCACAACAAAAACCTTAGGAGGAGTCAAATCTCATATTGGGCTCGGCAGGACAGATAAGCAGTCTCTGAGGAAATTTTTCGGCAACCCAAGACAATCATGCATTCCAAGAACACAAAAAAAAAAACCCCAAAAAAAAAACCAACAAAAAAAACCAAAAAATGAAATAAAAACATCAAAAAAACACAAAAGAACAAAAGCAAAAAAAACCACCCGGATATGAGACGGACGCTTCTAAGAGGATCTACCCTAGATGAGAGATAGGAGACATAAGCCAAGAAAGAAGAAATGGCTGACCCTCTCCTTTGGCAGGAGACTTCGCGTAGCGACTAAGGGGACAAATGTCACGGGGAACGCCAGAGAGCGACATTGCCTGCAGACTGAACAAAAGGGGTTGGAAGAGGTCTAACTCAGGGTAAAAAAACTTATGGAGAGAAATTTACCTCCTTCTAACCGGGAAGCAAAGGATACACGAATATCCGAGACGAGAGGACGGAGGTATACAAGCGATTATGTAGCGACATAAAAATCAGGACTTTTTGTAAGAGCAAGATTGTTCAGAGTCACTCATTACGGCCAAAGGATTCATAGCGCGGGAGGGACAGAAGTTTCTGTTGGTCTCTGCGTTCTTTCTTGGGTCGCAAAAACGAGAATTAGCAAGGCAGTCGGAGGAGAGAGGCGTATGATTCAAAAAAAAAAAGCAATGACGGCATCTCGAAAGGAAGGGCTGCAACTAAGTACAAACATTTGTTGGGAATAGAAAGTGACCTGCCCAAGGGGGGCTCCCTACACGAAGGAAAACGGAAGAGAATACAGGACGCCCGGGGGGGGCACAAGGAAGCACTATTTGGCCCTCACAGCCAGACAGCAAGAATCTGGTAAAGGGACGGGGAACCACGACAAGGGAACTAATCCTTAGAAGTTGGCCCTCTATACCAGGGGAGGACTCGAGGACCCCACGTTCTATGGGAGCTAGTGGAAGGTTAGCCAAAAGCCCAGGAAGGACTGGGGGAGTGTTGTGTTAGTAATTCGAATCAGCTGGGTTGGGGGGGGCAAAAACAAAACCACGCTCAATCAGTGAGGGGGGAGGGTCAGAGTTGAAAGTCGCGATCATACTTTGGTGCGATGGCAAAAGTGAAAAATAATGGAAAAAAGAAAAAAATAAGAGGGAAAGGCTTCCGCTTTAAACGAAGGGAGTCGACAGGAGAAGCAAAAGAGAAAAGGAGGATACGCCACGGAAAAAGGCGCTCTAACGCATCTAGGGTGGAACTGGTGGGAACGCTCGGAAGCTTGGGGGTGGAAAATTCGTGTGAGACGGAGGGAAAACGGGAAAGGAACTGCTGCCTTCTGAAGGAACTGTTGCTGTTCAAGGCGCGAGAGAATCAGACGAAAAGGAAGGTCGTAGAAGGGAAAACCACTAATACACCAAAAGAAAACTAAAACCATTCGCTAGCTAGATAACTCTTGTGTCCCTCTACTCGAAAGATAGTAAAAAAACGGAAGTAGAGGGGTTGGGTGACATGGGAGAAAAGCATCTACAGACCATTCTAATGCGAAAAAAGGCTAGAGGCACGCGGGGAATTCGGCACAGGGGCGGTGGATTCGGAAGGCAACAAAAGGGTCAATAGAACCTCATTACGGGTGAAGGGAGAAACAATAAAAGACACAACAGGATACGACGGCGTCTTTAAAATTCATCAAGAGGATGGGGCTATCCGCAACGGAGGAGACACCACAAGAGCCCGCGTCCGCGGACTTCGCGGAGCACGGACACGGCTCAGCAGCAAGGGCGCCAGCTTTGTGCAACGAGGGGAACAGGAAACAGGTTTAAAGCGCTAAAGAAGGAAAAGAAACCAGACTTTAAACGGGAAAAGAACTACAATCAATCAAAACCGGATAAGGAGGGCTTCAATTGGGGCCAGAAAAACGCGTCCAAAGCGCTGTATGCATCAAGGGAAGGGGGGGGATAGGCGTCACGTTTGCAAGCTGGTTACCTTGAATTAAAAGCCAAGCGTAAAAATCGGGCAGATGCATCGCGTACAACTTCTTAAGGTGGCAAGAAGCCGGTTTCAACTCCCCTCTTCAATCAGGGTTTGGCGAATAACCCTCAACAAAAAGAGAGGAGACCGGGGTTGTCATCAGAGGGAGGGGGGAAAGGGGAAACATACAGAAAGTCAAGGGACACCACTAGGGTTTCCAAGGAGAAGAGACAATGGCACGGCAGGCAAGTGTGGGTTGCAGTTTGCTTGGAAGAGAAACTGTACTTTGGGTGTTAACCCTTGGAGAACTGTGACTGAAGGGGGAGGACTAATCGCGAGTCTTCAACGGTGGGGCGAAGAGCCTCGTTCGTATAAGACAAGAAATTGCAAAAATGGAAGGGTTAAACGTTGCGCGCAGCGGGGTCACGGTCCTTGAAAAAACCCGACCAGAGAAAAGGACTGGAAAAAGAGTTAAAAAGGAAACATTGGGGGTGTTTCGGATTAGGAGAACAAACCCGCCTCGCGGGAGCTGACTATACTAAGAAACATTGCATTAGGTTCTTGGTAGCGGAGGGACTAAACGGTAATACAAAAATCAGAGGCGCGAACTAAAGCGATAGGGGGAAAATCTAGGGTGGGAATCTTACGTAACGGCCATGCGACCAGGAAGAGAAAAGAGGGAAAAAAGAAGCTGTTTTCCAGGCAAGGGGTGTCTAATAGACTTCAAAATCGAGGAAAAGAGGCACGGTAAGTTTCTTCACTTGAAATGGACAAAATGGGGGTTGAGAAAGGTTAAGGCCAGGATTAAAAAATCAAAACTCGTCTGCCAATCCAACCGCCAACAGAAGAATAAGTGAAATCTCTCTAAAAAAAAGGAAGGGAAGGGAGTAGTAGTAGTGGGGTTTGGAGGGGTATGGCAGGAGCCTAGTGGGAGGGGGGTACTGAATTTGGGACCAGTTCAGCAAAAATTGGGGGGTGTTGCTGGAACGTGAAAGCGAATAACACTTCCGACCGTAATTGACCTAGAGTTGCAGCAAACAGGGAAAGAGGGGATATTGGTAAGCAAGCGAGTTAGAAAAGGTCATTGGGAGGGAAATTGATTGCTACAGGACCTGCGGATTTAAAAAGGAGGTGAGAGGAAGAGAGTTGTGACGTTGAGGCAGCGACTGGAGAAAAATGAAAAAAAGAAAGTCCTCGTTCTTAGGAGCTAGGTGCAAGAAAGAAGTACGGGCGGGAAACGCAAGAAACTAGGGTATCGGGAAAAGTGAGAACGGAAAGGGGATGGCTTTGGCGGTTGGGGGAAGTAGTGGCCCCTCTATCAGATAAAGGGAGGGACTCAGAACACAACAACAAGCGCAAGGCAGAGCGCTTGGGGGGCGAGTCTTCTTATCAAAAAAGACCAGATTCTCTCTAAGCAAAGGGTCAAAGCCTAATCTCCCGTCGAAAAACAGACGCCGTAAGGAACTAAATACTAAAGAAAAAGGGCCATTTAAAGCACACCAACACCCACCCAACCAAAAAAATTTTTGGGTCCAAAGTGACATTGAGGCAGGGTGGAGGAGGGAATCCCGGTTCAACACTATGTGTTGGTTTTTTTCAAGGGGGAAAGGGGAGTCTTTGAGGCCGGAAAGGAAAAAAACATCATTTTGCTTGACCCGACGCGGGCTGTTTCTATCATCCTGGATTAAAAGGGTGAGGGGGTTAGTGGAAAAAACACTGATTTGCCAAAGTAGAAAAGCAGAAAACTTCAGACTTTCCAAGGACTATAGTCTTGTACTTCGTAATCAGACTACGGCGATGGACGAAAAAATAGGGCCGGCAGACTTGTAAAAAAAAGACAGAGGGGGGGCAAACACCTTTACATTGCCTCTTGCAATACAGTGAGTGATATAAGAACTTTGAATACTTTAACGACGGGAGAGTCTTGGTCAAAGAAAAAGGAAGGGGGACAGAAGAATGAGGTGAGGAAAAGGGTTCTCACGCTTGGGGCGGGGGTCTTTCTGGGAGAGACGTGGGAAATCCGAAGGAGGTGGTGGGAAAATGATACTCATAACCCAGCATGTTCTTCTTTAGAAGGAGGTGACCGGGTCCTATCGTAAGTAAAAGAAAAAAGGGCATAGACAGGTGTCGACAAGAAAATGTAGGAATCAGAACCCTGAACGAGGGGGGACTTATGAAACTACCGAAACCGGCAAGGAAGGGAGGCGGTGAAATTGACAAAGAAAGAAAGGGAGGGGGTGGAGAAGGTGCGAATTTGCAGGAAACTCTCACGTGGGAAAGGATGAAGTTCAACGCCAGAAAAAAGAATGTCAGCCTACTGATGGCGCTGCAGGGATCAACGGGTCAAGACCACAAAACGATCAGTATATCTTCAAATGCAGCGCCCGAGAGAGGAAAAAAAAGAGGGGGAACGGCGGCGGAGATATCTAATGGGCTGGGGGGGGGAGGGTTTTTGTGTAGTTACTCACCAATCACCGGGGGGCTACTAGACGATCAGGTGCTGGGGATGCGTTATCGAACACCCCCGTTGAGCCGAAGGGCCGGTGCTCTACTTGAAAAAAGAGAAGGAAAGGTAAAAGATGACCTCAATTCTTTTCCATACTGACAAACTCATGAGTTGAGAGAGAGTTCCCGACAAATGCTTGCAAAAGGAGCGGAACAGGTGCGATACCCTGCGAGACCTTAGGCATCGTAGACGGGGTAGATTCAACTCGTAATCAAGAAAGGGGTAGGGGGCCAGCGAGAAAAAGCCTAATGATCAGGCTCCAACCTGAACGGAGCAGCCGACCCATACCACGTGAGCCTTTTGGAAGGAAGGAAGGGAAAAGGGGAGAGAGAAACACTTCAACCAATCAAGGACGTGGCTATTGGGTATTAGGGAGAGTCCCGGCCAGAAGGTGGGAGAAGATCCCCTTCCTGTATAATCGGTTCCACGACGAGGCATGAGTCAAACAGGTGGAAATGGAGAAAAGGTCACGCTACGGCTACCCGAGGTCCTGCTTTCTTCTTTAGTTAAAACGGAGGGTCAAAAATTCGCGTTGGTCAAAAGAGTAGAAGATGCCGTAGTCCGTAGAAATTATGGTAGATGGAGACATTTGGGCCAGGGAGGGGAGAGGCAAAAAAATGGCAAACGGAAAAAAAAAAAAAGCCGATCTTGAATTGAAGGTCATTCTTTAAGGCAAGCCAAAAATGGTCCTAAAGAACGAAGGCGCGACGGAGAGGGGTGGGATAAAGAAACAGAATAGAAAAACCGCATCGACTTTACCCTCCAGACACGTCAGGGAGAGGGGGGAAGGTTGCCTCAAGAGACAGAAATAAGGTATGGGAAACATCTGCCAAAGCTTACTATATGGAAGGTAAAGCCTAGGCGGAAGACCAAAACAAGACAAATAAAGAAAGACGAATATGCGTATGCTCTTCCGTAAAGAAAGAAGACCCGTTGTAGGAGGGAGGGACAACTAAGAGGGGGAAACTTAGACTATGAGGCACGCTGTGGGTCAGACTTGGGGGAACAATGGTGGGAACGCGCGATTTTGAAGCAGCGCCTGAAAGGAGGGCCCGATGGGAAGAAATGAGAAAGCGCTAATACCGCACGATATTGCCCAGTATCGTTTCAGCCATGAGGCTTAGAGCAATCGGGGCTTAGAAAATCGGGGGGGGGAACATGAACTCCAGACGGGAGGAATGGACACCAAGCTCGGGCTGGGAAACACAGAGTGAGGGGGAAGAAGTTGACCATCAGAGACGGACATTAGAGTTCCTCCGATCACTAAGCTAGAAAGGAAGAAAAAAAGGAAAGAAAGAGTAGTTTCTCGGCGCAGAGAAGGATCTTCTCTGGGGACTTTTCAATAGAAAAACCAGACATAATGATGGGGATTCACAAGAAAAAACCTAGAGATGTAGCTTACAGTCGGCATAGGCTCGTCTACCCCTTTCGATCTATGCGTCAAGAAAAAAAGAGAAAGAGATAGAAAGGGACCCGCTCCTGGTCTATAGCTTGGAGGCTTGCTTAGCTGGCAAATGGCAATGCAAGTGTCCGGGGCTTCGCAAGGAGGGACATTTGAAGCAAAAGAAAACAATCTTTCCTCCTAGTCTAGACTATCGTTCAAAGCGGCTTCGATCGAGTGTCCCGGGGAAAGAACCGGAGGAAAGACATTGCCGACGAGATATCAAGACAGAGGGAGGAGCAGGAGTGTGAACAAGGACTGATGGGGGCTGTGGAGAAAAAGAAACATCGGGGGCCGAAAACATAAGGGGGGAACAAAGCAATAGACTAATGGCAAGGATTCGAAGGGGGGAGGGCGGGAATCTTTGAGGTTGTTCTCTCTTGTCTTGACAGGGTAACAAGAGGAAGTAAAGCGAGAATCGGGGACTCAATCTGCGGGCGATTGACAGACTGGGCTTCAATCGCTCGAGTGCCGCTGGCCACTAGAAACCTGTGGAATAGCAAGGAAATCCAAGGGATAAATCAGGACCAGAAACTTTCTACGAGAGGCATCTGACGTAAGACCTTTGGGGGACAAAGCGGAAAAAACATGCTAAAAGGGTAGGGCCCTAATGACAAAGAAAGGGGGGATGAGAGTTTGAAAAAGAAAGGGGAAAGAAAGGACCTTCAAGTGGACCGAGAGAAAATTAATGTAGCGCGAACACCACTTTTCATCTGGAGAGACCCCCATTGAGTGGCCAGAAAGAAGAAAAGGGGGGTGCATGTGTAGCCTGAGCAAAGAGGTTTACATACAACCAACCGGACAACGGGGGGGAGGAGATGGGGGAACAGGGAGATAGCAGTCGCTTTTGAGGGCTATTGCAAAATTGAAAAACGCCTTGAAAAAAATAGGAAAAGCTCAACGATGGAAAACGAGGATCGCAAGTAGCATCCTTCAAGAACTGAACAAGCTAGTAGACCACGGATATGAGAGGAAAGAATACTAGGGGAAGAGGAACGCTGATTGAAGATTGGACAACTTCGTTTCTCCGGTTACTTGCAAAGGTGGAAAGGAGGGAACCTGGGGAAGGAAAGAAAAAAGGGAAAAATCAAGCATCAGTCGTAGAAGGTTTCCTTTGAAACCTACACAAAAAAAAAAAAAAAAAAAAAAATAAGAAGAAGAAAAAAAGAAAAAAAAAAAAAGAACAAAGAGAAAAAAAAGAAAAAAAAAAAAAAAAAAAAAAAAAAAAAAGAAAAGGAAAAAAAAAAAAAAGAGAAAAAAAAGATAAAGAGAGAAAAGAGAACAAAAAAAAGAAAAAAAAAAAAAAAAAAGAAAAAAGAAAAGAAAAGAGAGAAAAGAAGAAACACGACAAGCAACATTATCTAGAGAAGGAATTCTCTTGGAGGAAGAGAGGGCCATTGGCAAGACACGGCATATATCTTTGTGGGACAGGGCGAAAAGCATCGCCATCCAGTCTACTGGAGAAAACATTCTGCTAGGAACGAGGGAATAGAAAGGTTTGCACGTTTGAACACAACTTATCAACTAGAAAAAGAAAGGATAGGGAGACGGATCAACAAAAGGAACAATGAATACCGGGCGCTGAAAAGGATAAGCAGGGAAGGGACTCAGGAGAGACACCACATCGCACTGCGGCCCTTCGTCCTCGGACTTCTCCGTCACCTGTACAGGCTCAAAGGAGAAAAGGAATCATCGTTGGGGGAACGAAAGACTGGCACCGTCGCTAGAAAGAAACGAAACAGTTCTAAACGACAAAACAGACAAAAAGAAATCACCCACCTGGAAAAGGATTATGAAAGATCGGAAAGCTTCAAAGGCAGCAATGGACTTATTAGCACTCACTGCATTTGCACTCGGAAAACCTGTCACGGGGTGGAAAGAGGAGGGGCAGTAAAAAAAAAAAATGGGGGGGAAAATCGCCTCCGTAGTGCTAAAGGGGACAAAGATCTTACTTGGAAAGGAAGGAACAACGCCGCATTCTGTTTGGGGGCATAACCCAATCCCCCTTAAAGGGGAAAAAAAAAAAAAATTTAAAAAAACAAAAAACAGGGTCCACAAGTCTCCATTTGCTGTAAGACACTCATTCCGATTATTCACTTCTCCAGCAATCGGAACACAGGAGGGGGGTGGTGCAGAATAAATTCCGGTCACCTGCTCAATAACCGACCTGTCCCCTTCAAAAAACCACATATGGTTCAAGGTTAAGAGAAAGGGTAGACAATTCAGTGTGTAAGGTGCTTTGGACATCGGCAATGATTTGGTTGTTACCCGTGTCATGAGGGGATATGACTGAGGGGGGGAGAAAAAAAAGTCGGAAAGGGCTGACTTATAAATCTTTTTTAAGGCCGCTAGCCAGCTCTTTCTTCAACATAAGAGGGGTAGAGGAGCCATAGACTACATCGGTGAAAGCAGGACACACCGCAAAAGCCAACGATGTAAAAAACTTTGCGCTAGCCCTGGGACACGACTTACAAAGAACGTGGAGAATAAAAAAAAAAAGAAAAGAGAAAAAACCTATTGAGTTGATGGTTTAGAGTAGATTCAGACAACGAAATCAAGAGGAAACTACGAACCTGAGAGGGAAAGGCAGGATGAATAGAGATAAGTTCCATTGCACACTGGACCGTCTAAAGAGTTTCAAATTCCACATGGCACTCTTGGAAAAGATGAAAGGTGGGTCATAAGGAAAGGAAAAATAGGGGGACAGGGCAGGAACTTAAGCACCCAAAAAAGTTGTGTGAGTAAATTTAAGCCCAATTAGACCAAAACTCCAAACTAGGGGAAGGACAACTAAAAAAGAGAAAAGAGAAAAGAGACAAAACACAGAGAGAGGAAAGAAAGAGAGATTGATATTCTAGGGTGTGGTGTGGTGGCAAGACGAGGATTTGTGGGTTTAATCATTTGGGGGTCTTACAGGTTAAAAAACAATTTTTTTGGTTTGTGTCTTGAAAGACAAAGAGGCCGGAAGGGGAAGAAGGGGGAGGACCTTAGAACAATGAAGCTGGAACAAGTGTTTTGGTCATGCAATCTCTTAGAAGGTCACTTTCTAATTTCCGTAGCGGAAAACGAGGGATCCTGGCAAGGGAGATTTTACCACTCAAAAAGGAAGATTGAGATCGAGCTTTTGGTTTATGACGTGGTATGTCATCAACGCGAACCTCAAAAGAATAAAGGAGGTTTATCGAGGGAGAGAAGAGGGAGTAGGCTAGAACGAAGAAGATTGGGTAATCTTTAAACCAGCGGCTATCTGCAAAGTAGTCATGCGTGGCGTTGAGGGTGTGGGAAGGAGGAAAAGAGAAGAAAAATAAACGCTACGCCTGACATTGCACTCCAATCTGACTAAGGAAAAAAGAGGAACGAAGGAGGGAGGAATAAACAGGGGAAGTCAGAAAGTAGTAGATAGCTACATGACAGGGTAAATAAAAAATCATTCTCCGAGGGTCAATAAAACTAAAAGTTGAAGGGAAGAAGGGGGGGCTTCATTGAATCCCTTGTGACCCACTCTGTTTTTTTTCAGTGAAAAAAAAACCGCCTGATCGAGGGTGCGGGACCGGAGAGTGGAAGGAAGCCGTTGCCCCGCTTGAGGTCTTCTAATCAAACTCTGGAAGGATAGGGGGAGGGGTTTTCCGCAAAAAAAAAGGGGGAAAAGGGATGGGGAAAGGGAAGGAGGATGGACCTGTAGGCGAAGAAGAAGTCGGAGATGGAGAACCACGAGTACGAAAAAACTTTGTGCAAACAACAAAAGGTGCCGCAAAGGGTGCAAGAGAGAAGGGGAAGGAGGCGCGGGCGATGGCGGGGCAAGAAAGCCTGGCCAGGATCATTTTTTCATGGGGTATGGAGGCGGTGTTGACAGGGGGGAAAAGAGGGGGGGTCGGTAGACGGTGAACTCAAGTCTTTGTCACGAACTCCGTCAAGGGGAGGAAGGTCAGCAGCCAGGGGGGAAGACGGATGAAGGAAAAAGTGGAGGACGCAGGCAAGCACATTGGTGCGTGTCTCCTCCAAACTGAGATCGGAAAATAAAGGGGCTTGGGGAAAGGAAAAAAATAGTATTAAGTTTTGTGTGGATGATGAAAGCTCAGAGAAAGAGGGAGGGGGAGAGGCTAAGGGGTGTAAGCAAAAGAGAAAGGAAAGAGGCCGAAGGAAACTCGCCGCCGAGCAGAATTTCGCAGGGAGACTGGATGGCGACTCCTTTTCGCAATTGGAAACACCCCGTATATCTGAAAAGGGAGGAAAGGAGAGACTGTAATCAATGTGGACGTGAAGGGGGAGAGAAGAGTATTGTAGGGGGGTGGGCGTCAAACATTAAGAAAAGGGCTACACGATCTGGCTGTTCTGGGATGGGATAGCAAAAGGGGTAAATCCCTGTGAATGTCGCGCCGTGCGACACTTTTCGTCAACGGAGATTGGGAAAAGGAGGAAAAAGACATAAGAAAATCGTCGTACAAATAGATTCGTTTCGATAAAGAGTGGAAAGGGGAGATGGAAATTGGAAGGCGAGTGAAGGGAAGAATAAGGGCTATCAAGTACGTTTCCAATCTTATATTAATAGGAAGGAGGAAGTGGGGAAAGGGGGGGAAAGTAGGTCTCAAAGACGATGATCGCTACCTTGAGGACGAACCCGCCAACTAACCAAGAATGGGACAAGTTTTGCTTTATGAAAACACTGAGGGCGAATGAGAACACAAAAACAAATAAAACGCATGACAGTGGCCTATTGGATAACCTTAAAGCAGTAGCCCTATAACGTGGGTCAAGGAACTGGAAGGGGGCGGGGCCACTTCTAAATGGGCATTAGTCCCCGTTTTGGAGGGGGATTAACAAGAACTGAAAAAGAGGGAGGGGATGGAGAAGGGCAAACTAGGTCTCTTACGATTTTCCATCCAAATTCGACGTCTCATTTGGTGGAATGAAAAGGACGAAATTCTTTGAGTGGAGAAATTTTCATTTAACTTGGGATGGACAAAATTTAGAAAACCAAAAAGAAATGAAGCACTACTTTGAAAAGTACATGCTGAAGAGCCATCACTCGATGGGAAGGGAAATGAAGGGAAAGAAGAGAAAGGAGAAGGAGAAAGAAATCTAACTTTAACAACCTAAGATGCCCGCCAGACGGCGAATCCTTTTTAGAGTCGAGAAAAAAAAAACTTTATTTGGGAAAACTGACCAAAACGAGGAGGGTCGATACAGCCCAGCGCCTTGTCCTCCACCGTCATTCTCCTCTCGAGGGAGGAGGAATCAAAAGGAAAGGACAAAAAAAAAAAGGAAAGGTACACCGTTTTTACAGAGCGTAGAAAATGAGTCACTCTTTTTTCACAATGTGGGAAATGGCCCCAATATCCGCCGGAACAGAATGGGAAGGGAAACTTCGTCATCTACTCGAGCACGCAGATATGACCCAGGAGCGGGCAGCCTGCTTCTGAGAGGACGAGAGACAGTAAAGAAAAAGAGACAACGCCTTCCTACTTAAATCCATCGCTCGGTTTGGTGAAAAATAGAAATGGGAGGGGTGGAGAATTGCGAAAAAGAAATACCGGCTAGCGGTTCGCCGATCACT
>Ga0179593_1547269_pt1 | contig 31853 bp, 49 predicted proteins | sample CZODoug2_1_08_16_FD_185931 | JGI IMG/M metagenome (GOLD analysis project Ga0179593, IMG submission 185931) | Vadose zone soil fungal communities from Angelo Coast Range Reserve, California, USA - CZODoug2_1_08_16fungal (PacBio error correction) | ecosystem: Environmental > Terrestrial > Soil >...
CATTACGGACCTCGACGGCAATACCAGAAGAAAAAAGAAGGGCAACACATCTTTATCACCGATAGGAATAAAGACGCGAATCATCAAATGGACGGAAGGGACCCTGAAAGACGATGCAGGACCGAAGTCTCACCTAGCTGAGAAACAGCATCGAAAGCGAAACTGAGAGACGGGGGCAATGAACTTTATCGCGGAGGGAAAAGAACATACAAATGGAGGCTAAGTATTGGGTCGGGAACAGTGTTTGTGACTGCTGAATGCAAAAACGATAAGGGTAAACAAAAGGGGTCGCGAAAAGGGGAATCCTTAAGGGTAAATAAGATGAAAGAACAAGTCACAATGACATGAAGTTGGAGGAGGAAGGAGAGGTTATCATCAAAAGAAAAAACAGCAGAAAAAGACAAGAGAAAAAAGAGGGGGACATCTTGCAAAGACCAGGGCAAGAACAGGGAGCAGTAACTCCTCGGCAGTATGCAGCCTGAAAAAGGGTATAAAGACTTCTGAACATGGCGGCGAGGGGAAAAAGAACCGAGAATAACAGAAACGAAAGACCGGAGAAAATTGGCGTGATGGACAAAATAAAGGGTTTTTATATGGAAGACGAAAGCGTAGAATTACCTAGAGGGTCCTCAGGCACGGAGATACCCGTCTGCGCCGATACAGATCGTGGTACAAAAAAAAAAAACCATTATAAGATAAAGAGATGAGAAAGGTACAGTAGAAGCGGCCGATTGGGAACAAAAAAAGAGGTCCGCGAGCCGGAAAGAAACAGTACAAGATCAGCCGGGGGTCCAAGTCTAACGAAAAAAACGACAGGGAAGAAGAGCAAAACAAGGGGGCGCGGGGGAAATGATGGGAATTTGCATAAAGACGGGCATTCTAACAGGCCAACAGTTCTTGCGCTGGGGCAATGTGGAATGAAGATTCATACCTTTATGAAAATGGCTCTTGATCGGGGAAGCGGGGGGGTTCTGATATAAATCTTGAGGAGGCAACCATTCATGGCGGGCGATCAACAGGATGAAATAAAAAAGCTATGCCGTGGCGCAACATCGTTTTGGGAAGGGGTGAAAAAAATCAAGACAACCTTCAAGAAAGAAAAGACCGCGCCATATGTCATGGTGGGATGGCAAACCAGAAAAAAACCAAGGTAAACATCGTGCTCGGAGAGAGGAGAAAGTTCGCGCAAGTAGAGGTGGGAGGGATATGAAACAACGGGGGAGACGGGAATCGAGAGAAAAGGGGGAGAGATTCCGGCCTTCCTGATAAAATCGAACATCGGAGGAGCAAAGAAAATGTGCGTGAGAAGAACGAAGGGGAAGGCGGCGGAAAAATGGCAATAAAATTTTCGCGATAAAGGAGGGGGGGGGACTATCTTTGCGCAAAAAGCAACGATAGTTTACAGGCAAAAATCTGCACCAAAAGAAAGGCCAGAGGGAAAAAAACTGAAAAAGGAGGAACCACAAGTCTTGGCCCCAACCACAAGCAATTTGGGATGGCCCGAAAAGGGTTCGAAAAAAAAAACAGGTAAATTGTCGGGGAAAAGGTTGCTCGCGAAAAAGGAAAGTGTGAGGGGAATAAAAAAACAGCACATTTCCAACGGGCATAGTACAAGCTCGAGGAAGAGGGGCTAAAAAATTTCCCGGGGTAAAATACAAAAAGTGGCCGAACAACAGGGGCGGCAAACCGTAACAAGGACATTAGAGACGGGCTCAAGCCTCCCGCTAAAAGCCGCGTCCACAGGCGTAAGAAGGGGACGTCATTGATGAGAGCGCCAGAAAAAAAAAAAAAGGGGCAGTTAACTTAAGGGGAGGCGGAGGAAAACCCGAACTCTCGAAAGCAAAGAAGCCGGGGTCGCAAAACAGCAAAAGAAGGTGTCCCAAAATGCGAAAAAAAAGCAGAAACGTGGGATCGCTTATGAGCGCGGGGGAACCTGGAAAAAGGCTCAAAAAAAGGGGCAGCCTAATTGCCAAGGAAGAGACGCCAATGGAAAACCGCGAAGCCAATCCGAAGTTGAGCGTGGAGTCTAAAAATGGGCTCCAACAACAAACCGTGAAAAAAAAGCTAGAAAGCGCAAGGTCAAAAAGATTGGAACCTGGGGCGCGGGGGGAGAAGGCCTCTAAATTGTGTTTCGACAAAAGGGTCGGCTGCCTATTGAGGAGGAAGCACTGAAAAAAGACCAAAGGAAAAAAACACGACTAGAGATTGAAAAAAAACGCTGCAAGGGTAATCGTGAAAGGAAGGAATGAGGTGGGCGGCGCTCGGTGCGACAGAAAGAAATCCATGGCAGAAGATCGGGTCGAAGGGGGGTCATGCTCATTAAACGATTCTCGCAGCAGCCGAAAAATAGATCGAAATCCAGAAAAAAAAAACATGAAGGAGCTCAGGAAAAGATCGGGTCACACGGAAGATGGGTCAAAGGTGGAGGGGTGAGCAAACGGGATCGGAAAAAAAAGAAGTCCGGTTGTTAAACTTGTTCTTAACAAGGGGCGGAGGGAACAAAACAGTACAAAGGGTGACGGATTTCCGTACCTAGCGCAGAGACTCGCGAAAAAACCAAGGGGGCGGAGCCAGTGATAAAAAAAAAAGGGGCCAAACGTAAGGGGAAAGCGAGCAAAGACACCGAAAGCCGGGCAAATAACGGGAAAGAGGGCAAAAATACGAAGGGCGACCCACGAAAAAAAAGGGGGACAAAAAACAAAAGGCGGGGGGGGATCAGGCTAAAGAGCTCCGAGAGGGAAGTACGAAAAAACGTCGTTTGGTGTGTCAGGAAAGGGAGGGGGACCAAAACAAGGATAAGCAGTATCAAATATTATAAAAGAAAAAAGCAAAAGGTCTCATTCGTGGCTCATACGCCAAAACAGGGCCGATCGCAAGGGGGGCCAGAAGACGAAGGAAAGGAATTGGCGAAAGTCGAGGACGGACAAATCGCACGAACCTGCAAAATACAGGTCAGCGAGGGGAGGTCGCTAAAGACTCCAACCCGAAAGAATCAAAGGGGACTCAAAGTAATGGCGAAAGATGGGAGAGTGTGGACCCAGAAAGGACAAGGATGTCGTGTAGGAGTAGCACAATTGAGCGTGGAAACAGTGAAAAAAAAAGGATGCGAGTGGGAACCGGCAGCGAAACGAGTGATCAAAGGAAACTTACTTAAGTTTGGACATGAAAATCAGGAAAATCTCCCACGAAAAAAAAGGAAGAAGCCTATGAAATGTATGCGACTGACCTGCACGCGCAGTAGACGGGGAGCAAAGTCGCCTGGCAAATAAAAAAAGGGACGTCCCAGAAACTTAAACCTCAAAAGGCGGAAAAAAAAAAGACGAAGACGAGTCCTGCAGGTAAGTAAGAAAAAAAGGAAAAAGGTGGGGGGGCGGCGGTTAAGGGGGAGAGAAGAGCAAGGCTACAGACCGCGTGGGTTCGTCATGACAAAACTCCCCAAAGTCTGCTCCTTTAGCCATGGGGAAAGAAGATACACACAAATGTAGAGAAAAATATGGGGGGGTGCAGCCGACGAGGAGGCAGGAAATTGTGCCTGGAAGCGACCGACTTAAAGAAGACAACAAACCGTCGCGCACATGCTCACCAAAAATCCAGAGGAAAGGGGCTCTCGGGAGAGGAGTTTTCAAGGTCTGGAAAGAAAGTAAAAAATAGAGATGTCGCCAAAAGTCTACCTTAAAGGGAAAGGTAAACGACGATGAAACGTCTTCTCCGTTGCTGAAAAACAAAGATCTTGCGGGAAGAAAAAACAGAAGGGGGAAAGTCTTCACGTCCAATTAATGGTCACGATAAGGAGGGAGAGCTCAGAACCGGCGAACACTCGAAGGTTTAAAGTCAACAAAACTTTATGGAGGAGCCAACAGGGGCCGCCAAGACAAATTGAACGGGTTGGTTATGCCCAAAGGAAAAAAAACAAGGATCGTTCAGAAAATTTTATGCAAGCGCTGGCGGGGAGGGGGTAAAAGGAAGCTAAGACCCGTGGAAAGAACAAGAGATGCAGGGTGCGTGAGAAGCAGTGTGACCGCGGCCCCATGGGAAAGAGAGGGAAAATGGAAAGACTAGACTAAAACTCGTAATGGGGGAAAAATGGGTCGCGTGGGCGGGTATTGGCCTAAGTTTGTGCAAAATGTGTTAGGGGGGGCTCCTGTCATCCTGAAGAAGAAAAAGATCAAAAGATAGGACACAAGCTGAAATCCACGGGAAAACCAACCCGAATATCCTTTAAAGAGCAGGGATTCAAAAATAGGAGAAGAAGGAAGAGACCGAACCCTTTTAAAATCGTTTTGAAAAATGAAAAAAGAAAAGAGAAAATTGAACCTGCGCTGATAGGAACTACGAAGGAAGGAGTACCCTCGGTAAACTTTGGGTTGTCTATTGGAGGGGGGGTCACCGCGTCAAAGTTAAAGGAGAAGAGATCGGGACCGCGGGCATAGAAGAGAAGAAAGAAACAATAAAAAAAAATGATTCGCTCGTACCCAAAGAAATAATCCATCAATAGAGGGCGGATCGGCGACAACCGGAGGAACGGAGGGTTGGGAAATCGAAGAAGCCGTAGAGATAAAGAAGAAGAAAGCAAGCGGGGAGGCGGGGACAGAAAGAGACCTCCAAAAAAAGGACCAACCGACCCTGCAGCGGGCAATCGCAGGGGGGAAAGAAAGTCGAAACAGGAAACAAATAACCGAGTTGCCCCAACAAGAGCGCCCTTCAAGGCCGCGACAGAACCAAAATCGAAGGGAAAAGCCTATTCTCTCAAAACGGAGAAAAGAGAGTCACCAGGGAAAACGATGGGGTGGCTGCGCGGGATGTACTATAAGTTTGGGAAGGCTGAATTTGGTGATATCCAGGGTAATCTCCTCAGAAAAATTGCACACATGCAGGGATCAGGGTTAAATGTTGATGAACGTAAGAGAAATTACCAAAAAGTAAAAAGCGTCTGCGCATTTCATTGGGGGAAAAAGGCGGGGAGGAGGGTTACTTCTCAAGAGGTAAAAATCAACTTGACAAGGCGCTTTTGGGGTATCTGAGGGGGAAAGGGACAGAAAGCCCCCAGAAATCCGTTGAGATAAGAAGAGACAACGCGAAATATATTGGAGGGGAAATAAGGAAAAAATAGATTCGTAAATATCAAAAATAAAAGGAAAGAGGAGGAGGGGAAAAGTCCGAAAAAAAGTTTCCGGGGACGAGGGAAAGGGGACCCTCAACGACCAATGTTGACCAAGTGAAGTATGAGGGAGGAAGGTCAAGGTCAGAGAGTAAGAGCTGAAAGTCGCAGGTGGGAAAAAGGTGCGTGATTCCACGAACACAAATTTGTCGAGCGATCTAAACAAATCCTGTGAATACAAAAAACCCAAAAAAAAACTTCAAGGTCGGGGGGCGGGCGACATGTGGGACCGATCGAGTTTAAGAGGGCGGGGAGAAGCATAAGAGCCGTTGTGTGCATATCAAAGGAAGGAAAACCAGGGAAAAAAAGTTAAAAAGGGGAAAAAAAGGGGAGAAGCACAAACGAGCTGACCCATGGGTATTCCTGCGAGCGCAAACAGGAAGGGCCTGGCCATCGGGCATCCCATGAAAAGAGAGGGAAAGAATACGGGGAGCAGGAAAACTTGAAATCTAAAGGGAAAGGGAGACGGTGGAGGAGCCAGGGTCGCACGAAAGCCATTGCTGAAACATCGGGAAAAGCGAAAAACGGAATGAAAGAAAACAGGTTTCGACGTAGGTTTCCCCACCACCCACTGCACAATTAAAAGGCAACAGAATTAGAAGGGGAGTGAAACGACGAGGAGGGGGGGGCGTGTCAAACAGGGGGGGGGAAAAAAAAACTAGACGAGGGAGGAAAGTTAGGATGAGAAAAACGGTGGGACGCATGGAAGTTGAGAGAAGATCGAGGGTAGAGTAAGAAAAGTCGCGGCCTGAAGGCCAAGCAAACAGGGAAAGCAAAAGATAGGCTAAAGTCAACAGTCAAGAAAAAAGAGGCAGGGGTCGCAGAAAAATATCATATGAGACCTGGGAAATTTCGCATGGCCCACACTACCTGTAACTAAGAACAGGCTTAAAAACAAGCCGACTCAGGGAGAAATCGAAAAAAAGGGCTGTGGTGGCGGTGAAAAAGATTGGAAAAGCTTCTTTAAAAGAAAGGAGGTGTACTTGAAGGAAAAAGGGACAAAAATAATCGGGGGGTTTCACAGGGAAAGGGTAAAGAGGAGCCCATAGTCGATGCTCCTGTACCAAAGTCTACATAAAACAAGAAACTGTTGAAGGAGGTGTTGTAGGTAAGGACGAGGAGAAGAAACTCAGAATTGGGAACTCTGAACCCAAGAGGGGAAAGGGCACCGTCTTACTCAAGGACAAATTAACAACAACATACGATTTCACTAGGAAAGGAAAAACGTAAGGGGCGCGATCCGGGCAGGGATCGAAGGGAAAAAAAATAGGAAAAGGCAACAAGGAAGGGGAACAAAACTGTCCTCAGTGATAACTTTAACATGAGACGGTCGGGGGAAAACGTGAACAGAGCCTTCAGCAGGAATCGGCTTTTCGTTGAATAAAAAGAAGAAAGAAGTGGTCTGGATCGTAGAAAAGTGAAAGAAAAAAGGAAAAAGGATCCATGGCGCGAAATAACACAGAATTAGGAGAGAAGGGCCATTCTTCCCGAGTACAAGAAATCTGTGGGTGGAACATTTTGAACAAAAAAAGGGGGGGGGTAGAAATACAAGTCAAAGCCATCAGTGGGGTGAAGGGGTGGCAAAGCCTCACTAAAAGAAGAAATGGGGTTAAGTCTCGAGCGTGGGGGGTGGTGGAGCAATGGGACGGTGCTACCCGTTGCCTACGGGCCCAATAAAACATGCAAGGGTTCGATGGGTTCCTTTGATTATACCAAAAGGGGGAAAAAGGATCATGGGATTCAAACGATGGGAAATGGAGAGGAAAGGGGACTAATGGGAGGGAAAGAAGCCAATGGTCTGCTTTAAAGTAGATTGGGGGACAATAATGGGCTTGGGAAACCTAATTATTTGTTAGGGAAGGGAAGGGAAGAAATCACACCAACGCTAAAAGTAGATAACTTACGGCTAAGAAAGGGAAGAGAACAGTTCGCCTGAGCCAACCCAAGAAAATACTAAGGGAGAAGGAGGTGGAAGCTCACTCAAAAAGAAAATGAAGGGCTATTGACGAGTACCCAGGAAAAAGGTTGGAAGCAGAACCGCAAATTTGGAAAAAACAGAAGAGGAAGAGTGAGAAATAATCCAGGGGAGTACCAGAAAAAGGTGGGCGCCATTGAAAAAAAAAAAAGGGTGGGCTTTGAAGGGAAAAAAGAGGGCAACCAGGTAGATAATATCAAGGAAAAGAAGTCGGAGGGAGAAAAACTGCTTCTCGAAAAGTCAAAAAAAAAAGGGAAAAGGGAAAAGGCTGGACATACTTCGTAAACTCACAAAAAAGGGGGGTGGTTGAGTGGTGAGGAAAGCGGGAGATAAACCGAGAAAAGGGATGGAAGCTCAGGGAATGTCCTACGGGGAAAAAGCCGCCAAACCTGTAGAAACGGAACAAAGTCAGGATTTTGAAGAAGAATTGTTAAGAGGGCGCGGTGTCGTAAAAAAAGAATCTCAGAAAGGGGGCAAAAAGGGTGTGCCAACAAGAAAACCTAAAGATAAGCGAAGAGCTAAACAGGTGGCGCGTATCGATCTACACACAAAAGAGGGTGAAATATATATAATCATCGAAAAAAGGGAGGGAATGGGCAGAGGGAACGGGAAAAAGGAGTACGATAAAGGATCTTGGGGGTCAGAAAGAAGAGAAGGGGGCCGAGATCGGCTGGGGGTGTAGAAAAAAAAAAAAAAAAAAACAGCGACCGACGGTGCAGCGAGGACCACAAAAAGGGGTCCGAGGGAAAAAAGGGTTTAATGGTGAAGGAGGAGAACAACCAATTGAAAATGGCTGGGTGGAATGAAGCGAATGGTCGAGGTAACATCTAGGTCCGGGGGACGGGCAACTACCCAGGACGGAAGGCGGGAGAGAGGAACAGGGACAAGGAAACATGACAGATTAGATAAAAAAAAAGGGTTACTGCTGAGGAGAAGGGTGACTCCTATGGGATTAGGCCTTGGCCGTGAAAGGAGAAAGAGGAAGCTGTCAAAGGGGTGGCCAATAGGGGAAGGAAAATCAAATGGCGAAAACGTAAAGTCTTAAGGGAAGAGGTCATAGATAGCCTCGCTTCTTAAACAATAAATTAATGGGGGGGGGGTGATTCACCCACTATCACCTTAGAGAGAAAGTCAGAAAAAAAAGAGGACTCAATCCTAAGGGATGGCAACGAAGAGGACGACATGGAAAGCTGGGGGTGTTCTCAGGGCGGGAAGGTGCTCCTGATCGGGGAAGTTAAATGATGCGTTCTAGAGGGGGGGGGGAAAAAGAATGGATAGTCAAACCTCAAAAAGGGATGGACCAAGGAAAAAAAATAGGGGTACCAGCCAGAGCTAAAAAAAAGGGGAAGAGGCATAGAAGTATTATCTGAAAAAAACCGTCCAGGCGATATGTCCAAAGATAGGGGAAGGTGGAAACCATCGACCGGGGGGGAAAAAATTAGGAAAAGAGAGAGGGTTCAATTGACCGGAACGAAAGGAACGAACGAAAAAGGTACAACAGGAAGAAAAAAAGAAAGGGAAGGAAGCGGGTAAGCAAGGGTTGCAAAAGGAGGAAGATGCAAACTCGAAGTCTCAAGAAAAATAGCGCAAAAAAAAAAAAGAAACGGGAAAAAAAGGTAGTCGCAAATAGATTTAACAAACGCACACGAGGGGGGGGGATCCATAGGGAGGATACAGAACGGATAATTCTGAAGGAACGTGATCAGAAAAAAAGATGCGGAAGGGAAAGACGATCAAGAAAAAGGAGGTAAGAGGAGAAAGAAAAAAAGGGAGGGCCATGGCCGAATTTGAAAGACGATCAAGAGGGGGGAGATCAAAAAAAGAACTACAATACTAACAAAAAAAAAAACTATTCCTAAAAAAAACGACAAAAAACAAGTATAATGCGACGGTGATCCTGTAGAGAAAAAGAAAAAGAAAAGGGAGACAACATTCGCTTTTTCGCTGAAGAGAACCCTAAATTCTTAACGAAGGGGAGAGAAGGGGCCACGATAAAGGACGCGTCGGGCCAGATGGGAGAGAGCTGGTTACGCAGGGTAGAAAAAAGGGAAGTGTAAAAGTGTATAAGAAAGAAGATGCTTGACAAAAACGCGGGAAAGGTTGACAGAGAGGAACAAACTAGGAGAGAACAAACAGTCTTCGGCCCTTAAAGAGAGTAAGGACCACACCAGGAGGAGGAAGGGTCCAAGAATAGATGTTAAACATGGGAAAGATGCTTAATATGAGGGGAAAGAAACGGTCCAGGCAACGACGGTCGTGAGACCCAGTAAAAAGCAAGCAGGGGAACAAGATCTAAAACAAAAAACCGAAAACGAAAAAGCAGAAGGACCTCGGGGGGAATAGTAAAAAAAATTGGACAGAAGGTCTTGGCGAAAAAAGGGAAGAAACGCAGGGGCAGGGAGACCTGCGAAGGTCAGGGACGAAAGGGGAACGCCAACTCGAGTAATAGATTTAAAGACCAGAAGAAGATCTTCTGGGAGATAACGGAAGTTCGTCGTCAAAGAGAAAGGGCCTGGGACGAAGCCTTATTATCAAAAAATGACCAACTGCCTTCTGCACAGAGGGCCTTCAAGAAAGGGGGGGGGAAAGGTTTATCCAACTTAAACAACAAATGTCGGACCAGGAACCGGTCCAGAGAGGTGCAAGGGGGAAAAAGAGGAACATACAGAGGCATAGCCAGAGAGGAAACGGGGAGAAGGGTATGAGCAACTAGGCAAAAAAAGTTAAGATAAGGTGCAAAGTTGAGGAAGACGAAATAGGATCCTGAAAAGGAAAAGACTACAGGAAGGAGGAAAAGCATGGAATAGGGATGGCCCAGGGAAGAAGGCTCAGAGAAAAAAGGCGAGAAGCGGAGAAGACAGAGGGGAGAAACCATGAGGGAGAGACTGTCTTACGGTGGTTACCAGAGACGGTTCTAAAACGTCAACGGGAGGGGTACGGGACCGTAGTCTTCTTCAGAAAAACAGAAGGATTAGAATGAAGAGAACGAAGGAAGGGTCTACACATGGACAAAAAAAAAAAACTTGCAGTTGGCGAACCGGTAAGTTTAACGCAACTAATGCTAATTTTGAAAGGAAAGAAACTACCACCCTTGTGGAAGCAAAGGGTAAGAAAAAATCAAAAGAGAACTAGCAAAGACTAATGCAAGGCGAGAACAGAGGGGGATATAAAAATGTATGTTCGCACAGTGCCGGGGGGTTGAAAGAACACTAAACAAAACAAAGAAATAGAGGAGATCGAATCTAATTAAAAACCAGGAAAGAAAAAAAAAAGAAAAAAAAAAAAAGGGGGGGGGGGAAAGCCACCAGCAAGCTATCAGACCATACTCACCATGAAGCAATATTAAAAGAGTCAAAACCGGAACATCGAGGGACGGCTTACAAAATCGGCAAGGGCGGAAAAAAATCCCAATGCTTAAAAAAGATTTGAATGGGGGAGAAGAGGGGTAAAGGACTAGAACCAGTCGTGTAGAAAAAAAAGGGCCTTTATCAGAAAACATAAACAGCCAAACAAAACTTAGCCAACGACGACCCTGTCAGAGGAAATCGGCTAAAATCCATTCTTTCTCTTTTTCTAACAGGGAATGAGAGAAAGTTAAGGAGAACGAAGTTTTTCCACAATGTAGAACTAGGTCAAAGGAAAGCTCAAAAAACCATATACATTTTTTGAGGGGGCGAGATTAAAACAACAAACAAAAACGGATAAGGAGGAAAAAAAAGAGAGATAGCTGGCGAAAAGGTTAGGAAAAAAATTGAAGAGCAGCTCTGGTGGGAGCGTGACTGCGGGGGGACAGAAAATCCTTTGGGTCTACACAGACGAAAAACGAAAAAGGTGCAAACGAGGGGAAGGGGAACAAGGGGGGTTAAGGGGGGGCGGTCGCTCTTTCGGGAGCCAAAAACCTGAGACGTGAGAAGAGGGGAGAAGGGGGGGCAGGTTCTCGAAAAGAAAAATATAATAGGGACCAAGGACGTGGCTGGATCAAGAAAGCGGTCAAAGGGGGGCATCCGGTGGATCGGGAAGAAGGGAGGAGATTTGGCGAGCAACTGGTACTTAGAGGGCTTGAATCCGGGAGGACGGAGGGGGAGAAGTTGGTAAAAAAGGGGGATATTTTGGGAAAAAAAAAAGGGGAAAAGGGGCAGAAAAAGTGAAGAAACTCTTACTCCTTCAAGAAGCGGCCAGGGTGTTGAGGCGTGGGAGGAAGAAAAACAGGCACAAGGGGTTAGGTAGATCACAAACCGCTAAATGAACTGGACAACCCCTCACGGAGAAAAATAAGGTTGGAGGAAGAGAGACAGTTGGGAGAGCGTCAGGAGAAAAATTTGAGGGGAATGAGTACTTTAACCTATCGCGTGGTGCTTAATGGAAAAGAAAAGGGAGTACCAAAAGGGGTAGAAGGGGACTGAAAAGAATTAGGACCACAAGCAAACGAGAACAAGCTAAAAAAAAAATGGAGACCAGGACGAAAAACCGGAACCGACTAGGCCAAAGCGCGCCTAAGAGTGCCGCACAATTATAAAGTAAAAAGGACAAAGAAAAAACGGAAGGTAAGCTGAAACCTAACCGAACCGAAGGGAATCTGAGACGGTTAGGAGGGAGAAAAAGAAAAAGGGAGCCGGAAGGGGGGGGGGGAAAAAGAGGAAAAAAAAAAATGGAATGAAAGATTCCGACAACTTTAAAGGCTATGTGAACAATTAAGGGGTCCAGATTTTGAGGCGGGAACGAGGGGGTTATGTTTAAAGGAAACAGTGGCCAAAAAGGGGAGTCCAAATGGCCGGGGGAAGTCATATCAGGGATAATAATCCAGGAGAAGAAAAAGGTTATCAAGCTCCATTACTTGGAAGAGAAGAGAAGGATGATGGGATGATAACACGAAGAAAAAAAGTCTCAAACATCCCGAAATAACAGAAAAAGAGGTCTACTGGGAAGAGACAATACGGGGGAAGGTTCCAGATCTCATAAAAGTTAGAGAAGTGAGAGGAAAAACAATAAAGGTGATGAGAAGGTCCAGTCTTCCACGGGAAAAAACCTGGGGGGAAAATTTCACATCAGTCGAGAACCGAGCCGATATATGCGTGAAAGCGGAAGGGAAGAGGAAGGGCCCTCGGGCAAAATGTAGGGGGGGTGAGAGTTACACGTCGATGAGCTTACTCGAGGGTGAGGACAAACGTAAGTCCCATATTCGGGCGAGGCTGGACAGAAGAAAAACAAAACAACTTAGGGGGGGAATAAGAATAGATCTATGGGGGGCGCTCATAACAAAGAGAGAAGAAGTGGGAAGGGTCAACCGTGGCTCAAGTGCCAGACTAACTTACAGGATCAAAGTAAAAAAACATAAGAAAAGATTAAGAAAAAAAATGGGAGGACAAGCAGACAATCGAAATCAGGATGGAGAAAGGGGACGATTCAGGAATTCCTTTAGTCCGATTGGGAAGAAGCTAGGGAGCACAGGGAGTAAAACCGTATCTAGGAGTGTCCGTTGCAGAAAAGAAACAAGTCTGAAAAAGTACTGCTAAAGATCTTAGAGGAAAACAGGGGCCCGGCGTTGCGGATCATAAACCAAGAAGGAAGAGGTGAAAAAAGGTGAAATTCATTTCTAATACCAACCAGAGATGAGGAAAGATCGAAAGGCAAGGGGTTCAGAGTGTGGAAAAAGGTGCCACGATAGGAAAAAAAAAAACTAGGAGGGTAAAGAAAGAACCTGTCTACGTTTGCCCTAGTGAGTGTGGAACCGACAAAGCGTGCTCGGTCAAGTTGAGGTAAAAAGCGGGTTTGTAAGAACGTTGAAAGAGGCATCTATTCAGGAAAAGGAAGGTGGCGTCTGTACCCAAACGAAGAAGGGGGGGTAAGGGAGTAACTCGCCCATACAGGGGATTAGGAAGCTCGGGGACAGCTTAGGAGGGGAAGGGCTAAGGTTGTAGAGCGGTCAGGGATGACTAAAAAAATGGGGGCTACTAGGGAAAGCAAAAGGGGGGGAGGGGGGTAGAACGGGCTTCTGACACATAACCGGCAGAAAGGAGGACAAGGAACCCAGCTATCTTAGAGAAACAATCCAAGGAAAGACAAACCCCCAGTCTCCTAAGGTAGACAGGGAATGCAGACTAAAAAGGAGGAAGGGGGGGCTTTTGGCTCGCGGAAAAGGGGAATCGGAATGAAGGAGGAAAAAGGGGGCGCTGAAAGCAGCTTCGTACGCTAGGGGACGAATAAAGAAAGGAGTGGAGGGGGGGGGAGCAGGAATGGGATTACAAGAAAGAAAAACGCGTCTCTAGAAAGGTGAAGTAAATACTCACAGGTGGAGGAAAAATCTCTTCTCAGACGTAACAACGGGGGTAATCAATGAATGGGAGGACAGGGGAAAAACAAAATCGTTCGGGAGAACGAAAGAAAAAAGAAGGTGGCAAATGGGGGTAAATCCGAAAGCAAAAGGAAAGGGAAAAAACGAAGTAAAGCGAGACTAGGTATACAGACCCGACAAAACGAAGAAGGTCCAAAAACCAAAGGAGAATTGGGGCAATCTCTATTGTAGTCGGGGAAAATCTCGACCAAATTGCCCTAAGGTGCCAACCAAGAACTCTTCAAAAACAAAGTTAAAGTAAAACTACGACAGGTTGCCAAATGGGGCAGTATCAACAACAACAACTGAGGTTCAATGAAACAGAGATATGAAGAGCCAAGGGGGGGATGCTATATTTGGACGCATTGGCCACGCGGAGAAAAAAGAGGATTCCCTTTTGTTCATAGAAAAATGGGAAAAGACAAACAGGGCTGCACAGACGGGGGAACAAGCGAAAATTGTGCCAACAATGAAAGGGATGGGGTTGTTCGTTAGGCGTAGAGAAAAAAAGGACTTCGCTTGCAGAATACAGGACCTTTCCCGGCAAAACTGATTAAAGGAAGCACGGATTCTTTGACAGAGGCCAAAACGGGAAAAGGGAAAAAAAAACAGACCATCAGAAAGGAAAATCCGGGAACGCTAAGAGGGGCTCCTGTGAGGAAGGTAGTCAAGAGACGGCCGGAGATCCTAAAAAAAAGACAGAAAGTGAGTGGCAGCTTTGGTTCAAAACCAAATCAAAAATAGGACCGGACAACGGACTGCTTGATTTCCGGAAATGACGGTCCATTTTGGGCAGAGGGAGGAAAAAAAAAATTTTTGTGAGCGAGAGCCAAAAAAAAGAAGGGGGAGGGAAAAGGTGGACGCGCCCAATCTCAACAAAGGAGGGGGGGGCTTCATCCCAAAAAAGTGAGGGAAAAGATAGCTTGTGGCATGAAATAAAAAAAACTTCCTTCGAAGATGAAAGGCTGGGAAACCTCAAAATCATCGAATTGAATTTACCAGGGGTGAGGGCGACGACAAAACAGGCGGGGGGGGAAAGGGGGTCGGGATCTCCATTGACAATGACGAAAACTCCAAAAGGGAAACATCAAAAGTTATCAAAGGTATCGCCGTGTAAAAATGGCAGGACCGAAAAAAAGAATCTGGCGAACCCACGAATTCATAGAAATTAAAAGGAAAAAGGGAAGAAAACTATCTTCTCCAACAGGCTCGCAAAAAAACTTATAAGAGAAAGGAACGGAAAAAGAACTCATTAACAGGGGGAGCGAGGGTAGGGAGAGTAAAAAGTGGGGGGGGATCGTGTCAAAAAAAAAAGGACCTTTAGTATTGGGGGCAAAAGAGGGTCGAGTGGGAACTTGGAGAAAGAAGGGGGCAAGACCAGGGGTGGGATGAGGAGTGAAAAATGAGATTAGGGGTAAAAAAAAAAAGAGGGGAACGGAAGCGACTCCCACTATCGGTCAGACAAAAAGAAAGCCCCAGAAGAAGAAGGGGGTGAGAAGGAACCTGGAAAAACCTTCCGAAAAGCCAAAAACACTTTCTTCATTATAACGAGGAAAAAAAGAAAGGGAGACAAAGGAGGGGAAATCTTGAAAAGCTAACCCAATGTAAAAGAGGGGATAAGGATTTGTGAGTTCTAATTACCAGCGGTATGAATGGTAGAAGGCGCTTCTGAAGCCTCGAGGGGGACGGCTGAAACAATCTTCCTGCGAGGTGATACAATCATCTCTAAAAGAGGAGGGGGGGGGGGGAGGGGGATGGTACACAGGAGAAAGTAAAAAATAGCCGACGGGACAAAAAAAAAGGAAGGGGTAAAGAAGCCGTCTCGAACCTTCGAAAAAAAGAACTGAGAAGAAATAAACAAAACTGCAGGGAAGCAGAGGGATCGGTCACAGCCGATGAATTCAGAAGGGGAAGATGGGAAAGCATGGAAAGGCGCTTAGAATGACCATTTAAAAGGGAAAAAGTGAAAGAAGAGGGATATGAGAAAAGACCTACAAAAGGTCGGTCTGGTGGAAAAAAATGAGACTCGGAGGGATCGGTGAGGAAGAACCTCGAAAAAGTGTCATACATTAAAAGACAAAGGCAAAGGGCTAGAAAGGAGGGTGAATCATTACAAGCGATGGAACACAAGGCAAATCGCATGAACGGAAGAACGTAGGGGGGGAAAAAAGCCAAACACTTTCTGAGGAAAATCAACCCTTCAAGACATGTGAGGGGGGGTATAAAAAAAAAAAAACGCTAAAAAAGCGGGCTATCATCAGTGAGAAGAGAAAAGGGGGGGACAGGGATACCCGTGTCAGGGCAAACCAGGTAAATTGCTGCCTTGAATTCAGACCAGAGAACGACAGGGAAGCATCAGGGGGGGGAAAAAGGAGCGAGGAGGAGAAGGAGCAAAAGATGCGCCACAATTGGGGAAAATTGTAGGGACTAATATTGCTACTAAATGGGCAACACTAGGAAAAGGGTCAAAGTAGACCGATTGAGGTCCAATATACCATAAAAAACAGTCCATGAGTGATGGGGACAAAGAGGAGGAGGGGATACACAGAAAAAGGAACCTCCTCCCTTTTCGACAGGAAGGGACTAAGGGAGTGTCTTTTGCTATAAAAACTAATCCACAAGGGTGAAGAAGTGGTGATAAAAAAAAACAAAGGGGGGGGGGTCTACTGCTTCGCGACGCAGGAAAAGACAAAGGACTGAATATGTGGTTCGCCGGTCCGAAGGGGGAAGACAAAACCGGCAAAGAGCCGAAAGGGGAAAAGAAAAGTGGACGAAGCCTACAACAAATCGGGAGGGGGCAGGATATCTCAAAAGGATAGGGAAAGAAAAGAGTGAAGGAGAACCAAAACACACAACAGTCAAGCAGGGGGCAGTGGAAAGTGCGGGAGAAAGGACCTCTAAGAGATCATTGCAAATGCGTCAGGTAGGGTCAAAGGAAAGAAAGACATTCCACAGCTACGACGAAAGGGGAAGCTGGGGGGGAACCAGTCTTTAGCAGTTTTGACCAAAAGCGACGAAAAGGGAACGGGGTTGAAAACAGAGCGGACTCGTCAGACTGCTCAGGCAAAGAAATGTAAGGATGCCACCCGTTAGTGAAACGATAAAAAAAAAAGGATTATTATGAAACTGATAGAGAGCACGAAAAAAAGGTCGAGATTGGAATGAGAGAAGAAGTAAAGGGGGGGAAGGATCTTGTTTCAAAGAATCGGACAAAAGGGGAGATGGAGAAGGATTGTGGAAAAAGAAGAACAGACACCCGATGGCAAAGAGGAAAAAAATCTAAAAGGGGAAAAATCCTTGCAGGTCGAGGTGTGGGAAGAATTGGATTTCTCAGGCATTTGAGAAACACAAGAAAAAGCCAAGCCGGCCATATAAACGGGGATGTGGGAAAAACTAATTTCCTTCGTATGTAAGCAAAATGAACTTAAAAGTGGGGGGGGTACTCTCAATGAAGATGTAAAGAAAGTACGAAGAAATCCTTGATATAGCCGTTGACCGGCGTAAGATGTGTGCGCCTGGGAGTGAGGCGTGGAGAGAACAGGGGAAAAAAAGGGGGAAAGGGCGGGCCGGTATACAACAGGGGTCGGCAACAGGCCACAAGGGTGGGGAGACCACCGGAAAAAAAAAGAAAGAAAGAGGAGGCCTTCCGAATCAAAATGGACGGAGGCAAAACCGGGGGGGTGCGGGTCGGTAGGACCCACGATCAAAAAAGGGGTTAACGAAAACGCCTCAATTAATTGGGGGGGAGAAAACCTAGGGCGGAATCGGCGGGTTGGGCAGAAGAGTCTTGGGGAAATTAGCGGGTAAGTCTTATATCTATTGGGGGGGGGGGGGAGTCTGACAGAACCTGGGCACAACAAGGTAAAGGTTCCGAGGAAAAAAAGAGCGATGGAGAGCGCTGACCCAGGATGGGGAAAGGTATTCTCTAAAACAAGGTCATAAACAAGCAAGGTATCTCAGTGAAGGGAGGGGAAATCAAAAAAGAGCAACTTTAGTCTCTGGGATCATATGAAAAGAACTAAATCTGATTGACAATCTTCAAGTGGAATATCCAAAAAAAGGGGGGATTCAGGACTCAAAAAGTAGTAGAAAAAAGGGGGGATCAGGGGGGGATAAAACTCATAGAAAAAAAGGGTAAAGTATGATGAACCTAAAGGATATTTTTCGGGAGATTGAACAAAAAGATGGAAAGGGAGGGGGGCCTCCTGTAATGGCAAAAAGTCGGGGTGTCAAAAACGGGGATTGAGAACGGACTATCAGATATTATGAACTAAAATCACATAGGCAAATACCAAAAGAAAAATTAAGAAGGGAGAGGGTTCAATCAGTCATTACACCGAGAAAGAAGAAGTATGAGGAAGGAGAAAAAAAAATAACCAGCAAAAGACGTCTTTAGGTCGATGAACTTGGGAGGGAAAAGGGGCCAAGAAATTCCTTACATCGTGCTGGCGAAACTCGGCAATATATCGTCGAATAAACAGGCGTGGTTTTAGAGAAAACGGGAGGTATTTTATGTACTGGGGGGGGGAAGTCTTACCTCAAAGGAATGTTGGGTCGGGGGAACACCAAAATCGGGACAGCAAAAAAGAGTGCGCCTTGACACTCAAAGAACACAAAGGAGAAGCAAAGATAGAAGGGACAAGAGACCGACGCGGCGCGTTGGCGCAAGGGAAAAACAAGGTTCCGCGCTGGGGACGGGGGGACGAAAGCACGATGTCCATAAGTCATAGGAACCAAAAAAAAAAAAAAAAGAAACACAAAAAAAAAAAAAAAAAACCAGAAAAAACCGTCAAAACGGGGGGCGCCCGGAATTCAGCAGCGCAATATGGGGGAAGGAGGTTTCAGGATGGGGAACAAATAAACATTGTAACTACAACTTTGCCGGAAAAGGGCGCTAAGGGTAATTACTATTAAACATCTCAAATTAAAAAAGGAGGGTGTCGTATGCCTCGGTTCTAAAGGTGAAGAGAATATATCCAGGGAACGGAAAAATGCATTCAACCTAAGAAGGGAGACATGGGAACGGCCCATAGCACTCGTAGGCAAAGTGTTTACAAACGGTAGGTGGGAAGGAAGAAAAACACTTTCTTGAACCCCCAAAAGGCGAAGTGGGGGGTGGAAAAACCATAGCGGATAACGATCAGTTAAAAGAAAGGTGGAGAAGAGCTAAACCTCGGACATGCCAGCGGCAAGGGTGAGTGAGGGACATCCGGTCCTGAAAGAAAGCTCAAGATCATGATGAAAAGACAAGAAAGACGAACACGGCCGAATGCGGCGAGCTAATAGCAAATTGGAAAAAAGAGGTCTGGGCGGAACGGGCCTAGGTACTATTGCAAAACCAGGGGGAAGGATCGGATTCAGCATATGCAAAAAGAGAAAACTGCCCCAATAAGAGCTAAGTCGAAATGGGGACAAAAAAGAAGATGGCGCGAGGGTTGAAAGAGAAAAAAAAAAAGGGGTGTTTGACAGGGAAAAAACGTCAACAAAGGCACCACGAGTTGGAGGGAAATAAACAGAACATAGAACACACAAAAATTTGAACCAAAAAAAAAGCGTAAAAAATAAAGAGGGTACGGAGCACTAGAAAAAAAAATGTAACACGTGGGGTGGCAAAAGGTCGGTCCGACCAACAAGAATGACGTCATCAGAGGAGGAATAAGGAACCCTCCTAAACTCAAGAAAAACAAGCAGGCTAAAGGAGGAAGAGGGGACCCTAAAAAAGATACTAAGGGGGAAAAGGCTGGGATCAGTCATACAAACAGAAAAACAGGTGGGGGGTAGGTGTCTTAATCTATAAAAGCCGACAAGGACCATCCAGAGAGAAAGGCCCGGAGCGAAAAAAACAGGCCAACTCCGACAACGCTTTCAAAAAAAGGGGGGGAATCGCTTGTACCCTAATTCTCGGAAGGAAACAAATTCATCACGAAATTTGGAACAAGAGAAAAAAAGAGTAATCCTGAGAAAAGAGGCGAGGGTTGCAGAGTGATCATCGCTCAAACAAGAGGAAAGAGAGAGAATACTACTCAGGACAAAAGGGACGCACGGGGGTTACAGAGGACGCTAATGGGGTTTGGAACAAAATCTCTAAGTGGGGAAGGAGAGGGAAAAGGTAAGACAAACCATCGAACCAAAAGGGAAAGGCGATTGCCCACAGGGGCAGGGAGGGGGTCCTCTTTGATATGGCGTCGTCGTGGCTTGTACAAGACGGCGCGGGGCTAATGATCTTATGGGGATGAGTCAAGGAAGGGGGGTAAGAAAAATCAAATGAAACGCTGGGCGGGGTCGGCACGTGATGTCTAAAAAAATGTCGTTATCATAGGCCTTGACTCGAGAGGTAGGATTGGCTATCAATAAAAAGGAGGGAACAAAAAAATTTACTGTGTTTAAGGAAGGAATTGGGGTCGGGGAAAAAGTAAAGGGAAAACGGTTACCGGAAAAAAGGGATTCCTTCCATAAAAGACGAGGGGAAGAAGTGAAAAACTTGGAGGCCCTAAGTTGGCAGGTGGAAGAAGAAAGAAAAAAATAAGGAAGGGAGGGGGGGTAAATACAAAAGGGGGGTTGATTCTATCTCAAACACCGAGCCGGGGAGGTTATAAGGGAGCAAAAAAATCAGTTCGCAGAGCAAGGGGGACGAGCATGTGGGGGAATGTCTCATTTGTGATCAGCCTGATAGATTTAAAGAAAAAGTTAAATCACCTAGTCTTTGGGGGGAAGGGGCTAGAAAGTAAGAACATAAGGGTTGACCCAATAAAGGATAAAAAGAACGAAAGTCGACACAAGTTTAGCAGTAGGCAGGGAAGAGGTTCACTGCCTATGAAACAAGGCCCATACCGAAGGAAAATGGAGCGGGAAAAATGGACTGAAGCTGCACAAAACATGCAGAGGAAAACGGTGGAATACGTACCCTAACACCTGACATCGAGGAAAAAGAACGCACGCAAAAAGGGCGGGAACAAGGGGAGATTTAAAAACAGTGGGTTAGTAATTACTGGAAGTGTATGCCGGGCAAGCATTGTCCCACAGAAGTGCCCCTCGTGCAAGGGGGGATCAAAAAGGATCGCGCAAAAAAACATTGCGAGAAGGTAAAGAAAGGGGGGAAAAAAGGACCCCGAAGCAGAAAAAGAAAAGGGCAGACAAGGAGACGGGCCTCGGGTAATCAAATAACTACCACCCGCGAGAGCAGGGAGAAAAGGAAAAAATCGAGGAAAGGAGGGCCTTCCATTAAAAAAAAAGAAAGGATAAAAATAGGCGGAACGAACCCAAAGCCGACCGAGGAAGAAAAGGTGGCGTAAGAGACTGGACCAAGGGGGACAAAGGTTGTACTGAGGACATAAGAAATAAAAGCGCGGGGGGGGACGTAGAGGAAAAAAAAGTAAGGCGCTAAGTATACCAAATCATAAACGACGCAAAAAAAAGATGAGTAGGAAATCTAGGGACAAAAGGAAGGAGATAAAGGGCGCGAGGGGGCCGACTTCAACAGAAAAGCAGAAGGTAGACGCAAAAACATAAAAAAGGCTTTCCTTCGCAACCACAGCAGAAGAAATTAGAAACGGTCGCCGCCAGGTGTTAACGGGAATGAAATCCGGGGACGACCAATTGGTAGAATCACAAAGAGGGAACCCGAAAGAAAGGACGACTTGCATTTTCACTAAGGAACAGCCTTCTCAAGGCATGCTGTTCGGCAGGGGAAAAAAAACGGAGAGCAAAAAAAATAGATCCGGGGAAAGTAGAAACCAATTCATAGCGCAAATTCGATGAATCAAATTAAAGGGCTCTAAAGAAAAAAACTGAGCGTGTGGGACGGGGGGAACAAGAACAGCAATGTTACTTTCCGGGAAAAGAAATCAGGGGAAGGGGGGGGAACCGAGAAAAGTGCTATAAGTTTGAAGAAGAGAGGCGTAGGGAGGGAAAAAAAAAAACCGGGGGAACCGCTGCAATCGATGGGGGAAGGAGGACCGGACCGGTGCCTAGAGGCGCTGGCGTCCCAGCAGGAAACAGCGGGGGCAAGTATTTCGCTCGTGGCCTGAGGAAGAAGGGGAGAGAAGCATATGCGCAAAACTGGGAAGCAGGGGGAAAAGGGACGTGGCCGATCATTGCTAAAGGGGGCAAAGGGGGAAGGGCAGGGACTCTCAAAAAAGCATATTCAAAACCAGAAAAACAGACCCTGAGGGAAAGCGAACAATGTAGAAGAACCAACAACTGGGTAAAAAAATTAAGGGGGGAAAGGCCTCTCAAGTAATTGAGGGGCGCGAGGAAAAAGGGGGGAAACCACCACTTTGTACTCTGGGAAACAAAAAAGGGTCGACGTGGGCAAGTTACGCAAAAAAATCCAAGCGGGAAGCCAAAAAGTTTCAAAGATTGCGGAAACGAAAAACCCTGAGAAAAAAAATACAAAGTCCGAACACGGCGTCCAAGCCGACTAAAAGAATAATGACGATCGTCCCTGCATAGATAAAGAAACTGGCTTGACAGGGAAAAGTAAAATACCTGTAAAAAAGTGGTAGGCTAATTCTTGATAGAGGGGAGAGAGCAAACAAGCAAATGCAGAGCGCGGTCGAGGGACGAGGAAAAGAACTCCAACCTTTCCAACCGACCCGGGCAATAGGTATTGGGCAAGGCTCGGGGGGAAAACAGGAGCATAGAACCAGCAGCCTGATTTATAAAAAAGAGCAAAACAAAATCTCGACATTTTAGACGTGACGGCAGGAAGGGGAAGGGGGAGAGAGATCACACGAAACATGTGGTAGGCCTGCGCGGGAAAGGGCCAGACTTGAAGGTAAGCTGAAAAAAAAAGTTGTTCTGAGATCGGGGAAAAAAAAACAAGAGCTGGGCAAAAGCGAGGGGAAAAACGGAGGGGGACCAAGGTGGAAATTTTTGGCGGTAAAGAAGATGAGGACGCAAAAAAAAAAAAATGATGCATGATCTGGCGAAGAGGGAGGAAGGAAATCGATGTCAAGCAATAAAACCAGGTGAAAAGGGAACGCGCGCTTCAGACGGGAGGCCGGACGACAGAGAAGTAGCCCTGGGATAGGTCATGAGGGGAGGGCAAAGGAGGACGACCGGGGGAACCTTATAAATGTCAAATGGGAAGCGGGTGGGTGTCAAAAAGGAACAAACGCAATGAAGCGACCATACCTGCTTGGGATGGGGAAGAAAGTAGGCTAAGAGCGTAGGAAAGTTAAAGGGTGATCCCATCACAGGGGAAAGAAACCAAAAAAAGGAAAAAAAAAAACAAAAAAAAAAAAAAAAAGAAGCGAAGTCGGGTAGACAAACCCTGCGTACTCTAAAGGAGATGGGGGTTTGCGTCATAGACATGGTGGGGAAAAAAGCAAGCATTTACTCTTAATTAGGCTTGGGGGGGGCAGGATTAAAAAGGGGAAGAAAGAAAAAAGAGGTTTTGCCATAATAGCTGTAAGGAAATAAAAAAGGGATACAGCGACTAAGTCGTAATATAAGACTGAACGGAACAGCGGCGGGGTTCCGAGGCCAATCAAGGGAGAAATAAAAGACATAGGGGAAAGATCTCTTTCATCCATAAGAGGGAGAAAGAACAACTAAAAGTAGGATTAAGACAAGCGTCCAACAGGGGCTATAAAAAAGGTCAAAGAGGAGCAAAACTGATGAAAAGAGAAAACTGTTCTGGTTGTCAACCCAGAAGGAGAAAAAAACGTGAAGAGGCTGGAACGGAAAAGTGGCAAAAACGTGGAACACACTAGCAAATGCGGTCATGCGTCAGAGAGGAGGGGAAACGAGGAAAAAAGAGGAAAAAGGGACGTACGAGAACAAGAAGAGGGAAAAAACAATAAAAATAATAACCCGAAAAAAAATGGGGCCGAGGGAAGGGGGGTACAAAATTCAAAACTCAGGTAGTAAACTGGAAAGAATTCAAGCATTCTCCTTGCCCATTCGTCAAAATTCTGAAGGCGTGCGACAAACAAAAAGACACCGGGGGCCTTCCCATAGCGGGTGGGTTGGAAGATCTGGCCAGGGAAGGGAATTGAGAAAAAACTGTCGCAGATGAAAAACGCGGGGACGTCGGCCACGCAAGAGGCAAGGGCCTGTACCATTCGAAAAAAAACAAGAGAGAAAGAGAGAGGGAATGGCAAAGAAGGAAAGTGGGGGAGATTGCCGTACGTAAAAAAAAAAAAAAACGAACCGTCGAAGGCCTCACCAGAGCCGCATGCCAGATCTAAGCCGACACGAGGGAAACTAAAGTCTTCAACGGTCCGCGCCGATGGAGGGATGACTACCTGTGAGACGAAAACTGCAAGGGAAGAGTACCCTACCATTGACGATGAAAAAGAATTAGGAAAAAGGTGAGTGATGGAAGGCTGCTAGGGAAGAGAAGCTGATAGGAAAAAGCTGGGAGATTAGAACGTCCAGTCATGGCGGGCAAGAAAAACATTACCAGCCCGCGGCCTCAATGCATGGAACGGGGGGCCAAAAGAAAAACTTTCGGGTTCCAACGCACCAAAAAAGCCAAAAGAAATTTTCATGATTAGGAAAAAAAAGACGAACATCTTCTCAGGAACAGAAGTTTAGAAGACGTGTTTGGAAAGAAGGTACCCCGTGGAGAGGAATCGTGGAAAAGGAAAGAAAATTCCGTCGTCAAAAAGGGGGAAAAAGAGACTCGCAAGGGAAAGGCAAAATACGGGGAAAGACCAAAGCTAGAAGCTGCGAGCAAATTAACCCACTTCGCGCTGGTCGAGTGGCCTATCTGGAAAACGGAAAAGTGTGTTCTTACGGTCGTAACTCAAAAAAAGAAGCGGATAAAACTTCCCACAGCACAGTCTCCTGACAAAAAAACACGGGTCGCAAACAATAAGGGGGAAGAGCCGAAATAAAAGGTCTTGGCATAAAATCTGAAACTGATCGTGGAAAAGAAAAAAAAAAAATAACGACAAAAGAGCGCGCAAGGACGCTAGGGAAAAAGAGAATCCAAGAAGACGGTGTCGAAAACAATTGCAGTTTTCGAACAATCAACACGTAAGCTCCTCCGAAGCAAAAGGGGCGAAAAAAAAGGGTACGCAAAGGGGATAAGTCTCGCGTAAAAAAGCTAAAAAAGGGACGGCAAATAAAAGAAAAAGTCCAGAAGGTCTGCTGAGCCGATGCGAGGTAAAAGAAAAGGGAGCGAAGAAAGAGAGTCAGTCGTCAGCGCTGACGCGCAAGTAAAGGGAAAAAAAAAAAAGGAAGCGTGGGCAATCGCTTGTCCAGGCGCGGGAAAAAAAAATGGAAAAGGCATTTTGCCCACAAGATCTGCCAGGAAAAAAAATCAAAAAGAAAATGGAAATGTGCTGCGTGGAAGCATCTGGAAATACAACACACGGAAGAAAAGGGGACGCCAGAGGTGGCCTGGCAGGAAATGTCGCTCTTGAGTGAGCAAAATAAAAAAAATTGGGAAAAGGATCCTGTTCGAAAACCACAGACTATACAAGCTTGCCAATGAAGGGCGCGGGGGTGGGGGGGGGTGGGAATGGGGGGCGGGGGGGGGGTAAGGTGCGAAAAGACAAAAAAAGGGCCGGCACCTGGGCAGAGAGAATATCTGGATGGCTATTTACTCCGGAAAGAGGGAGGAAGAAAAAATAAGGGCAAAACTGGGGGAGGAGGTACACAAAAGAGGGAAAAGCAACTCCAGAAAAGAAAAGGGTACCGGCTAATAATGTGAAGGACCTGAAAAAAAACGTTCAAGATCAGGATCGACTAAATCCGGCAAGGGGTTCGTAAACAAATGCACCGGTACCAGAGGGTTCAAACAGTTCAAAATCGGGTAATCGCCAGATATGAAAAAGGAGGATTCCACGATCAAAGGGGGGGCGATGCGTACAAAAAAGCAAGCAAATCAAGTGAGAAAAAAGAAAAAGGGGAGCTACAAAAGAGCGTGTTTGGCTCGAAAAAAGGATCGGATCGCTTGTAAAAAAATAGAAACCAATAAGTGGGGGGGGTATCAGGAGGCAGGGACGAACATCAAAAGTATGTTTGCAATGAGAGAACAACAGACTACAAGCTGCAAGTGCAAGAAGCCTGCGAAAAGGAGCAGCCTATGCTCATCCTGGGGCCACAAGACATTACGCGGCATCATGAAGGACGAAGCAGGGGGGAAAAAAAGAAGAGGGGAGTTAAGAGGCAACGGGTCGCCTAGCTGACCTAAACGCTCAAGGAGTGGAAACTGGTTTCGCAAAAAACAAATGATGGCTACCCGGGCAGAGTGTTGTCGGCTTGTTGTCCACAAAGTGCCTGGAGAGTAAAAGGCAAAGTTGTAAAAAGCGAAAACCATGACGGAAGTTGAAAGAGGGTAGATCAACGAGCGCCAGCCAAGAACCAGGAAGGAAGGAGGTTCCATCGTAAAGACCGAAAACTGGGCGCAATTCCGGCAGAACGCAAAAGTCGTCCACGGGACCTATAGCGGAACGCTACCGGAAGAGTAAGCGAGAAGGATGGGGAGATATCATCTCAGGAAGGGGTGGTACTGTTGGGAAGCTGGGAGGAAGCCGCGGGTTAAAAGATGCTCCCAAGCGTAGTCGGGGGAAGGTAAAACAAGAAAAACACAACAAAAAAGTAAGGAAAAAGAGAAAATGGATTCGCAAGACACGTGGCGGCAAGAATTCCAACCCGACGCGAGTCAGCAGCCCGGCCAGAATAAAGCATCCAGAACGGCAATTTGTCCAAAAAAAAAAAAGCAGGGACGCGATAAACAAAGGAAAAGGACTCCGTGTATGTTCAAAAGGAAGTGGGATACAGGGGAGGCGAAACTGAAAAGAAAAACCAGGGAACCTGTACTGAGAAGGCATCGGAACAAGATGCAAGGGCGCAGTTACAAAAATTTTTCGACTAACGGCGAAAATCAGGGGGAAATGAAGGGCAAACTCTGATCGGATCAATTCCAGTCATTGAGACGATAAAAAAGAGAAATACCAAGGCAATGCGGCACGCAGGTACAAGAGGGGGAACGGTTTGGGACACGCAATGGTTCCAAAAAAACAAAAAGAATGGGAATGTTTGGTAAGGCACCGGACAAAAACATCGTGGTCAAAAATAAGGTAGGGGAACAGCGTAGCGGGTTGGTCAAGCTACAACGTTAAAAGCAAGGATATTGTAGAAAAGTTATGGTAAGGTGGGAAAAGTACTGAAACGAATGCTCGTCCGTGATAAAGAGGATGGCGGCTACTAGCCAGCTGTCGGGCAGATGGGCAGGAAAAAAGGGTCGCGAGGGGGAAGTGAATCTTTTTCTGACTATGTGCAACCGTGATGTGCGTAGGAGAAGCCTGCAACCAACGCGGGAAGAAGAAAAACAAAACAAAGAGGTAGCACACATTTCTGGCAGATCAAAAAAGGTCGGTCCGGCCTCATGTGTGCGCACAGAAAGAAAGGGCTTAAAAGGGTCGGGCTCACCACCTTTTGTCGTGGATCACGAACGAAGAAGGTTCCTACGTACCAATCAAAAAAGGAAAATGAAAAGAAATCCAAGCATTAAAACGTTTGGGGCCTGGAGGGGGAAAAAACAAACGCTGCAAAGGACGGGACTACAAGGGAAAAGAGGCCCTGCGAAGGAGGAAACAAAAGAAAAAAAATCTAGAGGGAGCTTCCCAAAGGCTGTCTCAGAAAGCATGAAAGGAGAAGGAAACCCAATCGTCGGTGGGGGCTGCGGAATCGAGGGACGAAAGGAACTCGGAAAAAAGAGTAAAAAGAAGGACAGTTTCTCCGGGAGGGGAAAAAATTAAAAAGCGACTCTCAGGTGGAAACTCGGGAAGGGGTCGACAGTATCTCGACCAATAGGGCTTTGCCCAACAAAAAACGCGGGGAAGAAAAAGTAGAGGGAGGCAAATCTCGACAGGAAGGGATAGGATAACAACAACAAGCGTTAGGAAGTACGCAGACAATGGAGAAGTGGGGCGCGCGGGAAAGTGCCGCTCTTGTTTGGAAATCTAGAAAAACGGGTAAAAAAACAAAGAAAAAAAAAAAAAAAAAAAAACCGCGCCCGACGAAAATTGCGCACCAGAGGGAAAAAGTCGAAAGGGGGAAGGGGGGGGCGGAAGGGGCATGTCCGCGTGGGGAGGAAAAAAAGGGCCACGGCCTTGAAATCGTGAATTGCGTAATGCTGACCTCAAAAAAAAAGGAAAGAAAAAAATAAAAAAAAAAAGGAAGAAAAAAAAGAGGAGGAAAGAAAATAAAAAAAGGGAAAAAAAGGGGGAAAAAAAAAGGAAATGGGAACGAAGAAAGGGAAAAGAGGGGGGGGGGAGGAAAAAGAGAGGAGAAGGGATACAGAAGGGAGAACGAAGGGAGAAAAGAAGGGAAGGGAGGAAAAGAAAAAAAGGGCCAACTGTCACGAATAACAGAGCGGAAGCAACGAACTAGGCCAAGAAGTAACGAAAAGTAACGACGAGGGCACCGCGAGGGATTACAAGGGAGGCCGAAGGCGCACGAGGAAATGCAGGGGGACAAGAAGCAAAGAGAAAAAGGTAAGTGGGGGGGGTAAATAGTTGGAGGAAGAAGGCGGGGAGGGTAAAAAGGGGAAAAGGTGAAAAAGGAAGGGACACGAAATAGGGGAGGGGGAAGGGCAAGAAGAGAGGTGGGGAGGGAGGAAAAAACGGGAGAGGAGCGGATATGGCCGTCACCGGGATGAGGGAAAAAGGTGGGAATAGGATGGTGATAGAGAAATCGGTTAAGAGGAACGGAAGAGCATGGAAGGAGTAGGAAAAAAATGAGGGAAAGCTAAATATAGGGACGTAAGAAGTGGGGGAAAGGATATGGTAGTGGAGTAAGTGAGGGGAGAGAGGGTGGAGGAGGGGGGAAGGGAGAGAATAGGAAATAGAAGGGGGGGGAGGGGTGGGGTGAAGAAGAGAGAAGAAAAAGGAACCGGGAGCCGGAAGAGGGGCGAAAGGATAAGGAGAAAAGAAACGACCAGCCAGTAAAGAAGTTGGGGGGAAGAGAATCATCGATCACGTTGTAACCTCACGTGTACAAACCTTAGTGTTCGTCACGCTTGATCTCTGGTTCATAATAAAGATTACTCAAAATTTACAACGCTCAGATGTCTTGGGAACTAGGTACACAGAAGAGGAGCGCAGCACTCCTGAGCAAGCGAGTTGAAAGGCAAGAAGAAAAAGGAAGCAGGGAGTGCTTCAGCGAGCTGCGTACTGACTTCGACTTGGAGAAATAGACCCAAATAAAAAGAGGCTAAGAGGAGGTGGAGCTACGATTAGCTATACTCCACAGTACTCTCTAATATTAAACCCGTCTGTCCACTTCCCCCACTGCTTTCCCCAACAGATCACAGCAGTGACTAACACAGACACTGTCACATGATGAGTACCTTGGTTATGACAAGTGATGGCCAATACACTCGCACTTTTGGCGCAACCTCACTCTAGGAACTCCGGCGGTGGCTCGTCAGACGGAGAAGAGCATGTAAACACGTTCTGAGACACCTTGTTGATTGAAAAGGTCTGATGGCGCTATCCGTAACGTTCTCGCGACCCTCGAGCACATATCCGTAGTGGCGAGGAGTAGAGACGCGAGGGAAACAATAGGTAGGAATGAAGGTGTGAGGTGGTATCGCAGAAGGTACAGGAACCATAAAGAAACAGGAGGCAAAAAAATAAGGTGGAGGATGGATGGAAAAAAATGAGAGGACTGGAGCAAAGGAGAAGGGTGGGGAAAAACGAAAGACTGAATTAAGGAGAACCGAAGTCCTCGCCACAGATAGAAAGTGAATGTTACTCCACAAATCGAGAGAACATCGCAGCCCGGAAAATGACAAGCCGAAAGTTGAACCTGGCCCAGCCGCTCTTATCGAGTTCTCCTATCGCAAGGCTGAGACAGCCGAAACCTTCGCCCGGCCCGCAGCGAAAACCAGGCATAATTGGAGTGTATAAAGACGAAACAGTGACCGGAAAGATTTCAGGATAATGAACTAAGTACGTAGAGGAGGGACGGATAAAGAGATTCCTATGTTGGGCATTGAGGGGATGATGTATGGGGGAAGAAGGGATAACTATGGAGAAGACAAAAAAAGCAGAGGGAGTAGGGGTGGATAGTGCGGACAAGGATGCAGCAAAGGGGTTAATAAACCGTAGGGAAGAAGAAAAGGAACAAAATGGAGGGGACGAGATAGAGAAATGGAAGATAGAGAATTAGAAAGGAAGGAGTTGATGGCAAGGGGGAACAGTAAAAAAAGAGGGAGGGGCAAGGAGAAAAGGGAGGAGGGGGAAAAGGGAAGAACGCGGATAACTGGCTAGGCGAGGAGGTACGAGAGGCTATGGGGGGGAAAGAGGGGGGGAGGGAAGTAAGGAGAAAAGTAAGTTTAAAAAGGGAAGGGTAGGAAGAAAAAGGAAGGAATGAAAAGAAAGAGGAAGAGGGGAAAGGAAGAGACAAAAGGAAAGGAGGAGAGGGGGGATAAAGGGTGGGGGGGAAAGAAAAATAAGATCTGACTAACCTACGTCGATCGCTATCCCGTTAAGCCACTGTAAACCGTGTAGTTGCTCACAATCCGATATAGTAGGTTACAAGCTCGGACCGCTAGAGAGAAGAAGGAATGCATCTATTATATTCGGATAAAAGAAAGAGACGGGTGTGTTTAAATAAGGATACGGCCGCCGAATTAATTCTGAAGCGAAGCAGAGGAGTGGGAGTGGAAGGGAGAGAGAGGATAAAAGTGATAGAGAGAGGTAGTTTAAGGAGAAAAAAGGAAGAAGGAGAAATGCGACGAGAGGGGTAGGAGGAAAAGGAAGCGCAAGCGAATGAAATGAAACAGAGGGGAAAGGGCTAAGGGAAAGGAGTGGTAAAAAATAAGAGGGAAAAAAGGAGAAAGGGGAAAACGGGGGTGGGGGGGAGAGGGAGGGGAAAGAAAGGACTAAACACAATCGATTACAAAAGCTTTCTACAACCCCTTTGATTATTACAACAGATAAATAATAGTGGCTTAGCAACTAAAGATGATTTCCAAATGAGATCGGGAAGGGAGCAATAAGAAAAGACAATAAACAGAACTTATAAACTTCAAACGTGTTGGATCATGCACAGAGGTTGAGTAAAGGACAATGAACGCGGATTGAAGACAAAAAGAATTCAAAGAAATGCACAAACAGGATTAAGGAAAGGGATCATCAAGAGGAAGAAGAGATAATAGGTGTGAGTTATGGATAATAGAGTAGAAAGAGAAGATCGTGCAGAGAAAGGGGTTGGGAGATGGTGGGAAGGAGAGGGAATAGAAGACCCGGCTCACCATCGTTTTACCCAGCCCTAGGACTCAACTACCCAGGCCTATTCAAATGTCATGTCCAATAGAACCACAGCAATACAGAAGCAGGAATAAGGGGAAAGTTGAACAAAAAACAAAGTACAGTCCGAGTAGTCTCTCGTGACATACTGACTGACAGCCCTTAGCAAACTGCATGTCTAACTCGAGTCGCGCGCTTTTTCAAGCACGACGAAGACACTGACCTAATACGGAAAATGGGCGATACCCTCTACGCGCGAAAAATCTCTTTTGGCGCCTAGGGAGGGGGAGGGGCCTTAATAAATGGGAGGGAGCGGAGGAAAAACGATGATTCGGCCGCCAATGAGGTACCAAGTCTTCCATTCCAGATATCAGCCGGACGCTGCCAGTTGGGTTGGGGAAAGTCCACTATCACATTGGAGAAAAAAGAGAAAACGGGAAAAGGAAATTCAGAGCAAGGGACATGCGGGGTTTTGATCAGGGAGAAAATGGGGGAACACCATACTGTGTGGGGGAGAGGGCCTTGGGGAAGAGGGGGGTTGAGATTGGTGAGACGACAGGAGGTGGAGTATGCAAGATTAGGGGAAAAAAGAAAGCCTACAGAGCGACAACAGGCTTCGGAAGCCTCCTGGCAGAAAAAGGCGGTGTGCATCGGCACAGGAGGGACGCGACGGAATCATGAACGGAAGAAAATCGAACAAGAGAGGGTTGGAGGAGGGGTCGCCTATCTTCGACTAAAAAAGAACAGCGCAAAAGTGACGAAATCGAACCACGTTTGAAAAAATCGTTAGGGCTGTACCATGAGTGGGATGGGGGGGTCGAAACTTTTCCACAACGATGAAATTTTAAAGACTCAGGGTGAATTCACGAAAGGTATCGCACTGACGATATAAGTTATACAATCAGGAAAGTCAAAAGGCCAACGAACAGGAAACGCTATGTTCAGGAAAAGAGGAAAATCGGGGAGGTAGGAAACAGCGCCCTCGGAAAGCGCAATAATTAAAAAATCGAATCCCAAAAGAACGGTAAACATAGAGGGAGACCAGGAGGTACCTGTATCTCCTCATACGGCGGGGCCGAGGGATCTGGACCAAGCTGGATGGCTTATACAAAAACGCGGAAAGAAAGCGAAAATCCTGCAATAAGCTGCAGAAGGAAAAAGGAAAAGGTAACG
>Ga0179593_1591649_pt1 | contig 31852 bp, 30 predicted proteins | sample CZODoug2_1_08_16_FD_185931 | JGI IMG/M metagenome (GOLD analysis project Ga0179593, IMG submission 185931) | Vadose zone soil fungal communities from Angelo Coast Range Reserve, California, USA - CZODoug2_1_08_16fungal (PacBio error correction) | ecosystem: Environmental > Terrestrial > Soil >...
AAAGAGGAGCTGGTCGGCGAGCGGAAGGAATCGCGTGATTCACAGCAAAAAGGCCTCTCGTTCGTCCGTCGTTGCTCGAGGGAGGGAAGGGAGATCAAGAGTCCGAAAGAAGCTAGCGTGCGCAAGGGGGGCAGACGTCCTCGTTCGAGCGAGAACGAATCTCGGGGGTAACAGCAAACAAAAGGAAACCCACCTTCAGGCTAGAAGGGAAAAACATAACCACTCTTCGAGGACCTGCAGGAAAAAATGATTTACTCCACCCTAAATGAAAAGGAAAAAAGGGACGAAAAGTCGTACGAAAAGAGGGAAACGGTGCGGTCGGCCTTATCGAGGGGCTGACAGCATTGGGAGCGGGGGTAATCTAAAGGGAGGCAGGGTCTGGAAAAAAAGCGAGAACTTACTTTTCTAGACCGGACGGCGCGTTCCGCGCTCCAAAGGGAGAAGCAGCCACCCAACAAGGGCAACTTGAAGAGAACCTCACCTGTCCATTGGGAGACAAAGAAATAAGGAAAAAAAAAGGCTGGTCGCCCTTGTCGAGAGGAAGCAAATCCCCTTCGGGGAAAAAGAAAAGATATCAAAAAAAAGTGCCTTCCATGTAAAGAGATAAGACAAGAGATCTCACACAAGATAAAAGAGATTTAATATCTATTGCCATGGAAGGAGGGGGATCGACCACTGCAGAGGGGGGGAAGGGGATCCTCAGACGGGGTATGTTCTAAACGGGCTAAAGAGGGATTGAGACAGTCCGGATGTGTCGCGGGGGAAAAAGAGGTCGTCTGTGAGTCAGAGTTCTGGGAAAAAAGGGGGGGGAGCCTTCCCGTGGGGGAGAGGGGGGGGAAAAGAGACGGGGCCGGTAAGGCGCATAATGGATGTATTCAAGCTGGGCTGAACTGGCCGGTACGGCCCCAGAAAACCACTACACAAGAAAAAAAGGGAAGGGGGACCCCGATAACCAGGAATCCGCGGGCAAGATTTCACGGCAATGTTTTCACGGGCGGGAAGGAAAGCCGGGTGGCGTTCCTCAAAGGAATCGCATTAAGACGATTTCTGTCGGTATGAAGGGACTAAAAACACTGAAGTTGCGGGGTTTTCGTTCAGCCCTGTCAGAAAAAGGGCGACGGGAAGGGAAAAGACTACGGTGAAAAGAAGAGGCTCGAAGATTACGGCAGCACACATCCGAAGGCGCTCACTAGGGGGTAACTGTCTATCTAAAAAAGGGACGATTCCCATCACGATGTTGCTAAAAGAGGCTTTTCAAAAAAGCCCCTCCTCGAGGAAGGCCGATTCTAAGAGCAAGATTGAAAATTTCTCTATGGGGGGAAGATTGTGCTAAGATGCCGATTTTCTTAGGGGCTCGGAACTTTCGTGGGGGCTATGGACAAAAAAAAATCTCAACAAGTGGGGGGAAGAAAGTTCGCAATAAAAAAAGATACGTTCCTTGACGTTTCCAAGAAAACAACCACCGTCTTAAAAAGCGGAAGAGACCTTGCGTGGGGTCACGGGTCATTAAGCTACTTTGGTGACGAACGGGACTCTCGTAGAAAAGGGGGGGGGCGCATTGGGAAATAGTTTCCCACGTTGTGGGATTAAAAAGGGATAACGGCCGTATTGGTTCCGGTCTGCCCGTAACGGGGTCGCAATCAGGGAGTGAGGCTCTGTCCAGGGGAAATAGAATCCAGCCAAGGGATCGTCCACCTGCACTTGAATGGCGCAAAAGAAAAAAGGATCATAGAAGAGTGTGGGCTCCTGGAAAGAAAGCAGTCTCCAAGGATTGCAGAGTCCTCCAAAAAAATTTCCGAGATAATTGCACTGCGGAGGGGGGAGGATCTGGTGCAAACGGGGCTCGGAAAAGCATTTAATTCGATTTGAGCACTATCGGCCCGGCTCCTAAAGGAGAGGGACTGGGAGGGGCTATGAGGGAACTGCCAATTGAATGTCGTTAAGATACGTTATAGCCGAGAGAAAAGGGATGTCTTCGGAGCGCTTGGGGGAGAGATCCACCAACTACAATTGCGGGAGAAGCCTGTACTAAGCTATCATCTCCACACTCGAAAAGCGCTGTGTAGTGGAACCGAGGGAGGTGACGGTTCAGAATCAAAGGGGGCACGAGTACAGAAGAATGTCTGAACATATTTCGAGAAAGTCCCCACAGACCCGGCTTCGGGCAATTGTTATTACTTGTACGACAGGAAAAAGAAGGAAAAGAACAGTTGAGACAAAAAAAAGGAGGGAGAAAGAAAGTTTCACTGGTACCCCCCCGATATAATCCAATCGCCTGAGAACGCTCACCAAGCTTGTCACGCTTGCAGATGCTCATCACTGGAAGAGCCGCGGTGGGAAGAAACACGCGGTCTGGAAAGCCCTCATTGGGGAGATGGTTTTATGAGGAGGAGAGGGGGAACGAGAAAAGGTTAACTTTTCCAAAGAAAAACGGTTTCTCGTCGGGGGTACTTTGGGAAAAAAATCTTGTGAGGGGGAGATGGAGTGGGGGAGGGGGGAGTTCCTTCAATTTCACGAAAGGAAGTGCGGAACCCTGTCTGCATGGCTGGATGGAACGGCTCCTAAGAACGAACGAAAGGGACGAGGCGTTAGGAGCATCTCTTTTTGGGGGGGGGAGTATAAAAGTTTCCCTCACGCCAGAAAGAGAGAAAACTGACAGTTTCTGGGAGAAAAACGGGCCTCTCTACTTAAAAAGGTGTCACCTCGCCTAAAAAACTGTAACTGGGCGAAACAACGATGTTTATCTCATTCCCTGGTGGAAGGATTAGCAGCAAGAAGGGGGGTGACATCTCTCAGAAGAGATCAAAACAAGGAGGAGGTCACCCCATGAAAGAACTATCACCAGAAGGAAGAGGAAGATCACCAATCGTTAGAACGTTCCCTTTCAATCCGGTGAGTGCACGTGTGAATAAGAAAGTCCTTCCTCTCTTCGCAAACAGACTGAGCGGTTTGAGATTAATACTCCAAGAAAAAAAGATGCTGGAGGAACGTGAGTAATAATACCGTAAGGGGCACCTGGGGAATTCCCTTCCAAGGACTTTAAAAAAGGGATATCCCCACCCAGAAACACAACGCCACAGAGAGGAACAAGAAAAAAGCGCCGGTGTCCAGAGAAATGGGGCCGAGAGCCGTCACGCCCAGGCATACACCAGAAAAGGAAAAGGGGGGGGGGGAAAGATTAAATCTTTCTGGGGGGAAGGGGGTCCACAGGGCTCTTCCAGTCCGGCGTAAATGACAAGCCGGAAGCTGAATTTGCGGGGGGAGGTGGCATCTATATCTTTGGGAGGATTCGAGAATCTCACTGTCAGTCCGATGTCTCCTTTATGGTCCTTCTCACAATTGGAAAGAAAATCAAGAGTCCGTTGGTACATTTATAGGAGGGAAGGGTCAGAAAATTTTACGGGATGAACCCTGGGAATGGGGGGAAGCTGTTCCCCGAAGAAAGGCGGCGTGGGGCAATCACGAGCTAGAAAGGCTCGCTGCGGCCCCTTCACGGGAATATTGGTTGGAGCCAAAGGGAGATAACAGAAAGAAAGCGTCCTTATCAAAAGGACGTACCTTCTCAGGGGGGGAATAGCCAGAAATCGCAGCCAAGGGAAAAAATCCCTGTTTTAACTAAAGGGGGAGTCAGAAAGAACATCGAATTCAAAGGGAAAGACGACTGGAGGACAACGACCGGAAAAGGAAAGTGCCAATTATCTCTCTTTAGGGGGGGGGGGGAAGATGAAAGGGGGGAGTAACGCTAGTCGATGAAAGACCAAACGAATTATTTAGAGAGAAAAGTGGGGGGGTCGTATACATAAAGGGAGGAAACATCGAAAAATTTTTACGCGCCCAAGGAGGAGTATCATTAGTTTCTATACCGTACGAGAAGATTGCAAAATCGATGAACCTTTACTTGAGACAACTACTTAACGAGACAACGGACACTTTGGGGTAAAAAGCTCAAGGAAAAAGCTATCTGGAAAAAAGGGGTTTAAAAACCAAATATATCTAAATGAAAAGGGAAAAAGCTCAATGCCGGATGTCCTAAAAAGACATTTCCGGGGTCTTGAAAAAGAACATTTTATTGTCTAAATTCTTAAAGGAGGCACGTTGGGGGGAAAAGTCTTGGTGAATAAAGAACAGCCAAATATCCTATCCTAGGAGGAAAAGGTAGCAAATATCAATCATAGAAAACAATACAGTAGCAGTATCATTCTCATCGGCGCTTAAGAGAGGGGATGCACCATTTTGAGAGAAAGGTCCGCCAATAGGTTTCTCCTATATTAGTCAATTTGGAGTGGGCTGCAAGATGAAAAAGAGATAGCGTGCTTCTTGGGAAGGAAAAAAATTCTTATCTATGAATACCGAGGAAGAGAGATCAGCAACACCTGCGAAATAAAAAGTCCCGCACGACCGTTTATCACTATCGAAAGCTCACCGAACGATGAAAGGAGAAAAGGGTCGATTTGACTCACCAAGGCCTGCCCTGACAATGAAAGAACACATCTTGCCCGCGGAGGACTAGAAAGGTCGAAAATGCAAGGACGAGTTATCAGCAAGTGGGAGGGTTACGGCAGTTCCGCGAAAAACTCGAACAGTATGGGGGAAGACTTACCGGCCAGCGAGAAAAAAGAAAAAGGGGGAAGAAGGATCTGCACAGCAACGTAAAAAAATCAAATGGAGAAAAAAAAAATCCCTACTTGCGCGTCCATCGACTTTTCGCCCCTTCGGGGAAAGGCAACGGCGCCGGATCCTGAAAAAGACCATAGTCAAGGGGGAGAACAAACTGCCGTTCCAGTGAAAAAAAAGCAACAAAAAAAAGAGAGATATTTAATTAATCACGTTCCCGGGTGCAGAAAGAGCAAAGGAAGAGGGGCGTTTGAAAGGAGGGGATATTGCCTTTATCTCTCAAGGGGGGGGGGTCTATTGACCGAAAAGGAAAAAGCGTCAACTCCAAGGGGGTCGGCGTTTAGAGGGTTGGCTCCTTAAAGGGTCAGGCGGGGACTCAGTACGTTCCACCTCCGAAGAGAAGGACTGGTATTCAAAGCTTGAGTTCCTGCCCGAGCTTACCCCAACGCACTCTTCCGGGAAAAAAGGATAAAGGCCTACCCCGAAAAGAAAAAGAAGCGGGCCATATTGTTCGCCGGACATGAGGGCATTCCGCCATTTACGGGTGGGAGAAATCCGGAGCGCAGTTCCTCGCTAGGGGGAGGATCAACGAAAGGGCGGGTCATTGTTTCCGAAACGGTGGGGGGGTCGGATGACGTCGACAGGGGGATCGCTCTAACGATGACCGGGAGTACGGCGAAAAAAAAAGCCTCACTCTAGCTTCGTCAAAAAGGAGAGGGGAACGGAAGATGCCTATGAAGACTCGGGGGGAAAGCACTATTTCGACAAGGGGAAGTTGTGAGTCTCGCTTCTCGAAGGCCAGGAATGGAAAGCTACTCGTATGCTCGGAAGACTAGATTCTTGCTAAAAAAAATTGTGGGGTTCCGATTTTCTCTTAGAGAGATTTGGCTGGGAAGATTGAAAACAACATTGAAGAAAACAATTGTTTTACGAATTTCGAGGGGGGAATTTTAAGGGGGGAAAAACCACCTCGGACCTGAGGCGCCGAGTGAAGGCGTTGGCCGCGGGGGGATGGTGGGGTCACGTTTTATAACGGTAATCATCTCAGAAGAAGAGTGGTCGCATTGCCATCGGATTGAAATGGGCAGGAGGGGGTTAGGGGAATATCAATTTCCAATTAATTAGGCTCTTCCGAAAGAAAAAAATCGGGAGGGGGGTCTCCTGACCCTAATATGCTCGAAAGACGTTGGTCGAGGAAACCGATTCCGGAAACCTCTTTCTAGTCGCGAAAGAGAGAAGCTTTTTTTTCTCAAAAAACACTAGAAAAGTTCGGAAGGTACATCTTACAAAAAGAGATACCAATCATAGAAAGGCGGCTTGACTTGGAGGGGTCTTTTAGGAGAGGGAAAAAAGAGACTCTATTTTAATCACGAAGAGGAGGGAGAAAGAAAAAGAGTTCGCAGGTACTTGCGAGGGAGATCTCGGAGAAAAGAGGTGAAAGCAGGGTACGGTATAATCCGCGATAAAAGAGGAGACGGTTCTTTTCTTCAAAGGTGGGCTCCAATCCCAAAAAAGATCGTCTCGTACTCAGCTTCAGAGTCCAGGATGTGGATTTCTTTGGGCTGACGGGAAAAGGGTGAGCCCAATCGTGATCCGAAGGGAGAGGGACGAAAGTCAAGATTTCTCTACAAGGTCCACCATGGCTAGAAAACTTCTTGCAATTGTGGAAAAATCACAAAATAGAACATTAATACGACATTGTAGGGGAAAGATGTGGTAGAATAACAGAACGAATATAGGGCTCTCGCCATCTAAAAACGCTTGGCAAGAGGAAGGAAAGAGGAAATATCCTCGGTGGGAGAGAACGGGGGAAAGCACTCATTGGGTTAGAGGGGGAATAGAAGGGGGAAGGGCTCGCGCTCAGAAGAAGAAAAACCCGCGAGGACTGATTTCGGTTTCGAAAAGAATAAAGGGGGAAAAGTGCTTTTTGCGACTTTCGTGGGATTGGCAAAACCGGAAATTCTGCACCCGGCGCAGGGAGGGGAAGGAAGGCGCCCGTCCACAGAAAGGAGGACTTCTGATTCGAAATCATGCGCGGGTTTGGTGGGGTGCAAGAGAATGGGGCGAAAGAGAAAATCGGCGCTCGCGCCGGGATTCTCTTCAACAAAGCCCTCAGGCAGAAGGAATGGACCTCGAAGGGTGATAGAGGGGGAAAAACCGCGAATGGCCCGAGAAAGGGGATCTTTAAGGGGAGGCATCTCTCTAATTTCACACCCAAAAGGAGAGATGTCCCACCAGGGGAGCCGGTAAAAAGGGGAAGGAAGTCCGATATCACCACGTGAGGAAGAAATCTTGACAAAGTTTAAGTATCAGAGGGGACCTTAAAACTAAAGAGGGGGAGCAAACGGTCTTCTGAAAAATCCGCCAAGAAAAAGGAAGTGCTAATCCTACAGACTGAAAAGTCTTATGAGCCCCCCCTAAGAGGGCAGACAGAGGAAATGGACGTCGCCCCGAACTTGAGGAAACCAGTCGCAAACAGAAAAAAGAGGGGCGCACACCTTCTATCAAAGGGGGGGGTAAGAAGTCAGGCAAACCTAGTTCCTAGCGGAGAGCATACGCCCAAAAAAACTCTCCAAATCTGCTACGGGACGGGGAAAACGTCTCTTCCAGAAAAAAGACAAGACTTGGAGGACTGCAGATGGCTATTTAACGGATCCCGAAGGGAAAAGGGGAAATTCGTAAAAAGGGAAAGTTGGGAATGTCATTCTTGAAGTTCTCCTGTTCTTGAAACTTCGCACCAGTGCCACGGAGTGTCAGCGGAGAGGGGGAACATTGCTAAGCAGCTCCGAAGAGGGGATTTCTTGTAATCAAGGAGAGGCTTCCAAGGATCAGGCGGTTTATGAATCACGACGCGGAGAGAGGCTCTCTTCTTACGAGAGGGTCTAGTTTGGGGGAGGGGGGGAGAGCGCTCCCGCGATACCAGCCCTGAAGCGGGGGGGAAAAGGCTGCGAGAAACCGGTACCTTCTCATGGGAGTGCATAAGAGGCCAGTGAACCAGTTTAACTGGAGGAATGATCATCACGACGAGCGTGAAAAGGAAGCTTGGTCAGATACTACAACCTTTAAAAAGAACGTCAGCCGCATGCAGGGGGGGGCTCTATGTGTTGGAAGATGCCGACTGTCTTGGAGGAAGAGGACTTAGAGATGAGGGGATCTCATCAAGAGAAGGGTGTTTTCTCCAAGTCGTAAGGTTGTACTCGAGCTTCGGAGAGGAAGGGGGTCATTTCTATACCGGACAGTGGGAGGGACCGTTACGGCCAGACCTCTCAAAGACATGTAGCAAAAGCAGCCACGGGGGAACACATGCTCACGGAAAAGGGGGGGGAAACTGAATATGTTCCCTTGACTCTGTCAATAGGGCCATACAACTGGAATCGAAAAAAAAGGGCAGCTATTTCTCCTAAAAAGCAGACCGACGGAGGGAAACTGCAATGAAAATCTCAACATGGGTTCGGGGGAAATGGGGTTTAGTCGTTTTGATGGGGGGGGGACATCGCGCCAAATAGAAGGGAATAAAATCTTCACAAGGTGGTTAGAGGGACTAGAGGCCATTCCGAGCTCATCGGCGCGGAAAGAGAGGAAACAGTTTCAAACTCGGTAGAAGACTTTATCAGTCTGAGAGGCTAGGGGTAGAAAAAAAAGTCTCGGACTCAGCTTAGAGGGAGGGAGTTTTGTGTGCTATCAGGAAATAAATCGTGAAATCTATGAAGAAGGGGGGCCGTCTCATCTGTTACTATAAAAGAGAAAAACAAATGCCCTCCCCGTCAGGAAATCTCATACAGACAGAAAAGAGAAATGCTGATTTCGTCCTTTCAAAAAAAAAAAAACCCGAAATGGCGGAAAGAGCAATTTCTTCCGAACAAATCTTGACACGTATTAAAAGGGGTAGATATCGGGAGTATGCTGGGGCAAGGGTTGTAAGAGAGGAAAGCCAGCCAAGCTGAATCACCAGCAGAAAAAGGGTTTAGGGGGAAAACCGTCCTCTCTTACCGCGACCAGTAGTCACCACGGAAAAGTACTGCTCACCGGCAGGAGGGCTGCGACAATCCCGGAAGGAGAGGGGGGAAAAAGCTTGTCTCCCTTTTAGGGAAAACCGGAAAGATCCCCGAAAGACCAGATTCCCTTCTTTTGCGAGAAAACACCCTTTAAAAGGAAAATCAGACTCTCAACAACAAAAGGAATTGAATAATCGTCGGGGGGAAAGGGGGGGAGAGGGGGGGACTCGCCACTTCCTTGAAAGGGAGATCAAGCCTCGGGGGGGCCGACACTGGCTACAATCATGGGTTGGGTGTTGGGGAGCTGACCCATTGGGGAGTGGAAGTGGCTCACTTCTTTTTTTTCTCAGGGGGAATCGTCGGCCGGGAAAAGAGGCGTCACTGTGAAACTTGTATGAGGAAGAAGTTCCTGCTCTAGAGTGAGAACGCAGCCTCCAAAGAATAAAGGGACGAAAAGACGTCCTCCTCGGGCATATTTTTGGACATTGGGCCTTTGTCAAGGGGGAAAGGGGGGTTTCTTCACTCCCAAGGGGCGAAAGAAAAGGGGGATCTCTTTTAAAGAGAGCACTGAAGGGTTGCAGGGAAATGGTGGGAAGCCCTTTTTTGAAAGACTTTCTAATTCGGGCGAAATAAGATTCAAAGACGGGGGGACTACTTGAGTGCTATCAAAAAAGCCACGCTTCGCTTCGGTGCGAGACGGCGATCCTCCCTTCATATCGAAGAAATATATTGGCTACATCCGGGAAAATTTGAACAGGAAGCGAGATTCTCCGAGACGTGCATTTCTCTAGGCCTCTAAAGGGAGAAAAATTGTCCCTATTTTTCGAGGATCTTCTAGGAAGGGGTCTTTGGGCGGGGACCAACAAAACTGGGAAAGACCTATTGTTGAGAAAGGTAAGCCAAAATCCCAGTTGCTTGCCGTTGAAACAAAACCAAGACTTCTCTATAGGGGCACTTTCTTGGGAATGTCCTGTATTTCCTTCTCTCTCTTTGTTCGGTCAGAAAAGAAGAGGCGTTGGGAGGGACATCGGATGCCCAAAAGGGGGTGCTGTTTGGAAGGGCCATGAAGGGACTGATTCCTGTCACGGTTGGATGTCTAACGAGGTTCTGTAACTGTTCATCGGGGGCTCGAATCCAGAAGGGGAGAGAAAAGCAACTTGGGAAAAAAGACTGTCAAAAGAAAAATCGCATCAAAACAGCGTGTGGGGCTCCCCGTTTCATCAAATGAAAAAAAGTGCATCTTCCCCCAAAGATCACGGGGGGATGCTGACGGTGCGGAGCTGGTTCTCAGAATTTGGTCAAAAGGGGAATTCGATGGGAGCAAAAGGATAGAGGGCTGAGACCTAATTTCGTCAGTTGAAGCGAAACATTCGAGGGGAGATTGATCAATGTACGGTAGACGTTGGCCCTGAGGAGGGAAGGTTAGCTCGGGGGCGAAAAGAAAACGAGTCACGTTCTGCCTTAATAGGGCGTAGAAATCTATCATCGACAAAAAAGGGGAAAGTGTGGATTGAGTACGTGACGGGGAAAGAGCCAGCTCACCCGTGTCTGGATAGAGGGGGGAAGTAAATCAATGTCCCAACGGATAAAGACGGAAAAACCGCGAGGGGTGGACGGATTTCTTTAAAAAAAAAAAGACAGGAAGAAAAGAAAAGAAAACTTACATTTAGAAAGGGAATGTAGAAGAGCACTTTGGACAAGAATGATTATATGCCATCTACCGAAGCTCCTCAAAAGGGAGGGGGTCACTCTTTCATGCTTAAAAAGGCTGGACCCTTGAATAGCCGGGATGGGAGGAATGTCTGACGTCTAAATCATTGGGTGGGGGGGAAGGGGGGTGGTATTCAATATTGAGGGGAGGCTCGCCGCTCTCACCGAAGGACGCTCTGAGGGAGGTGGGGGGGCGAAGGTGGGCGCCACCCCTTGGCGAAAAAGGAGGAAGGGGTGGGGATAGAAAAGGGGACTCAATTTTCTGGGGCGCCTGAATGCCGTCTCCTGGCGGAAAAGAACGCAATACTATGAGCGAAGTTCGACTTACTGATTAGAGGGGATTGGGACCATTAGGGGGGAATAAAGAAGCACGGTGCGAAACTACAGGGGAAATTTTGGAAAAGGGGAAAATTGGGCCTCTTGTCTCAGTAAAAACCGCCTGCAACGATTGAGAAATGGCTACCACTAGTCGAATACCTAGAATGCCACTTTTGTATCCTTATACCTGGGGGAAGAGGAAACAACAACAACTTATTATTCATTAGGGAAAAAACCAGGGAAGATGCCGAGTCAAACCAGTTCCAGAGCTTGTAGAAAAATCGTTTTAGCCCAGTTAAAAGTTCAGCGGGGGAGGGAAAGGTGAATATCCACTATGCCCTTCCCTCGAAAAGTGAAGTTTCTTCACAAAAAGGGCAACTTAATAAAAAAAAGCTATGCTTTCTAATCCGGGGTCGTAGAATAGGGAAAGCTCTTCCTAATTTAGGGGGGGGGGGGGGCTATTCTGCAAGTCCAGGGGAGACCCGAAATTGAAAGTCCGAGAAACACTCAAGAGGGGAACATCAACCAGGTGAAAGTATATTCAGGAAACGAAAGAATTTTCCAGTGAACTAGGTAAGAAAGGGAGCCGTCTCCTGGCATACAAGAGCACAAAGTAGGGGAGGGAAGGGTAAATCTTCTAAAGGGAATTTGATCCCAACGCTATCGGAGTACTAAGAAAAATCTTGACAAAAGGGTGTTATCTTAGGTCGATGGATCTATATCGGGGTCCAAGTGAATTCCGAAAGCCATCCTTGGAAAAAGGGGGGAAAAACTTCATTGATTTTTCAACGGATTGGTAGGAAAAGAATCCTTCAAATGGACGAGGGGTCAGAAGGGGGGAAGGACATTGATATAGGGGGGTCAGCCCTACATTCCCGTTTTAATCCAATGCGAGAAGGGGGACTGGTTCACCGTCAAGGGGGTGGAACGCAATGCCAAGGAGGGGAGAGGGGGAGTGCTCTCTTCTACTATAAGGACCAACGCACTTGCCTAGGGGCGCTCACAGAATCACCATACCTATGGAATACTAAGAAGAATCAACTTTTAATATACAGGCACTTTGGGGGGGGGAAAGAGACAAATAGCCATCTCCGGGGGGACTGCGCCATTGAAAGGCGTTCTCCCATCTAGTAATGGAGAAAAAACAGACCCCGTGGAAAACCGTAAGAAGAAAGGCTCAATTATCGAGAGTGGGGGAGGGGGAATATGCACTCTGAGGTAAAAAAAGGGTACAGGAGCCCAAGAAATTCCATGGGAAAAGAGAGTTCAACTTAGACAGTGAGCCAGGGGAAAAAACGCCGCCAAGCTTAGTCTGAGGGTTAGTTTCAATTTGCGAAGGCGAGAGGGGAAGGAAAAGGTGCTGTCATATCCCTTACCAAAAATGAGCAACGGAATCAAAAGGGCCACTTTGGGAAAGAGCTAACCTGCCGGGGATAGGGGAGATGTTCCCTGAGAAAGGAAACGCGAGCAAAGTACATCGCCAATCAATGATGCTCCGGTCGAAGGGTAAACTTTGGTGTGGCAAAAGCAAGGAGGCGAAAGAATTGTAACAACTATTGGGAGGGGAAAACTGTCTTGGCCCAGAGAAAACAACGACCACAAATAGTAACAGCAAAAACTCGGAAAAGGGCTTGATGCAAGCAGAGTCGCCAAGAAGGAGCAGGGAGAAATCGCGCGGAAGGCGATGCACCATGGTGCAAAGGATGTCTCCAAAAAAAGAATGCTCACGTATAGGCAGAGTCGAAGAGAGACGCTCACTATAGGGCGGCTGGTGGTGTTCTATCCGAAAAGTTCCCAATCGGGAGACGTATTCGCGAAGAAGGAGAAACACCGGGCTTAACGGAAAAAACTTCAGTGCGAAGGAAGGAAAAATACCATACTCACTCTCGGAGGGTCGACGCATTTCCGGGGGGAAAAAATGTCTCCTGCCCCGTTACAGCAGGAAATGGAAAAAGGAACGCGGAGTACTTTCTCGGAGGAAAGGAGCGGGAAAGGAAGTACCGTGGTTTAAATCTCTGTCATTAAGAAGGAAAAAACTTGGGGGCAGCAATCAAAGGAAGGTTTCCCGACGTACCGCCGCCGGCTACCGAGAAAAAGCCTTAGAGGCACATTCTGCAGCAACAGGGGAAGGGAAAAAATGTCTGTTTCCTCTAAGCAGAAAGGCGCAAAAAATCACGTGTTCCTCCCCGTGTCGTCACGAAAAGACAAAAAAAGGGGAGACGGATCCTTCCACTACCAATTCAAAAGGTTCATGTCCCGCGGAGATGAAGGGACTCTCAACAACAACACTTATGAGGGAAGGTCGCAAAGTGTGCTCTCACTGCACGGGAATAGGTGAGTTGGGAAGATTAGGGGAGACATTGAAAAAGGTATCGCTCCGAAAGGGGGGGTCATGGAGAGAAAGGAAAGGGTCCCGCTTCACCCATTAAGAGGGTGAGCAGTCGTTTGGGAAGGGGAGTAGAAACTGCTTGGGTGGAGCCTCCGGGTTCAGAAAGGCCCGTTAATTCGGAAGAAAAGGAACAGGCTAGTGCTGGGAGGAAAGGGGGAAACTGCCAGTCCTGCCCTATCTTAAACGATCACGTCTGAAGAGGAATCACCTAAGGACAAAGAACACCGTCATCCGGGGGGGGCCGACATTGAAAAGGTAAACTTGCAGTCCTCCATTGGGGAAAGAAAAAAAAAGGACTTCAACTCGCGATTTGCTTTTCTGGATTAGAGTAACCACGGGGGGATTGCATTGTTTTTTTTGTTATCTGTAAGGGGGAGAAGGATTCTATTAAAGTAGGGGGACTCTCAAAAAGGGCTACGTGCTAGCCAACAAACTCAAAGATTATAAAACGGAGTGCGACTACTTTACGAAATTCCTATTCCTCTCGAGCCCCGATCACTGGCGACAAAGAGTGTACCATGTGCGAGCGCTGAAGCCGATGCGCCGAATGGAACTAAGGTTTGCTAAAATGCCTTGCTAACGTAACGGACGATGGGGAGGGAGGAAATGGCTGTCTCGTAGTGGCTGGGCGGGGTCGTATGAACAATGCCAAACGCTCGGAGCCTTTGGGAACAGAAAAACGGTGGCTCTTCAATTCCTTCCGGGGGGGAACAACCAGACCCCCCCCATCGGGACCTGCGTCGTAAAAAGAAAGAAGGGGCGTTTTCGATTGTGTCCTTTTGTAGGAGTTTGGTGCAGGAAAAAATCTCATTCGAGCATACCAGCTCTGGGGGGGGTCGTTTCTGGGGGGGGGGAGGGGGTTTCTGTTGAAAAGGTCCTAGGGAGAAAAAGGGGTTGCGATGTCGCGGGGGGGGTAACGGTGAAAAAAAAAACCTAATAAATGCTACGAACCAGAAGAAAAGGGCACGTTCGCCTGAATCTGTGAGAGGGGGTTGGATGGAAAAGAACAGGTCAGAAAAAAGGGGGGGACTTTATCGACTAGAGTAAGAAGCGTTGCAGAATCGCGACCATCAAGAGTGGAAGCTGAGTGCTGAGAGGACGTGTTCTTGAGAGAGGACCAAATGGTATCACTCTCGTCTCTGGGGGCTCATAAGACAGCCTTGACGGGGTGCGATTTCTCGGCGGGGAAACTGCCCATGGGAAGATCTAAATCACGTTGATATCAAAGAATGACGGCTGTCTTGGTTCTTCGGTGGACTTGTGTCTTCCAATCCAGAAGGCGGGCATTATCGTATAGGGGGAGAGCCACACTCGCAAAATTGATGAGATCCGGGGGGATGTGACAAGGGAGTCCATCTCACCGGGAGAAAAGGCAATATTATGGGAGTATTTCTCTATCAAAGGCAACAGGGGAGGGGGGGATCGGACCAAGGCAATTGCAATTGTTGGAAGGAGGAAGTACGTACTGAAAAAATCCATGAAAAAGGAAAGGGGAAAGAAGACTAATTTTCAGGGAACCAACCGAGAGGATTCCTGCGATACGCTCGACCGAGTTAGGAAAGGAGCAGTATCGCCGCTTAATAGGCCATGTCTCATTACCGAGTGAAAGAATCATTTGGTGCGGAAATGGCCGTGAAGGAACGGTACCTAGGTGAACAAAACCTCGCAGGGGGGGTTCAGGCTATACTTTTGGCACATTGGGGGGGCGAAACTGGAGTTTTTATAATTTCGGGGCGCCGAATAAAAGCCTTCTCCTGTGCGAATTAAGGGAGAAAGGTACTACCGCTCTGAATACGGGGGAAAGGGGGGAGTTGGTCGTATGGGGAGCATCGGTGCGAAAAGCAGTTCGGTCGCTCGGGGGGGGAGCTCGGAGGAGGCATCTCCTTCACAAGAATTTAACTGGAAAAAGAGATGGGGGGATCTACGAACTGGCCATGGTGGGAGTATCTTTCTGGCCGCAAGTGCTCGATAAAAAAAAACTTATGAGTAAAAAGACAAAAAGGAGCCCAGAAAGAGAAACCACCAGGGATACATTCGAGGGTTCACAAAGATCGGTGTGTAGAAGTGCCCGTGATCGTACTGGGGCAATTTGGAATCGCGCTAGCACGAACTGGGGGTTTTCGCATCCGAGGTAGGGCTGCACAGGAAGAAAGTCTCAACCACCGCGATGTCTAGAGGCGTATGAAAAGGGTCATCCAGTCTCCGGGCGGAAGGACCGTGTCTCCCCAAAAGAAAGACAATATCAAAGCCCCCTCAAGTAGCAGGTGGAGCAAAACCTAGACACACCTAAATCTAGAGGGAGGGTTTTAAAGCAGACGAGATGCTATCCTTACTAAATCTAAAATCTCACAAAGGTTAAAGCGGCGAAAAAAGGTAGGAACACCTCTTGGAGGGGGACTAAATCCAAAACGCCTTTGTGAGAGGGGGGCAGATTGTCAGAGGGGTCCCAAAAATCTTCTTCTGAAGGCCTCAATGAAGGAAGTTCTCCTTTATTTGATGTCAAATAAAATTGCCAGAAATCGATCCGGTGGGGGGGATAGCTAAAGACCTCATAGGGCTGTTCGTAAGGAGGGATACCCTCGGGGGTCTTTTTAGGAAGAAAAAAAAAAAGCGTGTTTTTCCTATCTCGAAAGGGGAGAAGAGAAAAGTTGAACAAAGGGGGGGGGGGGATTTGTATCCAAAGCGCAACCGGGGGAAGCGGGTATCCGGAAGGAATATACCGTACCTGGGGAGTGGCATTTTCATAAAAGGGGAAGAGGGGAACAGCTGAAAAAAGAAAAACTTTCTCACTTTAGGATGACCGAGAGGGGAAGTGCTGTTGAAAACGTGATGAACCAAGGCAACGTCATCAAAAAATGAGGGAAGGGGATGGTTTAGCGGATTAGGGGACATCGGGTAAAAGATAGACGAGGACGGAGCCAAGAGGGGCTGGAAGGGAGCTCCTCAACTGGTTACCGCCATGATTCCGGTGGAAGACGCTCACTTCGTTTCGGGGGCCGGTAGTGGGGACAGAGTCGCGCTTTCAGGAAAATGCGATCGAACCGTTACAGTGATATCCGAGCAAAGAAAGATGACAGGAGGGCCACCTCATCCACGGTGGTAAGCATAAAAAAAAGTGTCGCAACCGCGCTGTAGAAGAGGAAGGGTGTTCCCGTTACATTCACAAGGCAAGCGGGACAAAGAAAAGCAGTGCCGAGGCTCCTAATCGAAGGGGACGGTTTTTTTGCTGTAAAGGCAAGAAAAAATGGGGGAAAATAGGGGGTTGATGGTTGAACTTGGGGACCATAGACCAGAGGGGAATCCAACTGCCAAGGAGCGCAGAGAGGGAAACAAGGGCGTTAGCATAGAGCCATTAACAAAAAGGAAATGCGTGGCGCCATCGGCGAAACCATGGGTGAAAGCGCTTTCTATCGTTCGGAGCAGCAGGGGGGATTTAGATGAGCACCAAGATTCTCGAAGCTAGGGGCGCTTTGTGCTAGGGGAAACACTCGTTCGAGAGGGGAGGGACGTAGGCGAACTCGCACCTTCGCATCGGGATACACACCGGGAGGAAAGAACCCGGAGGGGCTCCGTTTTAAGAGACCATACATCACTCGCGAGAACGGGGAGGCGCGGTCCGAGTGACCCACCGCGGAAGGACCCTTGGAAAGAAAAGGCCGAACAATCTTTCCCCGCTAGAGGACTCGGGAAGAGGAGAGTCTTCAGGACAGGGAAAAAGGCGGCAGGACAGGCAGGGGAAGAAGGGAAGAAAGCACTTCTACTTACTTGAGGAAAGGAGAAAGGGGGCATAGAGGAAAAGTTAATTCTTCCACCCCACATAGAGAACATCAAAAAAAGAGTCCGACCTCAAAAATCCCTGACTGCGTAAAGAGAAAGGAAGGGTCGCCCGTGTCTGGAAGGAGGAGAAGAACCTTCTTCTGGAAGGGAAAAAAAATTAACGTATTTTCTATCACACCGTCGGTCCTGGTCAGAAAAAAAGAAAGGAGGGATCTGAAAGGGAGGCCTGAACGGACGGTGGGGAGCAACAAGACTGTTCTTTTAATTGGAGGGGGAGAGGGGACTTTTAGGAGAGAAAAAATTTTTTCTATTTACGCGCAGTGGGGGAGTTCTGCTGGTGAGGCAGTGATTGCTGTGGGGGGAGGGGGGTTTTCCAGGAAGGGGAAGGGGCCTTAATTCCAGTCTTCACCCAAAGAGAAGAGATGGCGGACTGGCCTTCCTGCCCAAAGTCCTTCAGCAATCCTCCCGGCCTACCCCAAGGAAGAAAGGGTTTAGACCGACAGAAAATGTCCGTGTCAGGTTGCGGTGCGTCAAGAAGATCCGCTTTCCCCCTCGAAGGATGTCTGGTATTAGAGAAGGGGTTTCTTTCAAGTAAGGGGGAAAGGTTTGCTCAGTAACGATGCACGGGAAAATATAGAGAGAACTAGGAAAGAGCACCCCAGCCGCACGAGGGCTTCGCCCTCTTGAAAAAAAAAAAGGGGGGAGCGAAATACTGATGCCGTCTCGCCGATCATGCTGCTTTGAAAAAATGGTGTCAAGTAAAAAAGAGCTCCGATCTCAGGAACTTTCAAAATAGGCTATATAAGAAAAGATAAAAGGGAGCAGAAGGAAGTTTTCTTCGGGCGGTTGTCTATTGGAGTTGGCGGGGGGACAACAATGAACTTGAAAAGACAACATCTTTGGTACAAGAAAAGGTGCAGGGTTTTCATGGAAGTGAAAAAAAACACCGTCTTACCTGGAGGGCGCCAAGTTGTCGAGTCCGGGGATTTTTTAGGGAATTAGGGCTGGAACGGTACGTTCACAGACATAACATCTCGGGGGGAATGGGGATCATCTGGGGAAAGGTCTTCGGGGGGTGGGCTGCCTCGTGCCTTATTGTGACAGTGAGAATTTAGATCTCAATCCAGGGTCTCAGGGAAGGATAATTCTCTAATCAAAGCTTGCTGCAAGCGCAACACTCTTTCTCCAGGGGGGATCCATCAGGCAGCCCATCTGGGCCCCTGAAAGAGACATTACAGACGTGGAAATCTGAAACAACAACACAAAACCCAATCACTCGCATATAATTGGAAGCTACTGTTCGGCCGGCTCAAAGGAGGGGGAGGGATCTTCCCAGGGGAGCACGCTCGTAGTGCTGCTCCTAATTTCGCAAGGGGGGGAGATCTGGTCGAGGAGGGAGCAACTTCCCATTTAGCGGAAGAGATAAAGCCGCTGAGAAAAAACTGCTGCTTCTGGGGGGGGGGGGAGGGTCGCTCGGGGAAGTTTGCTCCTCCAATCCCACTGGTTCCAAGGAGAGTACGCAGCGAGCTCGAACTGTTGATTTCGTGAAGAAAAAGGGAGGGGTTGACCAGAGCCAGCTCAAAATAGGGAAAAATATGAGTTCGGGGTCTCTATAAGGAAAAAGGAGAGAATCTGGAAAATCGTGGGAAATTTGTTGTGAAGGTGTATGACGCAAAAAACATTAGAAGAGTTCGACTAAAAGGATAGAATACTAATTCAAAAAGGAAATCGCTCAAGATGTTGCCATCGAGGGCGGCATAACGCGAAAACAACGGCGTTGGAAACTTCTTACGCGGGAGAGCCGCGGTGGCTCAGATTCGAATCTATTAAAAGAGAAAGTGGTGAGAGGTGGGTATTCAGGGGGCTCGCCGACCGGAAGAGGTGAACTTTACAGAAGGGAGTGTCAGGGGGGGGGGGAAAAAAGAGCTGTGTGGCTCCACCATGTTTGCTGGGGAAAAGGAGGGGGGGGGGGGAAAAGGAAGGGATGGAAGGCGCCGTGGAAGTACGGCGGAACCGGCCTCCTGTCGAGGGGGAGAGGGGCCGTTCAGGAGGCATAAATTCTACTGTTCGGCAGTGGGGGGGGTGATATTACGTTGCCAGCAAGAAGTGGTTCGACACTCACGTTCGGGAGGAAGGGGAGGGAACTCGTTCTCTGAAAAGCCGAAGGGAGTTAAGGGGACCTTGTCTACAACTATTTGTCTAGGGGCGAATGGGAAACTGGGGGGCTATCTTTCTGGACAAATTGTGGTGAACATCTAAGAAGGGAACCGACCACGGAGAAGGGAGATTTCCCCACCAGACTGGACGGGAACACCCAGTTCAGGTATTCTATATCAACCATCGTTTTAAGGGCCGTTCAATTTTCCGGAGAATTGAAAAGCGGCCCTTCCTACGAACTCCGGGTAAAATCTTCTGGGCAACTTAATACGCCCGAAAACCAACGGATGCTGAAGGAGAACTGAAAAGTAAATTAATCTACGGGACCGCTAAGGGGCAAGGGAAGAGTCACTGCGCAAGGGGATCCCCACTCCAGTCGAAAAGCAAAAGGGTTTCTCGACACCTTAGAAGAAAGGGGAAATCAGAGCGACGGGGGGGAATTTCACCTAGGTCCTATAGGTCAGACCAGGTACCAAACTCTAACAAAGGAGTAAAGCGGCGACTGTACGAACCGCGTCTCTCCATAAAAACCTCAAAGAGAAAGGTTTGCGTAGGATGAGCAAGAGTGGGGCCCAGGGAATTCTACTCCTTTTTAGAACTGTCAGTCCTGAGGGAGAACTTTAATTTGGGAATAAATCCCTTCCACCGTGCAAAGGGAGGAGACGGTGGGACATTGAAGGGATTCATCCAATCATATGTACTGTCTGTTTAATCAAGGGAATCAAGCAGGGAGGCAGGCGTTATGAACGCAATCAACGACGTGGAATGAACGAGCGCGTACGAGAAACAGAGTTTGGGGGAGACCAAAGCGCTCACCTCATAAATCTGCGGCAGAGCGGGGCGTTCCCTGCTCATGGTGCCATAAGAGCCAGCGCAGGAAAAACTTTTGATCAGCACGACAGCGTAAAAAGAAAGAAATTCAATTCTTTTGCATGAAACAAGGGAGAAAAGAGCCACCGGACAAAAAAAAAGGGGAGCGCGCGATTGATTGGGTCGCGAGGGATTGAAAGGGGAAAGGGAAGGGGAGAGAACACACTAGGTTGAGCGCATCAACGTAAGAGATTTGTGGAAGAAATTCGAAGGGAGGTGGACGCGCGGGTCGGAAAGGGATTAGGGTGTCAAGAGAACCGAATTGCGATCGACACGTTTACAGGCCGAAAGAAGTACATGAGCACGGAAAAAAGCCCGTTGAAATCGATTAAGAGAAAAGAGCCTGTCTGATCGACGGGGGCCCTTGACCGGCACCAAAGAAGAATGACCTACCCCTTTCACAAAAAGGCTCCACGAGGGCCGAGAACCTTCTCGCGCAGGTCCGAAGGGGGAGGGAAAGCAAGGAAATCGAAAAAGGGAAGTAACAACATGTTGATCAGTTTGAAGACTTTTTTGTCCATCGCAAAATAGCACGGAGAAAAGAAAGAAAAAATCGGCACAATATTATCGGAAATGGGAAAAGGTAAGAGGCACGAGTAAAAACATCGGCGCGAAGTCGGAAACAAATGTGCAAACGAAGGAAAGAAATCGGTGCGAACTAGAGCATCATGAGTCGGAAGGGAAGAAGGGAGAATGCTAAGGGGGGGCTATCCTAGCCAGAAGATTCGAGGACCGATTGACGGGGAGGCTGCCTTACGAAAAGGAGGGAAAAGGAAAGACCCATGCCCGCACCCTTCAGTAGGAACTTAGAGAAAAAAGCCGAGGAACTTCTAGGCGGAACAACCCTAAAATGGGCGGCCGAAGGACCATGCCCGCAATGTTAACAGAGGAAAAAAATGTACGGTCGAGGGGGGGGGAGGGGAGGGAGTCTGCATTACTATTTTCTGTGTAAACGAATGAAAAAGAAGTTAATACCAGAAAAAGTTTCCCGACTTACGGCGCGAAAAGAGACCAACGGAGGCAGAAAGGAATCTATGCCAGCACCGCCTACTCCAATTAAGGGGTTCCGCAGGGAAAAAGACCCAAAGCTTGTCTGCCCGAAGATCCCCGCGCGGATCCTTAAAAGAGACACCGGCAGTGGCGAGTCCACCGGGAAAGATAGGAAAAAGACTTCGCAACAAAGGGAGGGAGATTTAATTATCGTCGGGCCCTTGAACGAGGGTGCAAGGGAAGATGGGAAGGTATGTCCAAAAGTGACCTGTTATACGGGCCGCGACACGTGAGGGGAAAGAGGGGGGGGACTCTCAGTAAGGAAAGGGAAAAAAGAACATTTGATTTCGGCGGTGAGCATACTTAAACCATGGGGGTGCTCCTTCCAAAGGGCACGGGACGCGCGGGGGGGGTTCAACGGGGAGGAACCTAAAAAAAGGGGTCAGTCGAGTGCTGGGGCGCGGGACTGAAAAGAAAACAAAGAGAACTACGGACCCTGCAGCAGACGATAATTCCGACCCCGCGAAGTCCTCCTTCGGGCAGCTTTGGGAAAAAAGTTTCAAGGGGAAAAAAAGGTGGCATGCCTCCATTTCCGGGTTCTTCACTACTGAGAATGTTTACCTCTCGGGGGGGCGGGTGGCTCAACGACATGGCAGGCATGTTTTCTGGAGCAAAACGGGGGGGGGGGATCGTACCGTAGGGGATGTCGCGGAAGAATTCATCGCTCGAACGGAACGGGGAGAACTTCTAGCACCCAGGTCGCGCAAGAACTTGTCACTTTCTATCTCCGACGACGCACAAGAGCACTAATGGAAACTTTGACAACGTACCAAAGAAGAAGAGGCGCGGAAAAAAAGAGGGAAATCTCCTCGTGAAGGGGTCCTATGAATCACTGAGACAATTTTGTACCTTCGGGCTGCGCTAGAGGGGTCTGGTAGAGAATGGGCAAAAAGGAACGCTCAACATTTGGTACTAAAATGGGGGAGATTTTTCCCTTGCAAGGCCACCGTCTTACCTGGGAAGAAAGGCGCCATCGGGAAAGCGGTTTTGGCGATTTTCTTTGTCACGTGGGGTTTAAGGGGGGGGGGGGAAGGGGAAACTTGGGGAAAAAGAGAAACGCGCTGTTGGTCGCAGGGGAACAAGGTTTACCAACTGGGAGTCTTCAGGGGGTCCGTATTTGGTCCCACAAAAGTCAATGAGAGGGCGAGCGCAATAGGGATTGACGCACCAAGAAATCGAAAGCACAGCCGTTTTCAAACGTTCGAAGGGCAACACTCTCGTTGGAGGACTCTCTTGGTGGGCAGAAGGGAAACCGCGAGGAAGACTCAGAAGAGTTTGCATGTTGAGAACACAGCACTCGCGAATGCGGCGGAAGGTAAAGCGCGTGGTGCTCACTTTGGAGGGGCCCCACAAGCGGGGAAGGGGGAGCAACTCTTCGTCTGAAAGAGGCGCTGTCGATTTCTCGGGTATGCAACTGGCCGACATGGGGAATTCACTGTGGGGAAAAAGGAGGCTTCTTCGTTCTTGGTTTGGTGAGAAAGATAGAAAAGAGAAAAGTGCGGTGCAAAAGGGATAAAGGAGCAAAAAACAACACTCATCTTCTGGGGAAAGAATTGGCTTTCATAAACAAAAGGTGGAAGGGATGCAGGGGAAGTCCTTACTTTCTCGGGAAAAATAATGCCAGCTCACTCGCATAACTTACCAAATGAGAAAGAGATGTTCCCACCGGAGATCCTGACCCGGATCTTTGGAGGGGGGATTGTGGAAGTATTTATGACGAGAGGGGAGAAAAAAGACCCTTATCGAAGAGACTAAAAGGGGGTAGAAGACGAGTTTCACGGGTATATATGCAAAGAAAAAAACTGCCCATCGAAAAAAAAGGGGCTTTGTAGTGCTGTACGCCGCTGAGACAGGCGGTTTCTAAATCCCCAAGAGGTTAAATCGCAGCAAGGGGGGGGATAGGGGGTATGTTCCTTTACTGACTCCGGTGACATAGTTTAAAAGCTCTCTATTTTACTTTGATACGTCCTATACTGGAAAACTTCTGGGTTGAGGGGGGACCTTTATTTTTTATATTTACTGTCCTGGGTAGGGGAAGACTTAAGTTGTAGGGCGCTAGCAGGGGGCAGTATGACTTCAAAAAGGGAAACTAACGCCACGAAAGGGAATTCTACTTATTCGACACGGGGGGATGGGCTTAAGGGGCACCTCACGCAGCAAGAGGGGAAACTCCTACATTTTCGGCTCAAGAAGGACTGGGACAGAGGGGGAGAAGGGAGGGGGTCCTCCCTAGAAAAGATTGAAATGGACCTGGGAAGAGCGAATACCGTCGAGGGGGGGAGGGGGTGGTTCCTTCGTGAGCGGGGGGGGGGAATCTCCTACAATGAGGAGGGATGGCACCAAAAAAAAAAAAAAACCCAAAACGGGGCGCCCTCTCCGCAATCTCCACACTTGACGGAAACAGCGGTTTCGCCCACGGGGCCGTCTCTTTGCGGCCACGTGAACGAAGGCCCGTCCTTCGAGAGAGGGAATCTCCCGTAGAAGAAAAAAGGGATCCTCCCATCCCCCCCACCGTCTCGGGTCGGAAAGGAAGTGAGTACTTGTAAGGGAGAACAGTGCTCCTGGGACGAATTCCGCGCAAAAAAAGGCATCCCTATCCCCACTAAAAGAAAAAAAACATATTGGGCGCACACAGGATACAAGAGCGCGGTTTAACTTGTCCGAGCGGGCCGTCACGGGAGGGAAAATAACCAGAAAAACTTGCGGGGGGGGGGTGGAGGGGGAGGGGAATTAATCCTGAACCTCTGGAAAGGAAGTCCGCAAAGGGAAGTTGTGCTTCGGCAAAAGGGGGAGAGATACGGGGTCGTCCTCTACAGGGGTTAGGCTCAAACTTCATGGGGTGGGGATTTATTTGGAGTCCGAAAACTATGGAAGAGCGGGGGAGGTGTACCATTTGAGAGCCGACAGAGGGGGGAAAAATGCACTGCTCATATTGGAAGGAGGGGGGGGCCCGGTGAGCTGCCTAAACCGGTACCACTTCAAAGAGCAACAGCTCAGTGTGGGCGAGCGCAGACGTAGATACTATAATGCCCCGCAAGGGAGGGGGATCCAAGCGAGAAAAAAAAGGAATAAGCCTCATTTTATCATCTAGTAGGGAAAATCAATGGGCAGTTGATGAAGTCCCGGTTTAACTGAAGGACAGCACGGAAAGAGTTCGAAGAAGGGTCAGGTCCGACGAGACCTCACCTTCATCCTCATGTGCAATTTTGGACGGGGTGGAATATTCAGAACTCTGTATCGAGGAGGCCCACAAAATTGGGAAGAAATCAACTTATAAGTTCAGGGAGGGGGGGAAGAGCAGAAAGACATTAATTCGTGTCCTGGAAAAGTACATAACCGGATCAGAAAGCGCAACAGTGAAAGAGGAATGACATTATCACCCGGCCTAAAGCAGGTCCGTGATCTATGCGAAAGGCTCGACTAGATTTTAACGTACCCGTCACCAAAATTCTGGAAAAAGAAGAAGACAATCTCCAACGAAAGGGCGGACAAAAGAATGTCTTTAAACGGAAGCGCCAAAGGGGATTGTCGTTTGAGGGGGGAAGAGGTGTTGTCCATCGAAACCCAAAAGGGCCCAAAAGCAGAAAAGGAAAAGAGTCACAAAAAGAAATATTCGGCATAGAAAAAGGCACACGATTATCACTGGGAGGGAAACTTAGCGAGCGAGGCACCATGGTGCAAAAACACAGATAAGAGTGATCTGGAGGATGATCTCCCGTACCTGTCAGGAAAGGAAGATGAAAGCCTAGAAGTTTCTGCCGGGGGGCCTTCTCCACAGGGGGAAGGGAGCTATGAATCCTGTCGCGGAAGGAAGAATGAAACACCGGTCCCTCACCCGAAGAAGTTGAGAAATATCTCAGAAGAACTTCTAGGAGACAAGGAAGAAGGGCCACCCAAATTTGCGGACCAACGGTGAAAAGAGGCGGGAACGAGGAGGAATTTCTCGGTAGGGATTACGAGTGATCGTTTTGTAAGCAGGGAAGGAAGTTCCGCCAACATGGAAAGGAGGGCGTATTTTGAAAAGGGGAACGCGTCCGCTACACAAACTTGAAGGGGAACAACAGAACGGGACGGATCACCGCCGAAGAGAAACACTCCGTACTTCGCGTCCAATCGACCAAAAAGAGGACCGTGTCGGCGCGAACCCGAAAAAGGGAAAAGGATTCTTCACGAAAAGACAGACACCGCCGTTCCCAGCTAAGAAACAGGGGTAAAAAGAACGAGAGATTGAAAGGAAAGATGCGGGCCAAAAGAAAAAGTCCGTGAATCTGTGTCGTATGTCGACTGCGAGAAAGGGGAAGAAAGATTTTGTCGGGGGGAATTGGTCGCGGCAAAAAGGGGGAGTCGGTGAGGTCAGGGGTGGCTCGACGGGGTGGAAACTTCCCTTTGGTCGCGTGACGCAAAATTCACCGGGGGGTCAGAGAAAAGGGAGGGAAAGGGGGCTTTTATTCAGAGAAATGCCCGCGCTTACAACCACTATAAAAGAGGCCGTAGCTCCTCCCAAAACCTTCCTTCCGTCGGTAAAGATTCTGGGGGGAAAAAAAAAAGAAGGGAGGCCATTTCGGGTGGCGTGAAAAAACTTGCCTCGCCTCGCGTGGAAGGGATGGTATTAGATCGGGGGGAAGAAGACACTGAAGGGTGCGGGCAGTCGTTCATCGGGGGAGGGTAAAAGGAACGACTGGGGAAGTGATTCCTAAAGAAAACATGACCGTTCGAACACAATCAGAAGCGGAGGGGGGAAGGGGGGAGTACCTGGGACTATGCCCTCTGAAACAAAAGGGATCCACAGGGGGGATCTACGGAAAAGGGGGGAACAATTTTTGCATATCAAGGAAAGTATATCGAAAAGAAATTCTCTCTAGAGGGGGAAGACTATGATTGGACCTAAAAGTTTTAGTAAAAAGGACCTCTCTTTTTTTGGGGGGGGAACTGTGGGGGGGGGAGTTGACAAAATCAATAAACGCTAAAAAGAGGGGGGGGAAGAAAGCAATCCCCTGGCGGGGAAGGGGGAACAGTTTTCCATCACAGGTCGAGGAGAGAGGGGTGGAGATTGTCTTGTCACTTTTTGGAAAGGGATCTTTGGGCCCTTTCACAAAGGAAAAGACTCTTGGGTAAAGGGAAGATTTCCCAACTTGGGCTGTGCTGTTGCAAAAAACGGAAGGGGGGGGGTAAAGTTTCTCGGAAGGAAAAAGAAGAATCGGTTCGTAACGTCTCCAGGAGAAACTAAATCTCTAAGAAGAAACCGTCACTTTGAAGGGGGAAAAAAAAGACTGGCCTCCGTTGATTCTACCTCAGGAAACCTGATGGGGAAGAGAATAGCAGGAGAAACATTACAGTCCCCACCGTCGACACATCCGAAGGAAAGAGGCAGGAGGAAAAGGGGAAAGGGAAGGGTTTCTCACTGCCGGAGGGTCTAAAGAGGGAAGGGGGGGGGGAGCACGCAGAGGGGGCTCGTACCTTTCGCCTTTCAAAGAACATGGCGCTGGCTATTTCTCAAAGGACCATGGAAGCGAGGTTAATCTCACGGGAGACGAGGAACCCTAGCTTCGTTGATCGCGGGGGGGATCAATCCAAGAAATATCGTTCCTAGCTAGAGGAGGGGGGAAACCACACACACGGGTGAACGAGGAAGGACGGTGACATCTCACCGGGATTACAGGAAAAAAATTGGATGGTAGAGGTCAATGGAAAAAAAAAAGACGTCTGACCCGCTTTTAAATTTGGGAGGGTAAGTGAATAAGGATAAAATCCATTAAGACAGAGGTGAACTAAAAAGGATGGGGAAAAAGGGGACCCAACTATATAAAAGTACCCTATATAAGAGGCAACAACTACTTGGTCAAAGGAGGGAAGCTGGAATGTCTCATTACCGTCTCCAAAAGGTGTGGAGGGGGAGGAGAGAATGTTTGTTTACAGGCAAAGATAGGGACAACGCTCTCGAGGAAGTTCTTTGGTTTGTGGGGGTCCTAGACGGGGTACAATCTGTTTCTTTGTGGCGAGGGGGGGGAAGTACAATGAAAGGCTCCTGAATGAAAAAACCTGGGCGGGAAAGGAGGGAAATTCGGACGTCTCGCTCGATTCAAAAGAATAAAACTTAGGAAGGGGTTGGGGGATTGGCGTAGGTGCAGACGACAGAGAGGGGAAATCGGGGGGAGAAGAAGACAGGGCCTCGTGCGCGGTCAACCAACGATTTCACTGGACCCGGAAAGATGGTTAAATAGAGCGAGGGAAGTTGATCCGGGTCGGTTGACACTGGGAAAGATCGAACGGAAGGAGGAGAAAAAGAAGGGGGAACACCAGTGCGGCCAAAGGATCCCCAGGAAAGTAACCGGGATTCGAGATCACAAAATATGGGGGAGGAAAAACGGGGAAGGGGAGAGGTGCGGAAAGAACCGTCCGCGCTAGCGCCTAAGGGGTGCGCACTCGGAAAAGCCACGGTAGAGAAAAGAAAAAAAAGCTGATGCTTGCGAATATTAGAAAACGTAAGGGGGACCGGGAGACTTCCGAAACGGGCCTAATTCCGTGCCGCACGAAAGTTAAAAGTTACCAGAAGGACTCAACATGCAACTTGTGTGTATAGCCAAGAAATCATCGAAAGTTCACCTAGGTCCGGGCGCCGTAGGGGGAAAGCTGAAGAAAAAAGATAAAAAAAAATGAGCTTGCTATTAGAAGGTGGAAAAGGGGGGAATGAAGTCCAACTTCCATCTTCTTACGAAAAAAAAGTAAAAAAAGTTACAACGCCTGGGGGGAGTGTCGAGGGAGAAGGAGACCAAGTGAAATTCTGCTTGGCAGGAGGGGGTGGAGAAGAGAAATTTACAGAGGGAGCCTTATTTTATAAAGAAATCCTTCCCAAAAAAGAAGAAATCATATGAGGAAGGGGGTAAATTTTATCGTGGAATAAGGGGAAACGGGGCGGGAACGTGACTTTCTCCGATGGTCACCGGGAGGAGGTGGATTAAAACAAGTTTGGGCGGAGAGGAGAGGAAACTATAAGTCCCAGGCTAGGGTATGGAGAAAAAAAAAACTAAGAAAAGGGTATCTGCGGCTAGCGGGGAAGAAATTACCTGCTCAAGGATCGACAAAGAGAAAGGGAGAACACTGTATGAGCATCAGACGGCAAAACGGGCAAAGGAGGGTTCAAGAGAAAATGGATCACCATAGCCGACCTGTCATCCAGAGAAATTATCGAGAAGTGATTTGGGGAGGGAATTTCCACTACGGGGGGGGAGAAAGGGAAGGACATTATCCCACCTATTTCTTGAAGGACTAAAAGAAAAGAGTGGTGTTTTCAGAAACGTTCCTTTTTACTCGCCAAAGGAGAGAGCATGATTAGTGTCAAACATTTTCAGAAGGGAGAGAAAAAGGGAACTGCAGAGCCCTGAAAAACAAATACTTGAAAGAAGAAAGGGTAAATCCTAATGATAAATGAAAGTTTCTTCTCGACTTGAGATTTTTCATGAAGGCACCAAAGATATAGAAGAAAAAAGGACAAAACGAGGAAAAAGCAAGGGCCTGGCGAAGAGAGGTCCTACGGGGGATTTCACTGCAAGGCGAAAAGGGGATTGGAAGACAACAATGTGTTGCGTGTTTGACCGGGAAGGGGGGAACATCGACAAACAGCCAAATAGCAAAGCCCAAGTAGGAGAGGGCTTGATCAATCCTATGTTCTTCAAGGAAAGGTCTTCTCAGCGGTATGCACCATTGTGCCAAAAGCTGGACGCAAAAGAGTGTCTCGGGAGAAGTCCTCGGGCAGGGGAGATCAACGTACCTTCCCACCAGGGCTGGAAAGGGGGGGATATCGGTACTCGTTCCGAGCTATGAAGTAGCAGGGAAGAGAAGTTCGAAGATCCACACAGGGATGAAAAAAAAAGGACCCTTCAGTTCTTCCGGTATCAGAGAAAGAAAGAAGAGGGGAGGAAATGCGATGCAGAGGGAACACCCTAATGTCGTCCTGAAAAGGGCCGACCATTGTCTTCCAAGGGAGTTCTCGGGTCGGCCTTATCGAGGTTGCAGGACTAGTTATCGTTTTTAAAAAAGGGAAGAAAGCTTCCTACACAGAAGTGCTGGTAGGTTGCCCGAAAGAGACGGCCCGGACCAGTGGTCAAAGGCGAAAAAAAACCAGCCGTGATAACTTCTCTCCCCGGCCAGACCACCGGGTGAAAAGAACGGAAGGGGGGAGAGTCCATAGAAAAAAAGAGGAGCGCGATACACTTCAAAAAAGGAGGAGGAATCCTTCCACGACGAAGTTTCCCTGGGAACGCGAGTAAAAGGAAGAGAACAAACACAAAAAGAAGAGGAGAGAAGGGAGAACTGGAGAGGGGGCCTTGGATAGGGAGGGGAACTTATCCCTCCTCGTGGTCTTGATAAGAACGAACGAAAGAATTTACTCGAAGGAAGGGGAGGGGGAACCCATTACCTTTGAGTCGCGTGTGAGGGGGGGAGAGAAGGGGAGGGGTTGGGGCGAAGAGGTACGCGCTTCCGGAGCAACTCCGCAAAGTCGGAAGGGGAGGTCAATCTTTTCGGAACTTCTCCACTAAGAATGAGTAAAAGAATCCCTATAAGGCCTACCCCAGGGGGGACTCCGAGTTCAAGAAAAGGGAAGACATTGAGGGGAGGGAAAAATCCGCCGATTTCTGTTTTGCTTACTCCAGGAAAAAAGAGGGTTTAATGGAGTTTATTATATCGTTCTAAAGGAAAATGGGATTTTTCGTGGCGGAAGTTTTTGGGAAACGGATGCAACTGTTAAAGAGGAAGAGCTAGAAGGGTCTGTACTTCTAGCAAAAAGAAAGGATGAGCGAAGAGTCTCTAGGGGGGAAAGATGGACAGAGAGAGAAGAACGATGGCGAAGGAGTCAGAAAACAAAAGAAAGAGTCGAAATGGAAATCTCCTCGTGGGGTCTCTAGAAGTGCTAACTCCCGGCCTGATGGGGGGGGAGGATGCTAAGATTTGGCGGGGGGGGGGCGGTCAAAAAAAAAAAGGTAACCAATACGCTACAAATTGGGGGGGACGAAAGAAAAGGGGGCTCTTTGGAACGAAACTGGCGGGCAGGAGAAATCGTTCCCTGGGGATTTGTCACTTTGTATGTCAATTAGCTAGAGGGAACGTGAACAGATCAGAGGAAGAAAAGTCGGGTGGGGTCTCGAGAAGTTTCAATTGCTTTGGGCTGAAAGGTCCGTATGAAGGGGCTCTGCCTTAAAGAGATCGCAATAGGGGGGTCGGGGGGGGGGAATGGCACCATAAAAGGAAAAAAGTGGCGTGGAAACAGAGGGACTCAACAATATGTCTCGTTGTAGACATCCATAGGGGGGGAACGGGGGAAGACGAAGCTTTCTCCAGTACAGCTTTCTTTAACCAAAAAAAAACATCACTCAGCTACGAAGTGAAGGGCTGACTGTGCGGCTCGGGGAGCACGGTCGGTCTCGGAAAGACCTTGAATTCAGGTACAGCAAAAGAGAAGGGGAGAGGTAAGGGAACTGGAGCTGGCTGAGGGACTGAAAAACCCATTGGCAGGGGGGAATCACTTTATTAGCCGGAAGGAAAGGGGACTCTTCGGGACGTGAGCGATTTTGGAGAGAAAAAACAGAAAGGTTCGGGGATTACAAGCGGAAAAGAAAGACTCTCTCTTTTGATTAGGAAAGAAAAAGGAAGAAGGAAAGTGACCAAAGACCTGTATTAAACACGAAATGGAAAGGGGAGTTAACATATTGAAGATGTCCAAAAGGGGAGGCGACCCGCTTCGCAATGGTTAGGGAGGGAAAGAAAAAGAAGTATAAAGACGGGAGACTAAAAATTATTTATAGAAGGGGGGACGGCCCAAAGGAGAGTGGATAAAAGAACAATCTCCTCTCCACACCTGGGAAAAAGTTGAGGAGGGGAAATAGCCAGGTGGAAGTTCTCCCGTTGAGAGAAAACTATTGGGAGAATTTTTGGGGATGTTGAAGAGAAAGGGCCTATTTGAACGGACGGGGGAATAGGGGATTTGGAGGTTCTCGGCCTAAATAATCCCCCTAGGGGGGAAAAGTTGCTACTTTAGTTTTATTGGGAAGGGAAGGGCTTTGAAACCTTCGCCGGAAGGTTCGGACGTCGAAGAAGAGATCTTGACGAAAAGGATTCGCCATCATTACTTGGGGGGGGGGGAGGGAAGGTTTTGCCGCAGCGGTGTAGAAAGTTCGGCCGAGAAAGGTTCCTCGTAGGAAGCCGGCCTCGCCTTCCCGGAAATGAAGAAACGAAGGGGGTTATAAGAATTGCCCGAAGGGCTGATCTTAAAGTGTTGAAAACCTAACTAAAAATCTCAACACACAAAAGGAGGGAAAAAAATGTCGGCCAGAAAGAAGATGGCATAAAGGGGATCACCATCGTTGTAGCCAACTGGCAGTTGAAAGGAAAAAACGAAGGGAAGGGGAAGAGCAAAGAGCTAAGCTGTCCGACTGGGGTCGCACCTACTTCCACGGAAGAAGAAAAAAATCGATTCTTTCTCATCTTAATAACGGGAAATGTGGAAAAGAAGGAAGGAAGACAGTGGAAAGACCGTCGCCCCTAACTTTAAGAGGACCCAAGACCATGAAAGAAAAAATATTTTGGGGGGGGAGAAAAACCTTAAGGCAGGCACAAAGGGAGCTTTTTGCCAAGTAGTTCCTATGGCAAAGAAAAAAGAACGAATCTGCATACCACCCGATCACAAAGACGGGAGTAGGTCTAAACCGGAAAGCTCTCTTGGAGAGAAAGAAGTCAAGAAAATGTTTGAGCGGAGAAAAAAGGGGGGGAGGAAAAGGAGGGGCACTATATCGGGGGACCATAAAAGGGAAAAGGACTTGGGGGTCTCACTGTCAGTCTTCAGTTGACGATGTATTATGGTCCTTCCAAAAGGCCAGAATCTTTGGGGATAAGGGGGGAAGGGATAGCTAATTGGGAAAAGGGTACTTTCGTTGGAAGAACTTTGAGACTGCCCTAGGGTCACCTGAAGTCAAGCTTT
>Ga0179593_1647352_pt1 | contig 31830 bp, 25 predicted proteins | sample CZODoug2_1_08_16_FD_185931 | JGI IMG/M metagenome (GOLD analysis project Ga0179593, IMG submission 185931) | Vadose zone soil fungal communities from Angelo Coast Range Reserve, California, USA - CZODoug2_1_08_16fungal (PacBio error correction) | ecosystem: Environmental > Terrestrial > Soil >...
AGCCAGAAAAACGGAGAAAAACAGCTCCGGCTCGAAGCGCTCGTAGAGGTTTCAATACGGTTGGAGACAAGACACCAGCCGGCCCGGTCCCGGGAAAGAAAGCCTGGTGCCTATTAGTTGCCCGGCCGAAGTCCACGCCCAAGGCCGTCCTCCGCTAGGTTGTAAACGACGGAACGGGTTTCAGCAAGTTTGGCCCCTACTTGTTTCAAGATTATATCCCAAAAGGCCAAGCGCCGACGTCACGTGTCATCGCGTACGGGGCAGAAAAAGGAAGAGCAGGGCATTGTCCGAAGGTTAGCAGAGCTTATCTACTTTAAACGTCTACAAGGGGGATTTTTTCAGAGGTGAACCACTCTCTAAACGGCCCCGTCTAACAGGGCCCGTGATTCTCTTGGTCACCTCTACCTACACGACCCGCCTTCGAAAGCGGACTCTTTCAGGAACGGTCAGGGACGGACCGCCGGGCACAGGGGGACAGAGGAAACTGCCGAACCGAGGGGGATGGAGCACCCGCCAGTGGAACGCGGGGTCCCCTAGATTCCCCCTCTAAGACCTCAGAAGAGGGCAGCCGAACTCTGTGGGCCGAAACGCCTCTTGCCGGAGTCTCGGTTCGGAGGTGATAGAGGATGGAGCTGAGCCTCTGACTTTAACATTGTTTCTTTCTGAGAATGCCTATCTGAAGACCCTTTTCGAACCCACCAAAAAATCCCTCTAAGCCGATCTTTTAGAACTTTGAGCAAAGTCCACCGTCGGCTTACCTGGCAAGACTCTAACACCCGCGAATTGCAAAGTACTAGAAAAAACATAGTATACAAATATGTCCCGAAATATGCACCGTCCTCCATCTGCCCTTGAATGAGTCTCCGGGAGGGGCCGACGGGACCTAGACGGTATAAGTGCCCCCCTGATCCTCAAAAAAGCTTTCTGTCGTGAGAAAGGGGACTAGGCACGAGGAAGGCCATTCATTAACCTCATCCATCCCCTTCTTGCGGAAGAGAAGCGTACCCTTCAGCTCAGGGGAGCCTGCCGCCCAAAAGGAGACAAGGAAGGAGAACGACCGAGGAGTGCCCGAAGAAAAAAACAAGAGAAGCGGGTCGAGCGGCTGGGGGATACCTCGGCGGCCTCCCGGGAAGGACTTGTTCATGTCGCCGAGATGAACTCCGGGCCGGGGAATGGAGTGGTGTCTCCAAACGTGCATCACCCAAACTTACTGGGGAAGAAAGTCGTGCCCATGGCTGAGCTGTCGACAGTCTAAGGGCTATCTTCCATTCGACGTATATCGAGAAAACGGATGGCCTACAAACTGATGCGTAAGAAGGATGGCCGCCTCTCGGCGCGAGAGGGGGAGGAGGGGCGGGCCTAAGACTGAAGGCTTCTGTAAAGTTCCCTTCCGAGAAGAAAACATCTTCGAGTTAAAGCGGGTGGGCCGCAGAACGGCCGAAAGATCTGCGACGCCCGAGGGGGGGATGCGAGGGCGTGGTCAGGTGTCGCGCTCGAGGCCAAAGGGTGCTGGTCGGCCACCGGGAAAAGGCCTGTGCTCGCACGAATGAACACGCGTGAGGAGCCCTGACTGAACTCAGGGGGGAGCGCGGACGGATTCCACAGGAGTTACAAGCCGATTCGTCTCTTCTTTCACCTGGACAGAAACCGATGTCGTTTGGGAACGGACTGCAAAGAGGCGGGCCGTCAAGAGAGGAAGGAGGCAGTCAAAAGTCTAATTTGACGCCCATAGAAAAACCTACATCTCAGTACGATAGAGAGGTTTCAGAAGAGGGAGGGCTCACCAAGGGTCGCCCATTTCGGGGATCAAACTGGGCCACCTCGGAAACTTCCATTCCGGAGCAGGGTCGCAGTGGACTGTTAGGGAGGGAAGGCAGCGAGGCGGGGTGTAAGTCACTTCCTGCGACAGCCGGGAGAGAAGAGGTCTCTCGCCTCCTTCAAAGGGGTCATCGCCCGGACCACTATGGCGCGGGCCAGAGGCTAAATCGAAAGATGGGAAAAACCCGTAACGCAAACATTACCTCTGGGGGGCCTGATAGCCACGGCCCCGCTAGAGTGCACATGTCCGAGTGGGGACCAATGAAGAAGGTAGTGTGAGAGGGAGGGGGCGTCCGTCTAAGGCTCCGCTTCAAGAAGATCGGCTCTCGTAGCGTCTTTCTCACCGCGCTGATCTGCAAAGGGAACCTCGGGAAAAAAAAACCCAAATAGACAAAGCGAGCCCCAAACCTGCTTGCGGGGGGGGGCCTAACGTGCCGGACCGGTGCTTAAAAGAAGATATTTCCGGAGGGGAAGGCGGCCGGATGACCGCCCGTAGCCCCTTCAGGAGATGCCAGCAGACGTGAAAGGTTTGTTTATGGAACAGGGGGGGAGGAAAGAAAAACAAAAAAAAGAATAATCGGACCAGTTTTTTTTTGGGGGTTTTCAAAAGCCTTGACCTTAGAGGGGAAGCAGAGCTTATCATGGGGGGCGATCAGGTACTAAGATCAGGAGAAAGGGGCAAACCACCGGGAACATCCGTCCAGCAAAGACCCTTCTCCGGGAGTGCGAAGACCAGAAGCTTTTTCGAACATGACAAAGGGCAAGGGAACGGGGGCGGGAACGGGCCGCGCGAACGAGGGAACACGACCATCCTTCGAGGGCCGGCTCCTGCCGCGGCCCGAACGGCCGAACTAGGCGAAGAGGGTTACTGGCAATGCGGGGGGTTGGGGGGGTTGGGGGGGGGGCGGGCCTCGAGTGGCCGCCGGTGTTGTCCGGAAAAGGCTCGATCTTGTATTCCTTCGCGAGAACGGGTGGCCGCCGGGGGCGAGAAGAAGCATGGCCAGAAGCGGACTTGCCGAGGAGGGATCGGACCATCTTGGTTCGGGCTGAGGAGAGAGAAAAAAAAAAAAAAAAAGGAGAGGGGGCGGAGAGATCTCGTCCCTGACCACGAGCCAAAGAGCACCTCACCTCGTCACGTATGGCAGGTTTTGCCAGCTCCGTCAACTTCGCCACCACAGCTCGAAGGGAGAACGGCAATCAAGATAGGGAACTACTACGACACAGGGAGGGCCCTCGAGGATTAGAGGCCATTAACAAAAACGCCGGAGTTCGGCCCTGCGCCGCCGGAAGTCGTCCTGCCGGGAGGGGACTGTCTGGTCGAAGTTTTCGAAAAACTGCCCGACACAGGTCCCGAAAATGCCAAAAAGAAGAAAGGAACAGATCCCTGTGAAAAGTCGCCTCCCTACAGGTCCGTTGCTCTTTCTACGGGTCGGTCTACGGCTTGACCCAGGATCCGAGCGGGACCAGCGACCAGCGGAAGGGCGACAGAGGAAGAGAAAGAAGGGAAAGGGGGCCTTATGCTGCAAGAAGAGGGGCCCTCGGTAAAATGGCCGAACGGGAAGTCATCTCCTCCGACGACCGCCTTAAATCGGAGTGTAAGCCCCGGCCAATGTGAGCCCGCAAATCCAAGGGGGGGAGTGAAGCTTAAGAGGGGGGGGCGTTTTGGGGGGGGACCTATGTAAATGGGGCATAATCAGGCATCTCTTCGTGAGAGGCGAGCGGAAGGAGACGATGAGGTTACGACGGCTGTCTCAAAAGAGAGATATCCTCGAACACGACTCATTTGCCGGAAGACACGGCAATCCTCTATTTCAGAGGGGATCCCAGTTTTCATAGAGGTCTTTTCTTAGCGGGAGGGTGGTTCCATTCAAGGGAAGAGTCTGGCCCGAAGGACCCTCCGTGGTTCCCGAGTCAGTAAGGCAGGCGCTGAAAGAGTCTCCTTTCTGGGGGGCGACCCGCAGACACTAGACGTACCCAAGGCCGCGAGCATCAAGGAAGACAAGAGGCTCCCACAAAGAGCCGGTCCTGGCGTTCCGCGTGGAAAAAAAAGGGCTCCCTCAAGAGGCGACTTTCACGGGGTTTATCAATAATCCGCTAAACAGGGGCGGGCGATCTCGTTAATGTCGATGTAGTCCTGGAACGGCGAAACGGAGGCCGTGAAAAGGGAGAAAAACCGACGACCGCCGGTGAAAGAACGCCGCTTGCATCGCCGAAGTTCCCATCCACACAACCACATCGGGGAATAAGGTGCCCGCAGATAAGGGAGAGGCTTGGTCACGTCCTGAGAGGGGAAGTACGGACTGGAAAAAAAGGGCAAGCCGTTGCGCCGGCCGGAGGTGCAATGTATTGAAAGGACCCATGCCGCGAACGGACGCCCGGCACCAAGGGAAGCGAGCGCGAAAAAATGGGAAAAGCGCAGACGGGCACCGAGGGGCAATTTCGCCGGTAGTAGCGGGCCGAGTCTTGAAGCCACCTGAGTACACTCGAGGAAGCGAGAATTACGGGACCAGCATCCTTAGCAAAGGAGAAACGCCGACGCAGAAAACGGCCCATCCGGAGTAACGCCCCGCCCGTGTCGGAAAGGACGTCCCTTATCAAGCCAGCCTGCCCAGAGCCCTGGGGCCGACTTTGTCGGGACGAGAAGAGCAGGAAACGCAAAAGGGCGTGGCCGGATGTCCACGGTTTTTTATAAAGTTTGTCGACTGGAGAGAAAGAAGCGGCACGGCCCGGACGTTTCTTCGTAGGGGGGCGACCCATTAACATCCAGGGCGTCGCCGAGGGGGATCCCGAAAAAGTCGACACGAAGAGTCCAGATTTAGGAGAAACACGCCGATTTGGGGGGACGGCCCGGTTACGCAAGTGCGTCAAGCAGGAAACTGACCGGTTCAGCCGGGGGGCCGGAAGAAAAGGTCTGGAGGTACCTGGAAAGGGCGTGCCCGGTGACGCACGCTAAGAACTCGTTGGTGAGTAGGAAGAGCATCACCCGCGAGGTTCCGGACGTTTCTACCTGAAGCTCTCTGGAGCTGGACGTAAGGCACGGATCGGTGACCTCGTTGTCGAGGAGATCTACCTAAATCGCGCGGGGGAAGAGGCGTGCCGGGAAGAGCGCCGGTGAGGGAGGGGGGGGGAGCCTGGCGACAAAGAGCGCTGCCGGCGGTGGTGGAACCGCCTTACAGCAACGAGAAATCCAGGCAGCCAAGAACGTCTGTTCCAGGCAAGGGGGGAAGCGCTCCCAGACCGGGGCGAGCCCACGCAAAGGAGCCGAGGTCGGAACGGCGTTGCGGAGGGATTGGTCCGGGGAGGAGGAGCGTGGGAAGGGAGACACTGGCTGGTGCCCAGAACAACTAGGTAACTGGCATTTTAAGACCAGGTGCCGCTGTTAGTGCAATCCAGTCACGAGCGAGGGGCAAGGCGGTTTTATGTAGTTCATAACAATAGCAAGACGGCTCCGGGGCAGGTGCCGGAGGACAGCGAGCGGGAAGTCCAGTCTGCCGTTTAGAGCTCCGACTCCGGAACCTGTTCGTTCCTTGAGAATGAGGAGGGAGGGACTTCTAAGAAACGTACTCTCGATTACACCTTTCCTGTTGATCTTTCCGTAGGGGCTCACATGATTCGAACAAGTCGTGGGAGCGGACGAAGGTAAGCGTGACCTCCTCTGAGGCCGAAGAGGTGTCGTGGACGGCCCCGAATCGCGGAAAGAGGACCGGGACCGAGAAAGCTTGGTCGACCACCCGAACCCGAGCAGAGTTTGGGTCGCGCACAAGGGGCGCGGAGCTGTGGCGCCGGTAGATTCTCAACAAACGAGGAGGGGGAGGGGATATCTACAGGGTGCGGAGAGAAGCTCCTTCTTCGCCGGAGAAACCGTTTTTCAAGGTGTGACGACCAAAGAAGATGTCGGAGGATCCGGGGGGAACGCGAGAGGGTGGCAGGAAGGACACGCCCCCGGGAAGACGCGGGGCAAGACTTACCGTCTCCCCTGAACCGACTGGGTTCCAAAGGTTAGGAAAAAAAAAGCAAAGATAGGCACTTGGAAGCGTACGTCAGCCAAAAAGTTGCTCTATTCATGGGGCTTTCGAACTTTTAAAGATGCTGGATCGAGGGAAACGGGCACACACAGGGTTTGTCACCACCAGCTCAGGGAAATTACAAAGCCCCGCGCAGGAAGATGGATGCTTGAACATGAAAACTCTACCGGAAGGAAGAGACAGCCGTCGAACAAGCGGAAACAGGACCGGGCTGGAAAGAATACCACCGCGAAAACCTTCATTGCGGAGGGAATTTACCTCGTCGGAGGCAACAAACATTAGCGGGAAAGCTTCCCCCGGAAGTAACAGCATAAGCAAAAAAAACTCTTCGAGAACGCCTCAGGAAGAACTATGCGTGGGGGGGGGGAGCGATGTGGCAATCGACGAGGATGTAACAAAATCTTCCGTTCTGGAATCGGTGCCGTGGCTCACCAAAGGACGTCGCTGCCGAGAAAGTCGCCGCGGAAGAAAAGACCGCCCCGGCCGGCTGGAAGAAAAAGCATAACACGAATGCACAGTCTTCTACTGAAAACTAAGTAAAAAGAAAAAAAAAACGAGTACGCCGGCCAGGCCAGCGCCAAGAGATAAGTGCTGAGGCTCGCCCTTGAAAATAGGAGCTTGGACGGACGAACCGGCCATAAAAAAAAAAAGGGGCGGGTCAGGTGGCGCCGGCACGCGTCCTTTCCATTAAAACAGACCTTCGGCGGCCGAGCAACCCTTCATCTCTACGAGGAGCCGGCCAGGCGTCACCTACCGGGAAAAAAGCGGCGTGGCCCAAGAGGAGCGGGGTAGGAATGTAAGATGAAGCCGCCTTTACTGAGTTCATGGCAAAAAAGGAACTTCCTTTAAGGCCTAATGGCGTTGGGGAGAATTCGAAACGCTCACCAAAGAGGAAAAAAAAAAAACGCCCGACCCTGCTCTAAAGGGGACGACAAGGCCAACCCTTTCTAGGGGCCGGCGGCGGAAGATGAAGGAAGGTAAGAAACGGGAAGGGGATTACTCGGGGGGGGGAAAAGAGGCGCGCTGAGAGAGCGGGCGGGACGTGCTCTGTGCTTGAGGTACCCGTAGAAAACTCTCTGGGAATCTTCGAGTTCCTCTGGGTAGAAAGACGCTTCTGGGAGAAGGCGATACTACTCGGAGGGAAAAAGAAAAAGGTTTGAACAAAGAGGAGGGAACCGTCGCGCTCGAAAGTCCGGTGTCCGGGCCGGAAAAAAACGTTCCCTTCAGGAGCCTACCTTCACAAGAGAGGAAGGCTCGGAATTCCTGGACAAAAGAGGAAAAAAAGTGCACAGGGAAAGCCGATCGGCGGGCACCGGACTGGAAATGCGGGCGTTGGGGGAATGGGACTTACTGCTAGAAGCGCGGCGTCACGCTGGGGGGAGGGCTCTTTTCAACGTGAGGGAAAGGAGCCCAGCCAGGACTACATCTAATGGCGTGGGGGTGGGTGTTGGGGTAGGCCGGTCCGGGAGGGGACAGCAACCACGGGGCACGTCCCATGTCAAGGGGGGAAGAGCCTTGAAAAGGCGAATACGAAGAAAAGGATACAGGTTGGGAGTCGTCTGTCGGAGAAGGCGTCTCTTTTGTTAGAAAGAAGGCTTCTTTTAACGGATGCGCGGAGGAAAAACGGTCCTCTCCGCCTTAAGAGTAAGAAAGCTGGGGAAGGGGCTCTTTACCACTCCGAGGAAAAAGGCATACTCAGAGCGGATACCACGACATCTACCTCCAGCTCTGTTTCCTGGGGGACATTGGTATCCCCAAAGGGGGAACTCGAAGAGGGGGGGAATGTAAGCCGGCAATTTCGTGTTCCGAAAAAGAGTCCGCTAACTGGGAAGCTTCAACTAGATCTCGCTCGGCGATGCAAAAGCCAGGGTCTTCCAGTTCCCCTCGAAAAAGAAAAAACGACAAAGGGAAAAAGAGGCCCATTCTTGCTTGAAAAGGCCGTCCTGTTGGCCCTCCTAATATTGGAGCCGCGGAAGGCGGCGAAGCCAGTTCGTCCAGGAAGGGGCCAGCCTTAAAGATAAGGGGGGGGACATTTATTATTTTTGGGGAAAAAAAGCAGAAGGAAACCAAACAGGGATAAACTCAAAAGGGAGCCTTACCGTATCTATAAGGGGGCTTATCCATTCCTCCAGAAGTCCCGCAGAAGAAGTTTAATCCGGAGTCGGGCCAGACAGAAAGGAGACCGCCGACCGGAGAACACCTTTATGAGTTATTCCATTTAAGGACGTGACTTTTTCATCGTGTCTCTTATCCTAACTCCTCCAAAAACAACCGGAAAGAAGAAGCGAGGACGCTGGGCAGTCAGAACTGAGGGTTACTTGCCTGGAAGTGGCAAGCTCATTTGTGTCGGAAGGAGTCAGTATCTTTATTCCGAAGTGGCTGTTTGATCAAGGGAGGGGGAAGGTCTCTTTCCAGGGGGGGGGGGGGGTGAGACGGAAGCGTGGAGTGGAAGGGTCCTAGGACCTAGAGAGACAACACAAAACGGAAAAGAGAGATATCCTCTTTCCGAATATGGCCGATCACCTGGAAGGCACGTCCTCTTCGAAAAGCTCCGTCCTCAAGAAAAACAGACCGCTAAGAGGAAGCCTGCTACTAAAACACCGGCTATGGAGCGAATGTCCTTCAGGGTACACTTTACCACAAAAGACTATTTCAGGCCGCCGCAAAAGGAAGAGGCCGGGCTCGACGGGAAAAAAAAAGAAAAAAGGGCGGGCTGGTCTTGGCGGGCGTTCGGCGCAAAAGGAAAAAGAAAGCAAGGACCATTGACTAAACTGGGGGCCGAACATATCAGGGTCTCTTCTACGGCCGGCCGGGGGAGGTGAGTGAAGGAGTCAGGGACTCCCCAAAAAGGACAAAAAATACAGGCTGATAGGAGAAGGCTCGATCCGGTCAAGGGAGGAATTCTTCCGTCCGGCCTGTCCATAGGCTGAAGTTTGGGACTGTTCGGCACGCCGAGGAAAAGAAGCAACGGGATCTCACCCCCGGCCCGGGCCCTTAGGCCCTCAAGGAAACAGATTTTCTTCATCGGGGCGATGTGGGGGTTACCGAGGTGGAGGGGAGATGGAACTGGGGGGGAGCAAGGCTGGCCAAGAGGAGGAAATCTTCTCAAGGACGATTGGCCGAAACGAACATGAAGGGACTCCCGACAGGGAGGGGCATCCATGGTGTCTCAAGGGCATACCCATAGGTCTGGAGGGGCGTTGTTCTCCTAGAAGGAGAGGTAGGAAGTGTTAAAGAGAAATCCAGAGGTCCCGCGGAGGGGAATGGGAAGCGTACCGGGGGAGGTATCTCAATCTTCTGAGCCAGACGTATCCTTACCACCGGCCGAGGGCGACGCCAAAAGAAACCAAGGGGAGGATCCCGGATCGGTTCCTTGAAGTGGAAAGGATTCGATTGATTGCCGGGATCACTCACCTCGGCCGAGAAGGGGCTATGAGGAAGTTAGTCCTTGAGGGCTAACGGATGCCGGGGCATCTCCTCAACGACCAGAGTGACGCCCTCCAAAGACGCCGTCACGTTACCGAGAACGCCCCGCCATCGGGGGAATGAAGGAAGGTGACATCAAACGGGAGAAAAAGGGGGGATTGGGTCACTTCAGGGGAAGGGCGGATCCTTCCTTCTGTCCAGGAGGAACCTTCTCCTTCAAAGCGTGTGCATTGTATTAAGAAAACTGCCTCTTAAAGTGGCCGCCCGAAAGAGAGGGGCGGGCACAAAACCCTCGCCGTTCAGACGCTTGCTCGAGAGGGGCAGATTATATCCCGGAAGCGGAGAGGCGCACAAACGTAGCGAAATATTTTCAGAAAGGGAAGTAGACGAAAGGAGTGGGGAGTCGTAGAAGGCCTGCCGCGGATCTAAGCGCGCATCTTCAAAAGGAGTGAGAAACCCGACGGGTCGGCCATGACTAAAAAAAAACAGACTTTCCGCCTGTGAAGAACTTGTTGATCATGAGGATATTGGCACGAATCGGACGAGAAACAAGGTGGGGTGAAGTGGGAAAATGGATCAACGCAGATTCGTCAGTCACGGACTTTAATCTGGTGAGCCAGAATCCTATGGAGCAATTAAAAGGCCATCCTCTAGAGAGCTCCTGGTGCATTCTTCTTGCAGGGTCCGTCCCTTGGAAGAAGAGGAGGCAGGCAGTGTCGAAGAAGGTTCCTCTTTAGAAGACTCCTGGGAGTTCCTGAAATGGCCCAGGAAGAGTGAATTGACTAAAAAGAACGGGATGGGGGGATGGCCGGTTTCGAACACGCTACTATACCTTCCGTGCGATAAGGGGGGGGGGGGGGGGGGGGGGGGGGGCGGGGGGGGGCACATCGGGAAAGGGCCGGCCGGTGTCGGCTCGGTGATCGTTTTCTCCGTCGAGGCCTGTGAGAGCGGGGGGAGGAGGAGGTGCCGGTAAGAGACCGGGCGGCGTGCTAAAGGGAAAAAAGATAGCGCGGGGCGGTGGTGTTTCCGAAGAAAGCTCAAGCAGCACCGCCATACGCCCGAGTTACAGTCCGCTTGCATCCCGAAAAGAGAGAAAAGTAACGATGCCGAGGTCCAGGGGGAGAGTGGAGGAATTCCATCTTCTGCTGTACTTAAGGGAACAAGGGAAATCTTAGACTTGCTGGGGGGACAACCCATACTATTGGAATTTCCGCCTGTGGTTTCCCGGAGTGTCCGTGCAACCAGGTCACCTTAAAACGTTCGAAGGAGGGGGGGAGTGGGTCGGGAAAACGAGCAGCCAAGACGGGCGCGTGGGCCGCGGGCGAGCTGTTTCAGGTGAAAAATAGGGGGGGGAGAAGGGTAAGAGAGAAGGGGCGACCTTTCGGGGTGATGAGCTCCCTGAAGGGACTGAAACGGCCGTTAGGGGAAGGGGAGTGATCTCCATCGGCTTTCCAGGGTCCCTAAGGGCGGGAAAGAACGTATGACCGCCAGGAGCGGGGGGGGGGTCGGAGTACGTTCACCTAGAGAAGGATAAAGGGACCGCGGAGGGTGAGGCACCACCAGCGTTCTTGATAGTGAAAAAAAAAAAGAACTAGTAGGTATATATCTCTAGAAACACAATCAACTTAGTATGCTAGATATATAAGCTGCGCTACCAGAAGGGGAGAGAGACTGTGGGACCTTGGACTAGGGTGACGAACAAAGAGCCTAGGATAACCTGGTTGAGGAGATAAGTTTTCCCTGGAAACTCCCCCTTCCTGCCGACTCTTCTTACAGGGAACTTTCTTGAACCTTCGGCCCGATGGGGAAAGATATCACATACCTGCACGTTCATCGCGGGAAAACTTCGGCTCGATCAAAGGGCCTAACTTTTCTCAGGGAGCGACTCAGAAAACAAGCTATGGTACCTGACCAAAAAGACGGACCCGAGAGAGGTGCTGCTCTTTGGGGACTCCTACACTTCTCCCACAGAAGTGCTAACGCGCAGGGGGATTGCAGGAAGGCCTACCCCTCAAAAAAAGGGGGCGTAAAGGCGTTACCTAATTTGTTCTTTGATCATTTAAAAAGAGTGAAGGAGTGGAAACCCAAAAGAAGCACGACCTCGGAACCGACGCTAGAAAGCCTCTGATGAGGTGAAGGGGTCTCGAATTGAGGGGGGAAGTAGGATGGGAAAAGGTTCTTTCTTGGAGGCTCGAGCTGACACGGTTTCTGAAAACCAGGAGGTAAGTCGGACCGGAGCAAAACGAAAATCCTGGTAAAAAAAAAAAAAGGGGAAGAACACCTCTATGGGGATTCTCTCTACGTAAAGATTCACCTGAAGATTCCCTTCCGGGCATAGGCCGAGCCTTCTCTGGGAAAGCTCGTGTGGAAATGAGGCCATCTCACCAACGGATGTCTTTCTCACAAGGGGGGAACTCGTCCCTTTAAAGGAACTCAAGCCCGGCGGAGAAGACTTACCGACTTAGAAAAATCTTCCGAAAAAAAACTACATTTAACTTAGGAAATCGGCGTTTTCCCGAAGAACTATTCTCGGTTCCGGGGGGCTGGGAGTACCTAGGAGCCAATGTGACGGGAATGAGGTCGCGAACTATTAACTGATTCTCTGGGAATTGTGTGGGGTCACCATAGAAACGGGAAAGACATTTTTTACAGGGCTGCCTCCAGAGGGTTCCCTGGCCTGAGGATAGAAAATGGGAAAAAGTGCTAGGGTCAAAGAGGAGAATCATTGTAATGGCCGACCGAGGGCTGCGTACGCCGGATGGGCCGCTTCGCGCGGCGGAGAGGAGGGAGGAAGAGGAAGTGAGGCTGAGAAGGGAAAACGAATGCGAGATCTTCGATGTGAGGGTGGGCGCAGCCGCTGTCCGCGCTACTAAGGGCTAGCTAGAGAGGGACTTCTATGTCGAAAGGGCTGAGAGAAAGAATGTGCCAGGGCAGTCCAGGAGGGGCTCTCAAACGGCCCTCTTCTCTGAAGGATGACGTCTGAGGGGACATCTCGGGGTACGAGCATTAAGAAAGATGAGAGAGGCTCCGGCGGCAAAGAAGGAGGGGGCGTTTGGATGGTACGCGATGCAGGGGAGGGGCTTCACGGAGAGGAGGAGGCAAAGTCCCGAACTTGAAAAGCCATACCCAGGACAGATAGAGGTTCTCGGCCGTTCTCAACCACGTGCAAGAAGAAAGGGGTGAGCAAAAGGGGGCAGGGAATACGAGGGGGGTTCAGGATGGTCTTTCTGACTCGCGGCCACGGCTACTTCCTTAGGGGAGCAGCCTAAGAAAGGAGGGCGCCGCCTGGAGGAGAGGAGGAAACGAAGGGCAGGAGAAAGCCGCGTTCCGGTCGCCTCTCGGGAAGACACCGCCCCTACCATATCCCGATGAACAGGGGAAATGGAGCCCTCATTGGGGGGGGGGGGGGGGGGGGGGGGGGGGTTTTGGGGGTGGTGGGTGTGTTGGGGGTGTGTGGGGGGGGGGTGTTTTTGGGTGTGTTTTTTGGTTTTGGGGGAGGTGCCCCTTGAAGGAGGGCCATGATCCTGTGCGTGCGCGAAGAGCGAATCGAAGAAAGAGACGCGCTCGGGAGGTCTTTCTCACGCCGATCGCCAGAAAACTCTTTCAAAGCACTCGAAGACGCCCTATGCAAAAGGGGGAAGGGAGAAAAGGGGGCCGGGGCTTACCGAGATTGACGGCTTCGCGGTAAGGGAGAGATCCCGGACAAAAGGTCATTCCGCCTATTGCCAAGTGAGTCAGGAACGGAAGAAAATGGGACGATCTAGAAGCCCGAGAAGCCGCGGTCGACCGCTCTCTGAGAGAAAAGAAGTAGAAGACTGGAACAGGGACCCCTTCCAGGGAGGAGAAGGACCAAAGGGGTAGAAATTTAGTGAAGGGGGCGGCCGTGCCTTTTGCCACAGGTAACGCCGCCACGAGTACGAACCTCAGACCGGAACTTCTGCCGAAAGGCCGGGAACTAGTCGGGTAACGGGAGGGCATGGAGCCTCGAAGCCGGTCCGTGTCTGCAGGCCAAATAAAGGAGGGTCTATCTGTTTGATTCTATGACGGCGCGGAAAAGGCGGACTTGCCTCTGGGGGGGCGAGGCCATTTGGAAGGAAAGAGATCTCACACAACGGAAGGAAGGAGTAAAAAAGGGAGGAAAATAGGAATAGAAAAAATCGGCACGTCCTCTTCTGTGGCAAAGTCCTCGCCCCTTGCAAAGACTCTACCGCTACTGGAGAAAAGGATAGACGAAACCCCCTGCGAAGGAATTAAATGGAAAAAACAAAAGGAAATAAAAAGGTGTGTGACGCCGCGTCCGGCGGCGGGGAAGGTTCGACTGTCGTGGCGTCGTTCGGCGCAGGGAGGGCCCGAAAGAAGGGAATAATGGGGAAGCCTGTCAGGAAGGTTGGTTGAAGCCAATTCCGTTTCTAAACTTGTCCGCGTCTACGGAATAACGGCTCGAAAAAGGAGATCCCGTAGAACTGTCGAGCGATAAGGTAAAGTGAAAGGGAAATCCATCATGGCATAGAGGGGCAATAACTGTTCCAAAAGATCCTCCGACGCTCCGCCTAGAAAGGCGGGTAATAAAGACAAAAGTGAAAGAAGGCCTGAGGAATTGTTCTAACTATAGTCAGATCATCGCGGAAAGAACATCCCATCTAGAGAGATTTGAATAAAGTCTCTTCAGAAGAGAGAGAGAAGCGAAGGAATTCCTCGCTGGGGGTCGAGATCCCATTTGACAGACCATTTTTGGAGTTAATCTGTATAAAGCTCGGTCGAAGACCTGTTACCCTCGCCATCCCGAAAGAGAGTTGAAATTAGAGCGGATAGAGACGATCGCGTTCTACCCGCAGACTGTAGACCCCCCTCGATCATCGAAAAAAAGCGCCCCCGAGCCGGGTGTCCTTACTTATTCTGCACGCTGCTCCCGAGCAACGTTGTGTAAGGACGGCGTAACCGTCTCGAACCGTCCGCGGTAGATGGGATGTCTTTTCTAGATGGGTGAAGGCCGCCACGCAAGGGAAGCGAAGACCAAGCTGTAGTCGCCGGGAAAGGTTCCCATCCAAAAAGCATCTTTTCAGGAGGTCCAACCGAGAATCATGTGAAGGGGGGTATGCCTTGGGAGGGAAAGTACGCTCTTTAAGGACGTTCAGCAGAGGCACGCAGCTGAAGGTGTAAGGAAAAGAGAGGGGGGGTTTCTCAAAAAATGCCTGCCTGGGGGGTCGTGCGAGGAACCGGGACCGAAAAAATCTTAAGAGGGCGAGGGGGAAGAAAGGATATCGTGGGCACGTCTTGCTCACCCTTAGAACTCAATGTTAACGAGCAGGACAGGTAGTCCAGAAGAAGAGAGGTAAGAGCAGGACATCGATAGCCGAGAAGAGGGACCATATCTCCAAAGGGAAAGGGGGCAATTACTTAATAAGACCATCCATCCCTTGCGGGACTCCCGGGGAAGCCTTGTAGAAGTCACTATCAGTTTCACTAGGGCAGCGGAAGGGGTTAATCGTGTGGGGACCAACTAATTGCGTCCCTTCCCTTACGGGAAGACGTCCTGGTCGCCATTACAGAAATGAAAGTCTTCGGGGAGACTCGAAAACGCTAGAAAAAGAAAGCGTCTGTATGTGTTCGGAGGGAAGGGAACACTCAAAGGGGGGTCGGAATTTCCCCAGAGGGAGGTTAGAAAGAGGAAAAGATGTCTAGACCGGTCAGAGGGAGGAAGAAAAGGGCTTGGTCACTTGAGAAAATAGTCTCGGTTCTCACTCCAAAAGGGGGGAGTATTCCTGGAGAGAAAGAAAGAAAGTTCCTTCAGGGAGAGCCCGGCGCAGCTCATGGAAGAGGGGAAGAGGAAGGAGTCTAGGGGAATCGTACGTAGAGAGTACAAAAGAGGTTATGGTAGGTAAGCGCAGAATTCTTCCAGAAAAGCGACCCAGAGAGGGGGGCTGGGGGGGGGAGAACCTTAACAGATAGACCTTCACACACGTCTTTTCCAGGTCCTAGAACATCTCCCATAGAAGGAGCCCAAGAACCGAAGCCGGGGGAAGAGGAAGTGGGAGGCCATCAATTCTGAGAGGTAGCGGTGTAAAGAGTGAACGCGTTCAAAGGCTGGGGGGAACAGAAGAAGACGAGGACGAAGTTAAGAGAGGGAGGGTCAATGGGGGAGAGTTGTCAGGGTCCATCCATTTGAGACACTTCCGAGGGACACGGGTTGGACGTGGGAGGGGATGCCAAGAGAAGCAGTCGCCTTTCTAGAATCTTCCTCGAAAGAGGGAACGTGTTAAATCAGGGTGGTTGGGTCGCTCTCAGCGGCGAACCGGGAAAGTTCCTTCTCGCAGCCAAGGCGTCGAGAAAAAGTGAAACAGGGGAGGTGAAGTCGGATCGTCCATCCGGCTGAAGAATGTTGACGAGGGGCTGAAATTCTTGAGGGAGGCAGGTCAGAGGGGGGAGGGAAAAACCTCTGAAAACACTGAGACCGGGCGCGGGGCTTTGTCGGAAGTCTGAGGGATAGAGGAACTGATTCAGGAATAAAGGTAGCGGGTATATATCTCTGACAAAAACAACTTAGGATGATTTGAAGGATATCTACCTTAACAGACTCAGAAGGGAGAGGGGGCCGACCTGGGGAAGGATAAAAAAGAGGCAGGGGGGTCATCCTGTTTTCAAATAGTGTCGAGGGTCCACTCCCCAAGCAGCCTCTTCTTTCAGAGTGCATCCCCTTGTCGTAAACAGACTTGGAATATTAGATAACAGCGGAAAAAGACACTTTTTCAGGGGCTTCAGCAACGGAAGAAAGGCAGTAACTGAAGGTTCGCAGAGCGACTTCACAAAAGAACTAACAAAAAAAAAAAGCGTTCCCCGCGGAGCCGTGGCTAAGGGGTAATGACCTCGAGACAAGGACACAACGGGTCGAACGCGGCGAAGAAAATGGCTGTAAAAAAAAGGGCACCGGGAAGGCACTTTACCGAATTCTGTGGCAAACAGCCAGTGTGAGAGGGAAGACGCGTTCACGAAGTACAGATAACCGAACGAGGGAGAAGGCTGGGTCGGGGTGACTTTTTCTAGAAGGGAATTTTAGAGGGGGAGTCACTCTGAAAGAAGGGTCTGAGGGAGACGGTAAGGGAACAACCTAAGCGGCCGATTCGGGGCGCCGTTAAAGCCGCCACCCGGGGAAAGCTGACAGGCACAAAAAAGTCGGGAAAAGGAAGTCGAGGCGAAAGAAGGGGGATTTCCTATGCAAGGAGCCAGCGCGCGTATTCGAAGATAGAAACAGAGGAACTCGGCCGGGCTAGACCGAAGAAGAAAGAGGATCTTGCCAACATCCTGAAAAGAGTCCTTGCATTCAAGGGGGGGAACTCCACGGGAGTCCCGAAGCTTACAGGAGAGCGAGAGGATGAGAACGACGTCACCTACCTGTCCGGCAACATAAGTTGCCCTAAGGGAATTGAGCTGTAGGGAGATTCGCCGTCCTGGAGATGGGGGTTCATTTCTCCCAGAGGAAGGGCCGTGTCTCGTGTCCGAAAGGGGGAGGGGACCATTTCCGCAAAGAAACACCAGGGGGCAGGGCCGCCCGGGCGTGCCCAGAGGAGAAGCTCCAATAACAAAGAAAAGATTTCTTATATCAAGTCTGTCCGACCCGAGGATGCGTACTCCGGATTGCGATGAGCGAGTCTAAAAGAGGGGGGGGACTACTGAACAAGGGAGGGAAGATTCAAGCTGGAGGAAGCTCGTACAGGAAAAAAAGGCGGCCGCGCTACCCTGGGGGGGGGGGGGGGGGGTGGGTACTCTGCTATCTCGAAGTAAACCGGCCTAGGGCGTGAGAAGTAGCTCATAGGGAAGGGGAAGGGCTGCCAAATTTAAAAGGAAAGCGACACTACAGGACAAAAACGCTCCTTCGACGTCTGAACTGTAGAAGGGACTCGAAAGGATCGAGGAGGGCAAGCGGGGGATAAAGGGGGGGAACGGACTGTCCCGATGACGTTTGGGGGTGTTAACGGAGAGAGGCAGCGTCGGCGTCAAAAAGGGAGGAGGCGAGGTTCAACCCGTTCGAAAAAAAAAGGGGAAAGACATCTACTGACGAAAGAGCTTCGCAGGGCGTGCTCAAAGGTGAACGTCTGTATCGGTGGAAACGGCCACCTCGAGACAGTCCGGAGATAGGGTTCGAGGGGAGAGCTCGCTTCCGGGGGCTACGTCTGCGTGTCGAGGTGCGCTACGCTGGGGAAGAAAGAAGGCACTGAAATACTTAAGGCTGGATCGGAACCAAAGGAAAGATACGAGAAGGTGAGACACCGGGAGAAAGCCCATAGATTTGTCTTACCAAGGAATCCACCATTTGAAGAGACTTGGGAAAAAATGACAGTGTAGAAGGGTACAGCAGTCCTACTGCGCCGCTTTAGGTATCGCGCTCGGGGTCACTTGTCTCACAGCGGAAGGGAAAGATCACATTGGAGAGGTCAACAAAAGCAACAAAAAAAAAAACCAGGAAAAAAACGAGGAAGCCAAGGGGTCTTAGGGCCGTGCACCGGGGATATTCCAGGCGAGAGTTATAACCGTTCAAAATTCAGTCCGGAACAAGGTAACGTTCATCAGAAAGGGGGTGGAAGGGAAAAACCAACAAGGAAGTTTTTAAAAAAAGGGGGGGGGGAAAAAAAAAAAGAAACCTTAAAGGAAGAGAGGGGCCCTCGATGTAAGGAAAGGGGGAGGGACCGCTCTTAGCCTTCCTTATACTCCACATCACCGATCCCACGAGCCCGGGCGGCGAAAAGGGTATCGGTGAAGGGAAGGCCAGAAAGGAAGGGTTTTGTGAGAGTAACGGCTCCTAACTCCTCAAACAACCCGTCAACCGAAGCAGTCCTTCTGAAGGACTTAGGGCCGAAAAGGTTAAAAAGTTTTAGGGGGGAAAAAAGGAATCTGAAAGAGGGTTAGCATCGCATCTGAAGGAGGTGCGATCTTTGGGAGCTAGGACGTATCTGGCCACACGAAAAGAGAAGGGACCCGCTTTTTCTGTGTCAGGAAAGGGGGGAAGGGAAGGAATTGCAAGGGGAGGAGGAAAGAGAGAAGGTTCCGAAAATGAGAGAAGAAATTCAAGTAGGAAGAGGAGAGAACCCATTCCCCCATCATGAATCTATACTGGAAGCGACTCTGCTACTACAACGGCTATGCGGGAGTCCATGCCAGTAAGACCCGCCTAGGAAAGAAGAGCGCCGAGGCGGAATAAAGGGCTTTTGTCTTTTCGAAAGGTCGGCGCCAGGAAACGTGGAAGGACCACCTAGAAGGAAGCCCTGGCATAGGTGGTCTGAAGAAAGGGAAGGCAAGGGGTCATGGGGGGGAGACTGCTTCCCGGCTCCGTCTAAAGGGCAAATCGCCCGCCGGGAGAAGCGCTGGCTTCAGATAACGGGGAGGCCCCTTTTCAGAAACGTCCTGCGGGCAAGGACTGTGAGGAAGGAACTTTCCTTAGATAGCCTCCTTGAGAGACCGTAAATCTCGGCATGGGAAAAAAAAGCAAGTCCCCTTTAACAATCAAGCCTTGCCGGGAAGAGAAGAAGGGTTGCGGAAGGGAATACCAGAGGAGGGTCTTAGAAGAACTAGCCCGAGCAGAGGCGTTTTAAGCGAGTGAGCCAGAAGGGAAGGCTAAAATAGTGACGACGTACATGTCAAAGCCAATCCATGGTGGAAAAGGGGTACATAAAGAGGTCTGTTCTGGGGAGGGGAATACAGGGGGGGTGGGCCAAAGCTAAGGTCCGCTATTGTGAGGAGAAGAGGACCGCGACAAAGCGGCTTCAACAAAGAAGTACGGCAGCGAGCATAGAACTCTTAGCAGGGGGAAGAAGGTCGTCTTTTGGCCACTGGAAAAAAGCGACCGGCTACTAGGTGGACACGACTCTTCCGCTAGGTAGAGGACCGGTAAGAGTGAGGGGGAAACTGAGACTTGGAAGAAGGGGAAAGCTGTGACGCCGCCCGGGGGGCCGTCGTTCCGAAAAACGCCCCCATCGTGGACAAGGTGACCGCATAAAAATCGGCTGTTCACGGGGATGGGAGGAAATCTGGAGGCAAGGGAGAACGTTGACATGAAGGCCGGAGGGGAGAGGAAATCTTTTGTATTTAAAGGGAAGAGAAAGGGGGAAACCACGGACCAGGCCTGGCAGATGCGCGACTGTCACCTGGAAAGAAGCGGGTACCCGAACCGCGTTAGGAAAAGAGCGGCAAGAACGAAAGAAAGGGAGGAACCTAATCATTTCAGCGTATCCTACTGAGAGTCAAGCAGCCTGAGCACACGGGGAGGACGCCCTCGATATCAGGAAGAGTCGCATACTTAGGGGAAGAACGTGGGGCGTAAGAGTCCCTTATAGGGAAACACTTTCCGATAGACCTTTGTCCGAAGGGGCAGGACATTCATTAAAAAAGGGCGGCCGAGGGAAAAATTTGGTGGTGAGAGAGGACCTGTATCACCGGAAAAAACCCTTCTCATCTGTCCCTTACTGAAAGACTTCCTTGAAGGATGAAAAAAGTAAGTACTGAAGGTTAGACTGCATAAACCTCCTCCGGAAGTTCTTCTTGCAAAAAAAAAAAGCATGGTGTCTCAAAAGGTAGGGGGAAGGAGCAGGCATATGGGAAAGGGGGAAAGCTTAGGGCCCCGGAGTAGGAAGAACGCGTTCCAGGTGCGCACGCCGAAGGAGTGGAGGTGCTACGAGCATCAACAAGAGAAGAGGTAAAAGAGAAGTTTCTCTTTCCGGGGGGCAAGACGGCTCGTTGACCGAGTTTCTCCGTATATGCGTGGGGGTCAGAGCGGTGTTCGAGCAAGGTAAAGAGAGACAGGGAGGAGTGCTAGTCGTACCGCTGCAGGGGCGTGGGTTTTCGCCCCTAAAGGCAGCACCTTCCATACCAATGTTCCATCCTCAGGAAGGAAGCTCCCAGACGGAGAAAGAAGAGGAGAAGGGGAAGGGCCAGCAATGAGGGGAGGGGGGAACGCGATTAACGCAAAAGGCCACTTGCTGGTTCCCCCAGACTCTGGAAAGGAGGTCCGAAAGGGGGGGCCCTGCGTGGAGCAAAGGGACTTAAAAAAATTCTAAATGTTTGGAAAGGGTAGGGAGGAGGTCATTACCAGAACCAAGGGATCAGAGGGAATAATGGTTACAGGGGGGAAAGGTGTAAATTCGAAAAGCTCTTCTAGAGGGGGGGCATTCTTTAAAGCATGGGGCTTGAGGGGGGGAATCGTATGAAAGCAGGGAAGCTCTGTCCTGCGGGAGGATAGAACAAAAGCGTCTTGCCCGGTGTTCCTCATGGGAAAAGACCGGAGGGGACCAGCAAGGGTCAAGGACGGGCACACTAGAAAAACAGAGGAAGGGAAACTCTTCCGAGGTCGTCAACCTGAGGGGGGCCGCGCGAGGAGGGAAGGGGAGAGTCTCCTCAACAACAAGTAGGAAAAGATAGAGGGCTACGCGGCGCTACAGCAAAGGGCTCGCGCCTGGAGACGTGGTCAAGAAGGGGGAAACGACCAAGACCTTCAGGAACAAGACGGGGGAAGGGGGCCCGGCCCGTCCACAAATGCCGGCCGCCGCGGAGGAAAGCCGGACGTTCATCAAAGAGGCAAACGTCTGGCAAAGAGATCCCGCAAGGGCCATAGAAAAAACAAAAAAAAAAAAAAAAACACCACGGAAAGGGAAACGCGTACGGCATCAAGAACGCGAGCAGGAAACTAAACGTTTCTAAACGGGCGAACTTAGGAAACCACCGATGGGAAGAAAAATCTGAGAAAAAAAAAGCAAGGAGTGGGGCTCTGTTCATGCTCGACCCTACAGAACACCCGCCGCTAAGAACCGCGTTCAAGAAAGGGGGAAAGGGAAAAACTAGGGGGAGAACTATAGGGCTGGGTGCTTTTCACAAGGGACGCGTGTCAAAATTCCAAACTAGGCATAAGCTAAAAGAGACCGGCAGGGCCACGAAGGACCTATAGGGTCTCTCCTTAGGGGAAGGGGAAAGCTACTTGGAAAGAATTTCTTTCCTGAGCGAAAGCTGTCTCTTGCGAAAAAAATCGGCGCGGCTCCGCAGGGGAGCCTCCGCCACCGGAAGGAAATATAGGAAGGGAGGAAAGGAACTCATGAGAAGTTCCCAAGCCTATTAGAAAGCCACAGCCAGGGGAAGGACGCTCGGAGAGGGGAAACTCTTCTGAGAGTGCATCGCACCGGAAATCACCAACGCGTTGGGGAGGGAACCGAGGTCCCTGGCCATCATGGGAAAGGCGAAAGAAAAGGAGCTCGTCTCAGGCTAAAACAAGGTAAGGCGACCACCTCGGCCCTAAGAACTACGCGTTGTCGATAGGAGGGGAGATACACAGCAGAAATGTACTGAATTGAGGAAAGAGATGGGAGGGGGGGTCCGAGGTCGTTGGGGGAGAAAAAGAAGGTCCGCAACGGGCTCACAAAACCTGGGTTACATAAAGAGGGGCCGCCCACTGGAACCGTATACGACCTGATGAAAAAACCCGGGACGGCAAGGGATTGAGATCATTTACACCTGGAAAACAAGGCGGGCTGCGTAAAAGGAAGGAGGCAAGCCGGGAAGAAAGGAGGACTAAAGAAGGCTAAGGGAAAAAGATCGATGCCTAGCTTCGAAGAGGCTGCACCGAGAAAAGTCCGTCAAAAATACTCTTCTATCTAGGGCAGGGGGGTAAAAGGGCGGGTCCATTTGAAAGAGAGACTCAGGAAGTGACGGGAGAATTCCGCTTCATGGCACACCTTCCACACGAAAAACGCGCCTGTCTCCCGGATTCCTGACAGCTCGGAAGATGGGCAGAACGAAAAACAAGCCGATGACTAAGGGGAGGCGGCGGGAGCAAAACGAGGGTTGTATTTGGGACGGCTATTCAAAGCAGGTCGTCACACGGAGGATTCGGAGGCACGTCAGGAGGTGCTCCCATCAAGGAGAGAGGGACTATAGGAATGAATCGGCCATTTCTTGAAAAGTGCACGCCGCCATTTGGGAGAACGGATTCATCCGGCCACAGAAATAAGTCCAGAGAGGAGCAAACGAGTGGTGAAACAGCGGGTGGTACTAGTCGGGGGGGTCGCAGCCTATTGGTCGAGGGTCAACTCTCCGCTTCATAAAGCGCGGACAAAGGGGGCTGGCAGGGGGACCAAAGGGAAGACCTCGCAGAGCCTAAAAAGCCGCTACCTGAAAAAAGAGGGGGAACCTGGGGAGTCCAAAGAAAGAGCCAGCTTGAGTACATCTCGGCCATTATCATGGGGGGAGCGTGCCAGCGGCCTGAGGAGGGTACGCTAGACATATCGCTCGGGGGGGGGGAACCAGCGTCGAAAACAGCCAGGTAAAAGTGACAAAAATCGAAACACACGCAAAGTGTCCGACACTAGGCACCAGAGGCCTGCAGGGAAGGTGGAGAGAGAAGGCTATGGGAGATCCCTTCCCCGAAAAATCAGTCCCTATGCAAGAGAATTTCATATGACCTTCATTCGGGGGGATCCAAGAGTTGTGGGGGGAAGCTCGAAAGAAGGGGAGGGGTCATCCTTTATACTCAGGCCATCACTCGGCCCCAAAAAGGAAAGGTATGAGGGACAGAGAGTATAGAAAAGGAAGAGACCGGTAATTGGTCAAAGGTACGGCTCCTAACTCCTAAAAAAAGATTCACCTGCCTTCCTAGAAGCGGTCGGCCTCTTCTGAGGGGAGTAAATGGTACGTCCTGTAAAAAGGGAATAGCCGGTGGGGAATTAGCCAAGAGGTGGCGCAAGGGAATATTACGGATCTTTCCCACGAAAAAGGAAAAGATGGTTTCAGGTGCCTCTTAGAGGGACAGGTACTATATCTCGAAAAAACAAAAAAAAGGAGTGAGGGGAGGGGTCCATAATTTCGATGACAGACGGACACTCCTCTTCTTTGCCAGAAGGGCAACTTCTCCCCTTTCTCCAAAGCCCCTAGAAAGGCATCAAATCGAAAAAATGCTACGAACACAAGAGACCTCGAGGCCTTCCATGCCAGTACCAAATTTCCCTCCTATTAGTCCTGCCGGGACAAAGCGGCCGGTCGAAAAGGGGTGGAAAGAACTTGGATTGGAGGCGTAAGAAGGGAAATGCCCGCCGGAAGAAACTGGTCCTCCCTTCCGAAAGGACTGTGGCTCTGCCTCCCCCGGGCCAGTTTCGTGATGCGTATAGGGGCTGGACGCCTTCGGAATGACCCGGACTGATCCTCGCGGGCTTGAAATCCTGTCAAGGGAAAGAAAAAACCGGGGCTGCTCGTCACTGCTTGCCACTCGAAAGGGAGAACGGAGAAGGAAGAGAAGGAGGAACGGAACACGCGGGGACAGACCCGTTTCTGCCTCCAATCAGGGAAAAGGGGCGTCCTCGGGGGGGGTGTTGACCTGAGTAAGGAAGAGAGGAGGTTGGGGAAAGGAAGAATTTGCAAGCTTTTCGCGGCCCGAAGAACACGAACAGGGGGGACTCGACGGTAGAGGACAGAACTGTGGGGTGCAGAAAAAAAGAATTGTCTGTGGAGGAGAAGGGCGGTGTCTCCAGCTTGGAGGGAAAGCCTCGGGCGGAACGAGAAAAGACCGAAGGAGAAAGGATTCAGTGAATGAGGGTTAGCGCATCTGCAGGAAAGAATACTTATACTTACAAAGCGGCATAAGACAAAAACCCAAGGCAGACCGGACGGGAGATTGCGATTAAGTGGGGGCCGGAGCTCACGCTGAAAAAACGGGAAAAGTTGTGGAAAATCGGCCAAGGAGAGATCTCTTCCATATTCCTTTGCTGGGTCATCCGTTTAAACAAAAAAGGGGGTCCAGAACGAAAGCAAGAGAAGTAATTGAAAAAAAAGCCTCGGGGGGGGCGGGGACCCGCACGATACTAATATCAAGGCTTGGTCACGTCCAAGGGGCTGAATCCCTTCAAGGTCCAGAGGGTTCAAAAGAAGGGAGACTGAAAAGTGGGAAATAGGGCCCCGAGAACGTTTTTCACCCTTCACCGACCTCGAGCGCTACGGCTGGACCCGAATATAAGAAAAGAGGGCTCTTGATAGAATGAAGTCGGTCTGAGGCTGCCACCCTATTAACGAAGTTGCAAGCATTACATCAAAAAAAAAGAAGGAAAGAGGAAGCCTGCAGCGAGCTATCTGAGCAGCTTCAAAACGTACGCAATCCAGAGGGGAGGCCAGAGTTATCTGAAAAGAACTTGAAACCGCGTGGAAGACTCCTTTTCTATCATGGAGAGTCATTTGGGGACCCGTGCGGAAATGATGTCAGTTGGTGATGAGGGGAGACGCAAAGAAAGTGGGAAAGGTCATCTTCCGCAAAAAAATGACATTCCCGAGGGCTTCTACCGAGACTTCCATCCCGAGGGAAAGAGAAGGAGAGGGGGGGCACACAGGTTTGGCAGGGATGAAATACTTTCTTCATGGTCGGCTTCCGTTTCCTCGGGAAGACCGCCGGTCGGGGAAGGAAGGGAAAAAGTAAAGTGGAAGGGGCGCAAAAATCTTTGTGTGAAATGGAAAGATGGTCCAGACGACGGCCTTTGAGATCTTCCAGGGACGGGGGGCTCTGGCCGGGGAATAGGATCTTGAACAGAGAGAAAGAATACAGGTTCGGGAGAAGATGAAATGGTCCTTTCTATACCCGGTGCTGCGGGATCCTCTTAACCGCAGAGTCAAAAGGTCAGGAGTGGAGGAACCTACATATAAGAAAGTCAAACCCAAAATGTTTCCAGTCCAGGGCAACCTGCTAGTGACCTGTCGTAAAAAGACCGGCAAGGAAGGTCAAATGGTCGCCTGATTGATTGAGAATCTTCTGCTAAGAACGGGGAAGAAGAAAACTTTAAGGTAGGTTGCCGCAGCCCAGGGGGAAAGGGTTGGAAAACAGGTGCCGTGCCCTAAGGGGACGTTATCCAGCCAGTGACTGGACCAGAGAAGAGGGTTGGGGGGGGGGGGGGGGTAAACTGGGCGAAGAAGAATTACAAGGAAAAAAAAAGGCATCCTTTCTCTTTAGCTCCTCGAAGCTTTGAGGGGACCACAGAAGGGGGGGTTTTGGAAGTGGGTAAAGGAAGCTCGAGAAAAGACCAGTTAAGGAAAAGTTGCTTCTTTAGGGCGCCCATGTATGCCGGTATTGTAGGGGAACGGCGGATCGAGAAGACCGTCGTTTGAAAAAGGGATGTACGGTCACCTTCTAATGGAACGCTGGGGAACCGACCGGGCCAAGGACTTTCCAAACATCTCGGTCACCCAAGAGGCTTCCGGAGGGGGGGTCTTCAGACCTAGAAGATTGGAACACTTTCGCAACTTCGCGAGCGGATGGAAGGACTCCGGTGTATCTTCTCCATCACAACGGGATAAAAGATAGGGGGAAGGAGAGACCAGCGAAAGAAGGATCGACAGTAAGAACTCTTTTGTAAGAAGCCGTTCCTCTTGGAAGATCATCGGGGGCATCGGAGGGAAAAGAAAAAAAGAAACGCCCGGAAGGATCGAAGGAGAAAGTTCAGCAAGTGAGGGAGTTCCGGTTATAAGAGGGGAATACCTTCACTTTTGTGCATAGAGGTCAGCAACTTCGGCGCTAGAAGGCAAAACGAACGTTCTGAGGGGAGCGCTCAACTTGACCGATGTTGGGACTGACCATCTCCGGAGGGAACGCGAATGAGGCGGGGGATGCTCGGAAATTACCTCTGAACTTCAGAAATAACGTCTTAGCGCTGGGGAAAGGGCTTAAAAAAAAAGGCACCGGGGCCGCGAAATTTACCTCGGGGTGCTAGCATCCGTTGGTTACCTCAGTCAAAGAAGACAATCTGAGGACTGGCGCACGCCGCGGGACAGACCTCGGATTCGGGAGGGGACTAGGGAATTTCAAGGGGGGTACCAAAAAAGGACTGGGGGAAGAGGATGCGCATTTCGCTGTCCGGAAACCACCGGGGGAAAAAGAGGTCGAAGGGATAACGAAGTCGCTCAGAAACCTGCACCGGGAACTGAAACACGCTATAGAAGTAGCTAGAAAACGTATACAAAAAAAGGAAGGTCACCGAGATTACCACTTCCATCTGAAACTTCTATTAGGACGCATGCCCCCGGGGTCAACATGAAAAGGGGCAGCTCAACCAAGAATCCTCAAAAGGAGGAGCGCAAAAAAGGAAAAGGAAGTCATGAATAAAGAAGGCAGAAAGCTGTACCCGGCAAAAAAAGGGATTTCCTTCCTCCCTAGCGGCGGCCGTGCGACCACACAGGGGAAGAAGAACGACTAGAGATCGTCTGTCGGAGAGAGAAGCCCGGAAAGGTCTTGGGGGCTCCAAAAAAAAAAAAAAAAATACTCTTACTTCCTGGGGCCAATTTCTTGGGGGGGCAGACAGGTCCGCAACTTAGCCAACCTGAATCAGGCAACGCTCCGTTCAAAACTGCTGATTCAAGGATAGCCAACCGTCGATCTGGAAAGGGGCGAAGATCATTTACGAAGACCGGATGGAAAACTATACCCTAGGAGGGAGAATTCTATGAGGAACTACTGTACATGGAAAGATTCCCTCTCGGCTTAACAACGAGGTCCTCCTTGTGAAAAGAAAAGGCTTCCAAAACTACTGAATCGGGGGTATTGCTGCAGGAAAGGTCGATCTCTATTCAGGTGCGGGTCGGCCAAAAAGCATGGGTAGATAAAGACGGCAAGAAGCATGATGAAAAAAAGAAGCGGACGATTTTCGAAGAAAAACCATTTATCGGGCGAGGGGGACCCTATGCTTTCTTTTGGGGTAACGGACGGAAAGAGATGCGGGCGTCCACGCTGGAAGGGGTTCAACAAGAAAACAAACAAGGAGGTGAGAGGAGCAATGAACCTGCAAAAAGACGGGGAGCATCCTGGCAAAAACGTCCAGGACGGACGGTCTCCATTGGGCGACGGGCGGGAGAACGCGGCAAGGACACGGACTGAGAAAAGAAGGGGATGCTAAAGCGAAAAGAGACTCCTTCACTTACTTCATCTAGGCAAAGGAGGGATGGTCGAAAAAACAGAGTAACAAGGACAGAAAAGATGTAAAAAGAGAAAGGCCCAGAGAGGGGAAAAGAGGGCGCACGGATGGAGCTTTGTGTCCCTGTCAAAGGAAGCCATGTCATGTAGTTCGCGTCCAGCTGAAATCCGGAAGAACAAGGAAAGAAAACTGGGGGAGTAGAGAAAAGCCTCGCTGATAGAAAGGGAGAAGAAGTGTACCAAGAAGAGGACGCCCCTAGGGACTTGCGGGCAAAGTTACGGGGCCGGGGGAAAAGAAGAGGCTCGGAAAAAGTTGAGAAAGATAGGAAGAACTTTCGGAAAATAGTCCTGGAAGAAACAGCAGGACCAGGGAACTTGACCGGGGGTCGAGGAAGCAAGGGATCCCTGCCAGGCTGAGCCGTAATCCACAAGTAAGGCCATTTTCAGGAAAAAAAACAGGTACATCATGAGGGGCCATTTGCAAAAGGGAGGACTTTTTCTGGGCGGGGCAAGTCAGCAAAAAGTCTTCGAAAAAAAAACGGCTTCCGCTTCTCCCGGTAAAGTTGGGAAGGGGAATTCGCTCGAAGAAAAGTGTTCAGGGAGATCCGGTGTCCCAAGGGGGGGGGGAGAGACTTGTGACTATCGGGTCCAGGTGAAAGGTGAGGTTGCTCTCCATCTTGCGGACCGAATCTCTCTAAGAAGGAGGTAGGAGGAAAGAAAATAATAGTGAAAAGACCAGATGGCCCAAGGAACGGGAAAAAGATAGTCCTCGGAAGGGGGAGACCAAACGAGACGGAGTCGACGCCTTCTACGAACCCCCTTAGGGGGGACCTCGGGGAGGGAAATTTAAAACGCCGCCGAGCCGCCGCGGCCGACGGAAGGTGCGACTTCGGGAGAAGGGAGAGGATCGCACACGTGCCCGCCAAAGGGGAAAGGAAGGTTCCGGAAAGGGGACGAAAAGAAAGGTAAGAATCACCCTTCCTTCCAGTGCTGTCGAAGCTACGGAAAAGATCCGAGAGGCGCTCGCAAGGAGGTCCTGAAGAACGAATCCTGTCGTGAAAAGAGAAGGCTGCCCTTCCTGCAGCTCGGGACGGGGGGGGCCGACCTAACATAATGACTCCAAAGGCAGCCTCAATCTAGAGGTAACCTGCCACGGAAATGATGGACTATTTTCTTCCATCAAGGTGTGCGTTTTGGAGGGGTGAACTGGAGAAAGGAGTGAAGCAAAAAACGAGCTCAGGGAGAGGGGGAAGGGAGGAGCAGTGGCGAAAACAACGCACATAAGCGAGAGGGGCAGTGCAATATCTAGGACCTGGTGGCTCCCAGTGTAAAGGTATTGAAAGGGGGGGATAAAATCAAATAAAACGTTGGAAAAAAGCCAGCCGTAAAAAAAAGGGGGGAAGCGGGAGATCGCTCATGGCTCCGCAGACGTCAGAAGGATACGGAGCTGGAAGAATAAAAGCGCCAAGGGTCAAGACTGGACCTTATTCAAAGAAAGAGGATCAAAATCGAAAATGCTACTTTTCACTGGGTATCACTCGGGTCGACGCTACCAAAAGAGAATCTGATGTAGTCCTGAGAAAGGGGCACTGAAGCAAAACTCCGAAGTGACTATCAAGGGACAGCTCCCTTAAAAAGGAAAAAGCCAAAGAGAGAGGTTTGAATCAGTCTAATCAAAGGGTGTTTTCACTTCAAATAATGAATCCTTAAATGTCAAGGCAAGAAAGAGAACTTGCTCCTTCTGCAGAGGGTGAAAGGTTATGACAGTAGAGGGGGAACGAGGAGCCTTTCCTGGACGCGGACTTTCACAAGAAACCCAAGAAGGCAGCGGGCGAAGCTCGCCTGGTCGGGAGGGGTCCGAATGCAACCAAAGGAAAATAAGGAATATTGGGAGCGAGCAGGGAAACTCTTCAAAAGCAGGGCACGAGGGACTCCAAAGGTCGAGGGGGCTGAGCCATGAGGCTGCCAGAAAGCCCGCAGAGTCCAGGAAGATGAATCATAAGGCAGGAAAGGAAAGGTGGGGGAAGGGAGGGGAGATAAGCCGGGCTTAAAATTGATGGTCCAAAAGTTGGTGGGACCACTGGGAAGGACACAAGTAACTTGTGAGACGTTCATTCTGTGCGCCCATGAAGTAAAGGGCAAAAATGTATCCGAACGGCTCGACAAGAGATAGGGCCTGTTCGGGGGGAAAAACCTATGTTCTAAGAGGTATCCGGGCGGCAGATGGCAGCTGCCCGTTTCAGCCGCCAATGGATTTCCTGCCGAAACGCGTTCAGGGTGAGGAACGGACGGGAACCGATGGATGGCCTTTGCATCACCCGCGACGAGTTAAGGGAAGTTCGAACCTGAGGGGCCGTTTGTGGCCAAAAAGCTGAATGGTAAAAAGGCCGTGGGGAGTGAGCAACTGGTTTCATGGGAGTGGGGGGAGAAGGGGGCAAAGAGAATCGCTCATGGCCGTCTTTCTAAAGAAACGCTCTGGAGATTTGGGGCGCCCCGTACATCGAAAAAAAGGACCAAGAGAGTGCCGAAAGAGAATCCCCAACCGGCGAGCAACCTTAAACATACTAGGTCGCGACACGGCGTGGCTGAAGAGGTCGGGGAAAGAGAAAGGGAATTGGACTGCCGGAGAAGAAGAAGCGTTCAGAGGGGGCCGAAAAAAGAATTAAAACCAGGTTGAAAGGCTTTTGAGGAAAAAAGGCCGGGACCAGGGCGTTCTAAAGAGGCGGTTGTATCTAGGTCACAAAACGACAGAAAGCTCCTGAGAATGGAGAAAAGGGGAAAATGGTAGGTTACCACATCGGTTTATGGAGTTGGGAAACAAGATCTACGTTAAAGGAAGGTCAAATTAAGGGAAAGGTTTCTGACGAAAAGGTCCTTTAATTCGCTTGTCCGGGGGGGGCAGGGGTAAATCGTCAACACCATTCGGAAGGGGCTGAAAACATTGACGAAACTGTTGGAGGGCGGAAGCAAACTCTCGAGACAGATTGAACACGCTGAGCGTGGGCGCACCAGGTCTTGACCACGGTCAAGAAAGGAGAGAGCCTAAGGAAGCAGGGTATAGAGAGAAAACAACGGGAGAGGAGGGGGAAAAGAACCGGCGCTACCGAGAGGCTCAGGGAGACGAAAAAGAAGTAAGAGATCGTTGACTACCGAGGGCGGTCCCTGGAAGTTGAAAAAGATTTGGGTCAGGAAGGAAAAGGGCAAAAACCCGGATCATGGAGGCTTTCAGGGGACCGTTAGCCCGACACCCTGAGTTGGACAGCGGGGAAGGAGAAAGTCAATAGCCTAAGGGAAGGGTTCCATCTCGCATCAACTTAGGGCGCGATTAACTAGCTCTAAATGAGAAGGATGGCTCGGACCGAGGGGTTTTTCAAAAATGAAAAGCCATCTCGGGATCTCTTCGACCTCGCGTGCTGTCTCTTTGGAAAAGAGAAGACCATGACGAAGTGCTATGATTAGAAAGGATTTAACTTACCAAGAACGTTCCCTTCAAGAGAATTTCCAAAAAATCCTCGTCGGGGTAAAAAAGAACATTGTAGAAGAAGGACCCAACGGGGGATGGCCTAACTCGGGCCACTCCTCTGGGAACTAGGATCAAAAAAGTGGGGGGGGGGGGGGGTGAGGTGGGGGGGGGGTGGGGGTGGGGGGGGGGGGGGGGGGGGGGGGGGGAGTGCGGTAAAGAAAGAGGGGGGTGGGGAGGGGAGAAAGAAGGGAGAAGAGAACTGGGGGGGGGTTTAAGGGGCTCTGTCCTTTCTGGGCGTGGCTGCAAAAAGGGAACAGTCTGGCCTTTTGGAAGGGTAACTTCTACGACACCCACACCCGTTCCGATCTGCGGATCACTGCTAAGAGCCTGCACAAAAAAACGCCTACAGAGAAGGGTATTCACATTGAACTCCCTCAGAGATATTGAGGCCTTGCAGGCATTAGGAAAAAGGACTAGTGCGCCGAGAACCCCTGAGAAAAAATTATGCTCACGCGGGCCCACACAGATGTATGAGGAAGGACCAAAAAAAATTCATAACAGAGGGGCAGATTCCCAGAAGAAGAAAGAGCTCCACCGAGAGAAGAAAGGATCTTGCCTTCAGAACGGCGTTTTCCCTAAGGCGAGGATCGGTTTAGGATAATATACCGGGAAAAAAAGGGGAAAGGAACTGTACAAAAAGCGAACGCCCTAATGGTGTTCTCAGGTAGAAACGAAAAAAATTGTGCTACGCAAGGGGAAAATGACTTCTGAAAAGGAAGAGAAAACGGAGAGAGGGGGACATTCTTTCTGTCCAGGTGGGGTAATTTCCTACGGTGAGGGGACGCGTGGGGGGAGACGCTCCTAGGAGAGGGGGAGGTCTTCTAAGAAAAAACGAGCGTAAGTGGAGAAGAACAGCTTTACCTCTTCGGAATCCGTGTTTCAAAAGGAAGAGTCTACGAGTCAGCGAGCGACCAGAGTGGGGCACTGGAAGAAGGAGGGGGAAAAAGTTCATAGAGCGGGGGAAGGGCCAGGACCGGGCGGCCACCCGTGAAAGAATTGTCTCTAACTAAAACGGCGCGCCAGGCCCGGCTGAACGTCTCAGGGGAATAACTGATGACCCTGGCAAAAAGACTCCTAATGGTCTGAAAAAGGACTGTCCTATTAGATTGTGATGGGGAAAGGAG
>Ga0179593_1480958_pt1 | contig 31824 bp, 46 predicted proteins | sample CZODoug2_1_08_16_FD_185931 | JGI IMG/M metagenome (GOLD analysis project Ga0179593, IMG submission 185931) | Vadose zone soil fungal communities from Angelo Coast Range Reserve, California, USA - CZODoug2_1_08_16fungal (PacBio error correction) | ecosystem: Environmental > Terrestrial > Soil >...
AGACCTAACTGTCAATCAAAAGGAAAAAAAAAGGTGCTGGGGCAAGAAGGCATATTTGGTGCCTTCACACCTCCATTGGGTCTGTGTTAGAAGGCATAGCCCTTTGTCTCAAATTGAAAAAAGGGGGGACCAGTTACGCAAAAAAGGGAACGAGGCTGATCGCCGGTAAACGAATCTGTTGGAATGCAGCCTCCTAGGGGCGTAGTAAAAAACTGCCTTATTCTTCTGGGCGGGCGGGGGGGGAAAATAGGTGTCGACGTCTTTGTACAGAACTCGTACCTCGCAGCGGCGGTAGTTCTGCTTGGGGTGTGGTGGCGACTTGAGCAAAATGACCATAAGGGGGGGAGGGGGACCTGGGAAAAACACTTCCCGGGGGACGGAGGGGGGTAGGCTTGTCGCCGGACGGGGGGATAACTCCTGTTGCGGGATCAAAAGGAGACCCCTGCAACGGATTGCTAAGATGTGAGATGATTGAGACTTCACCGTCGAATTCATCAACCGGTCGGCCGGGGCGGAAAAGGCCGCGATAGGGAAGAGAGGCGGAGAAAAGACACAGGATTGTTGGAAGCAGCCAAGAAAGGACCCCGCGGACTTAGAACCGGACCTTAGCTCAACCAGGGAAGTTGCATAAGGAAAAGTCGCACGCACGAGAGGAGGAAAGTAAAGTCGGAAACTGGAGGACCTACAAAGGAGGAAAAAGTGGGCGGCGCGATCATTCGCGGGGCCAGGCGAGGGAGGCTAAGAGAAAAGCCTGAGGGGGGACCATCGACGAGAATACCCACACAAGTCGCGGATCAAAAATCGGTAGCGGGGAGGTAGACGGCGACCTTAGAAGACGGCCGGTATTACAAAAAAAACGAACTAATCCGCAGTGCAATCTGTAAAGGGAAAAAGAAAGGCCACATGATAGTAGAGGAGGGCGGAACTCGTACACCGGGTCGAAAAAGAAATAGAGGAACCGAACGCTGGTAACTTGACTCGAAATAAGCCACAAGCTCGGAAAAGCTAACGGGTGGGGGACGGGACGAGTAGCGCTCGGCGCAAAGGAGCAGAGCTCTGCCCCTTTCTTAATCGCGTCTCTTTTCGAGCAGAGGATGGGATCAGTGAGAAAAAAAGGAAGATGCCGCGAGTGCGGTGGGAAACATCGCTCCAGTGTGTCCTGGCGAAATGGGCGGACACAAAAGAGGGGGCCAGAATCAGAGGAATAGAAGAAGGGGGCGACGAAAGGATGCGACCAACGAGAACCGGAAAAGACATCTCGAGGAAAGGGACGAATTCGGCGCAAAGTTTTAACCGCGAAGAACGTACTCGGCCGGGACAGTCCCACGGAGGGGCGAGGAATCTTCTAAAAAACATCTTAAGGAACCCTGGGTCTCAGAAGCTAAGCAGGGGAGAGGGTATAAAGTCGGCGACCGGGGGAAACAAAAAAGAGCCCGGCAGCGAAACGTTTGAAAAAAAAAAAAAATCGACACCCGGAGATCAAGGGTGGCCTCCGTCACAAACGATTTTTCTTGGGAGGGAACAAGTACTAAAGGTGATGAGAGGGCAGCGCGAAGAGAGCCGCCAGCCGGGCTCGACTGGAGACGAGATCACTCTGTCCGCAAAAGGAACTCCAAAAAGCGGGAGGGGTGTTTAGGTTTGTGATCTCGATGAAAGGTCACACAGGGGGTCAAAGCGAGAAAAAGAGATCGGGGTGGAATGAGAGCATATGTGGTCTTAGGGAAAATACCTTTTGGAACTTCCTCAAAGCCCTTCCTGGCAAGAGAGAAGACTAAACCAGGGCTAAAGGTCGAGAAAAAAAAAAGGTTCAAGGAATGGCTTCCAACCACATAAACCGGCTCTTAAAAAGGGTCTGATTTCGCATCTAGGAGAATACCAGAGTTAAAATGCAAGGAATGCGAGAGGCTTCGCTAAACCTAAAGGGAAGGGAAAATCATATGCAAGCAGTGCCACAGAATAGACAAACAAAGGGAAGTGAGGTGGAAAAGGGGAATCGGGGGCGAGGGGATCTCCTCTAAACTGCTTGACATGGGAAGGATGGGTCTCTCCAAGCTATTAAACAATCTAAGCCGAGGACCCTGCGCATAGTGCTAATGGGGAAGGCTTGCCAGGGAAGAAGAGAGGAGGTTTTGAAAAAAGGAATTACGAAAGGGAACCTCATTAAAGGTAGTGAGGCCTCAGGGGGACCAGAGCTTAGATTCCGGGAAAAGCGAGGAGAAGGGATACAGACAACTGGTCAGCATCATCCAAATTCATTCCGGAAAAAAAGCATCTCGGGGTCTCGCGCACCCGCAAGGAAGGTCACACGGATCAAACCCCCACGCAACACCCACTGCTTGTATTTTAGGTGCGCGGAAGGCGTCGCGGAGTTCTCTTAAGGAAAAACTGGGGGGCTCTTCGCGCGAACGAAGAATAAGGAATTCGGGGTTTCAAGAAAGAAACTCAACCTTGCAGGTCCAGCCAAAGCGCGTCCCAGGTGTCGAGGCCGATGGGAAAAACGAGGAATGCCGAGAGTGGACGCTAGGAAATACTCTCTACAAAGACCAAAGGAAAGTGGAGAATCGGCGAGCCGAGGGTCTGGGTTTCTAACTTCCGCATAAATACTCACATGAAAGGGAGGGGGGTGAGGGAAAGTTTCATTACCTTCTACGCGCTGGTCAACACGGTGGAGAGGGGAGAGGGGGGAGCACATTGCCGCGCATCAGGAGGAAAAAACAATCCCTAAGAACGTCTCGGGGGGCTAGAAAATCGGCTTGCCTGTTTTCCTCACTTTCAAGAAATGACGAGAAAAGGGGGGAGAGAGTCAGATTCCTCGGAAGTCGGCAGCTTCCTACCTTGATGCGGTCAGAAACACTTAGACGAAACAAGTCAGTCGATGAGGGGGAAAAGAAGAGGCCTCCGACGCGCTCATATCTCGGGGATCCAAAATTATCTTTGGAGAAAAAAGAAGCAATCCGGAGGAGGTGAAGTCGTTTAGCCAGGCGAGGGGGAAAGAAACCGGGCTATTTGCCCGCATCCTCGCGGAAAACAGGGTAGTCGGCAAAAAAATAAGTAATTGGCACGGCAAGTCATCAGCGGGAGGTGGACCTCCAAACAAGGCGGGGCGAAGGGGGATCTCAGACAGCCTTGGCGAGGGGGAAAACGGAATTCAAAGTGCTGCCTAGAAACGGGAGGGGCTCCTCTTCATTAGCTACCGACCCGCCAACCCAGGAAGATCGAGAAGACGGTGGGGGCCGAAAATTCCGAAACTTTCTAGATCCTCGGGAAAAGTCCGTTTCGACCCGAAGCAATGCAACATAAGGTTCGAAAGTCAACAAGGGGGACCCGCTTCTTGGGTAAACTGATCTTCGAAATTCCGGGGTGTGTTTCCCCAGCAAAGACTGCCATCTAGCAAAAGGAAGAATTTCTTCCCGTGGCAGACAGGTTGCTCAAGGTCCTGTCATATGGTCCTATCCATGGGAGCCGCCAAGAGAGAAAAAATTCCAATAGGTCCGCGACAAAAAAGAACAAGAACCTTACGGAAGGTGCTGAGCCCAGAGGAAGCAAGAACAAGCAACTTAAAAACGGCTCGGAAAGAGTGAGGGACCGAACAAAAAATCAATAAATAGGTGTGAAACCACCTTAAACCGAAGCACAATCGTGGAAGAAACATATTCCTCAGCGAGTAGGGAACTGCAGTATAGCCCAACAAAAGCTCTTCTTCAAAGAAGACCAATAAAATATCCTCAAGGCAAAAAATATTACTTCCTGCAATAAAAAGACAGAGTCAAAGCAAAGGAGGTAAAATGAAAGGAAAGACCGGTAAATCTTCGAAGAGACAAGTCCATCTCTCAGCGTGCCTTGAGCTTTACCTAAAAGGAGAAAATCAGAGTCCAATTCAAAGGGAAGGTCGAAAGAAGTGCTTCGGAGCAATACTGCTGCTGGGTGCCGGGAGGCACCTCCTTCGCCGAGTGACGGGCAGGATCAAAAGCTGTTTCAGCGCGAAAAAAAAGTATAACCGAAAGACCCTCTGGGCGTCAAGGAAGAAAGTCCGTACCGGAGCGAGGCGGGTTCTTTCGTCTCTAAAAGGAAAGAACCGAATCTGGGCGACCGATCTGGATGCCGAGCTCGCCGCGCCCCGAGGAGGGCAGTAAAAGGAGGTCGAGGACGGGCGCGCGGCTGTTTTCTATCAAGGTCCGGGGAAGACGACGCCTAGCCCCAGTTTCGAACCACAACACCTTAAAGGGGCGGCGGGAAAAAGAGTTGCGCAGCCGAGTGTCTGAAAGGAAAAGGGAATCACCCTAAGAACAAAGCTCAATAACAACACTACGAAGAAGGCTGGCCGCGGGTGATTTCTGGGAATGGAACAAGTGTGAACAAGATCCCCGCTGTCTCACAAAATATTCAGGAAGGAAAGACCATTAGTTTGATCGAGAGAGGAAGGAAGAGACCGAGACGCATCGACAGAAGAGGTATCTAACGCCGCGACTCAAGAAGGGTTCCAAGTGGTCGCGACGATGAAGGGGGCCCGGAAAAGGCGGTCTCATCCATATTCGGGAGGGTCCCAGGGGGGGGGCGTGGGCATGGATCTAGCCGAAACCGGCTTAGATCAGGTCGTGGGCCGGAGGCTGGTTAGAGTTGGAGGAACCAGAGGTTATAGCGCGCGACTCGCAATGAAAGTCCCTGCCGTCACGCGGAGAAAAAAAGGAAAAGACTGGCAGCAAACGCCCGCGTATCGCCAGAAGATGACATCACCGTGAGGGAAAAACGCTGAAAAGCCAAGGGGAAGGGGAAAGGCCGAAATGATGACTCTGAGGGGAAGTTCAACGGAAAAAAAAAGCCGGGAACTGGCGCCCGAAGAAAGGAACGGGAAACTTTAGGGAGGAAAAAAGGGGGGTGGGGCCACCTCCTGCTTGTAAGTCCGGGAGGGGGCGGAAGCAACTTAATATCCCTTGGCGGCCGGAGGATTGTTCTTGGATCAACCGGTTCAAAGGAGGGAGGGCGCAGTGTAAAAGATGCTGCAGTGGAAATCTAAGGGGGGCTATTTGGACCGCGCAGGACGTAAACTATTTTTGGGGGGCGTGAAAAAGGGAGGAAAAGTAGGCGGCCGAATGGAGGAGAATTGTGGACAAGGGGGGAATGTGTCGCGTAGGGAGGGAACAGAAATAAATTTAAAAGGGGGAAAAAAAAGTACGGACGGCGGTGGGTGCGCTGCATCCATGAAGCTAGTGGGCGGAAAAAGCAAAAGCCGTCGTAGCTCGTCTTGCGAATGACAAGCAGGTAGGAGTTGGGCATTTGTGGGGGGCATATCAGGCGAGCCAGGGATAAGCCCAGTGCTGAAGAAGGTGTGCTCGATTTGGAAAAAAAGTGCGTATTGAGCAACTAAAAGTGCCACGGCACCATTTCGCACGGGGGGGGGGACAGGGGCGCAAGAAGGGGCGGGAGCTTGCGAAAAAAAAAAAAACACGTATTGAACTGCCGTTACCCAGAACCAAGCAAGCTGTTCCAGGGAGACCTAAGCGGGAGGGGTGCTCGGGGGGTCGCAACAAGCAGAAGGTGGTAGAACGGCGAGACCGTACATCTCTTCGCTCCGGGGGGTTAGGCGCATAAGGGCAAGGTGCAAGGGGGCGGAGGGAAGACAAGCAGAAGACCTCGGGAAGAAGAACACCTAACAGTGACTTCGTGACTAGAAAAGGAGGGCCAAAAGCCGGAGGGGAAGCCTGGAAGAGAAATTCGCCCAAACTCCTTTTTCGGATCTATTAACGCGATCCTGCGGAGGGAAAAAAAAATCACTGGTTCTCCGTACGCCTCAGAAATGAGGATATTTGAGACCCCCGAAATAAGGGAACTTTGTTGAAGAATGACAATAGTCTGACCTAACGAAAGGCGGGACTTTGAACACAAAATCGCAGGGCTCCTGTGGGTGATTTCGCCAGAGATGAAAAGGGGGGGATTCCGAAATATCCTGTCCATTGGAAGAATAAGAGAGGAGTGTCGGACATCTTTATGTGAAATCATCTCCTGCAGGTAATGCAGGGGGGCGATCTAAAGAGGGTCGACGCGAGGTGGAGTGCTAAATCGTCGGACAAACCCCAGCAGATAGCCGAAGAGCTAATTTCGGTAATTCTCTGAAAGAAGTGGAAGAAATCTGATGGGGGTGGAAATCAAAAGCCGAAAGAAAGTCCTTCAAAAATCCGGGTCCTTCAACTAGATCCAAAACAGGAAAGGACGAGGGGACAAGCTTCTCCAAATCGGCGACCGCATGCTAAACCCGCCTCAGGCCGGGAGGAGGTGTTCGTCGACCGGGGGGGTGAACAAAGCGGCAGCGGAGTGTTTGGGAATCGGAGTCAACTGGGGAAGCGAAAGTGGACAGGCAGGAAAGCTTTTTCTTGAGGGGCCCTGGAACACGGTGAAAGGCGTCGGGAGCGGAACCGGCTCAGGGAAGCCAAGCCTGAACTCGGAAGGAAGGTCGGACTTGAACTCCGCAGCGGAGGGGGGTGTTTGAGCCTCTCGATTGAGTTTACCGGGTGCGGAAGAAAACAGACTGTGGCTGACTATGAAGTGGTGGGCGCTGAAAATGCTGCTCGCACACACGCCATTCCGGCAGACAAAGAGATAACGTCACCATCGGCAGTAAAATGTCTCGTACAAATACGCGCAAGCCGTAAAAACGGAGGAAAACAGAAGCTGCTCGGTACCGGCCAACAATTGCGAAGAGCGCGCGTTCGATGAGATTTCGGAGGTAATTAGAACTGCGCGCCGAACCGCCGTCAATCAAAAAGGAAGAAATGCCAGAAGAGCTATCACAACACCACGGAGGGAAGGATGTGCTGTTGGCAGGAGGGCGAGGGCTTCTGATTGGCCGGTTTCGGAGTGCGCGAAAGAGAAGTGAAAATAGAAAAGGGGGCAATCTACCTCTAGATGAGGGCCTTGCAAAGGTGAAAATGCGACAGTCTGCTTGGCGCATGATAAACACGGGAGGAGTTGGCGGAGACGTCGGGGAGGAGGGGAGGGGGACGTTTATCTATAAACGGAGGAGCGGGCGCAGCAATTAAGTCACGATGAGGTGCTCGCAGCAAAACAGAGCGAGGCGCACCGTGGAAAATGCGAGCAGGGAGAAGAAAAAAGAACCCGATCGCTGGGGTTGACGGAACAGCTCGAGCGACGTGAGATGTCTGGGAAATAACTAGCGCACGAAACCCACTAGGGAATTGTTTCATACACACTAAAAAGGCTTGGGGGGAACCCGCCCACATGCGAAGGAAGATTGGTGCCGTGGGCCCAGCCTAAACACGGCTAGGGGGGGAAAGTCAAGACAACCTCGACAAGGAAAAAGTGCCAGGAAGAGGCCTCCGAGGTCGCCAATAATGGTTTGGGAGAAATCACGGTAAACCTCGCCGTAAGTTGGGAAATGCTCTAAGAAGGGGGCAGGACTTCTACGGCGCGGTTTAAACAGGGAGAGTGCAAGGTGTAGGGGGGCTCCTCATTAGTTGCAAGTCCGAAAGCGCGCAGGCTACACCTCTCTTCGGAAACGAGCCCGCGCTTTCAGCCCACTGGAGAAAGAGGAAAAAACAAAGACAGACGGATAAGGAAGAGAGTCAGGATCATCCCGCTCTCTCCACGGATCTCGCGCCAAATTGGAAAAAGACTCAGCCGGCCAAACGCATAGGCCCAAGAAAACAAAATGGAGGTGGTTCTTGTCCTGGCGCGCACGAAGTCGGCGGTGTAATATGCAGGGATTGAGAAAAACCCGGTTTCAGAATCCTCCGATCATGTGGCGGGAAGGGAAGTGTCAGCGCCGGAGTATCAAAACGGACGTAAGGTCAACGTTCAAAAGGAAAACTGCGCAGGGGTCGCAAAAAAAATAACTATCCTTGGGAAAAAGGTCAGGGAACAAAAACGATTGTAGGTGACCGGAGCGTACCTAGGAAGGTCATTCTCGGAACGAAAGACATCAACTGGCACACTGATAAAAAAAGCGGAGGGACCCGGACAGATGTAGGAAGAAAGTTTCCCGACTTGAACTCGACTCACCCTGTGCGTGCCTTTGCGTAAAACCATTCAATCCCGCGCCAAGATAAGTTACCAAGAGAAGGAAGGAAAGGCCACGTAAAGATTCTTCTGAAAATAACGGTTGGATGTGACCAGTGCTCTGCCATATAGCCGCCGACCGAAGGCCGAAGGGCTGGAGGATGGTTCATAACACGCTCAAATCGGAAAAAAGAAGGCAGAAAAGCTTATCCCCGTGCTTGAGCAAAATAAGGCCAATGCCAGATCAGAAAATCAGGCGCACAAAGCGCTTCAAGTCACCGAAGGAAGTGCAGGCAAAGCCCACACCGGCAAAGAGATCAACACAACAGCCGATCCTTCAAGACTCGTACGTGTAATGACGACGGCGACAACCTCAAAGAGTACGTTGACGTACCCGCCGCCCAAAAGGGAACCGCCGGGCCGTCCTACAAAAAACATAGGCCGCGAGGCAGAGAAATATCACTGCATGGATCAGACAGGAGCACGTCACCGTGCAAAACAAGAAAGAAATCTAAAGACGCCAAGGACTGTCTGTGAAGGAGAAGAACACCATAATGTCAAAGGTGGGAAGGCCACATTGCCTTCAAAACCTCAATCAGGAAAAAACTTGGCCTCTTGTCAATAAAAAGCCGGCAGGGTCCTTGGGAAAAAAGGGAACTACAAGAGAAAGAGGGCTCTACTGCAGGTTGAATCAAAGAATGCGTGTTACACGAGCCGGCGGCTTTTGGGAACGGAAAAAAATAGCCGTCGCCGCGTGACGGCCGGCCAAAAAAACTCTATTTGCAGCGCCTCGCGCGAGCTAATGGAACGATACCTAGACGTAACGCTGTACGAAGGGGGGGAGAGGGGGGCGTCTGTCTGAGGCTTCGGCTCGAGAAATTCCAAAGAAAAAGAACTAAAGGGCCGACCGCATCGGGGGGGGTATCCGGCTCGGCCTGCACGCCCCCGAGAATGGCTGAAGAGAGAAACAAAGAAGTGATGTACCTCAAGCCGAACGAGATGTTCGACTGTGCGGATCGGCTCGCCAGGGAAGAACCTCACTTTTTCCGGCGCGATCATCCTGGATGGGACAAACAGGCAGAACCGCAGGAAAGAAGAGAAAACAACAAAGAGGAGAAAAGAGGAGATCCTTGACGCGGGGGGGAGGTGAGAACATGTTCGTGCCAATATCCACCCGAGAGGAGCAAAGTTTGGGCCGAAAACCAGGTAGGTCCAACTCTGAAGTGGTCAACCGAGCATCGACTATGAAAAAAAGAACGCGCCTCGCCTTGAGGGATCCACTGAGCAAATCCCGATTCCGGAATCAAGCCGGAGAGGAGATAAGCGAGGCCCTCATCATAACGTGGGACCCCCCAGGGGGGGCCAAAGAGCAGGGCTGGGTATCGAGCCATAACCAGACAAAAAGAAAATCGCTCGGCGTCGGCAGGAGGGAGAGTTATGGTCTTTCTGCCAGCGTATAAATCGCGGGGGGGAAAAGAGAAGGGGAGTCATTCACTACTCCGAAACGGAACAATTAGAAACATGGCCCGCAAACGCAAACCTGCTCGTGGCTACAGCACTTGTCGTAGGAAAGAAGGTTTGTCGACCACGCTTTTAAAGCCTGAACCGCATGAGGGGAGAAAAAGAGAAAGGGTTCTCTTTAGGCCGCTTGCGTTCTGTTTGCTGTGGAAAAAGCCAACAATCAGCTTGTCGACGCCGATGGGGTATTGCTCAGCCGTATAGTATTTCGTCCTAAGAAAGTGGGGCGTGCCCGGTGACGAAGCTGACGCGGAAGGGAGATCTCCTCAGTGACTTAAGTGTTGAATGTCGCTGCTATGTTAGGTAGGAACGAAAGCCGGGGGCCTATGGTCGGCAGGTGAGCGTGGGGTCTTGATGGTTTTCGACTTTCGGAGGGAGAAACCGAGGTCCCGGGTATCATGAACGATGTTGTGCGCTTGTCTAAATGCAAAAAGGAGCGAAAAGCACCTGCCCTGTGCCGGGTGAGAGGACAAAAGCGCCGACTTGGGTCTTGAGCTTGGAAGGTGAGAAGGTGGAGGCTCCACGGGATAATCCCCAGTCTTAAAGGGTGGCAGTTGCGGGAGGATGCAACCCGTCGCAGAAAAACGGGGGGCGGCGGTAGGCGGCTATATTGGGGAGGGGAAAAAAACGGTTTTTCAGACCGAAAAGTGAAAAAGGCCTTGCTGGGGGGAAGATCGGAAATCTGGCGCGGAGTTGCACTGACGGCACGCACCAGAGTCGGCCGGGGGGGAAGAGGAAAAGGGGATACAAGGAGGAAGTGGGCGCGCATCGGGGCAGGTTAGTTAGCGGTCCCGAAAGCAAGGAGTCGTGTTGAGAGGACGCCACAGTACCGCATGCGGGGGATACCACGGCCAAGGAAATTTTGTTCGCAATTCGAGCAACTGCCTGTTTGCTGAAAGAGAGAATCGACTGATCTATCAATCTCAGAAACGTGTCGAAGCACTTCAAATGAGGGAAGGGGAAAAGCAACTCGGCCACGGGGTGAGTCTGAAGACTCTAGGCAACAATGATCAGTGATTTACTTCGCGCGCAAAAACGCTCGACTAAAAAATCCTTGTTGATTGCGCCAAGATAGACGAGAAAACCTCGTTCAAGAGGGAAAAAAAGAGGAGACTTGACGGTCGCGGGATTTGATCCCGGGGCGACGGATGAATCCAATGCGCGAGCTTGCACCGGGGTCGCTACCAAGGGGTTCTCTGAAAGCTCGTGCACGATATACGTTGGCAAAGAAGTGATAGAAAGAAAGATATATTCGGAAGTAAGAAGGCAAGTTCCTGTAAGCGGAGAGAAGTGCTCTCGCCGAAAAGACCGGAAAACTGTGGAACGACCATAGGCCGAGCAGCCCACAAAGGGGACTCCGCGGAATCTTCTCCACCACTTAGAATCGTCTCGCAGTCGCCGGCTCTGCATGGGAGAGGAAGGAGGGGGACGCTCGGACCGAAGGAGAAAAAGTGTGACCAGAGCACACCGGGGACCATGGGGCGCGTCAGCACGCCTTTTTCTTTGATTGTCCCGGGAAAGAAAAATTAGAGTTGATGTCGTTCGCGCTACTAAGAGGAAAACCTAACGGATGAGCACGCCAAGCGACGGGTCGGATCACCCCCTTTAAACTAAAGAATTCTTTGTCGTGGGGTTTAAGCTGGTCCGTACTCAGGTCGAGAAAGAGAGAGGGTTCGACTAAGTGGGAAATTAGGTTGCTGCGCGGAAAAAGAAAGCCGTCCGGCAAAGCGAAAGGCCAGCGCTTCCCGATTCTAGAGAACCCCCGAAAAGGGGCCGGCGGATCTGCCAGATAATAGAAGAAAAAATCACACTTTGCAAGCCCCAGAAGGCGAGCAAGGAGGTCGATTGTAGGCGAGGAATCATGAGACGGCGCCAGAAACCGCGAAAAAACTGGCAAGCAGCCTCCAGAATATCGAGAACAACCTGGAGTAAAATTAAGGTTGCTGTTGCATAGGAAATGCTCTGACTTAAGGAACGTTTACGGGGAGGGGGGTGGGGCTCGCAAGTCATTGGAGCAATCGAACGCAGCGCAAGCGCCTGAGTCGAATTGGAAGGGCCTGAAGTTTACGACAAGCGCTGATAAGTAGTACGACACCCGCAGGATGTTGGAGAGCACTGGCGGTGAACTATCGGAGATGCAAGCGGGAGGGCGGAAAGGAGGGAGAACTGGATCAGCCGCATCCAATATCAGAGACGGAACAAAGAGAGATATTACGCGCACCCGCGGGTCCGGAAAGGATCTATAGGCTCAACCAAAAAAAGAAAAGTACAGGGGAGTCAAGGTGTGCTAAAGCTTCGCGACTGGGAGAAGGAGTGAGAATCCGGCTTCTTCGCGCGCGACGCCATCACGACGTGTTCCAGACCCGAAATCAAAAAGGAAGTGCGCAAAAATTCTTCCATGTGTCGATCAGAAGTGCAAAACGCGCGGATGCAGACCCGTGTCCGGAAAATATCGGGGAATGAAGAACGGACGAGGGCGGCGCTGCGCTCACTAGGAAAAAGAAAAGGGCTAGTCTAAAGACCCGCGCAACTTCAGGGGCTGACGGCGAAGGGACTTACGCTGGGAACTGGCTGCTAGGACTGATGGCAGAGGGAGGAGTTGCGCTTCAGGAACATCGTGCAGATCTCCAGGGTGCAATCGGCTAGAAAACTTCTTCGTAAAAAGGGAGGGGGGTGGCTTTCAGCCATAAAACGGTAGAAAGTAGGGGGCCGAAAAAAAGAAAGTCCTGAGCGTAAAGAAAACTTAGGTCGAATGGATTCAACAAAGAAAAGCAGACCACGTCAGACTAAGCCTCTTCGACGAAAAAAGGGGGTCCAGCGAGGTACGCTCACGCGCTCAAGATACAATTTCGGCGTGTGCGCTTGCGTCCTGCCGGATTGAATTGACGGATTCGGCCGCAACCGGTTGAAAAGGGGAACCGATCCTCTACGATCTGGGAGGAGGAGTCGCATAGATTGGGGAAAGCGCCGGGCAGATCAGTGCGGTGCTACAACGGATCCACCGGCCCGGGTGGGCAGGGGAGAGAAGAGGTAACATCCTGTCCGGCGGGAAAAGGTCGCAAAAAAAGCAAGCGCGGTAGGTGGGGGCGCGGTATAAAGGTCTCCAGCCTGGGTTCAAGAGAGGCCCCATCACCTGGCCCCGATGAGTCGCGCCGAAAAAAGAGGCCATATGTACAGCTGACACCTTGCTCAGAAAAAAGGTGTCCGCCTGTGTGTCCCTTCGACAGAAGCGCCAGAGATAATGTTTCCGAGAAAAAGAAGGACCACAGCGGCTGTGTAAACGGGTCCTATGAGGGGGAGGGGCCAGACGGGGTAAGGTTTCCCCGCAAGCTAGAAATAGAACCTCCCGCCGCCAGGACCTGTCTGGGGGAAAGTAGTGCTCAATCCGCAGATCGCGCAAAGAAAAAGGGAGGAAGGGGCATCCCCGTGGTGCGGGGAGACCAAAAAAGAAAGAAAAAAAGGCCGGAAAAAAGCAGAGGAAAGGGGAGAACCGACCGTGAAGGGAGGGGGAGCAAAGGAGCTTCCGCATGAGATCTCACAATCCCATCTGCTCTGGACTAGGGGGTAAAGAGGACTTGCAATCAAGAAATACTTTTTTGCCACTAAAAGAAGGAAAGCGTCCCTAGTCCGGCAACCAAACTATGCCGCCGCAGGGGAAGGAAAATAGGATGAGTCAAAAAAAAGGATCATGGCAAGCGGAAAGGCGTCCCGGAATCCGCACAAGAACAAAAAGAAAGCAGCAAATATTACGCAGGGGAAAGAAAACAAAAACAAACCCCCCCCGAAGAAAGTTTGCCAAAACATATTCAGGACAAAAAAATAGTTCACCGCTCTTGATCACCGACAGCACGGGAGGGAGAACGTCGGAAATACAGAAAAGGAAACTCACGGGTCGCCAATCCTTCGTTATTCACGACGAAGAATCGGGCGAGACGATTCCAGGCTGAATTGCGGCCATTGTAAAGCCGGGAAAGGAAAGGGAATGGCGGACGGCACCGTCATTACTGACGAGGGAGAGGGGATACCTCGCGCGCTAGAAAAAAGAGGCCGTAACGAGAGCGGCTGAGGCGACCACTGAGCTCAGTCGACGTGCGGCGGGGAGCAGATCCGTCCCCTCTCGAAAAAGTTCCCTGGGCCGACCTCACAAGTGAGAAGGGGGGGAATCGCCTCTCCGAGCCTCCGAGGGTGATTCATTAGGAAAAACCCCCAAAACCCCCAGGTCGCGGACTTAGCAGAGTGGAGGACCTCAAGCTGCGGGGGACTAGCCGATACGGTCAATAGTAGGCGGAGGAGAAAAGCTGCGAATGCGAAAATCACCTGGTTTTCCAAAAGAAAAAGGGGAGGGGCACAAGACATTCAGCACATGTTCAATCAAAAAAAACCCAAAAGGAGCTGGCTCCACAAACAAAAAAGGAAAGTAAAGAATCAGGGCGCGGTGATTGGGATGTTTCTTATTGTGAGAAAAATCGAGGGGAAAAACACTAGCTGGGATGATCAGAAAAGGGGAGGGACCTTAGGAGGCCGGAAGAAAAGTCAAGCCGTATCTAACGCGCGCGGAGAGGAGGGGGGCCTCACTCTCGGTAGTCCGGAAGAAGGGAGGAAGCCGAGGGTGGGCGAGGCGGCTCATAATAAAAAGAAGGGTTTCTGAAGAGCGGGGGGGGGGGGTGGCGTGGGGGCATTGGATCAAAAAAAAAAAGACCGGGATCGACGTCTTCGATCGGGGAATAAAATTCTCGTTCATCTATATCGCCGCGCGAGGCTAGCCAGAGGGGAGGAATCAGTGCACGGGGGGAATAGGAAAATAGGGACGAAAAACGCGGCCGGAGGGACTCTGGACATTGCCTAAAGCGAGGAGATAAGCGGGGAAGACAGAAAGGGAGACTTCCCCCGGAGGAAACACGCTTGAAGAGCGGCGGGGAAAAAGCCGAACCAAAAGGCCGGTAAAAAAGGAGCTTTCGCAACTTAACGAAAAGGAGCTAGGGGGGAGGGGGAAGAGGGGGTTGTCCTTCAAAAACGCATGCGGGAGACGCTGATTGTTTAGGCTCCTGCCCCGGAGAGCAAAGGGGGACAGAAAAAGGGAAATCTTTCTTGCTGGAGGGGGCAAAGTAGAACTTCATTACAGAAAGGAGGGTCCTTATCTAATTCAATGGGGGAATAGGAGAGCCTAATGGGGGAGTATGGAAGAAGAGGCGGCCGAGGAGTTGCCCTTTGTAAAAAAGGAGGAGGGGGGGTCGGGGACCTCTGGCTTATCAACTCTGTAAAAAAGAGAAAAGACGTGAGTTCGTGGGTTTCCCAGGGAGGCGTTGACATCTGGCAAGGGTCGGTCAAGGGAACACAGGAAATTTTGTTAGAGGGGAAAGTCTCTGGGTGGAAAGAGGTTAGGAAGATTTTGTCAATTGGGGGGAGAAAGAAAGTGACGTGAGCATCCCCACAGAAAAATGACCGGATTTGGCAAGACGGGAGGAATTTACACTGTCAACTGGAGAGCAAACCAAGGGAAAAAGAAATGGAGTTCGCTATAGGGCAGCGTGGCTGGGAAAAACCAAAAAATGTTTTCACATCATTACCCAGCCTCTGGGACCGGGAGGCCGTCTCTAACCTTGGGGAGATGCCGCGTATTGGTCGGTCGAGAGGAGTTTAACGTCACTCACATTCTGGAAAGTTTGAAGCAGTAGCTTGGGAAAGCATGAGGCCTTGTCGTAGAGGGATTCAGAGGGGGGAAAAAAAAAAGGCGTTCGGGCTTCTTTACCGAGAGAAGAAATCAGCTGGTAGACTCCGCAACCCTAAAGGTACGGTAGGTCGTGATCTACTCGGGCAGGCGATATTTGCGCAGGAGCGAGAAAAAGTCGCCCGGTTTGGACCGCGAGAAGAAAGACTGAGAAGAAGGCGACAAAAGGACTCAGGAGCAGTTTGATCGGGGAGTTGAAACTCTTACCCCGGTTTGGGGGAAAGGAAGAAAATCTCAATCTAAGCAAGTAACTCCGCATGGGGAGACATCGAAAAAAAATAGCCCGCCGAACAATCTCAAGGTTTTGTGTATTCGCAAAAAAGAGGACCGGTTGGGCCTCGAATTCTGGCGCTAAGAGCTGAGGGGAGAAACTGGAGAAAGTGGAATGTACCTGAACGACGAAGGAAAAGAGATTCACTGAGTTAGAGGAAAGTCTCAGGAAAGGGGGGTTTCGCTTAAGTCAGCGGCACCAAAAAAAGAGTCCAGTTTATCAGGAGACTTGCGGCGGTAAGCGAACCACAACGAGGTCCCTTCGCATTGACTCACAGGGAGAAATTCGAAAATCTCTAAACTGGGGGGGAACCGTATTACTTCCTGGGAAGAGAAGGAGCACCGAATAGGGTTCTCGGAAGTCTTCGCACATCGGGAAAGGGCAGCGCCACTCGGGAAGAAGGAGTGAAGGGAGGGGAGGGAGACCGGGAAAAGACGAGGTCAGCGAGCTGTGAAAAAAAAAACAAAGGGCCAGAGACACCCTGAAGGAGGGCATGTTGTCGAGGGAAAAGGGGGGGGGGTTTTGAAGGTAAAGAAGGACGGGTTTGCGGCGCAGCAAAAAACCACCATCGCCGAATCGGCAAAAAAAAAAAGGTAATTCACACTCAGCGGTAGGGGTGTTTGTCGGGGGGTGAAAAAAAAAAGGGACATTGCCGGACAGGGAGAGCCCCACTAGAGCATGGGGGGGGCCGGCGAGCATAGTGGGGAATGCGAGGGAAAGTGAGGGAGGCCCGACTCGGAAAGAGCCGATAAGATAACGTCAAAAGAAAAACCACCTATTCAGAACACAAAGAAAACGGGAGGTCTACTGCAAAAAAAAAAAGGCTCGTCAAAGGGGGAAGGCCCATAAGGCCGCGCAGGGAGTTGGGAGGACGGAGAGTGTACCATGAGAGGAAGGAAAGACTTACGACCGTTGCAAGAGAGCTCTGCCAAAGAGAATCTGAAAAACACACGGAGTAAGGAAAGGAAAAATGGGATGCGGGGGGTGAGCAGAGGGGGGAGATGATGGAAACGTTTCGTGTGGAACGGGGTGTCAAGATCATGGTACCAACTCACGAAGGAAATGGAGGTGCAGCGAGAATTTGAGTACATGCAAAAAGTGCTAAATTCTGCTTGTTCCGCAGGGGAAAAAGAAAAGAAGTCGGGTTCTCGAATTCGGAAGAAAAAGGGGGTTTTTGGGGGGGGGGACGTGAGAGGAGGGAAAATTAAGGGAACTGCTATGTAACTGAAGGAGGGATCCAGTGGTACATCCTCATATAAGGGGGAAAAAAAAAAAAAGGACGCCCCAGAAGAGAGCGAGAGGCACCGCGTCCGAAAGGGGAGGAGGGGATCAACACCCACGAAAAAAAGAGGGTGAGTTGAATTTTCTGCACAGAGAAAAAAAAAGACTTGGCGATCCACGGCCGGCGAGGAGTCGCGAAGGGGACAATCAACAACAGGCGACTCGGGGGAATAACTACCCTCCCAGTACTGGGGGGAACTCGCCACCTCTTCCGGTGGAAGGACCGGGAACAAAAGGGGAGGAGAGAGTCGATGTTCTCAGGTCAGAAAAGGAAATATCCATCTACGGCGCTTAGAGAAGATTGGGAAATATGTTTTAAGAAAATTGAAAGCACAAAGGTAGGGACTCCGAGTTTAGGACGTCTCGGCCGCGGTGCCCAGGGGGGGGAAAACTGAGGAGAGAATCAGCTCGGGGAGCAGATCATTAAAAATCAAGGGAGATTCCCGAATATGCTTACTAAACGAATGCCTTCGCACAGCGAGCAGGGGCCCTTCTCAGAAAAAAAGGAAAAATGCGAGACCTGCTGAGCCACAGAGTCTGAAACCGGCGCGTCGTTGTATGAAAAGACTCTGACGACACTTTAAGACTAACCTGGAGGAAGGAACACTGGTAAAGATCTCTATTGACCGAAGAAAAGAGTCTCCACAAACATGGAGTGTGAGGCTAGAGGTTTTGAGCGGCGCAGTAGGTAGTCCTGTGGAGGGGCATGTGGGCGCCCAAAAACCTGAGTGGGGCCCGAACGACGATCATGGGAGAGCCGATACGGTAGATTTTCATCTCCGGAGGAAGAGAAAGAAGGGAGAGGGAACGAACCGGGGTGCAGGGGAGGACGAGAATCCGCTGAAAATTGGCAAGAGGGGAAAGCGGAAACGTCCCGAAAAGAGGGAGATACAGAATACGAGGTCTCCTAGATTCGGGGAGAGTCCGAAGAAAGCAGAAAACTGGAACCCGAATGAAGATAGAAAAAACAGAAGATTTTTCCGCGCTGGAAAGGCGTGCGACAACCGATCCTGGCTTGACACGTGCGCAGTCAGTTGCAAATCCAGAACCAAAGATAGGGGAAAGCGCAAGGCCCCCTCTTCGGGGAAGTGGCGGGGGTAGTTGTGGGGGACCCCGGAATGCCATATCTCGCCCAATCCAAAGAAAAAAAAAAGGGCTGCCGTGGCGAGGTAAAGGGGGGAGAAAAATTCAAAACAATAGCTCAAAAAAGAAAAGGCATGGGACTCAGGGGAGTGAAGAATCCAAGAAAAGGGAAACATACGAAAAAGAAAAAGCCTGAAGATCGACCCACGGGAAAGGGGGGGCACGGGCCCCTGTCAAAGAAGGGAATCACAACACGTCACTGCGCTGGGTCCGAGAGGGGGTCAATACCGGGGCTACAACATCAAAAAGTTGCAAAAAAAGAGAAAAAAGACGGAAATTCCGCAGGAAAAGCAAGGTCAACGAAAATAAAGGGAAGCAGGGAGAGTCCTACAAATCAAGAGAGCTGCTCTATCATCAATGGCAGAAGGGAAAGCGCACGGGCCAAAGAAGATAACACAAAAGCCAATGCTAGAAAGGGGCAGAAAAATAACCCCATCACCGTCGCCAAGAAGAGGGGGAGATCAAAAAATTATTCTTAAGCAACGGAAAAAAGACTCCCGGGCCTCTGTATCAAAGGAACTCGATATCGTGAAGGAAGAAGAGACGCTTATCAGCAGGGAGAGGGAAAAGGTGCCGGCTTTAAGTCGACCGGGGAAAGGGAAGTCGATTCTGGCGATAACGAGAAAGAGGTGTTCTTCCTTTGTAGAAGAGACCCGCCGTCGCCGATGAGCCAAGAAATGATCGCCGCTAGGATCGGCCAAAAGGTGGAACTAGAACCTCTACTCTTAGGAAAAGGAAAGAGGGCCTAAAGTAGCGGAAAAAGGAGGGGAGGCAGGGAGTCAGGCTCGACATGAAAAAAACAAAACACGATATTTTCCGCCGGAAAGAAAAAAAACAATCTTACCGGCTCAAGAGGGGAGGGCGCGGAAGAGGGGAGAGGGAAAGAAAGTGGAATGAAAAAAAAAAAGAAACAAGGAAGCGGGTTCGATTCCGGAGGGAATTTAGAGACGGATCGCCCCCTCGCAGGGAAAGAGGAGAAGAAAAGGTTTCCCGTCGGGCCGGGGGCTGCAATCCTAGGATATTGGGCACTCAAAGGAAAGAAAACAAACCAGAAGAAATGAGAGATAAAAAAAAAAAATGCGGGGAAAAAGGAGAAAAAAAGGTTGAGGTTATTAACATTTTGCTTTACCAGATACAAGCTGAGGCACAACGGAGTCAGGAAAGTTGAGGATCGCCGGCAAGAAGGGTAGAAGAGCCGCTCTACAAGGGATCGAAGCCTCTGCTCAGGCGCGTGGGGGGAAACTCGCTTTAGGTTGCTAAAGGGAAGGCAGAATGCAAAAAAATTGCGTCGAGCCGCAAGAGGTCATCAGGGGAAGGTCAGGGGGGAATCATGTGGGGAAAGCTGAAGGAAATATGGAGAACGCTTCCAGAAAAGAAAGGGACTGTCGTACACTGTTTCAACTAAAGATTTTCTAGTTCTGCGAAAGGGTATAAAAGGACGAGGCTCTGGAAAGAAGAGGAGGAAGGGCACGGTCCACTTTTCCCCAAAAAAAAACAAAACTAAAGGGGGGTAGTCCTTTTCCTCGAAGGGGGAAAAAAAGGGCAGGATATCGACAGAAAAAGAAAAACCTGGCAGTTCTACTCGCCGGCAAGGGGTATATCAAAGTCTATAAGAAGGGGCTTGAGCCCTTGAAATCGCATGTACAAGCCTTAAGGGGAGATGGAAAAACCGCTGGCGCGGGGCATATTGGGGAGACATGACTTTTGAGACGAGGAGGGGGGGGTTGAACGGAAGCAATTTGGCGGCCGTTATGATGAGTGTGCTTTTGCAACGGGAGAAAGCGCTTTGCGTGCCATGGGGTGATGCATGATCAAAGGATGTATGGGGAAGGCAGCGAAAAAAGCCTGGGGGGGGGGGCTTGACGGAAAGGGAGGAAGAAAAAAGACAGGGGGGGGGCCGTTTAAAACAGTATTTCGGGGGAACTAGGCCTGAAAACTTACCCGCCGGGATGAAAAAAGGATCTGATTGGGCAAGGTTGACATCACGGGAGAGGGCGGAAGTGGTCGAACAAACTCACATTACGAAAGGGATGAAAGGGCTCCGAGGGTAGGTCGGGGAGGAGATACCTGGGGACGTGCTCGAACGGGGACTGAAACTGCTTCCCGGGGGGGGGGGTATTATTTGATCAGTATTTCCCGTCGAAATCAAACACGTTCGGCCTTAGGTCTGTAGGAGGAAGAGGATGGATGAGGTGGAAACACCAAAGCCAAACTTATTCAAGAAGGTTACCCAGCTGGGGAAAAAGAGGGGGGGCCGCAACTCAACGAAACATAGAGACTTGGCGGGGCGGAACAACCACACGTGCATGGAAGGAAAGGGGTTCTGCACGCAAGAAATCAGAGGGCAAGTTTTTGGAGAAAGGACCGGGAAAACTGAGGGACAAAGACGTACGAAGAAGAAGGGACTGAATACGTTTTCCATTGGCTGGAAACTCGCGATGAGGAGACTCGCGGGAATCAAGAAAGGGGGGGAAAAGACTGAAGGAATGGAAGTGCTCTGGGCACAAGTCGGCCGTATGGACGGCATACCCGAAAAAAGGGAAGGTTTGCGTGAACACGGAGAGAGGCCGAAGAGGACTATCCGGCTCGGTACGTAGCGGAACAATTCACACATTATCGAAGACCAAAGGGTTCCGAATGCGCAATAGGCGGATATCCCGATCCGAGGGGGTGCAAGCAGGCCAAAGGAAGGAAAAATCCAGGTGGTTTAAAGTAAGGGGAGGCACTTCCCTCGCATCACTAAAGGGAGAAAAAGGTCAGGAAGAACGTGATGTGAGATCAGAACGCCGGCCTTATACCGCACGGGAAGGTGGCGAGCTGGAAAAAGACTATTTGGTCTTTCTTAAAGGGAGGAGCAGATGTGTGCAGGGAAAAGAGGGAGACTCTACGTATTAGTGGCACGGGTGCAAGGGGGTCGAAATTGAGGCGGAGCCATCAGGGGATAAAGGGGGGGGGGGAACCGCGCCTTAGAACGTAAAAAGAAAAGACTCCTTCCTTCCCCCTGAATGGAAGGGGAAGTACTTCGTACAATCTTGGCTGCAACTCAAAAGAGGAAAGGGAAGACCGGAGGAGTGGGTCAGGGCGTCGAAAACCGGGAACAAAAAGGGTTTGAGAGAGAAGAAAACTTGGACGACAGGGGCGCAAGCAAGGAAGGGGTCTTGGGGGAGGGGGGAACTACGAAAAGGAAGATGGCGCGAAAAAACAAGAAGGTATCGGGAACGAAAGCGCGAGAGTGGAGGGGGCAGCACAATTTCAAAGAGTGGGGTCAGTGGTTTAAAAAAAAGGGGATCGATGATAAAGTAACTCAGGGGGCGCGAAAAAGAGGCTCGGGGGCAAAGGAAAATTAGAAGGCTTGCTCATCAATCTGAAGGAACGATCCCAAGACGATAGAATACAGCGTCGGACAAAAAGAAAGTGAAGAAAACAGAATTCGGCGGGATTGCCTTCATCTGCCAAAAAAGGTCTCTTTCAACAGCAGCCCCCTCGAATGCCTCGCGAAGGAAAAGGAAAAACGGCCGTCGATTGGGGGGAAAAAGGGGGGGGCTGCTCTACAACCGAGGGGGCAGATAGATGCTCAAACATCTCATCATCAAAAACGGTTAGAGGGGAGAGAGATGCTTCGTGGCAAAGAGGGCTTGGGGAAGGGAAGGGGGAGGGGGGGTCCGCAGCTAGGAGGGTAGGACGGAACGGGGCAATCGACCTTCGCTCTATCCGAATGAGGGGAAGGAAAAAAGGACAGCTTAGCGAGAAGTCCTTACAAAACCAGCAGGAGGTGGGGGACAAGAGGGTTTAAGCTCTGGAGGTAGAAAAACGAAAGGGAACGGGGAAGAAAAATCGGGGCCTGCATCACTTTAGCCGCAGAATAGGGGGATAGCAGTCCACAAAGCAGGAGGGAAGGTTGCAACTCGCCAGGTCAAGGAAATGGCGAAGGGAGCTTCTCACACCCCAAAAACCGGAAAGGAGGGATTTCAAGTGCAGGAGGAGTTGCGCGGGTCCCACAGATTGGCGGAGAAACCTGCAAGAGGCTTCTCCGAAAAGAAACTCTGTAAAGTTGTACGCAACCTCACAGAAAAAAGAGGGATGCAGAACAGGGAGACTTCTGTTTTCTGGATGGAAAAATCCATGCGAGTGGGCCGGTCGCCAGGACGAATCGGCACGATAAAAAAAAAAAAGGAGGCGGCGGGGGGGAAAAAAAGGCCTACAGATGTCGGAGTCCGCAGAAAGAAAAAGATAACGGTGACTCGAAGGTCAGAAAATCAGGACAGGGGGCAGGAAAACCGAAGGGGGGAAAGGGACCGACATGGAGGAAAAAAGCTCGAAAGACCGCGCTGAACGAAGGTCTAAAGAATCTGCACTCTGAATGACGGAAAGCTCGTCGGTGGAAGCGTGTCATCCAGACACACGGGAGAGAGGGAAATCGACCATCCCCTCCGCGGCATCAGACGGACGCTCGAATGGGAAAAAGACGCTAGCACGGAGAAAAAGAATCGGATAGAAAAAAGCAGCTCGAAGAAACGGAACTCGAGTCTCGGGCCTCATCAACACATAAAAGGGGTCCGCGAAGGGGTTGACGATTTCAGCAGTAAAAAGTGTAGGGATTGTCCAGAAGATGGGATACTTCTTCCTCAACCACGCAAGTCATCCTAGAAGAGATGTAGAGCAAAGGGATACGTAATTTCAGAAAGGTGAAAACTCATTCGTGAGAGAGTCAAAACAGGCCTTGTGACTTTGAAGAGATGAGACGTCCTCCGGGAAAAAAGGAAATTATACACTCGAGGGATGTTCTTGAGGACACGTATCTGACCGAGTGAAGAAAGAAGGAGGGCTTGAATCTTTCGGCACAGAAAGCAAGGGAAACCCGATTAATCGCGGGAAAAAAAGCGAACAGAGTTATTGTCCATCCGAAGCAGGAAATGTCTCGAAAAAATTGGTCAAAAGGGGGCCTCAGACTCCATGCCATCAAGATACAGATCCGGAAGAAGAAGGAAAAAAAAAAAAAAAAGACCCGCTGATGGGAACGGGAGGAGTTTAAAAATCCGTGTTATTGGGGGGAACCACTATGCCATATATGCCTCCCTCCGCCGAGGAAAAAAACGGTTCAGACGAAGTGCAGAAAAATCGGCAAGTCCGGATCCGGGGCAGGATCCCCTTGCGTGACAATCAAAAAGAGAGAAAAAATGAAAAAGAAATCCCAATAAAAGAGAGGAATATCACCGCCAAAAGGGATCAAACACAGAGGGGTGACACGGCCAGGATCAATCTCACCACAATCATTCATCAAGAAAGGGACCGGGGGGGGGTGCTGTTCAATAGAAGAGAAACAAAAGTAATACTTTTTTGCAAAGGAAAAGGAAAGAAGCGCCCAGGACCCCTACGCACAAACAGAGGAACCTCTCAATTCCCACATATTGTAGGCACTAGGGAATCGGGCCGCGTCAAACTGGAAAGACACACAAGAAAAAAAACTAACAAGGGCTAAGTAAAAAAAACGGCCGGAGAAGAAAAAAAAGAAGAGAGAAAAGGAGGGGGAGGAAGTGAAAAAAATAAATAAGGAACGGAACGCAAGCGAGCAAAACTAGAGCCTGGGAAAGACGCCTCAAGGAACTAGGAGCTTGAAATGAAATCATCAGCTGGATCGAAGCCAAAGGGAAGGGGAGGAAATCGGTTTTCTGGCAGTGAAAAAAACGAGCCGGCGCAGTTTGAGGATGGTCGATAGAAAATTCCTCCGTCTCCGTCTTTCGGAGTCGATAGTTAACAGATCATCGCTCCGAAAATAACCGCGGCATAAAAAAAAGCGGCGCAGAACAAATTTACTACGAACAGGCGTGCTTCTCGTTAGTAAGAGAGACCATGAAGCAAGGGGGCCGACAGCAAGTCTGGAGGAGCCAAAGCCGGAAGGAAGAAAGGACGAAGGGCGGGAGAAAAAAAAGCAGACAGCAGATTGGGTTAAGACACTAAAAAAGAAGCGGCGCAAAGAGTACGCATATCGAAATGGGAGGAATCTAAAACTTAGTCTAACTAAGGCGAAAGAATGGTTGGGCACGGGACTCAAGGCAAGAGCTCAACCTAGTGGCCTCTTGGGCACGAAAAAAAGGGATACACCAATCTGCCCGATCACAACAAAAAAAAAAAAGGATGAAGATCCTGGCCGCAGTGGGTCGGGGGGAAAAGGGCTGAAGAAACCTCGGCTTGCGCACAGAGGGGGAAAAAATTGTCTCCTGACGAGCGAAGGGAACAGACGCCCACCGTATCTGACGAAGGAGCGAGCAGTAAGCATTCCCGCTTTATGTCAGGAGAACGGGTTCAGGAATGCCCTCGGGAAAGGAGACCAGGGGCTGCTTCATCGCATTGCGGGGGGTACGGAAAAAAGGAGGGGTTAGGGGCAACGAGCCGAAGAACGACGAAAAAAGCTTGAGGAGAGAGTAGGACATCGACGGGAGAACACCAATAAAAGGAAGGGGACTTCCATTCTTTATGAGAAGCGCTAAATGCAGAATAAAAAAATTTACACTGGGACCTGAAAACTGCCTGACAGCGGCTTGGAAAAACGAGACAATGGCAGTAAAACGCCACACTTTTGACAGTCCCTAGAAGGGAATCACAAAATGACTAAGTCCACGCCGTCCACTTGGAGGAGCAAAAATTAGAAATTCTAATGGGGTTGACAAAGCCGACAAGGGAAACCTGCTCCTTTAGCAGGGGAGATCAAGGAACGTGCTCTTGAAAAGATTTATCTCGGGAAGGGAAGTGGGGGGGGGGGGGGGTTCTCAAAAGTTTAAAAAGGGGGAGGATTGTGTTCTTCTCAAGCCATTGGCAGGAAGTGTCGGGGAGGTTTTTCTTTGGGGGGGGGGGGGGGACCCAAAAAAACAAAAAAAAAGTGCCCCGGACGGCAACACGGTGGCTGAAGGGCAGGGGCTCTGCCCAGTGAAGAGGTTGGGATAGCCGCCTAGGGGCGTAGGACGGTAAGCCGAACTGTATCCGTGGGGGGGAAGAAACCTCGGGGTTGAAAGGTCAAAAAGGGGAAAAAAAAAACAATCTGGGAAATGGGGCGCTCATGACGGAATATCATTGTTTTGGGCTCAGTGGATAGGCTGCTTGCAGCTGGTGGAAACGAAAGGGACAGCCATTTGACGGTGGGTAGGGGAAGCGAAAGGAGTTGGACGGGACGACGGGGGAGGTTTTCATTTTGCCTCAGGGGGTGTCAAGCACACGGGCCCCCCTGCCGGACCCGGATTTTCGAGTGAGCGTTCTGGATTGAGAACGTAAGGAGCAAAAAAAAAACGATAAGGGGTGGGATTGGGCGAGGGGAGGGAGCTTATGCCGAAGTGGCTAAAACAACACTACCCAAACTGGGGTGGGGGAAACTGCCGAAGTGACCCAGTGCCTTGACGGCCGGCCGCGTAAAGAAAAACTCTTTTGTGCCGAATTGGAGTGGAAAAAGGGCACGCACAGGGGAGGAGGAAATGGGGAAAAAGTCTGTATGGATTACTACCTCTCTGCGGACGGAAGGAGGGCAGACTGTTCTTAGGGGTCGGAGGTCGCTAGAAAAGGAAAGGAGGCCAGGTCTATAGGTGAAAGCACTCTACGACGAGATGGGGCCTCGGTCCACCTGGGCCGGGATGTGACAAAAGGCCTCTACCCGGCGAAAGAATTGCGGAACGGGGGCCGTAAAAAAGGGGCAGGAGAAACTAGGGAGTTTAAAGTATAGGGTCTCCGCCGACCTGAAGAAGGGATGCAGTTCAAAAAACAAGGGGGCTGCCGGAAGCCTCAGAAAAACTCACGGCAGGAAACAAGCAACGGAGGCAAGATCCAAAAAGAGCAAACCTCTCCATGTTGTTTACGACGAAGGGATGCAGGTCTCTGCCATTGGCCGCGAAAGTCCGAGAGGGGACTAAACTGGGGGGGGGATCGAGAGCCGCCCTGGCTTAGGCTGGGGGGGATAGCTTCAAAGGGGAGTTCAGTTTTTAAATAAGGGTAAAAATCAAAGAGGTTCCTAATCTGGATAGAAGATAGACGGAGGGGCTGGAATGGCGGCACTAGGTATGCGCTACAGTGAGATCGAACGAAAAATTCATACGTAAAAAAGGAACCGGAAAGTCTGACGTCAAAGGATAAAATCCGGAACCAGCGATTTGGGGGAGGATCCAGATTAAATCTTGGATCCGCGGCTACGGAAAAATAAAAAGCTCCTTCCATTGGAGAAGGAGAGGGGGAAAGAAAAAAGAACACTGACGGCGGGAAAAACCTCTCCCTACCTGGGATCTGAAAGGTCCTGCACGAAATTTTCAGGGGGTGAGGGAAAGAAAGAGGAGGGGCGTCGAGAAACGAGCCTCCAGACAGGAGGAAGGAGGCACAGCGCGGCTCATGGGACGCCCATTGAGTACGGTTGTTCTTGGGGTGAGAGCGATATTGACAAAATTGGCTGAAGTTTTCTATAAGGAACGTGGGGGCAGAGAGCACCTTAGTGGAGAAAGGCAGTATACAATTTCGGCGCAAAGAAAGTGAAAAAAGATATCACTTAACAGAGAGGGATAATGTTCGAACCGATGAGGCGGGTGTAGTAAAGGGCCTTAAAAAAAAAAATCAAATGCTCTTTAAAAAGGGCACGAAAGAAGTCGCATCGCGCAGTTCTAGAATTTGGAGGGGGACAAAATATATCTGCGAAGCCGCCAACGAACGTGCAATAGCCACGAAAGGAAAACCAATCATAAGATCTAAAACAAAAGGGGGGTAAAATATAGAGAGTGGATCTGAGAGGAGACTTTTTTGAGCGGTCGCGAAGAAAGTAATCGCGGAAAAGAGGGACAAGCGACTTCGCATGGGGGACCTTAGGGTGGACGACGTATGTTTCTAAGAAAAACTTACTACACTCCAAGGATTTTGGGAAGGGATCAGAGGGGGATAATAAAAAGGAGGACTTCTATCATTCCAGACCGGGTATCATCCTCGGACACTCCTTCGAGTAAGAAAAAAGAAAGAGGTTCTCTCGAAAAAGAGTACCAGTGTTCATAGGGGAAAAGACCACCCCAAGAACAAAAAAAAAAGGGGGGTCAAACTAAAAGACAAGACGCTGCTTTCTCTACTAGGGAGAACAGCTGCTTCTTCGCAAAGGGCACAGAAAACGACGTTTCTGGACCTCAAGGAGGCTTTCTTCACGAAGAAAAATTCGCTTCCAGTTTCATATGGCAGAGGTTCCAAGGAGGGGGGATAATAGAGAGTGTGCAGGAAAAAAGAAAGAAAGCCAAGATCACGCCGGCCTTTAGGAGACGATTCAGAAAAGGTCGGCCAAGAAGGGGGGAGAGAACCTAAATACCCTCCCATTAGGAACTGTCGCGCGGGGGTAGTCAAGGGGAGCGGGAAAAGGTCGGCGATCATCGGCGCAATGTTCGGTAGGAAAATAGGCACATCGGGAAGCATTCATGCCCTAATACTGGAGAGGGAGTCACCTCTGAACAGAGGTCTGTTGGCCGCGTGAAGAAAGAAATTGAGCGGATTTCAGCTCGCGCATAGGCGCAAGACATGATCCAAAGGGGAACTTTAGTACACAGAAAGAGCGACACCAGAAAAGCAGGACTTCCGAGCCAAGAGGGGGATAGGGGTAGTGCCGCCACCCTCGCTTCACTTGGGAAAAATCCACACATTTAGCTCTGCAAGAAGGGGGGGGAGCGAATACTTAACGGATGGGAGTCTGGAAAAAAAAAAAAGCTGGGCGTAGGAACCGCACCGGGGGGGAACCGATTGCACCGGATAATAGAATAGATTGGGGCGAGATAACCTCTAAAGAGGGGAAAGATGATCATTAATTCTCAGCTGGGAAAAAAAGCAACCGGACCTGGGAAGGGAAATTGGTATCGCGGAGAACATACCGGAAAGGAGAGGAACTGACAAGGAAGAAGTGGGAGGTGCAGTTCGAACAGATCGGGAAGGGAGGGGTCGCACTCTGACGGCTGGAAAGAGGGAAGAAAGAAGAAAAAAAAACCTGGTCCCAATAAATATCGCCTGAAAACATAAGATTGTTAGGTACATCTGGAAGGGTGAGAAACCACCCTTGGCGTTTCCCGGAAACGCGACTCAAGCAACTCCTCTCCAATACGTGAAAGGGGCCCACAAGGGGCCAGCTGGCTGGGGTTATTCTTATGAAAAAAGGGGGGGGGGGTAAAAATGTTTCATCTTGGGGAACATATATCCGCACTCCAAAGAACCGGCCGAAAAGCTTAGGAGTAAGAAAAGAAAAGAAACTCAAATCGTAAAATCAAGATTATAAGCCTGGGGCCCGGCAGGGGAAGGGACCTGAAAATCTAATTGGATCCAAGAATCGCTTCAAGACACGAAACTTGGGGGGCTTGCTCCAAAAAAGCGAAAGGAGAGAGCGGCCCCGACATTCAAAAGCTTCTGCGGTACCGGAAAGGGGAACCGAAAAATAGAAACGACTAAGTTCACGACTAAAAAGCCCAGGAGGAACCTCAAGGGGGGGGGAAGAAAGGTCTAATATGTCCGATTCCTGGAAACACATCAGGGGTACTGAGAGGAAAAGCCGGAAAGCTCTTCGTCACCGGAGCCAAAAAAAATAAGAGCCATAAGGCCTAGGCTATTACTTCAGCGCAAAAACAATACAAAAAACGAGTCGTCAAGCAGATGCGGGGCAAAAAGGGCGCTTCCTCTACGCTCCTTCTCAAAAAAGAACGGAAAGGAAAAGATCTTGGAAGGAAAAGAAATTCGGCGGCGTCGTCTAGCAGCCTCTTCATCGAGTTACAAGGAAAGGAAGTCTTGATTGATGGGAAATGTTGTCGGTCGATCTAAAAAAGAAAAAATATATTCAGGAGTGGGCAGGGGAAATTTTAGAGAACAATTGGCAGTCAAAGGAAACTACGGCACGTGACATGATCTACCGATATTTGCAGCAGCCTCTCGCAGGAAAGCTGACAGGCGCTGTCGTCGCTAACACCGACGAAAGAAAAATCGTGAGTTCGGAGCGGAAGAAGGGAGTATCCTTCAAAGAATCCAAAAAAGACTCTGGGCCTAGGAAAGAGGGGGGTGACCTCCTAGACGGGGCGCCCGGGGCGGGGAAGAAGGCGACCTACCTAGTGGAATTACCGAGGAAGGCGAAAGGGGAAGGCGTGTCGGATACGTACATAGTACAAATAAGGAGGTATAACCTTGGAACTAGCAGAGAATCCGGGGTTCCTGCGCTCAAAAGGAGTTTAAAAGCAAAAATCGAGGTGGCCTTGGAAAAAAACATGGGGAGCCAACACCAAGAAAAGCGGCAATTATCTCTCAAAAAAAAAACGAGAAAGGGAAGAAGAGACCTGGGGGAATTTTCTGTGTGATTTAAATTTGTGCGGTCAAAGAGACAAAAAGAGGGTGAAATCGTGGATTCTCCAGAACAATTTTATGGAGACCTTGGAAACCTGACTAAAGAACAACGACTAGTAACCGTAAACGCCAGCTCGCTCAGCGATTGGAAGTAATAGACTGGTCCTACCTAGAAGAATGAAGAAAGTAAGGAGCGGATGCTGGCTCTCCAGATGGAGGCGCGAGATGTGGTTGGCGTTATGGAATCGGCAGGACATAACTCTCAAGCAAAGAGGGGTCGGGTAAAATGCGGTCGAAGACCTAGTTGAGTAAGTGCTGAAAGCGGTGAGAACGGAGGCGCTCACATACAGATTGAGAAAATGCAGTACCTTCACTCTTCGACGGGAGGAAGTGAACATGGGGAGGGGAAAAGCCTCCGGCTCTCAAAATCACACAAACGATTTCGTAAGACGTAAAAACTAAGAGGGAAGTGTCGAGTGCTTAGAAAGGCCTGGTTCCCACACGCAGAGACTGGTATTCTCGGAAGGGGAAGAGCGCAAGGAACGTTCATTTCGGGAAAAAAGGGAACGGGAATGCTCTTGTTTTGAAGGAGAAAACCCCTTCTTGAGAAAGATGTTGTCGGAACGAGCCGTAATGCCCAGGAACCTTGAGGAACTTTTGCGGGGACAGTGGTCTGTGAGAAAAAGTGACGTTTCATGGCTGAGCATGACTCGAGAGGTGGAGGGGAAATCTGCGGGAAATGAACGTGGGCGTCCGGAGCGGCCTAAAGGGGAAAGGTGAAGTGGGGGGGGGGTCAAAAGGATTGAGAGGGATCTCCGTCGGCGGGTACTAGGTAACGGAACTGAACGAAGCTGGGGGGTTAGTGATCATGCCGCCTCTTGCAATAATCACAGGCCCGGTGAAGGATGAGGGGGCAGCTGCTTGGGCCGACTGGGAGGGGGCTGGTTCATTGGCGACGCACGTGCGACATCAAAAGATTAAAAAGCTGCCCGGATTTGGGGGGCTCAGGGGGAGGGGGGAGCGGTTTCACTTCACAGTCAACGAAAAGACAGGACCGGGACTTGACTTGAGGGCGGCTGGGCATATCATGGACAGAAAAAAAACATATGTCAAATCCTAATGTGAAGGGGCAAGTCCCCTTTAAGGGAAGGATCACTTTGCTCTGGCGGGCTTTGCATGGGCGTATTATCTACGTCAAAGGAAAGGCCAAGGGATACTCAATAGGAAGAGGCAAAAACATCTTCTGGACCGGTGGGGAGGATATCAATCTGTTTCCCGGTGGAAGACTTCAGGGGGTCAAAGCAAAGACGAGGAGACTCTGGTAAGGGCGACGAACCGAACGAGGGAGGCTTATCTAGACGCGGAAAAAGTCGCGGTGTTGGAGAAAGACCCTGCGGCCCAACCGGTTGCGGAAGGGCGGAAAAAGAAGAAACAGGACGAGCTAGGCTACAATCTACACGTAGCAGAAGAAAAGAGGGGGGCGAATCGCAGTGATGAACCATAGGGACACCCGGGGACACGGGCCCCCCCCTCAAAGGCGGAAAGTCATAATTTAGGTGCGCCAGCCGTCCACTGGGGGGAATGAAACGATACATGGGGGGTTGCACGAGAATAAAAAGGGTCGGCAGGACCTGCCAAGCTAAAAGGGCTTCGTCTGAAATGGAAAGCAAGCTAGTTGACCAGGCAAAAAAGTCCGGATCCAGAGTTGGGGCTATCAAGAAACCTGTAGCAACGATTGGTCTGGAAATCGGAAAACGAGGACGAAGCAGAGGTGTAGCAAAAGCGAAGTCTTGGGGAAAAGGCAAAAAATGTGGGATCGGAGCTACTTGCCTCGGGGGAAAAAAAAAGAGAGTAACTGGGAAGACAATATTACGGATCGAGGACGAGGTCATGCCTAAAAAGGTTGTCTTTCGTCGGAATCGGATCCCCTTGGGAGAGAGGAGCAGGGAAGGAAGGAACTCTATCCGCTTAGATTGTGAGGGAGGGGAACACGTGACAACTCTTCTGGGAAAAGAATGTGGGTTAAAAAAATCTCGCAATCAGGACACCGGGTGGAATGGCAGGGAAAAACGCCTTTTTTTGGGGAAGGGGTAATGGAAATACTTTAGGTGGGGAAGACGTCTGTAAAGAAAATAGCTCCAGCCGTAGAGACCGAATCGGACAGACTCGAGACGCTGTCTCAAGAACTCCCATCTGTGAGGGTTGAGTGGGGGGTGGTTAAGCGTGGAAAATTTTCACGTACGCGGGTGCGTCTAAAAGAATCATTGGAACGACGACACTGGGGTGAAAAGGTCGTAGGAGGGAGTCTTCCTACCTAGCCCTTCCAGGGGAAAAATAGGTATAACTTCACATGGTTCCTGAAGGATCAAAGAACAAGACTGGCTGCCGTGTGACGTTGTAGAGGAACAAACATCAACTGCTCGGGGGGGGGGCAGCCCCCTGAAATTAATAGGTGTCCAAGTTCTATTGCGCTTGGGGACTTTAGTCGTATGGTAAACCCATTAGAATGAGAGACACACAAAGTCCAACTAACGAACAATAGGGCTCGGAAAATATAGAG
>Ga0179593_1686906_pt1 | contig 31822 bp, 38 predicted proteins | sample CZODoug2_1_08_16_FD_185931 | JGI IMG/M metagenome (GOLD analysis project Ga0179593, IMG submission 185931) | Vadose zone soil fungal communities from Angelo Coast Range Reserve, California, USA - CZODoug2_1_08_16fungal (PacBio error correction) | ecosystem: Environmental > Terrestrial > Soil >...
CATCGCTTAAACCTGGAAGGGTGGGGGGGGTGTGGTGGGGGGGGGGATAGCAGGGGCTGAGTCGGTGATTCGTGGTCGTCGAAGGGGGGGGTTCCAAAGGAGTATCCCTCCCCTGGAGGGTGGAACAGGGGACGCAGATGGTGATCGAGGGGGGGCCTTTGGGGGGGCCTCGAAAAAGCGGGTGAAAACCTATTGGGCATCTAGACCAAGGAGAAGGCAGGACGCGTAGCCTAGGTGCGGAATGCTCCGATCAGTACTCCATAAAAAGCCTCAAAGGATCAGCAGGGTGCTTCCTGAGCTTGAGGGAGTAAAAGAAGCGAATCTGGTCGACCATATTTGAAACAGGACCCGGGCCAAGTCTGTGCAACTAATTGTTACGGGGGGAAATAAAGGCAAGATCTCGCTGTGAGCTTTGGGGGGGGGGGGCGCTCAATTCGAGAACAAATGTTCTAGCTGGAAGCCTTCGTGGAAGAAAAAAGGATGCGATCGCAGGGGAACAGTCGGCAAGACGCGTTACGGCAACGTCGGCGTGTTAATGACACGCAGAACTCGGATTAAAGGCGTTGCCCGATGCGGATCTCGGCGCAAAGTGTTCACTTCATGAAAAAAACAGACCGACGACAGATCTGACGCCGACCGGCTGGGAAAAAAAGCGTCATGCCGTCTGAGATTTCCGGGACGTCGTCGCCTAACGCTTCCGTTGCCACCCGCCGAGAAAGTGAGGGACAGGCCTGAGGCCCGGGACGTCAGGGGCAGAGGGAGATACTGCCGGCTACCGCAACGCGCATCCCGGAAAAACTCACCGGTCCCGTAGTTTAAGCTGGAGAGCCGCCATATCAAAAGAAGCGGAAAAGGAAGAAGGGACCGGAGCAAAGATGCAAAGGCGGCACGGTCGTTGGAATGGCACAGAAAGATTTTACTTACGAAAAAAAGTCGAAGCGCCGCCAAGCGAGGTAAAGATTCCAGCTTTCGTGAATAATGAGGCGCTAGCGGGGTCCAGGGAGGGCAGGGACGGAGATCAGAAGGGAAGCGCCAGCCTGCGAAGGGATGGGAACTGCGTTTGGAACGGGTTCCAGGCCGCAAGTCGCCGCAGCAAATTCCTGCAACCAGGGTGTGGATTCAGAAAAGTACTAGGAAAAGGGTTCGAAATAGGAAGAGAAGCGGGGGGGTTGAAGGAACTTGTCACTTCCGCGCCTGTCATCACGGGGAGTATGGCAGCCAGTGACAAAGCAGGTCTAAAACAAAGAACGCAAGAGCCATGGAGGGTTGAGAGGGGGAACTTCGAGTCCAGACGTAATCGAGAGGCACTGGCTGCATGCTTGTCAAGGGTTCCCATATTTTTGGTATATGCTATTTGTCGCGACTGTCCACGGGTCAGAAGCTCCTCGCCGGGGGGAAGAGAGGCATTAAGACCAATCCCTTCCGACAAGGTCCCCACTCTTTGGGGGTTATATTCTCCTAAGAAACCCGGACGTATCCTGCGATTTAGTTGGAAAGAGAGAAAAGGGTGGGGAAGGGCTGACATACGGGTCGTGAAGACACCCCCCCTATGGGGCTGGTACCCTCGAAAAAAAGCAGCCTTTCGATCCATAAGCCATCAGGAAGGAGGGAAAAACGAGATTGGCTGATGACGTCTTAAGCAAGGCGGAGGTCGCCGAGCCGCGCCGAAAACCCGAACACAAGGAAAATGCAGAAAGGGGGGGAAGAGAGGTCCCATCACACCGCCAAAGCTGACCTCCTCCACTCAAACGCCAATGTCCACGCGGGGCTTGTGACATGGGTAAACGTTCGGGAAAAAAGACCAAACAGGAGGGGAGTAAAGGCGTGTCCGTCAAAAAAGGTGACTCATATCTCGAGGGGAGGGGGAATGTTCAATCGTGGCAGCGATGGTGAAGGACAGGTAGAGGGCAAGAATCTCCGGTCAGTTGTTTAAAAAGCGCAGGTCTTTCGACCTTGATACCTTCGGGGGGTAGTCACGTATACCAACGAAGACCTTCAGACTCCGAGAGCGGGAAGACGGGATCGATCATGGAGCATCCCCATGTAATCAGGGGGCACCTATGCCGAGAAGGGCTAGAGATTACCTTTTAATACTTACTGGTTGCTGAATGTACTAAAAATACCTAAACAAAAGGGGGGGGAGGAACCTCAAGGGGCCTATACAAAAGGCAACCGAGCCTCGAAGAGAGTTGATGGCCAAGGGTCGGACACAGAGGCGGTTGGTGTAGTACACCTGAAACACCATTGTTGGTTGTTTTGGGGGGGTGTGTGCACGAAAGACGGCAGCCGCGTCGGCATTGCGGAAAGGGAGCTGGGGGTTTTCCTGATGCCGAGCCTGTTCGGCCCTGAATTGCCCAGGGTTGCTGCTCGGATTGCAAGACACACACCCAAAGAAGAGATCACAGGGGGGACAATAGATAGAAGAGGGTGGGAGGTGCGGCAATAAGAGAAGAACACCGGGCAATTCCTGAAAAAAATTCAAGGAAAAGAATGCACCACATTGTCAGCTCAGAGGGCGTGCGACGAGAAAGAGAGAATCGCTCGACAGTCATAGGTAAAGGGGGCTTGGGCAAGAAACGAACCCCCGCCTCAAGAGAACTCCGTTTCCATCAACTGGGAAAGTCTCGTGGTTGGCCTGTATGTGTGAAAAAGGGATTGAAAAAAGAGAGGGATGAATAAAGGTAGGCAACCAGAAAAGAGTTACCTTCATAAGACCTCAGGCCTCGGACTTCGCTTTACGAAAAAGAGAGAAATAAAAAGGGAGGGGCTAGACGACATTGACGTGGGGGTTGGGGGTCGTCCGATGTGGATACTGTTGTCAACAGTCATTCCGGTATCAAGGCCCAATCCCTGCGACTGGGGGAAAGCAAGGGGAAAGGCCAATCTCGTTGGATACGGTGTAAAGAGGATGGACTCGGATCGACACCGTATTTGAAACGAAATCGCGACGGAAGGGACCGACCTTTGAAAGGGGGGTGTCGTCAACAGTCCGAGATGACCCGGCGGGGTGGGCATTGTGTGTGGGAGGGGAGTGCGGAGCGTGGGGGGAAAAGAGAACTCGAAAAGGGAAGCCAAGAGGGAATCTATTTGGGATTCTTCTTCGCGCCTAAAGACCTTCCGCCGTGCCCATCACACAGAATCAACACGCATTAAAAAAAAAAAAAAAATACGCGAAACGCCAGAGAGGGAAAAAGAGAATAGCCGCGTACAACCTCGTACGTTCACTACCAAGTGATCCGCTCTCCCTAACGGCACCAACGTCTAGCTCGACTGGTCGCAGCGGCCTGAGAATCAAAAAGAAGAAAAAAAGAAAAAAGCAGTGGGGGAAAGGGGGGGTACGTGTACAGTCAGGGGTAAATTCCGGGAAGTAATCTTTTTTTTATATGGAGAAAATTTGCAAATCGCTTACAGTGACGTACCACCGACATCAGATACACAAGCCAGAAAAAGGGGCCAAACAGAGGAAGGACGAGGGGAAAAAGAGAAGCGTGCCAAACTATCAAAAAACACAACTACCATGGGAGAGGGTTCGATGGGACTATGAAAGACTAACATAAGAGAAGTATCTCATGACAAGGGGGGACAAGGACATGGAAAAAGTTCGCTCTGGAGAGCGAACATGCTCAAACGAGGGTAGGAAAGAACATACAAATGGGTTGAAAAAGAGGGAATGGGGGGGGGGTGAGGGGGGATAAAGCCCTGGAATTAACTTCAGGAAAACGCAATTTCCAGACTAGCAGGAGGTCAGGCCGAATTCGGGAGGGGGACCGCAAGAAGTACGGAGAGGTAGGAGACTAAGGGAAAAGAAAAGCGAAATTAGAGGGTTGGGAAATCTCTTGGGGGCTCTTAGAAGATTCGGGGAAACTTAGTAACGGGAATTAAAAACCAAATTGAACGCAATAGGATTTCGAGCGGTCGGCCTTCCCAAAATTCCAATTGTGAAGTAAGGGCGTAATTCTTTCAAACGATGTGTAACAGGGGAACCTGTTGTGGATCATTGGTCTCTGGGGAAACAAAAGTAAAAAGGTATGGAAGAAAAGGGTTGCCTCCTGACTCAGTGTACATTCTTGCACAACTGGCGAGTAAATACAAAAAAATATAGGATATTCCCCTTAAAAAGACTCGTCAAGGAAGGCTTTGGTCAAGGAATTCAGCAGAGAGTTCGGGGGGGAAAGCGTGAGAAGGGAGGGGAAAACTTAGAAGAAATTCCGAATCAGGAGGCCGGGGAAAAGCCGTGCCAAATCTATTGGAAAGAAGCGTGCCAATATTAACCATCGGAAAGAAAGTCGAAAAGACGCGGAGAAAGACGCAAGGAAGGGGGATCTCACCTCCTTCCTTTCATCAGATCCATTTTTACCTGAATGATCGGCAAATATACATCCGGACTTGGTAAAAGGTAAGGGAAAAAGCCTGGGAAACTTAGGGGAAGGGGAGGAAAATGCATACGGGGCGAAAACCAGCCCCTTTCCTGCTCTGTAATCGAGGAAGACCCGAAAATCGAGCCAAAAGGGAGCTAAGAAAATGATAGGCTACAAAACGCCAGGCTAGTCTCCATCCGGGGGAAGTAGTCCGAGTAAGCACTCCTCTCGTGTTCAAAAATCACAAAAAAAAATGAAGAAAGGGAGGACCCCGGGGGGAAGGAAAGGGGAGGGGAGGTACGGGGCGGGAAAACACAGCCTACACAACAGACAGGCAGGGGGGTTCTAATCAAATATCCAGAAATCTATGAAAAGATCGAAAAAACAGGGAAGGAGGAAAATAGAAGATAAGAAATTGGCTACAGGGGATTTTGAGATAAAGTGGAAGGGGAAATTCGCCACGGGTCGTGTTCGTATGTTGTTTCCTCGGAAGCAAAGCACTTGAAAAAAGGGCTCAGGGTCGGAGGGGGTTGATCGCTCGTAGGTGTCTTTGGCGGTATCCTCGAACGCGGGCTGGAGGGGAATTCGAGGGAAACTGAAGGATGAGAGGAGGGGGGAGGGGGGATATCCGGTGATTGAATGGACTAAGAGACGGGACGTCATCACTAGACGCAACGGCACGAGGTTGGGTGGGGGGGGGTGTTGGTGGGGGGGGGGGGGGGGTTAAGCTGAGGAATATATCAAAGGAAAAGCCCTTCCAATGGGTCTCTACTGCAGGTAAATTACGGAGTCTGAAGGTTGACGGGAAAAAGAAAGAAGGTGAGCGGGGGGGACAGGAGATTGCAGAGCCTTTATCTGAGGGAGCGCGTCAGTGACTCAAAAAGGGGAGATCTCGAAAAAAACTCGAAATGGAGGCCAAAGGGAGGGAAAAAGAACGGTTAAACACTAGGAAAAAATACTATGGGGGGAGGGAGGTTTCATCCGTTATTCGGCGACCAAATTGTACACGCGGCGTTAAAAGGCCAGACGATAGGAAAGCAAAGGAGGAAGGGACAAAAAAAAAGGGGCGAGTAATTTCAAAGGGGGGACTCTTCGGACTTTAGTCCGGGTACTACTAAACTTAAAAGGAAGGGAGATGGAAAAAAAGGAACAGGCCGTAAATTTATATATGCGCTTCTAAGCGGGCACTCTAAATCCGTGCCGAAAGCAAGGGGAAAAAAGAACACGAAAAAAGAACCGTCATGGAAAATTTTAACTTGCTTAAACCGCGCTCCCCTAGGGATAGCTGTGCAAACGACCTTTTAGTACCGAAATGAGGAAGCGCCGCCAAGAACGAAAGAGATTCGTCACGTTCTACTTATGACCGAGCACGTAAACATGTTCTCGGCCGCCGCGGGGAACCGTCTAGTCAAAGATGGTTGCAGGTCAAGGACAAGCGTCGCCGCGAAAGACATAAAAACAAGGGTGTGGGGTACTAACAAAAAGGACGACAAAAAGGCGCTAAAGGACTGGGAAAGGAAAAGGCCGCGCTGCGCTGAATGGCATCCATTTCTATTAAATCGGAAAGCCTAGACATGGTTTGGGGTGATCGTTTTGGGAGGAGGGATTAAAGGGGGGGGGGGATGGGGGGAAAGGCTGGGGGGGGAAAAACCATATGGTGTGGGGATATTTCTAAATGAGGGGGTGGACAGTACGAGAGCAAATTCAAATGGAAGACCAATGAAAGTCAAAAAAAGGTGGTTAAAAGGGGGGGGAAGGTCCTCCTTCCCCGAGCAGGACGATTTTCCGTGGCGAGATAGCGGAAGAGGGCAACGGAAAGACGGAAAAGGAAATGAAGAAGGAATTTGATCCAGGAAGCAATCTCTTACAGGGGGAGGGAAAAACTGTAATTTGATTAGGGTCGACGAGGGGGGGGGGCCGTTAAAGACGCAAGAACCAATAGAATTCTTTGAGAGTGACCGAATTGGGTAATATATTCTAAAGCAGCAAAACAAAAGAAACGGGTAAAAAAGGAAAAGGGTAAAAAATTCGTCAAGGAACAGACATCCTGTCCCGTGGGGAGTTTCTAAAGTTACTCTACATGATCTAGGGGGCCAAAGGGGGGCGTAGAAACAGGGGCGTCGAGGGGCAATAATCTCCGGGTAGTTGTTTTCATAATGATCAAGGATTGCAGTACAAAAAGGCCAAAAAAAACCTTAGGGGAAAAAACCCATTCACACCAACCATACTCTAATAACCCTCGAGGCAAATGCTATCGTATGAGGGAGATCAAAAAGAATAAAAGCAAAATCCCGCTGGGGCCTAGCGACAGGAACAGAGGGTCGATGAGGGAGGCCTGCTAACGAGGGGTGCGCCTCCAATCCGCAACCTAACCGCCAAGAAAGAGAGGGGATGTGCCCACTGATGTCTCAAAAGAGGGGGGTAGTAGTAAAGGGAAACATCACCAAGTGGAGAGAGAACAGATTTTACGCCGGGAGGGGAAAACTGGGGGGGACTTCTCTTCAGTAGGAGGGTGAAGAAAAGTAATTTCCCGTTAGGGGGGATGACTCCTATTGCCGCCCACGAGCTATCTCTCTCCAAAATAGAGATGAAGGGAGGGAGCAATAACGAAAAAAAAATTCCTGCGGGAGAGAGAAAGGCGGGGTCCCCACAATTGTCAACCAGACAATGCGAACTTCGAGGCTCTCGAAAAAAAAAGAAAAAGTTGGGGGGGTGGAAAAACTCAATGATCTCCGTTTCCAATCACTCTCTCGAGGCGGTAGGGGGGAAGGGGTCAAAGGGAGGAGGGGACATGAAAGGGGGAATATGAAAGAAAAAGGGAAACTGAAAGAGTCCAGGACGAAATCAGAAAGACTGAGTCTTTAATCATGGGGAACCAATCAGCTCTAAGAATCGTTGAGGCCATGGAAGGTGGGGGGGGAAGGAAGGAGTACGTGTCACAGAGGTTACCCTTTATCCCATGAGAGCAGGGGGCAAGGAATCTGGACGGAGGATCAAGGAGAGAACGAATCAGGGGGGAACCCTCAGGGCCATCTATTTCTAAGAGCTTAATCAAACCGATTTGAACGACACATCAGAATGGGAGAGGTAAACAACGGGAACAAGTGACGTGCAATTGTTTGATATGGGGAGGAAGGGATTACGGCTGCGTTAAAGGACTAGAGCGCAGGAAGATTCGGGAAAAAATGAAACGCCGACGGAAAGTCCGCCTGCCACGCTCAGCGAGAACCATTTTTTTCCACCTAGGAAATTTATCAGGAGGAGGGCCGAGGGGGGAGAACGGCAAAAGGGACGGAAAGGATAAGGGGAATCTTCTGGTCTTCGGGGCGGGGCTACAGGACACTACTGCGGGTAAAAAAAACGAAAGGGGACAGGGAGAAAGGGGGGCCGCTTGAGGTTTTTTAGAGGAAGGGAAATCGCGGGGTTAACGTCCCCGAAAACACAAAAAAAGAAAGGAAGCAGAAGAGAAAAAAGATTGGAAGAGCAGACCAAAGATCACCACACAGAAATAGGACGGCGTTCGATGAGAAGGGAAATAGAATGTGACCATAGACCTTATGAAGGAGGGGGGAAGTGTGAAAGGAATTAACGGGCGATGAGCGCCAAACTCTCGAAATGAGGGAGTTCCTTCGTGAATCCCCTGGGGGGTGGGAAAAAGCGAAAGGAAGAAAAAGACGGGCTACAAGATTCCAAAGGGCAGTGCTTAAACGGCCCGTCGATAGGGGGGAGAAAGCAGCGACATGTTCGGTTGACGCTCAGTAGGGGGAAGGTTCAAAGGAGAAGCACAGGAAAAGGGGGCAGGAAACAAACCAAAGAGGGAAGAGCATCGGACTTGCGGCCGGCCTCGAGTCCCGTTAATTTGAAAGGATGCTGTGGGGTCGAGGAAAAAGAGGGAACAAACTAAAAGAAAAAAATAAGGCGGTCAGGGCAGGGCTCGGCTCCAGGGAAAAGGAATTTTAACCAGCCTCGTTCCGCATCCTGGGGAAAAGGGGGGGGGTCGTAGGCAAGCCAGGGCAAAAATCGGAAAAGCAAAGGGTTTCCTTAGTTGGAGGACGGGACGCTGGTGTTCTTCGTGATTGAAGGGATAGTGAAAAAAGAAAAAAAAGACTCAGAGGGCACGACTAAAACGGTTTCACGAAAAACAACCAAGTAAAAGGGGGGGCGACCGCTAGGGGAGGATCTCAAGACGGAAGCGCTGACCACTAAAGTCGTCAGGGGAAAGGGGAGACTGTAAGGATCTCAAGCAAGGTGCTCTTAAAAGGAAACCAAAAAAAAAAGGGGGAAAAACTGAAGAGGGAAAAAAATCGAGGGCAAATCTTGACTGCTGAGGAAAGGAAGGAATACTCCGAAGGATGTTGCTGGGAAAAGGCGTGACGAGGGGAAAGAAAACTTATCGGCACGCACTGCCTGCAGCTGATCATCCTACGGTATAGAAAGGAAAAAAAAAAGAGGGGTAAAAAGGAAAGGTAACTCCTACTCTGGGAAATCTACATTGAACCTTTTGGGTTCCAATAAGTAGGAGGAAAAGAACAACCAAGGGGGATAAAATACTCTGGATCCCATACCGGTAAGAAGAGAGGGGGAAAGCACTCTACAAAAAACAGAGGAGAGGTGAAAGGGAAGGGGCTCATCAATTAGGGGGAGGTTGGGAAGAGGCGGGTTTTACTAAGCGTCGGCGGGGAAGAAAATGGTCAAAAGGGGAGAAGGGAACGGGGGGGTCAAGGTGGGCATCTACCACGCGGGATTACCTATGCTTGAATCTATACCACTAATCCACAAGTCAGGAAGGAAGGGGTGGGACATGATCAGAGATGGACGCCTCACCCGAAACGTCTGACCCTAAGGAAGAGGAGAAACGAACAGGAAAAGGAGGGAAGGGGGAGTCCTAATTTCTTGTGAAAACACCATGGTTACGGCAGAGGAACCTAATTCCATATTCTAAAAGGGAGTTTCAGAAAAAAAAACACTGAGGAGAAAAAGTGGGATCCAGCTGAGGCGATCTCTAGAACTGAGATTCTCCTCTCTTTACGACGTTCCTCACAGATGTTAGGTGGAAAGCGATGCTTAGGGGAAAGGATCATGAAAAAAGATTCTATTAACATCCATAAAAGAACGAACTGAAAGAAACTCAGAAGAAGCGAGAAAAGCTGAAGAGTGGCCGGGAAGCAGCCTATCGGGGCTCCTTTAAAAATGTTAATCCGGAAAAGAAGGGGGAACATGTACAATACAGGGACTGCGGAAAAAGAAACCTGGCGGCCTCATAAACCCGGAAAGCGCAGGGGGGGGGACGTATAACGGAAAACTGAAAAAAAGGTATGGCCGGCCGCCGAAAGATTCTACTTTGCGGGGGGAAACTGTGGCGTGTGAATGTCGAAACCCGCGGTAACTTGTACATCTAAGCAAAAAGAAAGAAGAAAAGATTCCGAAACCGGAAAACGAACCTGTTCGCTGCGGAAAGAAAAACCGCTGCGGCGATCGGGGACAGGGAGCCAGCCTGCGAGTCAAGTGAAACAAGGGTTGACTACAGAGCAAGGGAAGAGGGAGGAGGGTAAGACGCATGGGGATCATTGTGGGGGAAAAAAGCCTCGAGCTAAAAGGACCATTGAAAATCAGCCCGAGCTCAAAAGGGAGGGAGTACATGAAAAAAAAGAAATTTGGGAGAGGGGGTGGGGGGGGGCGCTGCAAAAAAGGAAGCTTAATCAGATGTAAACGGACACATTCTGGTCGGGCGGGGGCCAAATAAGGGTGGTGGGTACATGTCTATGGGGGTAGGCTGTCAAAGGACTCCAAAAAAGCCACGGGAAAAGGAAAAAAGTGTCGAACGTGGGGCTATAAAAAGGATCGTCCCCTGATAAGCGAAAGTGGGGGGAACTGTTAAAACGACAGGACGGACAGGTGGAGGCGAAAAAAAGGGGTCACACGTGGAAGGCTGGACAAAAGGCAGCTTCGAAGAAAAAACTACTCTTCGGAGGGGGGGGACCTGTTCAGGGCGGTCTTAGGCTTGAAGGCAATTTCGAGTCAGGCAGGGGAAAGAAAGAAAAAAGAGGGGGTCAGTAAGGGGGGCCGCCAGGACGAAAACTAGAGAGGCGGGGCACCTGACCTCCTCCTCAAAAAGGGAATCGGTGGGAACTGTAAAAAAGGGAGGACAGGAAGGAGGGTGCATTGTCGTCTAAATCCGGAAAGGGATCATATCTAATGACCGCCATCGGAATAACCAAAACTGTAAAAAGGAGGAGGCGCCGTAGAACGTTGTTAAAAAAAAAGACAGGGAATTGCGCAAAGGTGAGAGGGACATAGAGTATTTCCACGTACGTTCCCGAAAAGGACACTAGGGAAGATCAAGGGGAGATAGGGACTGGGGACCCCCGAAAAAGACGAAGTCCCGAGGGGGGGACCGAGGCTAAATGTGTTGGCACGAGGCATTTGGGGGGTACCGGATATCTCCAGGAAAAAAAGGTTGAAAAAAGAATGGAAAGAACGCCTCGAGCCCTAGAGTTTGGAACGGAGTCGCACAGAGGCGGGGGGAAAAGTGAAGTACAACCGTCCAACTCAACTGCACATCATAAGTTCTGAGAGCCTGGCAGGGGGATTACAAAGGGGGAGAAGTTAAAAGTAGTTGCACTGGAAAAAAAAAGGCACACCGATTCAACTATCAAGAATAAAACAAACGGAGGATTAGGAAGGAGACTCGGTTTTCTTTGGCTGCAAATAAGATCAGAAAAGAAAACCGGGCATTCAAGGGAAAAGCATAGCAGAAAAGGTCCCTTTAAAAGAAGAAAAGGGAGGGAAAAAGAAAAGCCGACAGTCAGGGGTGCGTTGAAATCCAAACTACTACCAAAACAAGCCGAAGAAAGAAGGCGTGAAAAAATAGCTCGATGCGTTTAGGAAGGGAAGGTGGTATAGTCATACAAAAGAGGGTTTGAGGAGATGGAAAGCCACCAAAAAGCATCCCGAAAAGAGGGACTGAGGGAGTTAGGGGGGGAGCGAAAAAAACAGCTCGATAGCAAACGGGTCGTTTCGAGGATTCATGCATTGGGACCATGAGGGGGGGGGGGGCCTAGGGGGGAGGGGCAAAAAAGTATCAAAGAGACAAAAAAAGGGAAAAGAGAATGGCGGTCTGGCCATTACTACATGACCCGCAAAAGGGGTCTCACCCGAACATCTCGAAAGAAAGGAAGGAGGATTCCCAGTTTTGGACGACACAAGCTGTCGGGAAGGGGAAAAAACTGGGGGGGCGGGAAAAATGAAAAGCGTAGGTTGGATAGGGGATCAAGGCTCGGCGGGAAAAGAAATCCTTACTCGTCTGGGCAGGGGGAACTATTGGCGTGGATTAACAAAGAGGGGAGAAAAAAAGCGAAAAAAAAGTGAAAGACCGACCGATATGCTCTATGGGGGATGAGCCGCGTTCCAGACCTTCTACAGGTAAGAACCCTATGAGCCGCTCGACCAAAAGGCGAGGGGGGGGGAAAATAGAGAGAACGAGGGGGGGGACGAGACTCACTCAACCCAACAGGGGGGGGGGGGGGACCCTTTGTCGGTTACAGTTGGAAAACAGGTAAAACTACCGCATGCGTTTTGGGGGACTGGTTTAAAATCGCATAGTACAAAGTGAACCAGCCCGACAAAAGACCAACATCTCGATGTCACGGGAACTACGGTCGGAAATCACAAAAACGACCGGGAAGCGGGGGGAGGGGTGAACTGGGGAAGTGCACTTTCTGCAAGAAAATCCTCCCCTGTTACTCATGCGAGGAAACTAAAAAAGTGAAGCGAGGGGAGAAGAACCAAGTGCTCACAGACGCTTCTGTACCGGAAAAGTCTACTCCGAACCAACCAAAGGGAATTTGGGGGGAAAAAAAAAATTCTAAAAAAAAAAGTTAAAACTCTCGGCCATCAGAAGGGACGTCGACGCCGCAGCCGGTGCCTGCCCAGGGAGTCGGAAAAAGTATAATCTAAAGGGACCTAAAAAATAAGGAACAAGAGGCTTGTAAGAAAAGTCGTGCATGAACCGATCCAAGACACCGGAGGGACTGAAAGGGGGGAAGGTAAAGGTTGAATCGTGCTACTCCCATTTCCAAACTCGGGCCCTTTCGAAAAAGCCGGCATTAAGAAACAGGAAGGTAAGGACGGGGAAACCCCTGCGGAGGGGACATTCGTCAAAAGTTCGAAGGTTCGGTATTCAAAGGAAGGGGGGACGAAGGGGGCATACGTTGTAAGGAAAAAGCGGCGGGGGGAGAGGGGCTTAAAAGGTTCTTAAATCTTAATCGCCTCATCAAGTTTTCGTACTAAAGAAACCAAACGGGATGGGAGGGGGAGGGGAAAATATTAGGGAGCCCGGACGCTAGAGCTTAAGGTCGGAAGGAAATGGACGTTGCTTCCACGAGCTTAAGCCTCGATCCAGGGGTTACGAGGGGGGGGGGGGAGAAAGGGGGGGCATAATGCCGAGGGGGGCTCTTGCTCCTCCGTAAAAAGGGGGGCAAAAGAAACTTGAAGACGGCGTCCTCAACTCGGGGGAGGACTTCTTCAGGGGGGGTACGTAAACTTGGGAGGGGAGGCGGGGAGGCCATAAGGGAGCATGGCAATCAACGGGAATACGACCCAGAAATACAGGACCGAGAGCCTCCTAGGGTATAGAGACACTCTTGGGCAAGTCTCGGGAAGAAAAAGGAAAAGCCACTCAAAAAAAAGTTGCAAATGGGAGCAAAAAAGGAAGGAAGAAAGAGAGAACCAGACTGCCAACAACGACATTCATATGGTGCGAAAATTCTAAAAGGGAGGGAAAAAAAAAAAAGGAGGAAAGGAGGAGAGCAAAGAGGGGGGGGGGAGGGGATAAATGGAGAAGACAAATGATGATGTCGGAGGTAGTCGTGGGGGCAGGACCGTAGCCGCTCCTGTAGACTTCGAAAAAAGAAAGGTTGTAAGGGACAATAGACAAGAAAGGGGATGCTTTAAGTGCTTCATCTATAAAGAAAAAATCGTCCGTGCACGTAGCCGCTAAGTTGATGGGGCCTATGGGGAAAAAAAGCGAGGGAAGTCTTCCGGAGAAAGAAGAGCGAAAAACGACCAGTGGGCCAGAGAAGGGGCGTCGAAGTTCGGGGGACAACCACGGTTATGGGGCGCGCACCTACTTAAGATACTTTGAAAAAGGGGATGAAACAGGCGGTGAAGAACAGATTTAAACAAGACGCCTTCGAAGGACGCCTCTGCCGCGGGGGAAATGAACTTCTTTCGGCGTTGGGAAAAAGCTTAACGAGAAGGAATTGCATAAAGCGGAAAAGGAAAGGGGTCGAGGAACAAAAACAAAAGCATCGCGGACCGACGGCTGGCAAAGCGTCATTGAAAAAGCGTCGGGACTTCCGGGACGCATCCTATAGGGGGGATGAAACCGAGGATCCTTTGAAAATGGATGCCAAGCGAAACTGGAAAGGGTCTTCGATCGGGCTTGGAAAAAGCCGGGAAAGAAAACCCGGAAAAGATTTTAAAGGCGGTCAATCCATAACACACAGAAAAGCCAGAAAAGATGTAATAATGGGAACAGGAAGGTGCTCGGTGGGGCAACGTGGGGCGTGGAATGGTAGGACAAGACTTACTGAATCATCTTTCGAGTGGGGGAAGAAAAGGGGGTATGAGGGAGTACGCCGACGTGCTGGTCAGAAAGCTGTACGCGATGAACACTTCGAAAAGAGTGAAAAACTGGGAAGGAACCTAGTCATCCGAACGTCGCCGGACCAAATTACGAACACCAGGGGGGGGAGTACGAAAAAAAAAGGAAATGCGTGGGAATCGGGAAAAGCGGGTGGGTAAAAAAACCTTCCCGCCTAAAAAAAGTGGGACTTACGCTAAATTAGTAAACCATGGGGGGTTTTGGGGGGCAGAAAGGGGAAAGGGGGACAAGTAAAGTTTGGCACTGGGAGGGTTCGTTCTGTCCATATTTGTTGTGGGAAAAAAATGTCAAAGAGGGGGTAGGAACTGGAAGAGGGAAGGATAAGGAAAAACTACGAAAAGCATTTACCTGTACCAATTTGGGCCCCGACAAAGGGTTGGGGGTGGGCAAAAAAAGAAAGGGAAGCTGGTGCAAATTGAAAAAAAAAACATAGGACAGTTGGTTACGGGGGAGAAGGAAGAAAGGGCTTTATTAACCTTCCAGATTAAAGGAGCATAATGAAGGGCACTCTAGGGGGAAAAAAAGAAAGGGAAAATTTTCGATGGAGAGGATGTTCTGAGGGGGGCAACGAAAGGGTCGTGTCCGTCTTAGCAAGACTACGAGAAGTGGGGACAGCACGAGGGGAAAAGCGTCTTTCCAAGCCGCACCTGAAAGAGAAACTAAACCAAATGACACGCTTGTCAAAAATCTGGGACGGTACGTCTTAAGGAAAAACAGAAGGTGGCGAAAAAAAAAGGAGGAGACCTTCGATGTAAGGTGGAAAAAAAGAGGTTGGGGCGGCGTTCATGGCATTGCTGAGAATCGGGGTTTGGAGAAGGAAGGAGTAAGGAGAGAAGAGTGCCATTACAAAGAGAAAAAACGAAAAAGGCCGATAAAAAAACCCGATTAAGGGAAAGCCTCGAATCCCTTAAACGCTGGCGCAAGACAGGATTCTAAAGAAAGGGAAGATCCAGGGAAAGGGAGACTCGGGGGGGCGGCGACGTGGGAAGATAAAGAGATCGCCTGCGAAAAGAAAAGCAAAATTTGGGGGGAAACCTAGAAACCACCACGCACCCTAACCTCAACTCGAAGCGTCCACGGGAGGGTTTGAGGGGTGAAAAGGGAAAAAGCAGAGGGGAAATCTCGTCTTGGGCCGGGGCGCATTGTGACGATAAGGAATTTTTTGGCCGCTCTCACAGAGATCAAGGATCATTAATTTGCAGTGGTATCAAAGAAAAAAAAGGAGAGAGAAAAAAAACATCAAAAAGGGAAGAAAGTATAGGAGGAAAGAATCAGAAACAACTACACCAGAGACCCACCTTGGCAAAAAGAAGAAAAAAGTCACAACATTGGGTCACGACCTGTCATCATTCGACGCGGAAAACTCGAAAGGTGGCGTTGTACTAAAAGAGGGAACTCCGGGGAGAAAAAATCGAAAGGTAGGTGCCGGGGCAACCACCGTAGGAGGTCGCGGAACATTACGAAGGACAAGCTAAGGGGGAATGAAGGAGAAGCTCGATAGCAAAAGTTCAAAAGAGGGTTGACAGGGGTCGTCCCATAAGAAATTTTCTGGGGGAAGGGGAAGGGAAGGCTGTCGAGGAAAAAAAATCAAGAAAACGAAGGGACGGCTATTGAAAAAGGAAAAAAAAATTACTACATGGCGAATCCACAAAAAAGAGGAGTATTGGGGGGAGGAAGGGAACCTCTAAACCGGGAAAAACAGACCCCCCTGAAAGAAATAACAACTTGAAGTCACTACATTTTTGAACGATTTCCAAAGAGGGAGCTTGGGAGTTAAAAAAGAGGGGAGAAGGGTGGGGTAAAACTCTCGTAAGCATTGCCTAAAAAGGAGCAGTGAGAAAGGGAAGTCAAAAACTGTGAAGCTCCTACTTTAAGCAGAAGGACCAATCTAAACAGGAAGAAGAAGCTCAGGGGAGGAATAGAGACGAAAAAGGGACAACGGAGGAAAGGAGAAGGGAAAAAAAACTTATTGACAGCTCTTCCTTCGAAAAAAGTCTCTCCAAGAAGTCACGGGGGGAATAAAGAAAGCCTCAGGGGGGGGGAGGGTGGTGGGGGGGGATAATGTCCAGGTCTCGTTTTGTAGATCTCCGGGGGGGAGAAAAGCTTACACTTGGTCAACACCAATCTCCCCTTACACAAAGAAACAGAAGGAAAAAACGGGCCTTCAAAGGGGAAAACCAAAAAAGAGGGAGCAGGAGGGGACGAGGGGTGAATCGTCACACCAAAATCCTCCCTAGGCAGCGCGGAATGTGTGGACCAAGGGACTTGGCAACATTGACAAGAGCTCCCAAAGCAGGAATGGAAGAAAATCAATTGTTTTTGAGCGTAAGGGGGGGGGGGGGCTGCGTCGAAAAAAGTCTTAAGGACCTGGTCGAAAATCCGAAGGTAAAAAAAATGCGGAGGTGAGAAAAGGGACATCAGCCCCGCATAGGCTGCGTATCGGAAAAATTAGCACGTGCTGATATAGGTTTTCCAAAGGATTTTCAAGTTCAGGGGGGGCGTACATTGAAAAATCAAACCACGTTTAAAAAAAAAAGCAATCGAAATCGGGCGAGCAGGTAGGGGGAAAAAGGCCATCACTTCCCAGGGAGGGGGGTGTATAAGGCTACGCGGGAAAACCCGGAACCTTTGGGGAAAGTAGCCCTTTGTCCATCCAGGCCTGAAGGAGGCCAAGGTGAAAGGCCCTCATGGAAACCTTTTAAAACAAACTTCGCCGCGGTTAGGGGGTTAACGTCCTCCCATATATATAAAAACGTCCCACAGCATGGGGGGGGGGAACCTTCGTAGAAAAATAGAGAAATTCGGGGAGGGGGAAGGGAGCGGGGGAAAGCTTGCACACTTGAGCCTAAATAATAAAGGGCCTGCAACGCCGCAAAGATGATTTCTATCGGGGGTACCCAATCAGGCCGTGAAGGGGGAGATTGGAGCAGCCTCTGGTCGGGGAGGCGTCCGTCCTAAAAAAAAAAGGGCATTGTTCGCCTTAAGGGCGGTCAAATCTCACCGGATGATGGTTAGAGAAAAAAAAGAACTTTAAAAGGGGAGTAAAAATCTCCAGCTTGACGGCTGGAGAAAGATGAAAGGCCGGTGATGCCTGTTTGAGGGATTTCGGGAAAAAAAAAAGGGGGAGCATGGGAGAGCTTCTACAAACAGAAGGGAGAAGAATGAGGATAAAAAAAGGGAAAAGGGCAATCCCGAAAGGGGGGTCAAAGATGCACCGCCAAGCAAGAAACGCCGACTCTATCAACGCTACACATTTGGAAAGGGGTTAAGCATACTCAGGAATCCACCAATAAAAAAAGGTGCGAATCAATGGGGGCAAAACGTAATCCAAAAGGAGAGAAGGTCTATCTCACCACCCCACCTAACGGAGGGGAGGAGTCTGGTAGGGGGGGTAACGAGGGGGGAAAAGAAGTCAGGTTCGAAAAAACGACGCCGCCCGTCGGTGCGGAAAAGGGAACGCAATGGTCGCTGTAGAGTCTTCGTTGCCCGGAAACCCCTCAAGACTTCAAAAAGAGGAGAAATATGAAAGAGGAAAAGAAAAGGAATAAGGGGGCATGTTCGCCTGCAGGCGACGCCATCACGAAAAGACGGCATCGCGGCAAGCTTACATTGACTTCCCGATCTTCAAGCAGGGGAGACCAGGAAGACTTGGGGTTAAGGAGAAGAGGAAAGAAGGCAAGAGTCGGGAGGCACTTCAAGTTGCCGATCATTCCTAACACTGGAAGGACGAAAAGCTAAGATGCAGAGGGACGAGGGGAATTCAGCGGCCGCCTGGAATGGAAATGTCTTCGAGGGGGGTCAAGGAATACGAGGTTGGGGGGGGGAAAATGTCGGGTTCGGCTCAAAGCACTCGTCATAGTCCACCAGCACTAAAAGCAGAGACCGGAAGGACCAGAGAGAAGGTCATGAAAGGCCTTGGAAGGGTTCTGGCCTAAGAGGGGAAAGAAATCAGAAGAAAAAAAAGGATGGAAGGAAAGGCGAAGTGAAGGGAGTGCAAGTGGAGGGGTCTTCTAAACCGGCAAAAGCATAAGAGTCCCGAAGGGGGTTGGAGTGAAAAAGTTCAAAGCACCCCAAGTCAACTGAAGGGGAGAGCCGCCGCAGAGCGCCCTATGACTATTGCGCTTGTTTGAAGGGGGGGCCTTAATGAGACAAGGGGAACAGAAAGCCGCTTTCAAAAAAAGATGACGAAAAAGGAACCGGTCGCTGATGGCCGCCGTCTTACGGCGAGAGGGAAGAACTCCAGGGGAAATTGAACGGTTCACAAGGTCAAAAAATTACGGCCAAGGGTGTGGTATTGAAAATGAACGATCACCTGAATGATCATTTTATCGCAAGCGAAAGGTTCCTTCAAAGGGCATCTGAAGGATGATTGAGGAAGGAAAATCGACGCCGAGCCATTGTGGTGAGAGTTTGGGGGGGGGGGGGCCTGAAAAAAAAGGTTTAAGGGTCCTAGATTTGGTTGGACACTTCGTCATTCGGGGGTCTGGGCGTGGACGGTTTGAGGGGGGTCTGTGGGGAGAGGATTAAAACGATTAAAAGGAAGTTACACTGCCAATGTCAAAAAAAATCCCAAAATGCGGGGGTGATTTTAGAGAGGAAAAATCCCCGACGGTCGACTATGTTCCGACGCGACACAGAGGGTTGGCAAAAAAGGGGGGCTCATAGGGAAGGGGGCAAGTCTGGAGAAAAGGAAGGTCGGGAGCACTCTAAAAGGAAGAACACTGGTCGAAGGGCGGAAGAACGTCGTCGGGCGGCTTCATGGCTTTGGGGAAAGGAAAAAAACTAAGGAAAGAAAAAAATTAGACGGAGTCCGAGCGGTTTAAGCCGCACCTGACCGGAAGAACCATCAAACCCAATTCCGAGGTGGACTTGTACTCGGGGGCAGTCCAACGGGAATCCGAGGGGGAGGTCGGGAAGGATTAAGAGAAGGGACCCGAGGTTCAAGCCACAGAATGGGGGTTTGCGTACATGTCGTGGAACTAAAAGGAAATGTTTGGATCAGGGAAAAAGGAAGGGCTAAGGTAGGGGTGTTATCACCCAAAAAAAAAACTTCAAACCAGAAGTGAACGAATTGGCCGTCCTCGAAAAAAGGCGAGGGGGTCGAGAAAAAAACAGAAGTGAAAAACCGAATCACTCTGTCTGGGAGAGGACATTGTCGGGAAAGCAAGCCTGCGACCTTCCGGGTTCCTATAACACGAACTACAAATCCTAGAGGGAAAAAAGTCACACACCAGGAAAAAAAAAGGGGGAAGGGAGGACGAGAGACGGCAGCTCGTCTGGGAAAAAATGGCGGAACCTGAAAAATGGGGGGGGGTTGGTCCTGCTCTGCTCGAGCAATTCTCATGGGAAATTGCCCGTGTAATTTCTGAGCGGGAAACGTAGCAAAAATAGAGCGATTCAAAGAGTAAGAGGGGAGCAAAGGGGGGGGAGTCAAGAAGCACCGTATCCAGAAAAAACCTTTCTCAAGATCAAAGCACAACATTGTCATAGAAAGGGGAAAAACAATGCGACGGTAAAAAACGGGGCCTTCCTCAATTCAGGGTCGTTGAAAAGAGTAACTGACTAGAAAAATCACTAAGAAGGGAGGAAGTAGGTTGCGGGGGGGACAACCACCGGCGAGGCGTCGGGCAGGCAACTCTTTATTCAAGACTGAACATGGCGAAAAATATTACAAGAAAAAGGGTCTCGCAAAGGGAATACTGGGCGGAGAAGGTGTAAGACAAAAAGAAGCTCCGTATGCCCGTCGTTGGAAGTCGGCGTCCATTCGGATATGGGTGAAGGTTGCGTAAGGTTAGAAATTGGGAAAGAGAAAAAATGAAGAAAACAAAAAAAGAAAGCTTGCCAGCAAGAGAGGGAAGCCCCCACCGAGGAGAAAGAGTGAATACTCGTCCAATCCAAAGATTGAAGAGAAAAGCCAAGGCGGGGAATGACGACGGTTTTCCGGAAAAAAAAAAGGAAGGCCAGCAAGTGTTGGTTTGAGTATGGGGAGGGGAAAGTCTTAGACGCCAGGCTGAGAAAAAGGGGGATTCGAAATCGTCCGGCGAAAAAGGTACAGACAGTCCTCAAAACCAGACGCACAACACATAGGGCCATTGTTGTCCTAAGAGATTTGCAAAGGAGGGACTCGGGGGGACTTGAAAAAAGGAAAAAAAGTCCAACTGGGGGGCTCCTTCTGTCGGGAAGAGAACAAACTTCCGGGAAGCTTCCTCTAAAAGAAATTTTTGAGGAGGGGGCCGGGAGTCTCGGGGGGTTGGGGGGGGGGGGGGAGAGGCAGGGACGGACGCAAAGGACATTCGTCCAACAGGGGATAGTGACTGGGGAAAAAAAAAGCCGCCAGTGCCCAAAAAAATCTCAGGAAAATCCTGGGGGGGGGGAACAAGGGCCAAAACGAAAAACCAACGCATGGGGGGGCTCGAAGGGTAGAGGACGTCCGGGCTGCACATCCTCCAGGCTGGAGCGGCGAGTAAGGTTGTGACAATTTGACTGAAAATCTATGTCCTAGAAAAAAGGGGGAGAACGAAAGGTGAGGGAAAATAAAAAGGTGAGTCGTAATTTGCTTCAACCTGAAAAATTAACATTCTCCACAAGGGTAAACGCATTAGGGGAATTCGGGAGGGGGGAAGGCAAAGAGAACGGACGTCCCTGGGAAAACAAAATTAGTCACAAAGAAAGTCCCTCATGGAGAAGAGGGGATAGGGGGAAAAACCACGCCCCACGTGACAAAAGGCATCGGGCGCAAGAAAAGCAAAGCGGACCTTTCCGTTGACGGCATGCAGGGTTGCTTTCGGAAATCCCAAAAGCGAGAGAGGCGGGAAGGGGGGTTACCTGCAGAAAGAGACCAGGTATTGGGCCATCCTTTGTCCCTGGGAAAGCCTTGTGGGGGCGGACGCAAGAACCGGGTAAAGAAAAAAAAGGTCCAAAGGCAGACGCTCAAATGCGGGGGTCCTGCCCGTAAGAAGGGCGCTGAGAGGGGAGTTCGGCATTGGCTGTCCGTGAAAAACTAAGAAAAGGTTGAGAGAATCTGGGGCGGGGAAAAAAAAAGTCGAAAAGGGAAGCGTGCCAAGGTAAAGCGCGAATCGGTGCCGTTAACGCGATTCGGCTAAGCCTCTGAAAGGGGGAGGGGTCAAAGCCATTGTTCTAATGGGAGGATCGGAAAATATAAACTCGGGAAGGGTCTCAGAATCAAACAGGTGCAAAAGAACTTTGAAACGAGGTCCTGGACAAATCTGGGTCCTGTGACGGGAGGGGGGATATACCAGGAAAAAAGGTGAGCAGGATGGGCGTCCATAGGGGAGCAAGGAAATACAACGAGGAGTGACAAAAAAATACGTCAGGTTCCTCTATCCTGATATATGAGGCATATAGGGGGACTCAGGGGGCAAACGGCAAACACCCCGGGAAAGAAACCATTTGGCAATTTTTTTTAAAAACTGAAAGGAGGAAAAGGCTTGAAAAGACCACTATAAGAATACATGTGACCACTACGTATCCCAAGGAAAAGGTATCTCTCTCAAAAACCCAGAGAAAATTCAAAATATATAAAGTCATCGCAAAGGGGTCAAGGAGGACCTCGGGGGGAAGGGGTTCCAAAAGGAAAGGAGAAGTGGTCAACACCTGTACATGTGGCTTGATCTATAGGAGGGTTTGCAGGGGGTAAAAAAGCGGCGTGCCTGGGACAGAGGGGAAAGGCATCTAGAACCTGAGCCTAGGCAGCCGTGCGGGGGAGAGATTAGTGGTTTGCCAAATGCTTCAAAAGTCGAGGGGGAGATAAGAAAGGGCAGAGGGTCCAGGAGAAAAAAAGCATAGTCAATCTGGGGACAGATTTGCCATGAAAAGCGTAGAAAGGGAGGTTTGCACTCATGTGAAAGATCAAGAAGGAGAGGGGGGGGAGGAAAATCATTAGCAGGACGGAAGCCGTCGGGGGAAAAAACGTCGAGTTGGGAGGGGTCTCGCCGCCAGTTCAGGAAAAGACGCGGATAGATAATAGGAAGAGAAAGGGGGCGGCGGGGGGAAGATGCGTGAATAGAAAAAAAGGGTGCCATAAAGGCGATTCACCCTCAGAACCCGGGGAAAAAAACCGGATGGAAGGGCCAAATCTGGGGTAAGAGGAAAACAAGTTCCAAGGACGACCTATCTGAGCCCCCTTGTTGAACCTCTCTACAGAATCCTGTAAAGATCAGTTAAAGGTCAAAAAAAGGGAGAGGAGCAACGGGGGGAATAAATTGCCCGAAACGGGCCCGGTTTTGGGGGGTAAGGCCGTTAGATTCAAGAAAAAATCATGAAGTGGGGTTACGAGGCTCCATACGGAAGTTGGAATGGGCACTTGAGGATGGAACGAGGGATGGAGCGTCTAATGCCGCAATCTTGGAATAAAAAAATTTGAACTCGGCCAGAGAGCTGGAAGAAAAGGACGCAGATAGAAGCCTTTGGGGCAGCCGGTCTATTAATGGACTTAGGTGGAGAATGGGACCCTCAGAAAAGTAAGGAGAGCGAATAAGAATAGAAGGAAGAAGTGTGTTTCCGTCCTCTAGCTACATGTAAAAAAAAGGAAAAAAGGAAAAGAAGGGAGGAGCCAGTGACGAGGAAAAAGGCATCGACGCAAAAGGGGGGTTTTGTTGTTGTGGGAACGTTTTTGGGCTCTGCATCTGGAGAAGCTAGTAATGGGGGGACGGCATGATGAAAATATTTTTGAGGAAGGTTGGGGGAAACTGTACCCGCGATGAACGGCAAAAAAGACTGACATTACAAGCCATGACCTCCGAAAAAGTATGGGGAAATCACGGAAGAGGGAAGGTTCGCTAAAGAAAAGAGATAGGAGCGGCTCATACGGGAACTGACCCGGAAAAGCTGTACCGCTTTCCGGAAAGTTCGATCCTAAGCACTCTCCGGAAGGGAAACACTGGGGAGTGAAAGAGAAGGACAGGGGAAAGCGGCGCCCGCTCACTAGAAAGGAAGCTTCCGACGTTTCCTTAGGAAAAAAGTAGCCTCAGAAAAAAGGACCCAAGGTGGGGGAACAGGGGTGAAGAACCGTTCAGGTAGGCCTACCATCCTGAAAAAGGAGGAGTCAAGTAAGGACTTCATATCGTCTGGGGGAAATTTGAAAATTGAAAAGGGTGAAGCCTGTCTTCATGGGGGGCAATAATCCCGTCGGTCGTGTTTTGCTCAGAAAGAGGGCCTTGATTTGGGGGAAAAACTGAAGAAAAAAATACTAAACATGAAAACCAGAGGGGAGACGACAAAGCACCGGAAGAGTATAGGAGACCAGGCTAGAGACAACACGAGGGAAGAGAGAATGAAACGGGGAAAAGAGGGTGCCGGCGACATTGTGGGGCTAATACCGTATATCGACTGCAAAAAAAGGGTTTGAGAAAAGAACGCCTAGAAAAAGTATTGAGAAGGGGGGGAAAAAGTCAACCTAAAAAAAAAATAAGACGGCAGAAGGAAATTTTACGCCGTGGGGCCTGTATGAAAATTTTGGGGAAGGAGCAGGAAGGTAATGGGGGGAGGGGGGGTCTAGGGCGACCAAGGGGGGGCCTATTCAAAAACAACGGGGGGAAAAGCGGAGAGGCTCGGGGGGGGGGGGAAAAACAATCCGAGAAAGAAAGAAACTTCAAGAAGGAAGAAACTCAAGAGCCACGACGTCGAAGGACGAAAAGACTGAAGGAAGAGTCCGGGCAAGTGGGGGGCTTTACGTTCCTCCTAAAACAACTGGAAAAAGGGGGACCGAAAAAAAGGTACGGTGCACAGGTATTTTTGGGCACAAACAAGACGTCAAAATTCTATCTGGGAAAAAATACTACGGGAGACCAAGGGGGGGGGGGGGGGAAAAATATCAAGGGGTAGGACATCAGGGAGTAGTTATCATTTGAGCAATGATCATCTCGATATCTCCCACAGGAGGGAATTCGATGAGGCCTGGGTTGGGGCGGATACCGGTTAAGCCATATGGTCATTATAAAAAAAAAGAGCGACCGACCTCGGGGCAAACAACACCAAGGCTTGACAAAAATGGAAAAGCCACCAGGGGGAGAAACACCGGGGAGGTACATGATAGGAAAACAAGGGATTGGGGAAAAGGAGCGACGGCCTTCATGCCTACCTGGAAAAACAATGGAAATAGGAAGTTATGTAAGTGTTGATTGAAAAGAGACTAACGCAGGGAAGTGGCCTGCAATCAGGCTATTTGATCGGGAGAAAGGGCTCCTAAGGAAAAATAACTCGCATGATCAAGACACGGCACATGGATACCAAGAAGCACATTTGGAACGCTCCGGTTGACCTCCAGTCCGAAGGGTACAACCGTATTAAGGGACTGTCCCATCTTCTTCGTGCGTAAAAGAACGCATGGACTCTTGAACGCCAGAGCAAAAGGGTTGTAGGGGAGGGAAGAGGTGAGAGGGATAAAGGGGGTGAACAAAGGACATCGCAGGAATGGGGAAAGCCCTACCAGCATCCGCGGACTTCGGGGTAAAAAACGAGACACTAAAGGGAAGATTGAAGAAGGCACTGGGAGAAGAAGACAGTATGTAATGCTTAAGTTTGTTTAATGTGGGAGGGAGATGAAAAGGATACACGCAGGCCGGAGGAGGAGGGAGCCACAAATGTTTGAAAGAGTAATGGGGGGTCTGAGACTTCATAAATCAAAAGGAGGGGGGGGACCTAGCGCGGGGGGGAGAAGAGACCGGGGTGGAGTGACGGCAGAACAGTTTCCGGAAGGTATGCAAAATCTGGGGAAGCGTGAGAGAGATTGAGGGGGGGCAAAGGAAAAAATGCCCAGAGCAATGCAACCATAGGGGCGAGCGGCGGTCCGCCAGAAGGCAGAAGGGGAGGAAGAATTACGCTGACGTTAAAAAAAGGTGGAGGCAAGGGAGGCAAGTGCCGGCGATTATTCGTCCATTGAGGAACTGCTGCCGGAGGAAGTTTACTGGGGCATGGGTCGTATTAAAGGGAAAGAAAAGATAGGAAGAAACCACTGAAATCTGAAGACAAACTTTGAGTCCACCAGGAGCGATCCGGAGGACGTGGAAAGAGTGCCACACGGGGCGGAAGAATGAAATCAGAGGGACACCAAAATCTGGGGTTCAGGATGACACGAAGCCGTGACAAGCCGCCTTTCATGAGAAGGATCTCATCTGAAGGGGGCTTGGGCGTCCGCCTAGAGAGGGAGAAGGAGGGGAAAAAAAAGGAGAGAGGGGGGAAATTCAGGAATCCAAAAGTGAAAAAGAACTTCGACGAAGGGGGAGGGCAAATCTGTTGATGAAACAGCTTGACATTCGGGATCGAAGAGGGAGATGGCAAAAGGGATCAAGCGAGAAAAGCGGCGACCGAAAAGACGACTCGTTAGAAAAAGAAAAAAGACAACGGCGCCGTGGTCTATGCAAACCGAAAAAAAAAAAAAAAGACTCTAGAAAAGATCCACGGGCCAGGGGGAAACTCCGGGACACCGTCGAAAAAAAGAATGTGCGAATAAGGTAGAGGTGATCCCATAATTTATACATCAGGGGAAGGATGGGGTATTTGAAGGAAAGCCATCTCTTGTCTACGGAAAATGAAGAAACTTGCGGATGACGCAGGCGTTTCCGAGGGGGTAGGGAGGAACAAAGAAAGGAATGTAGATATTCGGTCGGGGAGGGGAATCTGAAAAAGGGTGAGGGGGTCTAGAGGAAGTCAGGAAGGGGGTAGCAAGTGGGGAATGAACATGAAAACGGGGAACTCAACAAAAAAAGAAATCTCTCCGTGAATCGAGAAGGTCTGGGGAAAGGGGGAAATTGAAAGCAGGCGTCGGGAGGGGACCAAATAAGTTTACGGGGGGGAGCAGCGCCCGAGTAAGCTCTCTTCGCTCCCCTTGAGTCTCACAAGGGAATCGGGGAAGGGTCGGAATAAAATCAGCGGCCGCGAACTCGGGTAGGAAGGCTTCTCAGTCATCTGGAAAAAAAAAAGAGAACTAGAGGGGGAACCAAAGGAAAGGGAGGGGGGGGGCAAAAAGGCCAGATTGGACAAACCGCAACTATCAAATCTACATCCTACGAATCTTAGTCCTGAGGAAAAGGACTGAGGGCGTCCAAGGACGCCGCGCTACGTTTCAGCCTTGGAAGTCAAGGAGGTTTCAGAAGGGACTAAGTCTAAGATGGCAATGATATAAAGGGGGGTTCACGAGACATAACGGGAGGATGGTCGAAGACTCCCAAGATGCTGGTGGAATTTTTCTTAAATGCAGTTACTAAATTGGAGAAAAAACAAGAGAAACTACTAGGGGTCCAGGCTTCTTGAAAACTAATTATTCTAGGTAAGGGGGGGAGGCTTCTGAAACGGAGAGACAAGATGTTAGGGTGGCGACGGAAGGTCCTCAGCGTGGTCAAAGACGAAAAAGGGTTAGGGGACGAAGGTCGAAGAATGATGGAGAAGGGGGGGGAATCGGAACTGCAATGTTAAGTCGCCTTTCACAATTAAAAAAAAGAACTTGAGGAAGGGGGGGAAGAACGGACTTATTAAAACACGAGCCATTTGGGGTGGGTGGTCTGGTGCTTACAGATGGCCACTAAGGGAGGGGGCACTGGCGGCATTCTCTTTCTGGTTCCAATGTTGGAAACTCGGAGTTTACAGAAAAAAATGTGAGACGGATGTAAAGTAACCACTGCGGTTGAAGGGGGGGAAGACGTCCCCGGGAGGTGCCGTGTCCGTTTCTGCTAAAGAGTTGGGAATGGAAGATAAGGCGGGGAAAATGACGGGAAGGGGGCCAAGGGCCGGCGGGTCCCCTGAATCTCTTCTTCCGGTCTTATGGGACTGTGCTGGGGTATTCCGTCCGGGAAGGGGGAGGGGGTACAGGAGCGACCTAACTACCCGTCGAACTAGAAGAGGGGGGGGAAATTTCCATGAAAGACGGAAACTCAAAGAAACACTAAGAGCAAACCCATGCAGTCTGTTTACATTTTTTGAAAAACTGAAAAGAAAAATGTATAGAGGCTGTAGGGCTCAAATAGGTGGACCTCGATTTTCAATCTGTGGCCAAACTGCATGTAAGAAATAAATCATGGGGGGGAAAAAGAACGGAGAAGGACAGGATGGAAAAAAGAGTGGGGGGAAGTAATAACAACCTCCTGAAATTCAACGTATTCAAAAGAAGTCCAGAAAAAAAAAGTTCAATGAGGGGACAAAAAGAGGCAGAAAGAAGGAAATGGAATTATGGGCTGAAAACAGGGGGTGGTATAATACCTGATCGAAAATGGGGGGACTCCCGGAAACTGAAAAAGAATGAAGGTCAGGGAAAGGAGGTGGGTATTAAGAAACCAAAAAAAAAAAATCACCACCTGGAAACTTTAGGAGTTTAGAACAGGGGGGGGTCTTAAGGGTGTCAAGGACTACAGAGCACTTGGGGCAGGGGAAGAAAGGGTGAGGGAAAAGGAGGGGATTGCATCAAAAATCAAAAAGTCGCCTACTCTAAACAAAGAGTATACTGAGGGGGAAATCAATCGAAACAGGGACAAAAAAACCGTGAGAAAAAGAGACACAATTGGGGAAAATAGAAGAAATGGCGACGGAGGAAAAGGGAAAGTCTCCTCTAAGCTCGTAAAGGTGGGACCCTAATCTAGAAGTGCCCACAAAAGAGAGAAGAAAAATTGTAGTGGGTAGTGCACCAAAACCGGCGAGAAGTCGTCGGGGGCCAAGACACTAAAAGAACCGGACACAGCTCAGAAAAGAGACGGCCATCGGGGGCGGCACGTGATCAAGGGAGCTCACAAAGCTCGATAAAAAATGAGGGGTAGTCAGAGAGGGGAGGGGGGGGGTGAAGTGCAGGAAGGGGGTTGGTGGGCAAAAATAAAAATATCTTCAAGGCCCGAGGCATCCCTGCTTTTATCAACACAAAGGAGGGTTGCAACATTGAGAGGGCGTGGGAAAAGACATCGAAGCTAAGGGTACAAGATTGCGACACCGCAAAAAAAGGAAAAAAAAAGGTCGCAAAGGGGTTGCAGATGCCAGGGCCGGAGGGGGGTGGGGGGGGAGGAGGGGAAAATGGCTTTCAGTCTCGTGGGCTCACCCCGGGATTCCCGTAAAAGGTGGGGACATAGGGGGGGAAAAAAGACGTTAAAAGTCAGTCCAAACCTACTAAGACATAAAAACCAGGGTAACCAGCGACAAGATGGAGTAGAAAAAGGCTTTAAGCATCGAGGGAAAAACCGGGTAAAAAGGAATGAGGACTAGCTCGAAAAACACCACTTTCCCTCTTATGAAAACTGACAATACGGCCAAGTCATGAAAGGGTACTTGGGTGGAAGAATACAGCGGCAGGCATTTTTGTAGAGCCTCATTTTCAGATCGTAACGGGGAACCGAAAAATCGCATAGTGTAAAGGGGTAAAAACAAGAGCATGCCACCTCGAGTACGAAAAAGGGAAGAGAGACAGCGCACAGAAAGGAAACAAAACCACAACCTACCTGTACTAGTGGGCACGATGTAAACTCATGAATAAAAAAGACAAAAAAAGATGAGGGGATTAAGGAAGGACGAACGGTCGCAGCTGGAGGAAAGGGGCAAGTATTCGGAAAAAGTCGATGTAAAGGAAAAAAACTTGTGGGGAAAGGTCGAAGAGGCCGGGAGAAAAAGGTGGAACAACAGAAGGAGGGTCCCGAGAGGCCGTCCAGTTTATGGGCACCAAAGCTAACAGTTCTTTAAATCCTCAGCAAAGGGGTTAATAGAGGGGGGAAAAGACTTTGATCTTCGACGTAGTGAAAAGACGTTATATACAAAGTTCCCATCTCAAAGCCGGGTCTGGGCACCTCCATATCCGCGTTTCAGGGTGCAGTGATAATTACTTTCCTGCGTAAAGAAGAGGGGAAAGTGGGTCCCAACAAGGAGGGGAGGCCGGGGCAGGCATTCGAGGGAAAGGGGACAAATTGCAAAACGGCTCTTTAAACTCCTTGGTAAACTTCGCAAGAGGATCCAGAATACCAGGGGACAGACGGGAATTTGGAGAAAGTAGTCGGGTAGATGTCTGTCTTCCTTCTTGTTTCAGGAGGTGCACACTGAAATAGAAAAGGTGCAAAAAAATACGAAAACCCAAGATAAGGAGAAGCCTTGTGATACGGGCAGGGAGCCTCTAATTCTGGAGTATATGCCCCGAGACCCACGACAGGCTAGGACGGAGGCCCTAGAGGAATGAAGACCAGTGGAAAAAATAGGTCAAAAGAACTTCTGGAATTTGAAACTCCTTCTTCCTTGGCAGGGGGGGAAAGGTCGAGTACCAGGTATCGAAAAAAATGCATTGTCGGACAACGGAATGGGAAGAGGAGGTTGCGTCAGAACGAAAAAGCCCGGCTCCTCCCCATGTATGGCGCAAGATAAAGGAAGCCGAAAAACTCTGTTGAAGACAAGTCAAAAGACAAACGACACGAGGGGGGCAGCACAAGAGGCGGGTAACGAAAGGAAAAAAAAGACAAACACTTGCGAATCATCCACTCGTATCCAGGCTCTCCAACCAAAGCTGCTTAAAGGGATAAGGTTGAAGGTGGTAAGGGGGGGAAGTCTTAAAGGCCGGAGGGTTCAAAAAAAAAAAGCGTGGTCAAAGTTCCGCGGGTTTTCCGGGTCTGTTCAATCGACCACATAGTGAGCCTGCAAGAGCCGTGACAAGGGAGGTGATATTAGAAGAATGAGAAATCGAGGAGGAGTCCTATCAGTATATGCCAAATCCGTCAAGACAGCTTTGAGGAGAAGGGAAAGAAATGTGCAGAGAACCGAAAAACAAAAAGAAGACGAGAGGAGCTTTGCCTGCTCTTCCCTTCTAACCTTTATCGGCAACACCTCTGCAGAGAAAAAAAGCCGGTAAAAGGTTACAGATTAAAAGAGGGGGCACTAAAAAGGGAAAGCAGGGGGGGGAGGCGTGGCATCCTCTGAGGGACTTCGCAAAAGTGTTGCAACACTGCCAAAGATAGGAAAACACGAAGGACTGGTGGAGGGGGGGGGAGGACACGGATGGAGGTTACACGTCGAGCCTATCTGGGGAAGGTTACTAAAAAGACTTGGGATGCTGAGAATCAGGGGAAAACTGGGACGAGATACACCGGGCCCCCCCTACAAAGGGGTGACAAAAAAAAAAAATAAACCTTGGAAAAAAAAAAGAGTTAAGAAATCAACACTCCTTAAAACCGACAGTGGAAAAGCCTAGATTGGCAAGGGGGGTGGCAGGGGAAAAGACCGCCGTGGAATAAATCCTTCCGAGGGGGAGAGCCAAAGAAATGTCGGGAGAACATTTGAAGAGGCCTCAAGAACCTTACGCTGGAAGAGGAAAGTCGCCAAACCTCTGGACGACACTGTGCAAGATTGGTCCGGCCTTGAAAACGGAAAGTAACTTTGGGGGATTGTCGAAGCATCCCGGGCTTGATCGTGTTATCAGAGAGGGAAGTAGGGGGACACAACAAGGAGGGGTCTAGGGGGAAGGGCAGAAGAAAAATGAGGCTCAAAAACCTGAGCCGGTTATTTGTGGAATCGTGGGATCCGGAACTTGAGAGGGGGAGGGGGTTGCATGGTTTAGGGGGTTGGGGGGAAAAGACTTTCTTAAGAACAGAAAGAGGACTGAAGACAATGTTAAAACCCGACAAAGGGTCCACCACTGTGGGGGGGGGTCTGGCCAAGGGAAGCAGAAAAAAAGTTCCGAGAAAGATGTAAGAAGGAGAGGATAAGGGGAGTGAAGTACCGGTACTTCTGGAAGCTGGGGACCCGATAGATATCACGAGGTCTGAACACTTGGATGGAGGACTTAGATGACAGGCGGAAAAGGGTATTTTATGGCGACAAGACAAATCCTGCCACTAAAATGGGGGGAATCAATGAAGGGGGCCCCCAGACTAAAACCAAAATGAAAGTATGGAAAAACACTTGACAATTGGCGCCTTCAACAAAAGGGCTTCCATAGCGCTTCCTCGAGGGAGGTGGGAAAAAGCAAATACAGAAAAAAGAGAGGGTTGGCCCCAACGGAGGGGGGGAGGGGAAAAGGGCCGTCATTGGGATCTCGGTTATCTTTTTTCAAATAAAAAATATCGGATGGCGTCGCCTTTACCTTACAGAGGGGGGGGGGGAAACTTGCACTCGACTTAGGCAAAGAAGTCCTAAAAGAAGGAAACTGTGAGATTCCCATGGACCACCAGCATCCTAATTCCGTTCCTCGAAAGTCACATGTCGATGAAAATTGCAGAAAAAGAAGGGACTATAAGAAGGGAAAAGAAAAGACTCGGGAAAAGTGGGGCAAAGGAAATATGGGGTTATTGACACCAAAAACTCCAAGGAAAAATATAGACGGCGAAAAAGGAGGAATGGGGATGAAAACCGGGGAATGGGGGAATTCTAGGAGCAAGGTGAGCAGGAGTTCCCGTGTATTTCTTCTCAAGAAGGGAAAACCGAAAGGAATCAAAGTAAAAAGAGAGGAAAGTTGTGAAGGAGGCCCTAAAAAAGAAAAAGTTCAGAGGCACAAACCCGGGATCATAGCACAACATTGTCAAGTCATCTTTACAAGGAAAAAGGGAGGGGGGAAAAGACTAAAAAAAAGTCCTGAGGCTGTGGAGCAGAAGAGGTGAAACCTCCGGTTCCATAAGTATGGGGCAAGTATGGGAAAAAATCAGGAGGGAGGGGGAAAAATCACGAATGGGGAGAAAAAAGAAGTGACCCGTCAGGATGTACCATTTGTACTATTCAGTGGGAGAATATAGCGGGGAGTGAAGTCAGGAGGGGATTCAGGGACGGGGGTGTATGGGAAGGGGTGTAATGCACCTAAGGGGAGAAAGGCCCATGGACTTCTCGTTAGGACCAAAGG